>WNGJ01000086.1_pt1 | contig 82796 bp, 68 predicted proteins | sample 5400611 | NCBI WGS metagenome assembly WNGJ01 (sample SAMN13153375, study PRJNA577476) | soil metagenome | isolation source: 40 cm soil or saprolite under Garry oak tree replicate 1 | place: USA:California | collected 2016-06-15 | reverse complement strand
CTGCTCCGCCCCTGGATCGAGCATTACGGTGACGCCGGTCCGCGCCTGCTGAACATGTATGGGATCACCGAGACGACGGTGCACGTGACACAGCGAGTAATGACCCGTCGTGATCTTGGCAGGACGGTGAGCCCGATCGGCCGCCCGCTGCCCGATCTGAGCGTGTACCTCCTCGACGAGCACCTGCACCCCGTGCCGGTCCGCACTATCGGGGAGATGTACGTCGGCGGCGCTGGGGTATCCCGTGGTTACCTCGGCCAGGCGGCGCTGACCGCGGAACGGTTCATGCCAGACCCCGTCGGGCCCCGGTGCAGCCGCATGTACCGCACCGGTGACCTCGCCCTCCTCACTCCAGACGGGGATCTGATCTTCTGCGGCCGGTCGGATGAGCAGGTGCAGCTCCGCGGGTTCCGCATCGAGCCAGGAGAGGTGGAAGCGGCTCTGCTGGACCAGCCGTCAGTCCGGGAAGCCGCGGTCGTCCTGCGAACCGACCAGCAGGGCGAGGGCCAGCTGATCGGATACGTCGTGACAATCGTTGGCGACACCGACGAGGCCGCGCTGCGAGCCGCGCTGGCGCGGCGGCTGCCCAGCTACATGGTCCCGTCCCGCTTTGTGGCCGTCACGGCCTTGCCCGTTACCGTAAACGGCAAGCTGGACAAAGAAGCATTGCCCGATCCTGTGACAGACCGGGCTGCCGCCGCCTTCCCGGGTCACCGGGCCGCACCGGCGACGAAAGTTGAGCACGAGCTGGTGCGGATCTTGGCCGGGGCGCTTGGCCGGGACGGCGTAGCGACGGCCGACAACTTCTTCGCACTCGGCGGGGACTCCATCATCGCGATCCGGGTAGTGGCTCGTGCGCGTGAGGCAGGGCTGGCCATCGGCGTCGAGGACCTGTACCGCCAGCCCACGGTGGCGGGGCTCGGTGCGCTGTGCGAGCAACGCCGGCTTGAGCCTGCCGGGCAGCAGGCCCCGGACGGGCCCGGTGCGCAGCGCCGGGGGGACGCGCGGCCGGCGGAGCTCCAGGAGAGCTACCCGGCTACCAGCATGCAAGTGGGGATCATTTACGAATGCGAGATTTCCGAGGATCCCACCCTCTACCACGACCTCACCAGCGTGCGGCTGTCCGGACCGCTCGACTACGCCGCGCTGCGCCGGGCATTGGATCTGCTGTCCCGACGACATGACATCCTGCGAACCTCGTTCGATCTGGACGCCTGCCCGGAACCGCTGCAGCTCTTGCACCAGGAGGCCCCCATCCCGCTGCTGACCGAGGTGCTGGCAGCCGGCCGTGACCACCGGTCGGCGGCCCGCGCATGGTGGAAGAAGCAGTGGCAACGCGCGTTCGATCTTTCGAAGGCGCCGCTTGCCCGCTGCCACGTCCTGGAACACTCAGACGGGACGTACCAGATCGCGCTGTCCCTGCACCACGCGATCGCGGACGGATGGAGTTTCTCGGTTCTCATCGGCGACCTTCTGTGCGCCTACGACGCCCAGCTTGGCGGGCCTGTGCAGCTAGCGCGACCACCGCGGGTGCGCTTCCGTGACTTCGTGGCGCTGGAGCGCGCGGCCCTGGACTCGGCAGCCGCTCGCCGGTTCTGGACTGACCGGGCGGCGGCCGCGCAGCGGACTCCACCGTGGGCGGGCTTGGGCCGGGGCCCGCAGCGCGCGCCGGGAGTTGACCCCGACGTCCGGGCGGTAGTGCCCCCCGGCCTGGTGGACCGTATACGAGGGGTCGCGGATTCGCTCAGAGTACCGGCCAAGAGTGTCTTCCTGGCCGCCCACCTATGGATGCTCGGCGAACTGGGTGGTCACGGCGATGTGACAGCAGGCATTGTCGTCAATGGCAGGCCGGAGGAGGAGGGCTCTGACCGCATCGCGGGCCTGTTCCTCAACTGCCTGCCGCTGCGGGCCCAGCTCGATGGCCGCACCTGGAGTGAGCTGATCGGCGCGGCCTTCGACGGTGAGCGTGAGTTACTCCCCTACCGCCGTTATCCACTTGCGCACGTTCAGGCGGCGGCTGGGGCGCCGCTCTTCGCGGCCATGTTCAATTACGCCGACTTCCACGCCTTCGACCGGCTGCGCGGACTGCGCGTCATCCGCCCGCTCGACTGGTGGTTCTCCGACCGAACCAACTTCGCCCTCGATGTCGAGCTGGCCCGGCGCCCGCTCTCGGGTGTGTTCGACCTGTCCGTCCGGGTGGACCCTGCGCGGGCGGACCCCACTATCGCCCCACAGGCGGCCCGGCTCTACCAGTGGGCGCTGGAACGAATGGTGTGTGATCCCCAGGCGCGCTGCCCGGCACCCGGAGCCATGGAGGGTAACCCGGCATGACAGGGACCGTACGGGAGCCGCAGGCAGCCCGGTGGCCTACCCGCCATCCCCGCGGGGGTGGCGCCGCGAACCAGCTGGCATGCCTGCCACATGCCGGCGGAACCTTGGGGTTGTTCCGTTCCCGGGCAGTGGGCGACAGACATGGGCCTGAGCTGCTCTGGGCGCGCCTGCCCGGCGGCCATGATCGTGCTCACTGCGGGGAGGGACTGTCACGATGACCGAGTCCCTCTCCCGCCGGATCGCCTCCCTGACCCCCGAGCAGCGGCGGAGGCTGGCCGAGCGGCTGCGGCGCGCGGATGGCGAGCCGACCGAACCGGGTCCAGGCGCGGGGCTGGCCCCGCTGTCGTACGCGCAGGAGCGGCTGTGGTTCCTGGACTCGCTCAACCCAGGGGATCCCGCGTACAACATCGCGTTCGCCGTGCGCCTCACCGGCCACCTGGATCGATCGGCGCTGGAGAAGTCGCTGCGTGCCGTAGCCAGCAGGCACGACGCGCTGCGCACTCGCTTTGCCGACACGGAGCATGGCCCACGGCAGAAAGTCGCGCCGGATGCGGCACCCGGGCTAGTGGTCACCGATCTCCGGGAGTCGCCGGACCAGCAGCCGGAGGCCGCGAGGGTCGCCGGGGACCACGCCAAGCAAAGATTCAACTTGGTGGCCGGGCCGGTGCTGGCTGTGCGCCTACTCTGTCGCGCTGACAACGACCATCTTCTTCTCGTCTGCGTCCACCACATCGTGTTCGACGGCTGGTCTAGCGAGGTTTTCGTTGCTGATCTGGTCCGCTGCTACGGCCAGTTCGCTTCCCGCGCGCCCGGCGAGATCCCACGGCCCCTCCTCCGCTTCGCGGAGCACGCCGCCGCCGAGCGCCGGGGCCTGACCGGCGAAGCACTCGGCCGTCACCTCGCCTACTGGCGGAACCATCTGGCCGGGGCGCCGGTGTTGTCCACCGTGCCGCCCGACCATCCGCGGCCGGCCACGCTGAGCCACCATGGACGCCAGCGGCCGCTCATCTTCCCGCCGGAACTCAGCCGGGCCCTCACCGATCGTACCCGCAGCGAAGGCACCACGCTCAATGTCGTCATCCTCGCGGCGGTGGCCACCACCGTGTACGGGGCCGGGGCGGCGCGGGACATCGTGCTCGGGATGCCGGTAGCAGGCCGCACTAAGGTGGGCCTCGAATCGGTCATCGGCTGCTTCGCCAACACGCTCGTGATCCGGACCAAGGTGGGGGACGGCGATTCGGCACGCGAGCTGATCCGCCGGGCGCACCGCACCATGAGCGCTGCCTACGCGCATCAGGTGGCCCCTTACGCCCACGTAGTCGAGACACTGGCACCGGCCAGGGACCGCGGGCACAATCCGCTCTTCCAGATCATGGTGAGCGTCAACGAGATCACCGACGCGTCGAGATCGGCCGCGGGAGTGGGCTTCACTCCTCAAGGACTCGACAGTGGGTACACGGACTTCGACATTTTCATGACGCTTCAGCACGCCGGAGACGAGCTGAGTGGCGCGCTTACCTACAGCACCGACCTCTACCTGGACGAGACGATCGACTCCTTCATCGCCTCGCTGCACGAGGTACTGACGGAGTTCGCGATGCGGCCTGAATGCCGGGTCGCCGACCTGGCCCCAGTCCGTCGCCGGACGGTGGCGATCGTGGCCTCCTTCACCGCGGACCCCGTACACGACCCGATCAGGTTCTGGTCCCGTTTCCTGAGGTCCCCGGTCAATCTCGAGGCTGTGCCCTACGGCCAGGTGGTCCAGCAGTTGGTGAACGGGCCGGCCCGTGATGCGACGGTCACTTACCTGCGCTGGGAGGACTGGCTGCGCCATTGGGCAGGTGACCGGGCGGCCGACTTCCTGGACGAGGTCCTGGCGGACCTCGTCCGTGCGGTCGTGGCGTTCAGAGCGCGCACGGACGTGCCGCTGCTGCTGGTGGTATGCCCGGCGACGCCGCAGCATCCGCTGGAAGATGTGTTCGGCCGCCTGGACGACTGGCTGGCGCGGCGGATGGCGCGGGTGCCGGGGGTGGAGGTGGCGTTCGCAGCCGAGCGGGCGGACCAGCAGCGGGCGGAGGACGTGTTTGACGGCGGGGCTGACGAGCTCGGGCGTGTGCCCTACACCCCGGAGTTCTTCGCGGCTCTCGGGACGCTAACGTACCGTCGCTTATCGCAGCTGTGGGGGGACCAGTGGCCGGCAGCCGGCTCGGAGCGCGCCGACATCGCCGGGCACCTGACCGACGCTGCTGTCGCGGACCGGGTCAGGCTGAGGAGGGCCTGTGCGCCCGGGGGAGTGGGAGAGCTTGCCGTCGCTCCCAAGACCCCAGCCGAGCGGCGACTAGCCGCGCTGTGGGAGGAGACCCTCAGGGTTACCGGTGTGGGCGTGACCAGCGATTTCTTTGCCTTGGGTGGGCACTCGCTGCTCGCCACCAGGCTAGTGTCGAAGATCCGCAGTGCGTTTCGCCATGATCTTTCCCTGCACGCATTTCTGACCCATCCCACCATTGAGGCTTTGGCGCGCATTCTGGACGCCACGGGACCGCGTGGAGAGCCCTCCAGCGCGATCATCCCGGTCCTGCGGGGCAGTGAACTGGTCCCATCCGCTACGCAGAAGCGGATGTGGGCGCTGGCCCGGTTGGGTGACGCACCCGCAGCGCACAACACGGCCTATGCCATGCGGCTCGTCGGCGACCTGGACGAGAATGCGCTACTCGGCGCGATGGCCGCAATCATCAGTCGGCACGAGGTGCTCCGCATGTCTTTCCCGGAGCAGGGGGGACGGCCAACCGCCGTTGTGCACGATGATGTAGATCCCTGGCTGCCGACGGTGGACCTTCGCCAGCACGGGCTGGGTGAGCGCGAGCCGGCCCTGCGCGCCGTGCTCGAGCGGGACGCCGCAGAGAAATACGACCTCGAGCAGGGGCCGTTGCTACGCGCCAGGCTGATCCGTGACGCAGATGATGTTCACTGCCTGCTGATCGGGATGCACCATGCAGTCTGCGATGACTGGTCCTGGGGGGTGTTCCTCAGTGAGCTGGCCGCACTCTACGGCACCGCCGTGACCGGCGGGACGGCGGTCCTTGAGCCCCTTCCGGTGCAGTTCGCCGACTTCGCCGCCTGGCAGGAAAGTTGGCTGGCCAGCACGGACGGACAACGGCAGGTCCAGTTCTGGCGCAACCTGCTGCGGAGTGCACCGCCGGTCCTCAACTTGCGCGCGGCGGCGCCGCGCCCGCCGCGACGGACCGGCTGCTCGGCGAGCGTGACCCGGGTGCTCGCCCCCGCTCTCGCGTCCGCGGTCGCCGAGCTAAGCCAGCAAGAGGGCGTCACCACGTTCATGACCCTGCTCGCGGGCCTCGCGGTGACTCTGTATCGCGGCAGTGGCCAGGACGACCTCGTGGTCGGTACGCCGAGCCGGGGGCGTAACCATCCGGAGACCGAGCACCTGATCGGATACTTTGCCGACCTGCTGCCCTTCCTCATTACCATGCGTGACGGACCGACCTTCCGCCAGCTCCTGAAACGCGTGCGCCGCACGGTGCTCGAGGCGATGGCGCACCAGGACGTACCGTTCTCAGCGATCGTCGACGCCGTCCACCCGCCCCGCAGCCCCGCGCACCATCCGCTCTTCCAGTACGTCATCAATTTCCTCGACCGCCAGCAAGTGGAGCCGGGGCTGCCCGGCTTGACCAGCGAGACGATCGATATCCCGGTCCAGGGCACGGACTTCGACATGTTCCTGTCCGTTATCCACAGCCCGGAGGGATTGGAGGTCGTCGCAACCTACGCCGCCGACCTGTTCGATGCCCCCGCGGCTGAGGCTTTCCTCGGCTCGTTCGAGGCGGCCATGCAGGCGTCGGTCGCCCTACCCGACGCACCGTTGGGCCTGACTACCGACAGCAGCGCCGTGGCGGAGGACGGCGGCTTGATGGCGGCGGTAGCTGCAAGCTTTCCCGCTGAACGAGTCCGATCCGCGGTCGGCCTATGCTCACACTGGATCGGGGTTCCGATCCATGTGTCTCCTCACCCAGTGAGCCCGGTTTTCCGGGCGATGGTGGACCCGGGGTCGCGGTTCGGCCAGACCCCAGCCGCTTTGGGTGTGGTCCTGTTCCGGTGGCAGGACTTCCTGGACGCTTCGGTGGCTCCGATGGCCGCGGTGGTATGGGAGGCGGAAGAGGCGCTGGCAGACCTGGTCCGGTCGGTCGCGGAGTTTCGTGGGCGCTCGGGCATGGCGCTGCTCCTGGTGGCCTGCCCAGCGTCCGCGGAATGGAACTGGATGTCAGGGGTGTTCGGCAGCCTGGACGACCGGCTGGTGCGGCAAGCTGTCGAGGTTCCTGGGGTGGAGGTGGTGCTCGCGTCCTCGTGGGCCAGGCGCCAGGGGGCGGGAGAGGCATATCCGCCCGGCAATGAGCGGGGGCATGGCGCTTTCCTGCCCGGGTTCCTCGACTGTGTCGCTGAGCTGGCGGTGCGACGCATTTTGCACCACGGCGGGTACTCGCCGACCTGGGTGGCGCTCGACCCAGCCGGCTGGCCGAGGCTCGACCTGCTCCGCTTTGCCGCCGGGCAGTCGCACTACGGCCGTCTGGTGGTGGTCGCGGCAGGGGAACGGACGGGCGCGGCGGCCGGCGACCTCGACGCGCTCTCCCGGATCGACGGCGTTCGCTTGCTCAGCGCCAGCCTTGTGCGCGGCCTGCCGGAGCTTGTCGCCCAAGGCGCGATCGACCCGGGCGCAGGGCTTGTACTCGCCGCAGACGCTCACGCGCAGGACGAGATCCAGCGGCTGCTCCCCCGGGGCGGCGTGGTAGCGGTGCCCGCGCCGCCGGGGGACAAGGCCAAGTTCCTCGCGAGCTGCTGGCCGCTGGATGAGCCTGCCGGGCCTGCCCGGCCTGGCGTGTCACGCTCGCTGGCGGATCTGGCGGCCATCGCCAGGCCGGCTGAGGTAGCCGAGGACCGCCTGGCCACCGAACTTGAGCAGCTTTTCGCGGACGTCTGGGCTGACCTGCTGCATGTTGAGCGGGTAGGGCTGCATGACGATTTCTTCGCACTCGGTGGTGACTCGATGCTGGCTATCGAGGCGGCATATCGGGCAGTCGAGGCAGGTGTCGTGGTTACCCCGCGGCAGATCGTTGACAATCCGACAGTGGCCGCGCTGAGCGCGTCAACGACGGAAAGGCCACCAGCTGGGGTGCAGCCGGGGCGCAGTGGCAAGATCTCGGCAGGGCCAGGTGACGAGGTGCCGATCAGCCCGTCCCAGCACTGGTTCCTGGCCAGCGTGGCCCCGCGGATGTCCGCCCCAGCGCATTTCAATCACCCTTACTACCTTCAGCTGAACCGGGCCGCCCGGCCCGAGATCGTGGAGCAGGCATGGAACGAGCTTGCCTCCGCGCATGACTCGTTGCGCCTGCGCCTGCGCCGCGACGGCACCGGAGGCTGGCATCAGTCCTGTGGGCCAGTCAGCGAGGGTATCCCATTCGAAAGCCACGACCTGTCCGGACTACCCGCCGCCGAGCGGGAGAGCGCCGTGGCGTCACTGATGGCCGACTCGCAGCGCGGCCTCGACCTCGGCGGGCCGCTGGCGCGGACTATCCATGTGCGCTTGGGCCCGGACGGCGGGGATCGGGTTCTCCTCGTCGCACACCACCTGGTCACGGACGGGCTCTCCAGGGAGATTTTGCTTGAGGACATGCGCAGGCTGCTGCTCGATCTGCCGCGCGGCCGCTCGCCGCGCCTCCCGGCGAGCGTGCCGTACATCACTTGGGCCCAGCAGGTGCAGCAATACGCACAATCAGCCCGGCTGCGAGAAGAACTACCATTCTGGCTGAGCCAGCAGTCGTCGCAGGACCCCGGGGTACCTGCGGACCTGCCCGGGCCGGTGACCTTCGGCACCCTGAAGCACCGGAGCTTCACGCTCAGCGAGCTGGATACCACCGGCCTTCTCGGCTGGACGCGCCGCTACCAGCTCAAGGTCAACGACCTGCTGGTGTGGGCCGTCGCGGAGGCTGTCGCCGAGTGGACAGGACGGGCAGACTGCGCCCTTGCCTTCAGCGGCCACGGCCGGGATGAGCTTACCAGGGGCATGGACGTGTCCAGGACCACAGGCTGGCTGCACGTGCTCTACCCGCTCCAGCTGACGTTGCCGGAGGGTCGTGGTGATCCCAGGTCGGCCGCCGGGATTGCGCGCCAGCTCGCCCTCGTCCCTGGCACTGGCCTGGGGTGGAGCACACTGAGGTATTGCTGCGAAGACCCCTCCGTGCGTCACCTCATGGCACAAGTGCCGCTCCCCCGGATGAGCTTCAACTACATGGGCCACTTCAATTACCAGGAGAGCCGGCAGGGCGGCGATGTCTTCAAGCTCTGCCACGAGCCATATGGAATCGAACAGGATCCTGCCGGAATTGCGTTGTTTGACATGGATTTCGTGGCCTCTATGGTCGGCCAGCGGCTGCGAGTGGAAATAAACTACGGCATTAATTACCATAAGCAGGAAACTGTGGAGTGGGTACTCTCCAGGATCCGAGCCCATCTGCGCACGGCCATCGTGTCAGCGCAGGCCGGTACCGAAGGGAACCAGTAACTGCAATGAAAAGGCCAACGGGCTTCAGCGCGTTCAGCGTCATATGGTCCGGCCAGATCGCGTCCGCCATCGGGACAAGGATGACGGCATTCGCTCTAGGCATCTGGATCTGGGACCATACGGGCCGGGTGTTGGAGTTCGCCCTGCTGGAGTTCTGTTCCTTCGGGGCGACCGTGATCTTCAGCCCAGTCGCCGGGGCGCTCGTCGACCGCTGGAACCGGCGGCTGACCATTATTCTGAGCGACCTGGGCTCGCTGGCCGCGACAGGAGTTCTGCTGCTTCTGTACACGGTCACGTCGGTCGGCGTCGTGGAACTCTACGTGGTGAGCACCGTGACCGGGGCCTTCCTGGCCTTCCAGTATCCGGCATACTCCGCCACCATCACGCTGATGCTTGAGCGAGGCCACTATCCGCGCGCCAACGCGATGATGTCGCTCGTACGGAATCTGCCATATGTGGCGGCCCCGGCGCTCGCGGCCCTGCTGCTGACCTTCACCGGGATCAAGGCAATCCTGGCCATCGATACGCTCAGTTACGCGCTTGCGATCGGTACCGTGTTTCTCGTCGCGATCCCGAAGGCGCCGGGACAGGACGGGACTGTGGCCGCCAGCATGTGGCGGGATTCCCTTTACGGTTTTCAGTATATCGTGCGTCGCCGGCCGCTGCTCGCTTTGCTTTCTGTCAGCTTCCTGGTCAGCCTCATCGCGGCGATCACCTGGACGGTAATGGTCCCAATGGTGCTCGCCGACACGGGCAACAGTGCCGGGCAGGCAGGCCTTGTCCAGTCAGTAGGCGCCATTGGCGGCGTGCTCGGCGGTGTGCTGGTGGGCGCGGCGGGGCGCCGGAGCGACAAGATGCGCTATGTGCTCGCCGCCATCGTCTGCATGGGAGTATTCCGAATCGTTTACGGGCTCGCTGACTCTTTCTGGCTGTGGTCGCTGTCTCTCCTTATCGGATGGGGGACCATCCCGGTGATCGACGGTTACGGCCAGGCGATCTGGCAGGAGAAGGTCGAGCCGGCCGTTCAGGGCAGGGTGTTCGCCGCCCAGATGTTCATGGAGAACTTGTCCCTTCCGCTGGCGCTCGGGGTTTCTGGGGTACTGGCCGACCGTGTCTTCGGGCCGGCGATGCGGCCACAGGGAGCGCTGGCACCCGTCTTCGGGCACCTGGTCGGTACCGGCCGCGGCGCGGGCATGGCCGTCATGTGCATTATCGGCGGTGTCTTGACGATTGTGCTCGGTGTGGCCGGATACGCGGTGCCGGTCGCCAGGAGGGTGGAGACGCTGATCCCAGACAGTGAAGCACAGGCCGTGGAGGTACCGACCTCAACGTGAGGTCGCGCAGACACTGAGGAGGCCTCGTCCGTGGACAAGACTTCGACCGAGCAGTCCTATCGCGTCGTCGTGAACGATGAAGACCAGTACTCCATCTGGCCTGATGGGCAGCAGGCCCCCGACGGGTGGCACGATGCCGGTCACTCGGGGGCGAAGGCTGACTGCCTGCGATACATCGAGCTTAACTGGACAGACATGCGTCCACGCAGCATCCGGAACACCCCATGAGCGAGACGACGGAGTCCCCGCCGCTCCTTGAGCTTGTGGCCGACGTGCTCGGCGTCGGGGTGGTCGACCTGTCGGAGGAGAGCGGCCCGGCCACGCTGGCCGCGTGGACCAGCCGCAAGCACCTCGAACTCGTGGTGACCCTGGAGGAGTTCTACGGCGTCTCGCTGTCCTACTCGGAGATCAGGGGACTGAGGTCCATCAGTGCCGCCAAGCGGATCCTCGCGGCGAAGGGGGTGGGTGTGTGACCCCTTCCGCGGCCGCGATGGCGCCTGCGTCCGTTGGCCTGTCTCCGCTCGCGGACCGCGACCTTGAGACTCTGCTGTTGATCCGCCACTTCGAGCTGGCCCTGCTCGATCTCTTCTCCCAGGGAAAGCTGAATGGCACGACCCATACCTGCCTGGGCCAGGAGTACATCCCGGTCGCGCTCTATCCTCTGCTCGATGACGGCGACTTCATCTTCAGCAATCACCGGGGCCATGGGCACTACCTCGCTCGGTTCCGCGATCCGCACGGACTGCTCGCGGAGATCATGGGGCGAACGGGCGCGGTGTGCCACGGAGTCGGCGGCAGCCAGCACATATTTCGAGACCGGTACCTGTCCACCGGCGTGCAGGGCCAGAGCCTCCCTGTGGCGGCTGGCGTAGCGCTCCACCTCAAGCGCGCCGAGCCCGGCCGCGTTGCTGTGGTGCACATCGGCGACGGTACTTGGGGTGAGGGCGCGGTGTACGAAGCCCTCAACATGGCCCAGTTGTGGGGCCTGCCGCTGCTGGTGGTGGTCGAGAACAACGGCATCGCCCAGTCGACGCCTGTCCACCTGCAGATGGCCGGGTCCGTGGCAGCCCGCGCATCCGCATTCGGGGTGCTGCACAACCGCCTGACCTCGATCGATGTCAACGAGCTTCGCCAGAAGCTGGCTGGTCTCGTCGCGCGGCTGCACGAACGGCCACGGCCTGCGGTGGTCGAGTTCATCACTCACCGGGTGGGCCCGCACAGCAAAGGGGACGACTCGCGTTCACCGGAGGCTCTGCGGGAGGCCGCAGACAGTGATTGGTACAGCCGCTATGCACGGGCATATCCCGAGCAGCTCCGCAGTGCCGACGACAGGATGCGGGAGCGTGTCGCCAGGATCGTGCGCGAGGTGGCGGAGCGTCCCATCTCCCGCTGGGATGCCCGATGACAAGCGCGGAGCGGATGGCTGAGAACCTCAACCGGGCGCTGCGCACGCTGCTCGACCGCGATCCCTGCGCCTACCTCATCGGTGAGGACATCGCCGACCCGTACGGCGGTGCCTTCAAGATCACCAGGGGCCTATCCGACCGTCACCCCGACCGGGTCCTCGTCACGCCACTCAGTGAGGGAGGCATCGTCGGCGTGGCCGCTGGCCTCGCGCTGACCGGGAACAAGGTAGTCGCCGAGATGATGTTCGCAGATTTCGTGGCGCTCGCCTTCGATCAGCTGCTCAACTTCGCCAGCAAGTCGGTGTCGATGTATGGCAGGACGATTCCGCTGCGGATGGTGGTGCGGTGCCCATCTGGCGGCAACCGGGGCTACGGGCCTACCCACAGCCAGAGCCTCCAGAAGCACTTCATCGGGATTCCAGGGCTGCACCTGTATGAGATGTCGCCGTTCCACGACAACACCCAGCTTCTCGAGCACATGCTCGGACTCGGGGTGCCATGTGTCTTCTTCGAGGACAAGGTCCTGTACTCGCGGCCGCTGCGGACCCGGGGCGTCGTCGATGGGCTCTTCCGATGCGACTTTCTGCCGGGCGGAGGAACGACCGCCCACGTCGTCACCGTTGAAGCGCCGGATCCGGACTGGGTGATCATAGCTCCTGGTGGCCTCGCGGAACGGGCCATGAACGCCATCCGGTCGCTCTTGCTCGAAGACGAGCTGACATGCGAGCTGTTAGTTCCGTCGCGGCTTTACCCCGTTGACATCGGGCCACTTCTTCCTGTGCTCAGCCGCGCGCGGGGCATTTGCGTCGTGGAAGACGGGCCCGTCGGCGGTACCTGGGGCGAGCTGATCGCACAGCTGATCCACACTCGTCTGTGGGGCAGGCTGGGCGGCCCCGTGCTGCTCCTGAGCGCACGGCTGAGCATCGTTCCGGCAGCGGCACACCTGGAGAGAGAGGTCATTGTCCAGGAAACGACGATCCACCGGGCGGTAGCGGAGGCAACCAAGTGATCGACATCAATGTCCCTAAGCTCAATAACAACGACGCGAACTATGTGCTCGTAGAGTGGCTGGTGGATGACGGCGGGTCGGTCCGGCGGGACGATCCCATCGCGGTGATTGAGACATCGAAGGCGCAAGAGGAGATCGAGTCCTCGGCTGACGGCATCCTGCGCAGGCGGATCGAGAGCGGTGCGGAATGCCGCCCGGGAGAGGTCATCGGCCACGTCTTCCGCTCCGCCGAAGAGCTTCGCGGTTGGGTCGTCCCTGCGCACGACAACAGGCAGAGCACGGTGGAACTGGTCACTACGAATGGCGCGCGGATTCTCATCGACGAGCACGGCATCACCGACGAGCAACTACGAAGCCTGGGCAAGAGCTTGATCCGCAAGGCTGACATCGAGGCGCTCATTGCCCGGTCAGCCGTGACTGGCCAGGTCCACGCGTACCAGGTGCCGCAACGGCAGCGGACGGTGGCCGCCGTGGTGTCACAGTCGGCGCGCACCATTCCCGCGGCTGCTGCCTACGCGAAGGTGGACGTGGAAGAGGCCCTGACGACAGGGGCGCGAATCTCGGACTCTGATGCCGGCTTCGTCTCCCTACCTGAGCTGCTTGTTAAGGCGGTGGCCCTACAGCACGCGCGGTTCCCGCTCCTCTTCGCGACCCTGATTGACGAGGAATCTGCCCGGCTCGCCCCCGTCCCGAATATCGGGGTGACTATCGACGCTGGCGGCGGGCTGTTCGTCCCCGTTGTACGGGACGCCGCGGCGCTTGGTGTCGCGCAGATCGGCGACCTGCTTATGGACTACCGCGTCAAGGCCCTCCATGGCGGATTCCGCGAGCAGGACCTTGCCGACGCCAACATCATGGTCGCGTTGCACAACGGCAGCGGCGTCGTGCTCGCCACTCCCATCGTCTTTCCAGGGCAGGCCTGTGTGGTGTCCCTCGGCGATACGCAGGAGCAACTCGCGCTCGATGGCTGCGGTCAGATCATCACCCGCCGCTATGTCTACGTCGGCCTTATCTACGACCATCGGCTTGTGAATGGGCGGGACGCCATGCTGTTCCTTCAGGAGCTCACCCGGGTTCTGGAGGCTCCGGCCGAGCTCGTTGACCAGGAGCGGTGCTGAGGTGAGCATGCGCACCCTCCCGCAGGAGAACCTGATGGCGCTGCGCAAGCGATGGGCCAGGTACGTGGACCAGCGGGAACCGCCGGACCTCACCGTGGGACTGCTGGCCAGCTACACCATTGACCCTTTGATCCCGTACCTGGGCATACGGCTGCGGGACATGGGTCTGCTGGCCGAGCTGGCGGTGGGCCCCTTCGACCAGATCGCGCAGCAGTGCCTGGACGATCGCAGTCAGCTGAGCCAGGCTCCGCCGGACGTGGTCGTGGCGGCACCGAGATTCGAGGAGCTGGCGGCGCGACCGGATGAAGGGGGAGACCTGCTGTTCACCGCCAAGGCTGCCCTGGCTGCCTGCGCGCGTTGGCGATCGTGCCTGGTCTTCGTCCTGCCGGCCGTGCCGGAGGCGCGCCCGCACGGGGCGGGCGACGCGGGATGCGTCGCGGGGACGATGGCAGTCGCCGCGTCGGTGCGCGAGGCTCTGCGGGCGGTCGTGGCCGGTAAGCCGAATACCTGCGTCGCCGACGCGGAGGAGGCGGTGCGCGCGGTGGGCACGAGGCGGGCCTATCGGCCCGCGCTGAATCGCTTCGCGCGCATCCCCTATAACGATGAGGTCTTCGACCTCCTGGCGCAGCAGGTCGCGCGTTTGCTCCGGATCCGGTACCTGGGGGCCTGCCGCGTCTTTGCCCTGGATGCCGACAGCCTGACCACTGGTGATGAGGTGCTGTCGGGCCTGCCGGCGCTGCGTGAGCCCCTGGCAGGACTACGGCAGGGCGGCATGCGGCTCGCGGTGCTAGGCGGCAGCCGGGATGCCGTGTCACGGTGTCAGCTGCTGGGCGACCGGCTCCCGGAACTCGTCTGGGACCCGGACGTGCGCTGGGTTGCTGACGGGCGGCCTGTGAGCGAACAGCTTGCCTGCCTGGGCACGGAACTTGACGTTGCCGCTGGCCAGCTTGGGCTGCTCACTGCGGATCCCGAACTGGCGGAACGCGTCGGCGAGGAGGGTTTCTGCGCGGTGCTGCTGGGCCCGGAGCCTGGGGCTTGGCAGTCGGACATGCAGGCGAGCGGTATGCCCGATACCGCCGCGTCGGCCCCGATCGCTCAGCGGCCGCCGACGTGGGCCAGCGTCCATGCCGATCCAGGCAGATCTCAGCCGCCCACGCTGTCGTTGCAGGAGTTCGTGGCTGGCCTGCGCGTTGCGATTACGTTCAGGGAGATACCTGGAGACCTCAGCGCGGCGGATGCTGAACTGGTGGCGCGCGCCCACGACTTCGCCCTCGGCGGGCCGACCCCCGGCTGGGCGACTACGGGACTGGGGCGGTCTGTGGGGTGCGCTGCGCCAACGGCGTATGCCACGTCGAGGTCTTCTCGGTGTCCTGCCCGGTGCTCGGGCGCGGAGTTGAGGACGCGGTTCTGGGCGAGATCGTCGCGCGCGCCGACCGCGACGGGTGCAACGCCGTGCTGATCAGCTACAAGGAGACGGGCCGGAACCAGCTCGCCGTGGATTTCCTGCGCCGCGTCGGCGAGCAGCCGCCCCGGGCACCTTCTGGCCGGGATATCCCGGTGCGGACCGCACGAGTGGCGGTCGGCGTTGACGGCTGAGCCGGGGGGCTACGGGATCGTGGCTACCGGACATGCGCTCGGCGAGCCTTCGAACGTGGCGGACCTGGCACCCAGGTACACGAAGGATCTGCAGAAGATTCAGGACTGGGGTTACCGCACCTTCCACCGCGCCGGCGAGGGGACAGGGCTGACTGATCTCGCCGCCGCTGCGGGCCGTCGGGCGCTGGAGAGAGCCGAGATCGGTGCCGAGCACGTGGACCTCGTGGTGCTGGCCATGGCTGATATCGCCGAATATCTCTACTGGGACCCCGCGGCGGCAGTTCAAGGCCGGCTGGGCTCCCGCGGCGCCGAGGCGGTGCTGGCGAACCAGGCGTGCAGCGCAGGCGTTGTCGCCTTTGATCTGATTGCCGGGAAGTTTGCCACGCATCCCGAATATCGCGTTGCCCTCCTTGTCGCGGCCAACCGGGTATGCGAAACATACTGGAATCGAATGGAGTCCAACACGTCGATCGCATCCGACGGCGCGGCGGCAGCGGTCCTGGTCCGGGGCCACGCTGAATGCCAGTGGCTCGCCACCGAGGTCATCACCGAGGGCCGCTACGCGCACATCCTCCGCTTGCCCGGCGGAGGCGCCGCACATCCGTTCACCGGCCAAGGACCGGGTCCGGGTATCGTCACCAATCCCTTCGACCGGATGGAGGATCATTTTGTCGGCGATGTGCGAGCCATGCTCCAATTCTCCAGGCAGGTCCGCACAAACATCCGCGACGTAGTCCTCCGTGCCTGTCAGCGCGCATCGGTTGCGGTCGAACTGGTACGCTATGTGCTGCATCTGAATGACAATATCAGGGCGCTAACGAGTTTCGCGGAAGATATTGGGATAGAAGTGGGACGGACAAACGCTGAAATCTCTATGGATCATGGTCACCTCGGCGCTGCAGACCAGATATTCGCTATGGGGAAGTTGCTCGATGAGGGACGGCTAGAGAAGGGAGACGTCGTGGCCTTAACGAGCTCAGGCGCCGGGATGCACTGGGCTGCCACTCTACTGCGCGTGTAGGACATGATCTTCGCGCCACACGGCCGGGACGAGTGACCGAAGGAGATGGAGAGCCGAGTTGGCGACTGAGTGGGAGGTACGCGTTGCCGTGGAGGAGATCCTTGCCAGTGTGCTCTACGAGTCCCCTGAATCCCTGCGGGCGCACCCCGCGCTGGCTTGCCACAAATGGGATAGCGTCGCCGTGATGGAGTCCTTCGTACGACTCGAGAAGAGCCTTTCGATCAGGCTAGACCTGCGCGCATTTCGTGCGGCGCGGACCGTCGACGACGTCGTTGGACTCGTCTCACAGATCGCCAGGTGACCAGCGGGCCGGTTTCCGTTATTGCTTACCGGCCAGATTTGCCGCAGGCTCGTCCCCGCTGCGGCCGGACATATGGCGGCCTTGCTAAGTCGCCGCTAGTCACCGAGGCTTATTCAAAAGTCTTCCCCACCAAGATCGACGATCAAGGGCTGCGCTGGTCCGGTTGTGGAGCAGTGTCTGGCCAAGGACTTTTGAATAAGCCTCACCGTATCAGGCGGAGCTCGTCTAGTGGGGCGCGGACAAGAACGGCTTTCTGTATCGCCTGTAGTTCTATCCCTGGCTCAATCCCCAGTTCCTCACGAAGCTTCGTGCGCGCTACGGTATATGCCTCCAGTGCCTCCGCCTGGCGACCCGAGCCATACAACGCACGCATGAGCAGCGCGACCAGAGTCTCGCGAAATGGATACACGGTCACGAGCCTAAACAACTCTGGCAGGACGCGTAATTGATTCCCTGCCGAGACCTCTGCCGCCAGCAGTTCCTCATATACGCTCAGGCGCTCGATCTCTAAGAATCTCGATTCCTGTTGAAAATATATTCCAGGAACCCCGGTCAACGCCTCTCCCCGCCACATTCTGAGCGCACCCCTGAAACTGGATGCGGCTTTCGCTAGGTTACCATTACAGGCGGCTTCCCGGGCACTCTCGACTTCGGAGCGGAAGCTGTATAAATCGATGTTCGAACAGCAGACATCAATGGAATAGCCGGCCGACGCGCTGCGGAGCTGTGCTCCGGAAATAGGCTCGAGGAGCCTGCGGAGGCGGTAAATATATGCCTGCAGCGTGCTGTGCACAGCGCGCGGATGCTCGCCGTCCCATACGCGGCTGGCCAGAGAATCAGCCGAGACTACACTATTTGCCTCAAGAAGCAAAGTCGCTAGCACTGCCTGCTGTTTTGGCGCCGTTATTGGTATCGTTCCCCGAGGCGTCCGGACTTCGAGGGCGCCAAGAATCAGGAAATCTACCACGTCTCTCCTCAATTTGGCGTGACGGACCTTCGGCATGTTAGATGGCACAGATAGGCGACGCTGCCAACGTAGGCTCAAAGAGCCTTCCGGAGTATCGATCTTGCTCGCTGTCATTCTGACAGCCGCAGGTACCTGTCACGTGCCCACTTAGCCCGACTGGCCCAGATCCAATGAACTCCACTCTGCATCTAATACAGTGGCACTGTTGACCCCATCTAGTCAACGGTTTGTGAGCGGTAAGCGATCTTCATGAGGCGCCGGAGCATCGAAGTGGAGCACTCAAACATGCCATCTAGCTGCGGAAACTGACCGATCGGCCAGGAACCAGATCTGCGAGGATACCAACCAGATCGAGAGCCTTGCGATGGTGTCAACTCCCCCGCCAACTTGAGTGTCCATTCACTGGGTTCAGTTGCGCTGGGCATTTGACGCTGTCCGATCTTACAGGTTCGTGGCAGCGTGCCTTGTTTGATCTTGCGCTATTGATCGCCGTTCATGCGTGGAGCCCAGCCCTCGACAGGTTAGACGAGGCATAGGAGCACGATGTACGTCTATTGCGCCCGGTAGATGGCGAGGTCCTGCGGCACGTAGCCGATGACGCTCTTGGCCCGGATAGCATGGACAGTCATCGGCTTACAGGCCACCCACGGCCTGTAAGCGGCCAGGTTCCCAAGACAAGGGCGCAAAGTCCTCACATGGTGGCGCGGCGGTGCCTGAGATGTCACCGTCAACCGGTCAGCGCCGCTGCGCCGGGGCGGAGCGGGCGAAATCCAGGGCCTCGCGGGCGAGCGGCAGCCACGCCAGGCCCGATCCCGGGTCGAGGCTGAGCCATTCCTTCATCGGCGTGCCTTTGTTCGCGTCGAAGCGGACACCGTCGCCAGCGGCGACGAGCGCATCGACGCGCTCGGCTGGGAGCTTGAGCACCAGCCGCCCGCGCACAAGCATGGCGAAGATCTTGTTCTGGAAGCGGAGCGCGCTGCTGCCGAAGCCGCCGCCGCCGCGCGGCGGGGTGACCCCCGCAACGCCGACGAGCTCGAAGACAAGGTCGCCGTAACGGTCTTCTGGCCGGCTCTGCTCGCCGTCTGACTCGTCCACGGCGCCAGGCTAACCCAACCAGGCATGCCGGGCGGACCGGGTCGGCGTGGCCGGTGGACGGGCGCCGGGGCCCGAATATTCTTCGGCGGTTATCGCTCCGATTAGGGAGAAGCAGCTTCCACGAGGCTATTAGCTGCCACTTAATTCGCGCGAGAGCGCGGGACAGGGCCGCGGCGACAGGCTGGTGTTAAAGACCAATTCGTCTCCGTTGTCCATCGTTTGCCCGGTCGCGTGCATACGCACGTGCATTTGCATGCTAAGCCGCCAAGTGATTGCTGTGCCGCCGCGAAGCGCGGTTCCAGAATGCGTTTCCGCAGCTAATTTAGAAGCTTTGATCCTGGGGCCGGCGGAAGTCTGCGCGGCCCGGCCTGAGGATTTTCAGAGCGCTACCGCTTGCAGGGCAGTAGGCTCTGGCCTTAAAGATCAGTCAATTCCCGGTTCGCGCCGCGCGTACCGGTATGCGATAAGGGTTCCTGGCGATGGGCCGGGTGCCGGAACCGGCAAAAGGCCGGAGGCTGGCGAGGGAGCCGTCCTCACGCCCGTGGCCCTACCGGCGATGCCCCTGGACAGCCGCCGCATGGCGGTGAAACGGGGCGGGCCGACGCCGATCTGATCACGCGTGCCGGGCAGTCGGCGCGTGGCCCAGCGGTTTTCCCGCTGGACAAGCCGGAGGACCGCACCCGAGGCTCCGTGCCCAGACTGTGCGACCAGGCGGCACGGACCGGCGGTGCGGCCCTCCTTACACCCCCATGCAGATGGGAGCGCGTTTTGAATACAGGCATTACTCTGACGGTCGGCAGACCCTGTGCGCAAGCCATGACCGCGAGCCTGCGCGTGTACTCATCGTATAACGCTGACTACGAAGCGGCGGGTCCGCTGGAATTCGCCGGTATAAAGAAGGCTCAAGCTGGCGAGAAGGACCTTCGCCGCGGCCGAAGAAACATCCTCCACAAGTACCCTGCAGCCGGCCGGAGCGGCCGGAGCGGCCGATGCTGGTGACGCCGCCTCACCGGCGCGCCGCCAGTGGCCGCGGCCGCGCTCAGACCGAGGACGACCTGCTGGCGTTCCTGCTCATCCACACCTGGACGCTGACCACCGGGCGCGTCCTGCGGTCCGACGTGCCGCCCGCTGAGCTCAGCGCGGCCGAGCTGATCGCCTTCTGGGCGGACGAACGGACGGCCGCCCCGGACACCACCACCGCCGCGTACACCGCCGCCGCGTACACCGCCGCCGCGTACACCGCCGCCGCGGGCACCGCCGCCCCGGACACCGCCGGCCGGACGGGCCGCAGGTAACCGCCCGTGGGAAGCCGGGCACGTGCGATCCCCACCGATGGGCAGATGTGCGGGCTGTTCGCCGTCGACATCGCCGGGTTCACCGCGCCCGAACGCGATGAGGAGATCCAGCGGCGCATCCACAAAGAGATGTACGACATGCTGAAGGATGCCTTCAACGGATCAGGCGTGCGCTGGAAGCACTGCACCCGTGAGGACCGTGGCGATGGGGCGCTGATCGTCATCCCGCCACGGATCTCCGCCGCAGCCCTCGTCGGCCCTATTCCCGAACGGCTGCGCGAGGAGATCCGCCGCTACAACGGCGTCGTCCGCGAGCCGGCGCGAATCCAGATGCGGGCCGCCGCGCACATCGGCCCGGTTCACCACGACGGCAACGGATTCATCGGCTACGACCTGAACCTGCTGTTCCGGATGCTGCAGGCGCGGCCGTTCAAGTACGCGCTTGCCGCCTCCGGTGCCGATCTCGCGCTGATCACATCTCAGTACGTCTACGAAACCGTGATCGTGCGCCGCCCCAGCCTCACCCACCCGGCCGCGTTCCAGCCGCTAAACGTCCTGGTAAAAAGGGACCCGCGCCCGCGCCTGGATGCACGTGCCCGAACCCCAGCCCCGGCCATCCGTGGGCAGCCGCCGGGCTTCTCGTGACGGGCGGTGAAGTTCCGCGCAAGCGCGGTCAAGCCTCGACGGGCGATGGCTGGGGCGGGTGGGTGCTGCCATACCCCGCCCTCACCGCCCTGCGCGGATAATCGTGGTCTCGCCCGCGTATAGGGCTCGCAGATGATCAACACGCAGGTTTGATCTTGCAGCACATGCAAGGTGCCGCCGTGGTTGTCCCGCCGGGTGCTACCGCACGATGCCGCGTGCAGGGGCCTGCCGGGATGAGGCGGTGTGATCTTGGGGTGATCGTGGCCGGGCCGGTGGTGGCCGGGCTGGCCTGCGGCGGGTGGTGCGGGTGCCGGGTGGTGCGGGTGTGCGGGTGGCCTGCGGTCACCGTGGGGGCGGCGGCCGGTGGGTGCGGGTGGCCGGGGATCGCGATTGATAGATAGCGGCGATGAGTGTGGCGGCCACCCCAGATCTGGTCGATACGTGTCCCAGAATACGAGATAGATCTTTCCATATTCTGGGATTTTCATGATCGCGGTCCCTCACCCGCGTATGGAGCGGGTGAGGGACCGCGATCACGGCTGGTGCCGGGCCGTGTAGCCCGTGGCGACGATGTCGGCGGCTGCGGCTACCGTAGGCCGGGTGCGGATAGCGACCTGGAATGTGAACTCGGTCAAGCAGCGGGTGCCGCGGCTGCTGCCGTGGCTGGACCAGCGGCAGCCCGACGTGGTCTGCATGCAGGAGACCAAACTCGCCGACGACGCCTTCGGCGCGCTGCTCGGCGAGGAGCTCGCCGGCCGCGGCTATGCGGTCGCCCACCACGGCCAGGCGCAGTGGAACGGGGTGGCGATCGCATCCCGGGTGGGGCTGGACGACGTGGTGGCCGGAATCCCCGGCGCGCCGGGCTTCCCACGCCCGGAGGCGCGTGCCGTGTCGGCGACCTGCGGCGGGATCCGGATCTACTCGGTCTACGTACCGAACGGGCGGGTGCCCGACTCCGACCATTATCACTACAAGCTCGCCTGGCTGGCCGCGTTGCAGGAGATGGTCGCCGCCGGCCCGGAGGCCGCGGTCGTGTGCGGCGACATGAACGTCGCGCCGGCCGACGCCGACGTGTTCGACCCCGACGCCTACGCCGGCCAGACTCATGTCACGCCGCCGGAGCGGGAGGCGCTGGCCAAGCTGATGGCGCTCGGCCTGCACGACGTGGTGCGGGACCGCTGGCCGTCCGAGCGGGTGTTCACCTACTGGGATTACCGGGCTGGCATGTTCCACCAGGACCTTGGGATGCGGATCGACCTGGTGCTGGCCAGCGGGCCGGTGGCCAGCCGGGTGCGGGCGGCGTGGGTGGACCGGCAGGCCCGCAAGGGCACCGGGCCCAGCGACCACGCCCCGGTGATCGTGGACCTGGACGAGGCCCCGGACGGGAACATCGGGCCCGTCGTGCCACCGCCCTCCGCGCCGGCCGCGAAGCGCGGTTCGGTCAGGTTACCCCAGTCGCGCTGATCCAGCCGGAGACCCTCGCCGCGGCGCGGTCATCACGCACGGATCGGTCAGGTAGCCGGCCACCCCGGCATGAGCTGCGGATACCCAGGCTCCCTAACGGCTGCGCGGGCCGCGCCGATCCCGGCGTGCAGGCGGCCACCCGGCGCGTGGGTCAGCGCCCGGCGAGCGAATCCAGTGACGTCTCCGGGTCGCGCAGCGCCTCTATGTCCACCCGATTCCCGGCCCGCACGAGCGCCTGGACCGCGTCGTTGACGTCCCAGACGTTGACGTTCATGCCGGCCAGCACCCGCCCGCCGCTGAGCCAGAACGCGACGAACTCGCGGCCGGCGACGTCGCCACGGAAGACGACCTCGTCGTACCCGCCGGGCTCCACGTAGCCGGAGTACTCCATGCCCAGGTCGTACTGGTCGCTGAAGAAGTACGGCACCCGGTCGTAGACGACCTCCTGGCCGAGCATGGCCCTGGCCGCGGCTTGCGGCTGGTTCAGTGCGTTGGCCCAGTGCTCCACCCGCAGGTGCCTGCCGAAGAGGGGGTGGAAGGCGTTGGCGACGTCACCGGCGGCGTAGATGTCCGGGTTGGAGGTACGTAGCTGCGCGTCGGTCACGACGCCGTTGTCCACCTTGAGGTCCGCGGTCGCGGCGAGCTGGGTGTTGGGTGTGATCCCGACCCCGACGATCACCGCGTCGGCCTCGACATAGCCGCCGTCGGCAAGGCGCACACCGGCGACCTTGCCGTCGCGGCCGGCGATCTCGGCGACCTGCACCCCGAAGCGCAGCTGCACACCGTGCTCGCGGTGCAGGCCGGCGAAGACCTGGGCCACCTCGCGGCCAAGCACCCGCAGCAGCGGCAACTCGGCCACCTCGAGCACCGTCACCTCGGCGCCCGCGGCGCGGGCCGCGGCCGTGGTCTCCAGCCCGATCCAGCCCGCCCCGATCACCGCGACCCGGGACACGGCACCGAGGGCCGCCTTGATCCGCTCGCAGTCCCCGACGCTCCGCAGGTAGAGCACGCCGTCCAGGCCGGCGCCAGGCACCGGCAGCCGGCGCGGCGAAGAGCCGGTGGCCAGCAGCAGCTTGGCGTAGCCGACCCGGCTGCCATCGGCGAGCCGGGCCTCGTGTGCCGCGGCGTCGATGCCGGTCACGGCGACCCCGAGCCGCAGGTCGACATCGTGCTCGGCGTACCACTGCTGCGGATGGACGTAGATCGTCTCCCGGCCGGCGCTGCCAAGCAGATAGCCCTTCGAGAGCGGCGGGCGCTCATACGGCCGCTCATGCTCCTCGCCGATCAGCACGACCGGGCCGCCGAAACCCTCCTGACGCAATGTCTCCGCGGCCTTCGCGCCGGCGAGGCTTGCGCCGGCGATCAAGTATGTCGTGTCCTTGGTCATGGTCAGCTCCTCTGCTGCCCGCTGGCTGTGCCCGCTGGCTGTGCCCGCGGGCTGTGCCCGCGGGCCGGCGGCCAGCTTGTCCGGTCAGCTCCTATCTTTCCCGCCCTGCCGCGCCCGCGAGCGCGGAGCGCTCAAGCAGGCTCCGCGGTGCCGATGGCATGGCGCCGCACCTCATAGAGCATCACGGCCGCGGCGGCGGCAAGGTTGAGTGACTCGGCTGTCCCCGTCATCGGGATCCGGATGCGCAGATCCGCGCGCGCCAGCAGGTCTTGCGGCAACCCGTCGCCTTCGCTGCCGAACACGACCGCAAGCGGCGGGCGGTAGCGCACGCTCCAGTGCTCGCTTTCGGCGGTGCCGGACGTGGCCAGCACCGCGATGCCGTTCGCGGCTGCCCAGCCGAAGAACGTGCCGGCGTCAGGCACGTGCGCCACGTCGACGGCGAACAGCGATCCCATGCTGGCCTTCACCGCCGCAGGTGCGAACGGGTCGGTGCAGTCCCCGACGAGGATGACGCCGCTGCCGCCGGCGGCGTCGACGGTCCTGATGATCGTGCCGAGGTTGCCCGGGTTGGCGATCTGGTGCAGGACCACGAACACGGCACCGGGCGCTGCGGCGAGGTCGCGCAGGCCGCGGGCCCGGCCACGGACGATCGCGGCGAGCCCCGCCGGGCCGCCGCGGCCGGAAAGGCGCGCGAACAGTTCCCGGCTCAGCCTGGCGACCCGGACGCCGCCGGCTTCCTGCTGCGCGATCATCCGCGTCACCGCTGACCCGGCGAGCAGCTCCGGTGCGACGATCAGTGCTTCGATCTCCCAGCCGGCCTCGACGGCCCGCCAGACGGGCTGGATCCCTTCGACAACGAAGGCGCCCTGGCTGCGGCGGTGCTTGCGGTCGGCAAGCAACCGGACCCGCTTCACCAGCGGGTTGGCCGCACTGCTGATGGTGTCCGTCATCGCATCCGTTCCGGCCGCCGAGCTGCCGCATGCCGCCCGGCTACACTAGGGCGTGTCCCGGGTCGCCGCCTCGCGCAGGTCACGTGGATCGTCGAAAGCCAGGTATGAACCTCCAGCACATCGGCGTGAGCCATCCCCGGATTCGCCAGGTTATGTCCATCCAGAAGAACTCCGCGCCCAACCCACACCGGCTGCTGGTCGCCGAGGGGCTCTGGGCACATAACCTGCTGCTGCGCACCGGCACGGGGGTCGACGCCTTCTTCTGGTGCCCGGAGGCCGCCTACGGCGACGAGGCGCGGCTGCGAGCACGGCAGGTCGCGGCGGCAGCCCGGTGCGCTTACCAGATTTCCGCGAAGACGCTTGAGCGCATATCCGAGCGGGACAAGCCGGACGGGCTGCTGTCCCTGGCGGCGCTGCGGCGATGGACGCCGGCGGAGATCCGGTTCGGGCCGTCGGCGCTTGTCCTGGTGGCAGACGGCATGGAGATTCCCGGCAACCTCGGAACCCTGATCCGCACGGCCGATGCCTGCCGCACCGACTGCATCGTCTTGACCAACCGCCGCACCCGGCTCACCCATCCCAAAGTGTTCCGCGCGAGCCAGGGCATGGTGCTGTCCGTGCCGATCATCGAGTTCGAACGGCCGGAAGACGCGGCGGACTGGCTTCGCCGCAGCGGCTTCGACATCTACCTGGCCGACACCGAGGAGGCGGGGAACTACCGCACCTTCCGCTACGGCGGGCGCCGCAGCGCGTTCGTTCTGGGCGCCGAGCGCTATGGCATCCCCAAGGCGTGGTACGCACCGGACGCCAAGCGGGTGTTCGTGCCCATGCTCGGCCGCGCCGACTCGCTCAACGTGTCCGTCTCGGCCGCGGTTCTCCTCTACGAGGCGCGGGCGCAGCAGGAGAGCTGGTAACGGGCGCCCCCGGTCCCGGCCTGCTAAGGGCCTCCGGCGGTGTCGATGATCCACGCGGTCACGAAGGCTTCCTCCGCCCAGGCGGCGTATCGCCCGCTCGGACCGCCGTGCCCGGCATCCATCTGTGTCTTGAGCAGGAACGGCCCGCCGCGGGCGGCCACGCGGAGCCGTGCGATCCATTTGGCCGGTTCGTGGTAGCGCACGCGCGTGTCGTTCAGGCTCGCGGTGGCCAGGATCGGCGGGTACTGCTGCGCGGTGACGTTCTCATAGGGCGAGTAGCTCTTCATGCAGGCGTAGCTGCGCTCGTCGTGCAGCGGGTCACCCCATTCCTCCCACTCGGCGACGGTCAGCGGGAGGTCGGGATTCAGCATGCTGTTCAGCGCGTCGACAAAGGGGACCTGGGCGACAACTCCGCCGAACGCCCCCGGCGCGAGGTTGACCGCGGCCCCGACGAGCAGCCCGCCCGCTGACCCGCCGCGGGCGATGAGCCGGTCCGCGCGGGTGTGGCCGGCCGCGGCGAGGTGCTGCGCGGCCGCCACGAAATCGGTGAAGGTGTTGCGCTTGGCCAGCAGCTTGCCATCTTCGTACCAGCGCCGGCCCAGCTCGCCGCCGCCGCGAACGTGCGCGATCGCCATGACGAAGCCCCGCTCGAGCAGGGACAGCCGGGAGATCGAGAACACCGGATCGCTGCACGCCTCGTAGCTGCCGTAGCCGTAGAGCACGCACGGGGCGCTGCCGTCGCGTGGGGTCTGCTTGCGGTGTACGAGCGAGATCGGCACCCGGGTGCCGTCCGGCGCGGTCGCCCATTCGCGCCGCTGGACGTAGTCGCCCGGCTGATATGGCGCCTGGCCGGGCAACGTGAGGACCGGGGTTTGCTTGAGCAGGGTCAGCTCCCCGGTGGCAAGCTCACACTGATACACCGAGTGCGGTGTGACCAGTGAGGTGAAGTGCAGCCGGTACGTCTCGGTGCCGTATTCGGGGTTGGCCGCGGGGGCGACGGTGTAGAGCGGCTGCGCGAAGGACACGTCGGCGCCCGCGCCGGCGGCGTCGATGATCCGCAGGCCGGTCAGGCCGTCGCGGCGGAAATGCACGACGAGATGACCGGCGAAGGCATCGGCGTGCAGCAGGCGCGTGTCCGCGCGGTGGGGGATCAGCGGAGTCCACGCGGAGGGCTTGGCGAGCGACGCGGCAGCGAGCTCGAAGTTCTCCGCGCCGTCATTGTGCAAGATGATCAGGCGGTCGGTGCCGTCGGCGAGCCGCTGGTGCCCGACCCGGTACTCCACACCCTGCCGGCGCGGCGCTACCACCACGGCTTCGCCGGCCGGGGCCGATGCGTCCAGCAGCCACACCTCGCTCGTCACCGCGCTGTGGGAGGTGATCAGCAGGTAGCGGTGGCTGCGGGTCAGCTCGATCCCGACAGAAAAGCGCCGGTCGGCCTCCTCGAACACGACAACGTCGGCCGCGGCCGGCGTGCCCATCGTGTGCCGCCACACCTGGTATGGCCGCCACGAGTCATCGACGGTGACGTAGAAGAGGGCACTGGCGTCCGCTGACCACGCGCTGCCGTAGAACACGTTGGTGATCTCGTCGGCGAGCAGCTCGCCGGTCGTCAGGTCCCTGACCCGCAGCGTGTAGCGTTCGTCGCCGCGGAAGTCGGTCGAACAAGCGAGCAGGTCACCACCGGGGCTGACGTTGAAGGTGCCGACGGCGAAGAACGCGGATCCGGCGGCAGCCTCGTTGCCGTCGAGCAGCACCTCCTCACCCGGCAGCGGGCCGCCGCCGGCCGGCGGCGGCAGCTTTTCCCCCGGCGCCGCGGCGGTGCGGCAGCGGATCGCGTACTGCTGGCCCTCGACCGTCCGCGCGTAGTACCACCAGCGGCCCTCGCGGACGGGAACCGACAGGTCCGTCTGCTTCGTGCGCCCCTTGATCTCGGCGAATATCGCGTCCCGCAATCCCGTGAGGCGTTCGGCCGACGCATCGGTGTAGCGGTTTTCCGCCCGCAGGTAGGCGACCGTATCGGGGTCGGAGATGTCGGCGAGCCACGCGTACGGGTCGTCCGTGGTGTCGCCGTGATAGCTGCGGGGGGCCGGCACCCGCTTCGCCATTGGCGCGGTAAGGCCGGCGCCGACTGTGTGTTGCTGCGTTTGTTTTGCCACGCTCGCCGAGTCTATGGCGAGCCGGCGCCGCGGCAGCCCCGCAGCCCCCCGCCAGGCACACCGGCCCGGGCGAGTTCCCTCGCGCAGCCGCAGCCATGGACGGCGCTGCCCCGGCGGGCGACCCGCGGGATCCCCCGCATTGGTGGGCGGCGCATCCGCGGCAGCCGTTAAGGACCATGATTTAGAACGGGTGCGCGGTGGGGACACATACCGGCCACGCACAGCCAGTGCCCCGCGGCCACAATGGGTGCGTGACCGTCACTGAAATTGTGATCGGGGACGCCGGTTAAGGGGACGGGCGGGTTAAGGGGATGCGGCGCTGAGGACTTCGGGATGCGCCCGGCGATAGTGCTCGGTCAGGACGGAACTCGCCTGGCCGGGCCGGTACGCGAGGGTGCGCTTACAGATCTGGCAGCGCGTGACAGGAAGGTGCGTCACGGTGACAGGGAAGCGGGGAGAATTTGACTTGCTCATCGCCCTCTAATCATGCCATGCCCGCCGCGCGAGCCGGCCATCTGGCCGGCCGCGACACGCGCTCTTTTCTGATAGGGGACTCCGGCTGCGCCTGCGCCGCGGCGGGTATGCCCTAGTTGTCGAGGTTCTGGATGAACATCCTCGACCCGGGCGGGGCGATCTGCTTGAAGTCGGCATAGACCGCGCTTCCCTCGGGTGAGCCGAGCGCCGCGTCAAGGGCCGCCTGATCGGCGAAGTACAGTTCGGTCATTCTGTGGTAGGTGTGCTCGCCGCGGTCGAGCGGCGTCACCAGGCGGCCACTCTCCGCACGCCGCAAGCCGGGCAGTTTGCTCACGAGCGGCCTGTGCGTACCCAGGAAGTGCTCGTCGAAGGCGCCTGCGTCGCCGGGCTGGGTGTACAAGACCACGAGTTTTACCGTCATGCCGGCGACGCTACCGCCCCGGCCCGGGCGATGTCAGCCGCCGCGGTGTAGCCAGCCTCGGCAAATCACCGGCAAAGGTGAGACACTGCTTTAGCGTGGGTGGCGATACGGTGGACTACTAAAAATGACCGTAGAACAGATTCGCACGAATCTACCCGAGGAACCGAATAGCTTCATCGGCCGTGAGCACGAACTCGGCGAGCTGTGCCGGTTGTTGGCCGTGACGCGCGCGCTGACCCTGTGCGGGCCCGGCGGCATCGGCAAGACACGGCTTGCGCTGCGGATCCTCGGGGCGCTCGCGGATGAGTTTCCCGACGGCGTCTGGTTCATCGAGCTCGCCGACCTCCGCCAGCCCGATCTCGTTGTCTCCCGGGTGGCGTCGGTCATCGGCGTCGACGAAGAACGCGGGCGCCCGCTGCTTGACACGCTCGCGGACGCGCTCAAGCCGCGCCGCCTGCTGCTGGCGCTCGACAACTGCGAGCACCTGATCGACACGTGCGCCCGCGTCTGCGAGCGGCTGCTCGCCAGTTCGCCGGGGCTGCGGCTGATCACAACGACCCGCGAGCCGCTGCGCGTCGCGGCGGAGGCCGTCTGGCAGGTGCAGCCGCTGTCCGTCCCGCCCGACGGCGGCGGCGCGCCGGCCGCGGCGCCGCACCGCTACGAGGCGATCCGCCTGTTCGCGGAACGTGCCGCCGCCGCCCTGCCCGGATTCGTGATCAGCCCGGCCAACGCCCAGCCCACGGCCGCCCTCTGCCGTGCGCTCGACGGCATGCCGCTGGCGATCGAGCTTGCCGCCGCCTGGGTCCGCGTCCTGTCGGTGGAGCAGATCGCCGAGCGGCTTGCCGACCGGTTCGCCCTGCTGACCAGCGGCGACCGGACCGCGCCGCCGCGTCAGCGGACGCTGCGCGCCACCATCGACTGGAGCCACGAGTTGCTCACCGCCCGCGAGCAACTGCTGCTGCGGCGGCTTTCCGTCTTCGCGGGCTTCTCGCTCGAGATGGCGGAGGAGGTGTGCTCCGGCGGCGATCTGCGGGCCGGGGACATGCTCGACCTGATCGCCGCGCTCGTGGACAAGTCGCTGGTGGTGCTCGAGCCCGAAGCGCTCGGCCAGGCGCGGTACCGGCTGCTCGACACCATCCGCGAGTACGCGGCGGCGCGGCTGGCGCAGGCGGGTGAGTCCGCCATGTTCCAGGGCCGTCTGCGTGACTACACGCTCGCTGTGGTGGAGCACAACCATGCGATCGGGATGGCGCAGATCCCGGCGCCATGGTCGGCGAGGGTCGACGTGTTCCGCAGGTACGACATCGACGCGGGCAACCTGTGGCAGGTGCTGAGCCGCTGCCTGGCAGAGGGCGCGGCGGAGACGGGACTGCGGATCTGCACCGGGGCCCGGCCGTGCTGGCTGGTGCGGGGATCCTTCACCGAGGGCGGTGAATGGATGAGCGCCTTTCTCGCGCTGCAGGCGCCGCAGCCTCCGGCCGTCCGCGGGCCCGCCCTGGTGGGGCGCGCGCAGCTCGCCCTGTCCAGCGACCCGGCCGCGGCCAGGTCCTGGGCACAGGACGGACTGAAGCTGTGCCGGGCAGCCAAGGACGGGTTCTGGACAGCGGCCGGGCTGAACCTGCTCAGCGAGGTCGCCCTGCACACGGGCGACACAGACGAAGCTGCCTGCCTCGCGGAAGAAGCGCTTGCCGTCGCGCGAGCGGCCGCCGACGGGTGGAACGAAGGTTACGCCCTCGGCACCCGGGCCGCGGTGGCCGGTTTGCGTGGCAGACTCCGTGAGGCGCAGCAGCACGCCGAGGCCTCGATCGCCGTCATGCGCCGCATCGACCACCAATGGGGTGCCGCCCGGACCCTGGTTGGCCTCGGCGACCTGGCCCGGCTGCGCGGCGATCCGGCCGAAGCACGCAGCAGCTATCTGGAGGCGCTGCCCGTCCTGCGGGAGGTCGACTCCCGGCCGGAGATCGCGCGCTGCCTCGCGGGCCTGGGCCGGGTGGCCCTGGGCCGGGTGGCCGTGGACCCGGGCGAAGCCGTCGTAGCGCGCGCGCACTTCGCCGAGAGCGTCCGGCTCAGCGTCTCGACCGGGAGTCGCATCGGCGTTGCCCGTGGGCTCGAGTCCTTCGCCGCACTGGCCATCGCCGAGGGCCGGCCGGAGCGGGCGGTCCAGCTGGCCGCGGGCGCGGCCGCGTTGCGGGACGCGGCGGGCCTGCCGCCGCTGCCCGGCGCACGGACCGAACGGTACCTGGCGCCGGCCCGCGGCCTCGGGGAACCTGTGGTCAGGCGGCTGTGGGCGGAAGGGCTGGCGATGCCGGGCGAGGTCGCGGTGGCGCTGGCCCTGGACGGGCCGCGGAGCACCGGCGACCGGGCCGGCGTGGCCGCGGCAGGCGGCGCCGGGCCGCCGGCTGCCGTACATCAGGCCGCGAGACATCAGGCTGCGGCGGTGCCTCCTGGCATGCTGACGCCGCGGGAGCGTGAGATCGTCGCACTCGTCGCCACCGGCGCAAGCAACCGGGCGATCGCGGCGGAACTGTTCATCAGCCCCGCCACCGCGGCCAGGCACGTCGCCAACATTCACGCCAAGCTGGGCTTCACCTCGCGGAGCCAGATCGCCGCGTGGGCCGCGGACAAGGGGCTGGGGCGCGCCGGTCACGCGGGGGAGGGCCGCGCGCAGCCGTGAGCGCCCGGCGCCCGGGCGGGCGCGTGGCGTACGGTGCGTGGCGGCCGGCTCTTTTGGCGGTGGCGCGCGGATTTGGCACCATGGAGCAGCCATGACGCTCACCGACCTGCTGCCGCCCGCACCCGGCCCCGACGCGGTGTTCGACGCCTTCGCGGGCTGGGCGAAGCGGCAGGGGTTCGCCCTTTACCCGCATCAGGAGGAAGCGCTCATCGAGGTCGTCTCGGGCGCGAACGTGATCCTCGGCACGCCAACCGGGTCGGGCAAGAGCCTGGTGGCCGCGGGCGCGCATTTCGCGGCGATGGCGGACGGGCGCCGCACGTTCTACACCGCGCCGATCAAGGCGCTGGTGTCGGAAAAGTTCTTCGCGCTCTGTGACGCCTTCGGGCCGTCGGAAGTCGGCATGATGACGGGCGACGCGAGCGTCAACCCGACCGCCCCGATCATTTGCTGCACCGCGGAGATCCTGGCCAACATCGCGTTGCGGGACGGCCCGCGGGCCGACGCCGGCCAGGTCGTGATGGACGAGTTCCACTTCTACGCCGATCCGGAGCGCGGCTGGGCCTGGCAGGTCCCGTTGCTCGAACTGCCGCGGGCGCAGTTCGTGCTGATGTCGGCGACGCTGGGCGACGTTTCGAGGTTCAGCACCGATCTGACCCGCCGCACGGGCAGGCCGACCGCTGTGATCTGTTCCGCCGAGCGGCCGGTGCCGCTGCGGTTTTCCTACGTCACGTCGCCGCTGCACGAGACGGTGGCCGAGTTGCTCGCCACCGGCCAGGCCCCGGTCTACGTGGTGCATTTCACCCAGGCGGCCGCGCTGGAGCAGGCACAGGCGCTGACGAGCGTCAACGTGTGCACCCGCGCGGAGAAGGACGCCATCGCCGACATGATCGGCAACTTCAGGTTCACCGCCGGTTTCGGCCGCGTCCTTTCCCGGCTGGTGCGGCACGGCATCGGCGTGCACCATGCCGGCATGCTGCCGCGGTACCGGCGGCTGGTCGAGACGCTGGCGCAGGCGGGCCTGCTGAAGGTGATCTGCGGCACGGACACGCTCGGCGTCGGGATCAACGTGCCGATACGCACGGTGGTCTTCACGGCCCTGTCGAAGTACGACGGAACGCGTAACCGCCTGCTGCAGGCGCGTGAGTTCCACCAGATCGCCGGCCGCGCCGGGCGGGCCGGCTACGACACGGCAGGCAGCGTGGTCGTGCAGGCGCCCGAGCACGTCGTGGAGAACGAGCGCGCGCTCGCCAAGGCGGGGGACGACCCGCGCAAGCGCCGCAAGGTTGTCCGTAAGAAGCCCGCCGAGGGCTTCGTCTCGTGGGGCCAGCCCACCTTCGAACGTCTCGTGGCCGCCGAGCCGGAGCCGCTGACATCGAGCTTCAAGGTCAGCCACGCCATGTTGCTCAACGTGATAGCCCGGCCGGGCGACGCGTTCGCCGCGATGCGGCATCTGCTCACCGACAACCACGAGGACCGCGCCGCGCAGCGGCGGCACATCAGCCACGCGATCGCGGTCTACCGCGCGCTGCTCGCGGGCGGTGTGGTGGAGCGCCTTGCCGAACCCGACGCCGAGGGCCGCTGGGCACGGCTCACCGTGGACCTGCAGTTCGACTTCGCGCTCAATCAGCCGCTTTCTCCGTTCGCCCTGGCCGCGATCGAGCTGCTGGACCGTGACTCGCCCGAGTACGCGCTCGACGTGCTGTCCGTTCTCGAGGCCACATTGGACAACCCGCGGCAGGTGCTTTCCGCGCAGCGGTTCAAGGCGCGCGGTGAGGCGGTGGCACAGATGAAGGCCGATGGGGTCGACTACGAGACCCGGCTGGACCTGCTCGACTCCGTCACCTACCCGAAGCCCCTCGCCGAGCTGCTCGATGCCGCCTATGAGATCTACCGGCGCGGTCATCCGTGGGTCGCCGACCACGAACTGGCGCCGAAGTCGGTGGCCCGCGACATGTACGAACGTGCCATGACGTTCGTCGAGTACATCGGCTACTACGGGCTTGCCCGCTCCGAAGGACTGGTCCTGCGGTATCTGGCCGACGCCTACAAGGCGCTGCGGCAGACCGTGCCCGACGAGGGAAAGACCGGCGAGCTCATCGACCTGATCGAATGGCTCGGCGAACTTGTCCGCCAGGTGGACTCAAGCCTGATCGACGAATGGGAGCGCCTGCGCAATCCCGCCGGCGCGCCGGCGGCCCGCCAGGCGGGCGGGCCTGGCGGGCCGCCCGCGGTCACCGCGAACGTCCGGGCCTTCCGCGTGCTGGTGCGCAATGCCCTGTTCCGCCGGGTTCAGCTCGCGGCGCTGCGGCGCTACGCGGATCTCGGGGCGCTCGACGCCGGCGATGGCTGGGACGAGCAGGCGTGGGAAACCGCGCTCGAACCGTACTTCGGCGAGCACGACGAGATAGGCACCGGGCCCGGCGCGCGTGGCCCCGGGCTGCTGCTCATCGACATGCGGCCGGATCGCTGGGTGGTGCGCCAGATCTTCGACGACCCGGCCGGCGACCACGACTGGGGCATCAGCGCCGAGGTCGACCTCGCCGCCTCGGACGAGACGGGCGCGGCGGCGCTGCGGATCACCGACGTCGGCCAGCTCCGGGCGAGCTACCGGTAGTCGGGGTTGTCGAAATCGAAGCGGCAGCCCGCTTCCCACTCCGAACGCTGGTTGCCATGTGCGGGTACGCCGCCCGCGTCCTTGAGCAGCCCGGCCAGGTGCATCAGGTTCCATGTCATGAAGGTGGTGTTGCGGTTGGTGAAGTCGTTGTCCGGCCCGCCGGAGCCCGGGTCCAGGTAGGAGGGCCCGGGCCCGGCGGCGCCGATCCAGCCGGCGTCGGCCTGCGGCGGGATGGTGTAACCCAGGTGCTGGAGGCTGTAGAGGATGTTCATCGCGCAGTGCTTGATGCCGTCCTCGTTCCCCGTGACCAGGCAGCCAGCGACGCGGCCGTAGTAGACGTACTGGCCTGCCGCGTTGAGCAGGTGGGAGCACGCATACAGCCGTTCGATCACCTGCTTGGTCACCGAACTGTTGTCGCCGAGCCAGATCGGGCCCGCGAGCACCAGGATGTCCGCGGTGAGGACCTGTTCGTAGATACGCGGCCACTCGTCCGTGGGCCAGCCGTGCTGCGTCATGTCGGGCCAGACGCCGGTGGCGATGTCGTGGTCGATGGCACGCAGCACATCCACGTTGACCCCGTTGGCCTGCATGATTGCCCGGCTGCGGTCGATCAGGCCCTGGGTATGGCTGAGCTGCGGTGAGCGCTTGAGCGTGCAGTTGATGAAGAGGGCGCGAAGGTCGTCCAATCGCCGCCGCGGGCTCGCGGCATCTGGCTGGGTCATGAGGCTCCCCACCTGTCGTCACTCGTTGTACTCAGATGATCACTTGAAGTATTGGAATACGCGGAGAACATTCCAAGTGTGGGGGGGATAAGTGAGGGATAAGTGGCACTTCGGAAGATCTTGACTTCATCTTTGGCCCGGGGCGTAGCGCGTGCCCAGGGCGCGCGGCCAGGACCGGCCGTCGCCGCCCTTAGCTGCTGGTACTTTGGCTGTTGGAACTTCTTGCGCCGGCAGCTCTGCCGCTGAACCCGGGGGGCGCCTGAACTAGGGGCGCCTGAACTGGGGGCGCCGATTATGCGTGGCGGGTCAGCGCCCGGGCGAATCCGGGCTTGGCCGCGTCACCCGCGCAGTTCTGGAAGACAGGCATCGCTGCCGAAATGGCATGCCGTCGCGGACGGCGAAAACCCTGCGGAACGCTCACGCAGGCTGGATACTTCCACGATGTGGGACAGCAATCTGCCCGAGCACGCGCCGCCGGGGCTCTGGTAGATACCACGGGGGGTTCATACCGCGGGGGTTCCATGCCGCAGAGCCCCGGCGACCGCCGTTTAGCTGGCGGACTCATACTCCGCCACGATAGAGGCGGGGATACGGCCACGCTCGTTCACCTTGAGACCGCGGCTCTTGGCCCATTCACGGATCTGGGCACTTTGCTGCCGCCCGCCGCTGGCCTGTGGCTGGCGCTTCCGCCCGCGGCCCGCCGCCGAGGCACGGCGCGCGTGCTCCACGAACGGGCTGATCTTGAGACGCAGTTCCTTGGCGTGCTCCGTGCACGCGTCGACCTCATAGGCGGTGCCATCGAATGAGAAGACGAGAGTCTCCTGACCTTCGGCCTCGCCAGTGTGAGGCAGGTCACAGATTACCGACACCTGTACCTTCTGAGCCATTGCACTCTCCTGACGTCCGGCGCTGCTTGGTTGTTCCATTATTGTTCAAACCAGCAATGGAAAGATTATCCGCGCCGAATCAAAAGTCAAGCTGGACGGCTGATTGGCTCTGACTTCACGATCCGGCATTCGGCGCACTATACGCGTACGGCTGCCTCCGGGTGATCGGCGCCGGCCGCGCCAGGCCGTAACTTCCGCACCACTCGATGCTCGCCGGCCCGGCCGTGGCCGGCGAGCTTATGTCAGGTAAACGCCGGGCCGTAATGTTCACCGGCATCCAGGCGGCTGCGGAGACCGTCATTTTCGCGCTCGCCGGCTTCCTCCGCGCTCGCCCGGTTATGTTTCCCTGGGCTCACGCCGTGACCGAGGCGCCCGCGACGGCAATCGCCGGCGCGAGGTGCTCTCGTGACGTGCCGGCCGACAGCAGCAACTGCAGCAGGACGCGGGCCTTGAGCGGATGCAGGCAGCCGCCGCTGATCAGGCCACGCCCGAGCAGGTCGCTTTCCGACCCGGCGAAGCCGTACGTTCTGGACAGAACCGTCCCTGCGCCGGCCCGACTGGTCAGCACGACGGGGATACGGGCAGCCAGATCCGCCAGCGCCCCGGTCATGCCCGCGGGGACGTGGCCGGCGCCGAACGCGGCGACCACCAGGCCGGCGAACCTGCCCTCGATACGGTCGAGCATCCCGCCGTCGTCGCCAAGCGTGACCGTGAGCAGCGCGACGGGTGGGATGGCATCGCCGCGCACCCCGGGCACGGACACGCGCCCCGCCGGGCGCCCGTGCAACCGCACGGCGCCCTCGGCGACCAGCCCGATCGGCCCGGCGCCCGGAGAGGCGAAGGCGGCCGGGCTCGTCGCGTGCACCTTCTGTACGTGGCGGGCGGAGTGGATCTGGTCGGCGAACACGACCAGGCAGCCCAGGCCGCGCGCCCGCGGGCTCGCCGCCGCCACGATGGCGGCCAGGAGGTTCCCGGGCCCGTCTGCTCCGGCCATCGCGGGGCTGCGCATCGCGCCTGTCACGACGACCGGCATGTCGCCGCGATGCAGAAGGTCAAGCGCGTAGGCCGTCTCCTCGATGGTGTCGGTGCCCTGGGTCACCACGACACCGGACGTGCCCTGCAGTTCCTGCGCGGCGATGAGCTCGGCGAGTTCGACGATGTCGGCGAGGGTGAGCGAGGCGCCCGGCACCTGGCGGAACTGGCTGGCCACCACCTGCGGCCCGGTGGCATCCAGGCCGGGAACGGCACAGATCAGCTGCTCGCCGGTCAGCGTCGGGACGACACCGCCGGCCGTGCCCGCACGGCCGGGAGTGCTCGCCTGGGCAGGCGTGCTCGCCTGGCCGGGGGTGCTCGCCTGGCCGGGGGTGCTTGCCTGGGTCATGGCGATCGTGCCGCCAAGGCTGAACACGGTCACCTGCGGGCTCGGTGCCATGGCCGTCATTATGTACGAGACCGGGCGCCGTCAGGCGGTGACCTCGCCGCGGCCCGGATGGCCGGCCGTGGCATGGGCGGGATGCCGTGGCATGGGCGGGATAACGCGGCTCGCCCACGACGAGCGGGTCAGGGCGGCTGTCCCACGGCCGTATCGGCACCGTGAAGATCGTGCGCGGCGGCGGCCACACCGCCATCGCTGTCACCCCGGCCATGGCGGCGCTCCCTGACCCATGCCGGTTTCCTGACGGCCACCGCGACGGCGACGGCGAGCACGGCCAGCCCCGCGAGCACATAGGCGTCGGCGTAGACAAGCTGGCGGGCGTCCAGATGCAGCTCGGCGTGCCTGCCCTGCCCGATCGGCACCTGCCAGATGATCTGGGACCAGCCGATCGCGGCGAGCGCCGCGGCCGCCGCGGTGCCCGCCACGATCGCCAGGCGGCTCCGGCTGCGCCAGGCGCTGCGCGGCAGGAGCAGCAGCGCGGGGACGGCGAGCACCCAGTGGTGCGACCACGAGATCGGCGAGACAAGCAGCGCGGTGACTGCGCAGAGCGAAAATCCCGCGCCCTCGTCCCCGCGGCGGGCGGCCACCACGGCGACCCCCATGCCCGCCAGCCCCACGATCACGGCGGCGCCGAGCCAGAGCGGCGCAACGCTTGCCGTGTGCGCCGCCCGGGCGAGCGCACCTCGCAGGCTCTGGTTCGCGGCGTTCTCGATCCGGCCGACCCGCATCGGGTCGGCGAAGGTGCCCGCCCAGAACGTGGCCGAATCGGCTGGGCCGGCGGCGAACCCGGCGGCCACGGTGACGGCGAACGCGGCGGCTGCGACGGCGGCGGCGCGGTAGCGGCGGGTCGCGGCGAGGTAAACGGCGAAGATCGCCGGGGTCAGCTTCAGCCCGGCCGCCAGGCCGATGGCCGCGCCTTTCAGCCTGGCCGAGTCGTCCCTGCTCAGGTCGTACAGGATCAGTGCCGTGATCATGAGGTTGATCTGGCCGTAGGCCAGATTGGTGCGGACCGGCTCCAGCCACACCGCGGCCGCCGCGGCGGCGAATGCCAGCGTGGCGGCGCGGCGGCCGCGGAGCGGCGCCAGCCCGGGCCCGCGCGGCAGGCGCAGCGCGAGCCACAGCGTCACCGGAAGCAGCGCCGCGCTGATCCCCGTGACGAGCGGCGGAACCGCCGGCCACGGCACGGCCGCGAGCACGGTGAACACGAGCGCGGCGAACGGCGGGTAGGTGAATCCGAGGTTCCACGCGAACCGCAGCTGATACAGCGGCGCACCGCTGCCCACGGCCGCGCCGCCCGACCGGTAGATGCGCAGGTCACCGAATGGCGCGTGCCTGCTGGCCGCAAGCACGCAGCACACCAAGGCGGAGATGGCATAGCACACCGCCACCGCCGCCACCGCCACTGTCGCGCCGTCAAGCTCCCTGCGGCCCCGCACCCATGTACGCTCTCACGCCCGGCCGCTCCGCCGTCCACTCACCCGGCCCGTGGGAACAAGGGCATAGTCCCGAACGGCTGCCGCGGATGCGCGGCTGCGCGCTGCGGTCAGTCCGCGGGGTCGCCTGCGTCGGCGCCTGCCGAGCGCATCCCGGCGGTCCAGCGCTCCTCTATCCGGCCGACCCGCCAGATGATCAGCGCGGCCATCCAGGTGAGCAGGAACAGGCCCACGATGAGCAGGCCCATCGTGTTGATGTTCAGGCCCGCCACCCACGTCCAGAACGAGCCGCCGAGACCGTACTCGCTGGCGATCAGGCCGAGGATCTCGGCGGTGCCGATGAGCAGCGCCACCGCCACCGACAGCCCGGTGATCGTGATGTTGTAGTAGACCTTGCGGACCGGCTTGGAGAAAGCCCAGCCGTAGGCGAAGTTCATGAACGAGCCGTCCACGGTGTCGAGCAGGCTCATCCCGGCGGCGAACAGCACCGGCAGGCACAAGATCGCATACCACGGCAGGCCGCTCGCCGCACCGGTGCCCGCGAGCACGAGCAGCCCGACCTCGGTCGCGGTATCGAAACCGAGGCCGAAGAGCAAGCCGACCGGATACATCTGCCACGGCCGCCTGATCGACCGCATCACCCGCCCGAACAGGCGGCTGTAGAAGCCGCGGTTGCTGAGCTGATGTTCGAGCGCGGCATCGTCGTACGCGCCGCGCCGCATGTTACGGAAGACCTTGAGAATCCCGGCCAGGATGACGAGGTTGAACGCCGCGATGAGGTACAGGAACGTGCCGGACACGCCGGTGCCGATGACGCTGGTGACCTGGTGCAGTGAGGAGTCGCCGTTTCTCACCGGGCCGGCCAGGGCCTTGACGCCGAAGGAGAGCAGGAACGTCAGCGCGAACACGATGCTGGAGTGGCCGAGCGAGAAGAAGAAGCCGACAGAAAGGGGGCGCTGGCCGTCGTTCATCAGCTTGCGTGTGGTGTTGTCGATCGCCGCGATGTGATCCGCGTCGAAGGCGTGGCGCATGCCCAGCGTGTAGGCGGTCACGCCGATCCCGATGCCGAAGGTCTTGGCGCCCAGGCTGTAGTGCCCGGGCACGACGAGGGCGACCAGGGTTACCCAGCCGATCACGTGCAGCGCGACGACCGCGCCGGCCATGGCGCCCGCCCGCGCCCACTCGGCCCCGGTGAGCGCACGGGTGATCCGGTGCAGGCGCGCTGCCGGTCCGGCCGCCAGCACCTTGCCAGGCATATGCAGGCGTCACCTGCCAATCCGTCGGGTTTCGCCCGGACGACAGCGGGCGGCTCAAGTCAAACGCAGATACATCGTAGTTACAAATATATTGCAGTAAGCGCCCGCCGATGATCGGCACGCAGGTTTGATCTTTCCGGCACGTGCAGTGCGCCGCCGCGGTTGTCCGCCGGCGGGTGCTCTGGCTATGTGCCGCGCACACGGGGGCGCGGGGGAGCGGCGGTGATCTTGGATGCATCGCGGCCGGGCCGGTGGTGGCTGAGCGGTGGCCGGGCGGCCCTGGCTGGGTCATCTGGTTCCCCAGGAGTAGGTCTGTTTGCGGAGTTTGAGGTAGACGAAGGTTTCCGTGCTGGTCACGGAGGGGACCATCCGCACCCGGCGCAAGATGTCCAGCAGGTGATCATCGTCCTCGCACACGACCTCGATCAACAGGTCGAACGAGCCGGCGATGATGACGACATAGTCGATTTCCTCCATACCCGCCAGGTGGTCGGCGACCCGAGCCGGGTCGCCCGCACACTTGATCCCGATCATGGATTGCCTGCGGAATCCGAGCGTGAGTGGATCGGTCACGGCCACGATCTGCATGACTCCCGCTTCGAGCAGCCGGCCGACCCGTTGCCGGACCGCCGCCTCGGACAGGCCGACCGTCTTGCCGATGGCCGCGTACGACCTGCGCCCGTCCTGCTGCAACTGCTCGATGATCTGCATCGAGATGGCGTCGAGCACGACGGCAGGCGAGAGCGAGGCGTCGCCTCGGGCGGTTCCCGCACCGCCAGCCCCAGGGCCGGCCGCCGGAGTGCGGCGGCGGCCCTTTTCCGCGATCGCCGGCCCGTCAAGCTCTCCCGCGGCGGGGGTGGTACCCGGGGTGTGGGCCATCGCATGCCTCCTCGCTGGGCAATCGTGCCACGCCACGCTAAAATGTCAACTGATTCCGTTGCGATTCGCTAACCGGACGACGGAATCACTTGCACCTCGCACTGCGACCTGCAAAAGTTCAAGACTCAGCAGACGGCTGGACTACGGCTCATCCGCTGCTCAGCCCACCGATCAGCCACCAGGCAGGCACAATCGATCAGGCAGGCACAATCGATCCCGGGCTCTTCGGTCAGCCGCGTGCTAGGAGGCCTACTGTGACAGGCACCGCGACCACGCAGACCTCGCAGCAGGCGCAGGTCCTGCGGAACTTTGTGAACGGCGAACACGTCGACGCCAAATCCGGGCGCACGAGCGACGTGATCGACCCGTCGACCGGCGAGGTCTACGCACAGGCGCCGGTCTCCGGTCCGGAGGATGTCGACGCCGCGCTGCACGCCGCCACGGCCGCCGCAGGGATCTGGCGTGACGCCGTGCCTGCCGAGCGGAGCCTCGCGCTGCTGAAGCTGGCCGATGCGGTGCAGGCGCGGGCCGCGGAGATCGTGGCCGCCGAGTGCAGGAACACCGGCAAGCCCGTCGCGCTGACCATGTCGGAGGAGATACCGCCCGTCGTGGACCAGTTGCGGTTCTTCGCCGGTGCGGCGCGGCTGCTCGAGGGCCGGTCGGCGGGCGAGTACATGCACGACCACACCTCGATGGTCCGCAGGGAGCCAGTGGGAGTCTGCGCGCAGGTCACGCCGTGGAACTACCCGATGATGATGGCGGTATGGAAGTTCGCGCCCGCGCTCGCCGCTGGTGACACCACGGTGCTGAAGCCGTCGGATACGACGCCGGTGAGCACGGTGCTGCTGGCCGAGATCGCGGCGGAGTTCCTGCCGCCGGGCGTATTCAACGTGATCTGCGGGGACCGGGACACCGGCCGGGCGCTCGTCGCCCACGAAATCCCGCAGATGGTGTCGATCACCGGCTCCGTGCGTGCCGGCATCGAGGTCGCCACCGCCGCAGCGGCCGGCCTCAAGCGCGTGCACCTCGAACTGGGCGGCAAGGCGCCCGTCATCGTGTTCGACGACGCCGACGTCGAGCAGGCGGCCGTGGGCATCGCCGGCGCCGGCTACTTCAACGCTGGCCAGGACTGCACCGCCGCGACCCGGGTGCTCGCCGGGCCGTCGATCGCCGCCGACCTCACCGCGGCGCTCGCGGAGCAGGCCCGCGCCACCAAGGTCGGCGGTCTCGACGTGCCAGACGCGGACTACGGGCCCCTCAACAACGCGAACCAGCTGGCCCGCGTGCAGGGCTTCCTCGACCGGCGCCCCAGCCACACCCAGGTCGTCACAGGTGGCCAGCGCGTGGGTGACCGTGGCTACTTCTTCGCCCCGACCGTCGTCAGCGGGCTGCGCCAAGACGACGAGATGATCCAGGATGAGATATTCGGCCCGGTGATCACCGTCCAACGGTTCGGCTCCGAGCAGGAGGCCCTGAGCTGGGCCAACGGGGTAAAGTACGGCCTTGCGGCGAGCGTATGGACCAAAGATCACGGCCGTGCGATGAGGATGGCACGCGGCCTCGACTTCGGTGCGGTCTGGATCAACACGCACATCCCGATCGTGGCGGAGATGCCGCACGGCGGCTTCAAGCACTCCGGCTACGGCAAGGACCTGTCGATGTACGGGTTCGAGGACTACACCCGGGTCAAGCACGTTATGAGCTATATCGGCGGCTGAGGCCATCCACCGTGGCGGATCGGCGGAGGATCGGCGGCTGATGTGGCGGCGGCCTGGCTGCCGTGGGGTGATGTAGGTCAAACTGGGGCTAACTGCCACGCACCCGATCCGCCGCCTCGCCGGAGGTATCCATGACAGGCCAGGCATCGCCGGCGTCGCTCGTCGAGCTGACGGGGGTGGGTGACGAGCGGCTTGTTCTGGACCTCCACGGGTCCGTGCTCCTCCCGAATTTCCGGCCGGACGAGATGATCACCGAAGACGATCTGGTCAGCTCGCTGCGGTCGGGAAACTGCCGGATAACGATCGCCCAGGATGCGGGCGGAGCCGTCATCGGCGGTATCGTCGGCGACTGGTTCCCCGGCAGCCGCGTGCAGCTCCTTTCCTACATCGCCGTCCGCCCCGGAGTGCGTGGCCAGGGTGTGGGGACGAGCCTCCTCACCACCGGGATAAGCGGCTGGGTCGCGGACCTCGCTCCGCTCCTGGTCATCGGCGAGGTCGAAGACCCTCGGCATTACCACGGCACAGAGTTCGGGGACGCCATCGCGCGGATGCGGCTCTACGAGCGGTTCGGCGCACGGACCCTGCCCGTCCCCTACAGCCAGCCGGCGTTGCGCCCCGGCTCGGCGCGCGTTCCCCACCTGCTGCTGATGGTATTCGCCGCGGACCCTCGCGCGCGCCTTGCCACCGGACGCGTCGACGGCCGTGTCGTCAGCCGGTTCCTGACCGAATACTTCGCCTCGGCGGAGGGCTCGGCCCGGCCAGATGACACCGAACTGGAGGCGATGCTCCGTGCCTGCTCCGAGCCTGGCGGGCTTCCTCTGCTGCTGGCCGAGGACCTGGGGGACCTCGGATGACCGGCTGACCGGACGGGCGGCGGTGATGCCACGCGGCTTTGCGAACGCGCTACCTGCCCGGCGGAACCTCGTCCGAGGGGCGCCGTCCGCGAGCAGCGCCAAGAAGTCCGGCGGGCGCCAGTGAGCGGACCATGCCAGTGGATCTCGTCACGTGAATCCGTTTACAGTGACCTCGCGCGAGGCAGGGGGGCCGATCGCCGGCCAGCCGCTCGTGGTGAAGGAGATGCCGCCGTATGGCCGGACTGGTTGAGCGATGAATGACGAGGCACTGCGCGACGCACTGCGCAGCGGCGATCTGCACCGGCTGCGCACCGCCTTCGACCGCCACTACGAGGCGATGGGCCTGGTGCTTCGGCCTTGGGCGCGAGACGACGCCGAGGTCGAGCGGATGATCGAGGCGACCTGGCTGGAGGCGATCGCCGCGCGCGAGAGCGTGCCCGACAGGGGCTCCGCGCGCGCCTGGCTGTTCTCCTTCCTGCAAAATCGCTACGAGGAAGCCCTGCGGGAAAAGGAGGCAGGCGGCCCGGGCGACGACGGCCGGGACGAAAGCGAGGACGACCGGTTCGTGCCGGACGGCGAGCCCTGGGCGGGCCACTGGAACGAGTTCCCGCAGGGGTGGGGCGCACGCGCCGACGACTGGCTGCGTTCACCACAGGGGCAGGAGATGCTCACCGCGTTCCTGCTCGCCGCGCCGCCGCGGGACCGGCTTCTCCTGGTGCTCAGGGACATGGACGGGTGGTCGCCGCATGAGGTGGCTGCGCTGACCGGATTGCTCCCGGGGGTGCAGCGGGAGGAGCTTTCCCGTGCGCGCGAGGCCCTGCGCACGGCGATCGAGATGGCGCGGCCCCGGGGCGGCGCGTCATGACCGACTCCAGGGACCTCGCCTGCAGGACCGCCGTGGCGCTCATGTCCGCGTGCCTGGACGACGACCTGCCCGCCGATCAGATCGCCCGGATAGAACAGCATTTGATCGTCTGTCCCGGCTGTCTGACCACGCTCGAGCAGCTTCGCTCCAGCGTCCATGCGCTGGCCGCGCTCAGGCCCGAGGGGCAGCGGGACGGTGTCTGGGCGCGGCTCACGGCGGCCCTCGCCGCGCCCGGCCGCGGCGAGGGTGGACGCGGCGTGCTCGCCTACAAGTTCCTGCTCGCCGACCGGACATCACCCTTCGCGGGTGCCCGCTGGCCCGAGCCCGGCGGCGGCTGGGTGGCCGCGGCGCCGCCAGGCGTGCCGGGCGGACGTGTCCACCTCGTGCACGCCTGCCGGCCCTCGGACCTGGCCTACTGGATCAACGAGGCGCTGTGGATGGTGGAGCTCGACGGGCACGTCGGCAATGTCGACGGCACCGCATTGACGGCCGGCCGCGGCCGGCTGGTGCTCGCGGTCCCTGGCTGGGAGGAAGCCGCGGCCGACCTGGCGGCGGACTGCACGGCCCGCCTGGCCGCCCTCGCCGGGAGTCAGCCCGCTATCTCGGGCGAGACCGCGCGGGAGCTGGGCATGTACGCGGACGAGGTGCGGCGCACCTGGTCAGATTTCGAGTCCGGCGTTCAGTCAGAAACACCGGTGGCCGCCGTCGCCGCGGACATCGCCTACACCCTGGCCCACGCGCAGGGCGTGGCAGGGTGGACGGGGGAGTCACTCGCCGCGGCAGACGACACGGGCGCGGACAATCCCTACGACCTCGAACGGGTCCGGCAGGGCCAATGGCTCGCGCACCGGCTCGGGCTTTCGCAACTTGAGCGACAGGCCGCCTCCACCGGCCAGGCACGCCGGCCAAGCTAGGCCACGGACCCTGCCTGGCCAGCGGCCAGGCAGGGTCGGCCGATCTCATGTCTGCGGCAGTGGTGTGCCCGGAGGCTTGGCCAGCTCGGTGGTCGTCCCGGCGAAGAAGTCCAGGGCATCGAGTTCATAGTCGGTCGACTTCCGGTGCAGGTCGGCCGGCGAGGGCGCGGCGGGGAACAGCTCGCGGACCACGCCCGCGTGATCCCCGCTGGCGAGCAGTGCCCAGAAGTCGGGTGCCGCTGGCGCGTCGGTGAACTGCCAGTAGCGGCGGAAGAACGACCGGATCCGCGCGCAGGCCGCCCGCACGGTCTCGGCCTGACCGGCCTGGTACAGCTCGGCGAGCCGTTCGGCGGCGCGCTCGTGCATCTCGGTGATGAACTCCGCGGTGTACTCGTCGAGGCTGTCCCGGAGCTGGAAGTGGTAAGCGTGCAGCACGGCGCGCGCGTGGAAGTCGAGCGCCAGGCCGGGGTCCTTGCGGATCCAGGCCGCGTCGGCGTAGATCCGGTGGAGGTTCGCCCGCAGTTCGCGGTCGTCATCGCGGTCGTCATCGGGGCCGTCGTCGCGCGGCGTGTCCTGCCGCACGTCCGGGGGGCGGCCGGGTGCCGTGTCGCCACGGGGCCCGCCCTGCGCCGCGCCGCCCGGCCGTTGCCCCCCCGGCTGGTCCCCGGCGGCGCCGCGGGCACCCGGCTCCTTCGCGGCTTCCGCTCGCGCCCGCAGCTCCCGCACGAGCCCGTCCACAAGGGTCGTGGCCTCGTCGGCGTCGCCGCGCCCGATGGCGGCATCGGCCTCCTGGAAGGGGAGCCAGGACAGATCCCACTCGTCACCGTTCGCCTCGAACTGCGCGCGTGCGTCACGGAGCAGATCCACCACATCTGGGCTCTCCGGGTCCAGGTGGCGGTTCGCGTCGGCGAGGTATATGTGCAGGATGCCGCGGACATGCCGCGCGGTGGGGTTTGCCGGGCTCGGCCCGCCAAGCTCGCCGCGCTCGCGCAGGTACAGCAGGCTCTGGCGGACGCGACGCCAGCCGGCCCTGCCCTGCTCGCGGCGCCACCCCTTGGGATACAGCTCGTAGACGCGGCGCAGATTTTCGCCCCAGGCCCGGTTCAGCTCGTCGCCCTGAACCTCCGCGATCTCCGCCCAGTCGTCAAGCACCTCCTCGCAGAAGCTGAAGGGCACGTAGTTGCCCCACCACCAGAACGTGTCGAGGAAGAGCCGGGCCACACCGAGCCGAGCGCTGGCCCGGCCCGGCCCGTCCAGGTGAGCGACGTGGTAGAGCCATTCCCGCTCGCCCGCCTGCCACTTGTCGTCCTCGTACCGGTACCACTCCTCGTAGCTGGCGGGATAGTCCGTGAGCTGCTGCTGGTAGTACTTCTCCGCGGCCTGGTGCAGTTGCTGGTAGCGCTCCGGGTCGCGATACCGCAGAAGGCCGGCGCCGTACTCGCGGATGAACCGTTGGGCGGCGAACTGCCCGGCGGCCGCCGCATCCGTGCGCTGTTCGACGAACGAATATTCCGTGAGCCGCTCGACGAGGGCGCGTGCCCGGTCCTGGCCGATCTCGAGGAGGTCTTCGAGCAGCGGGGTGTCGAAGCGGCGGACGACCCAGACGGCGTCCAGACCCTGCGCGATCTCGGGGTCGGTGGCCGAGCCGATGATCTTCTCGACCAGCCTGCCGAGCTTCTGGGCCGAGTCCGCATCCATCGCGGCGAGTTGTCTCAGCAGGTTCGTGGACTTCGCCGGGCCGCCGTTGTCCCGGATGAGGTTGGCGGTCAGTGCGACCGCCTGAGCATGGCCCCCGGTGAATGCCATGACCGGCTCGACGATGTCGCCCAGATCCGGTCCGACCCCTTCCTCCGCCGTCAGATACCTCCTGACGTCGTCTTCGCCGAGCCCTCCCAGCGTTATCCGCTGCGCGGAGTCCGGGAGCTTCAGCTTGACCCGCCGGACCTCGTGGTGGGCGATGACCACGACCATCCCGTTCAGCCCGCACAGCAGGTCGAGCAGCCAGCGGCCGAGCGGCCGCTGCATGACGAGGTCGAAGGTGTCAACGAGCACGTAGATACGCTGGCCCTCCCGGCTGCCGTCCCCCCGCGCCATGTCCCTGGCCAGCGCGGCGGCAGCGGAACGGGCCTGGTCGATGAGCTCCCGCACCTCGCCTTCCACCGCGGCGTCGTCACCGGCTGGACTCGGCCTGGCTGAAGGGCTGTCCGATGGTCCCGACCCCAGGAAGCCGCCGCCGATGCGGGGGCCGGGGCCGCGGGCCGCTACGCCGGAACTGCCGGTCCTTGGTGCCCGGAGGGCGTGCGTGACAGCATCGATGATCTTGTTGGTCTCGGGATGGGGCGGTAGCGGACGGACCACCTTCGACAGCACATCGCAGAACCGGCGGCGCTCCTCACCGAGTGGGACTCCGGCGCCGTCCACCTCGGCGAGATCGGAGGGAAGCAGCACGTCCTCCATCTTGACGAGCACCGCGAGGTCCTCCCGGTCCCCCGCGGCCTCGCGGTACAACTGCTGGAGCAGCATGCTCATGCCGGATCCGGGGATGCCGGACACCACGTATAAGGCGCCCACACCCGGCCCGCCGCCGAGGATCGTGCTGAGCTGCCTTCGCCGCCCGACGAAGTTGCCGTCAGTTGCCATGCCGATCCCCCCGGGAGCGTCGCTATCACCGCAGGACAGCACGTCGTGGATGTACCGTCTACTTACCGTGAATCCTCGCACAGGCAGCGACGGTGGGGGGAGGACAAACCCGTGGACGTTACGAGCTTAGGCGCTGCGACCGAGGACGCGCTCGGGCACCAGCGGCTCGCCGACGCTGTCACCCGGCACCTCGACGCCTTGCCGCCAGCGTCGGTGCTGGCCCTGCAGGGTTCCTGGGGCCGTGGCAAGTCGGATGTGCTGGGCCGGGTGCACGACCGCTTCGCCCAGCGGGCCAAAGAGCACGGAGCGCCTGAGCCACTGCGCCTGGACCCATGGCAGTACGGAACGCCCGACCTGATCCGGCCGGTGGTGCTGGCCCTGCTGAGCCGGATCCGTGCCGAGGACTGGAGGGGCAAGGAAAAGCTGCAGATCGCGGCGCGAACCCTCATTCGCGCCGGTAACGCCATGCTGTTCAAGGCGCTTACCGTGGTCGTACCCGCTCCGGTCGGGGAAATTATCGGCGCCGCCGAGCAGCCCGTGGCCGAGGGGCTGGATGCTCTGTTCTCCGGGGGACCCACCCAAAAGCCGGTCGATCCGGACCCCGTCAAGGTGATGGCCGAGCGTTTCCGTGAGCTGGTCGAGGGCTACGTCGGCCAGCGCGACCGCCGCTGGCCGCTGCTGATATGCGTCGATGATCTCGACCGCTGCCTGCCCGACCATCAGATCGCCATGCTTGAGGCCATCTTCTTCCTGACGGCAGCGGGCGCGGACTGCTTGTTCCTCATCGCGCTCGACCCCATGCTGGTGCAGCAGGCCGCGGTCACCCACTACCGGACTGCCGGATTCGACGCGAACAAGTACCTGGACAAGCTTTTCACCCTTCGCCTCAGCCTTCCCGAGCTGGGCGAGTCGTCGGTCCAGGCACTGCTGGGGCACGAGCTGGGGGGGCGCACACTGCCGGTCAGGGCGGCGTCCGCGAACGCCGCCTGGTCGATGGAGTCACTCCTGCGCGAGGGACTCGACGTCACGCCCGAGGAGATGGCGCAGACGTTCAGAGAGGTCTTCAGCCTTCCCGAACTGAAGAACCCCCGCCTGATTCACCGGGTCTGCGAGCGTATCCGGCTGCTGGCCCTGGCGAACCTGCAGGAGCGGGATCAGCGCGCCATCGGTGCCGACCGGCTCTACGCCCTCGTCACGTGGTGCGCCATCGCCGACCGGTGGCCCGACCTGCGGCAGGTTCTCCAGGACACCCGGCCGGAGAACTGGACGGACAACCTGAAGATCGTCTGCTTCACCTACGGGTTCACCGACGTGTTCGGCAATGGCCACACGATTGCCGAGATCGAGGACGCGCTGAAGAAGCGCTCCAACATCCCGGACCGGCTGGCCGGCCGGCTGCGGTGGCCGGACCTCGGCGAGTTCCTGAATGGCCTGGTCCTCGCCCGCCCCGGCCTGGTGGACGAGCTGGTCGAGATCGATGCCGCGATGATCCAGTTCGCACTTTGACGGCCGGCGCAGGTGCGCCCGCGGATCGTTGGTTGGCACCGCGGGCGTCTCCCGGCAGACTGGTGAAATGGCAGATACTGATCTCCACGATCGTCACCGCGCGGTCATGCCCGGCTGGGTTGCCCTTTACTATGACCAGCCGATCGAGCTCGTGAGCGGCGAGGGCAACCGCGTCACCGACTCCGGCGGCCGGTCCTACCTGGACTTCTTCGCCGGCATCCTGACCAACATGATCGGGTACAACGTGCCAGAGGTGCGGGACGCGGTGCAGCGCCAGCTATCCACCGGGATCGTGCACACGTCCACGCTCTACCTCATCAGGCAGCAGGTCGAGCTGGCCGAGAGGATCGCCCGCTTGTCGGGCATCGAGGACGCCAAGGTCTTCTTCGTCAACTCGGGCACCGAGGCGAACGAGACCGCGCTGCTGCTCGCCGCCTGTGCCCGCCGCAGTGACCAGGTGCTCGCGATGCGCGGGAGCTACCACGGCCGCTCGTTCGGCGCCGTGGCGATCACCGGCAACCGCGCGTGGAAACCGTCCTCGCTCTCCCCGCTCAACGTGCATTACCTGCACGGGGCGGACCGGCATCTGCCCGTCTTCTCCGGCATGACCGACGGCGAGTACATCGCGGCCTGCGTCGCAGACCTGCGGCAGGTGCTTGCCACCGCCACCGCCGGCGACGTCGCCTGCCTGATCGCCGAGCCCGTGCAGGGCGTCGGCGGCTTCACCATGGCGCCGGACGGGCTGCTGCGCGCGTACCAGGAGGTGCTCGGCGCGCACGGGATCCTGTTCATCTCCGACGAGGTGCAGACCGGCTGGGGGCGCACGGGTGACAGCTTCTGGGGGATCGGCAACCACGGCGTGACGCCAGACATCATGACGTTCGCCAAGGGGCTGGGTAACGGGTTCGCGATCGGCGGTGTGGTGGCCAGAGGGTCACTGATGGACGGCCTGCCGGCCGCGGGGATCTCCACCTTCGGCGGCAACCCGCTCGCCACCACGGCGGCCAGCGCCACCCTCAGCTACGTGCTCGACCACGACCTGCAGGCCAGCGCCCGGGCACTTGGCCGGCTGATCCTCGACGGCCTGCGCGAGCAGGCCGCGCCACTGCCCGTCGTCGGCGAGGTGCGCGGCAGGGGGCTGATGTTCGCGGTGGACCTGGTCGAGCCGGGCTCCGGGGAACCGAGCCCCCGGCTGGCCACCGCGGTGCTCGAGGAGACCCGCGCGCGCGGCCTGCTGATCGGCAAGGGCGGCCTGAGCGGCAACGCGCTGCGGATGGCGCCGCCGCTGACCCTGACCGAGGCGGAGGCGAAGGAAGGGCTGGCGATCCTGGTGGACGCCATCAGCGCGGTCGACGTGTCGGCCAGCGCCGGCGACGGCGGGGGGCAGGCCCGATGACCAGCCCCAGCGGCGGCGCACCCGGCGCCGGCCTCCCGCCGCGGCGCATCACGCATTGGATCAACGGCAGACCCTGGTCAGCGGAACAGTCAGCGGAACAGCCGGCGGAACAGCCAGAGCTGCAGCCGGGGGCGCTGCGTCAGGGCGAGGTCTACGACCCGGCCACCGGCCGCGTCGCCGCGGTGGTGGACTTCGCGTCTCCCGCCGAAGCCGGCGCCGCGGTCGCCGCCGCGAAGGCCGCGTTCGCGAGCTGGCGCGAGTCGTCGCTCACCAAGCGGACGGCGGTCATGTTCGCCTTCCGCGAGCTGGTCAAGCGCGACGCGGCCGCGCTGGCCGCGCTGATCAGTTCCGAGCACGGCAAGGTGGCGGCGGACGCGGCGGGCGAGGTCGCGCGCGGGCTGGAGGTCGTCGAGTTCGCGTGCGGAGTTCCGCACCTGCTCAAGGGCGGCTTCTCGGAGAACGTGTCCACCCGCGTCGACTCCTACTCGATCAGGCAGCCACTCGGTGTCGCGGTGGGCATCACGCCGTTCAACTTCCCCGCGATGGTGCCGATGTGGATGTTCCCCATCGCGATCGCGTGCGGCAACACCTTCGTGCTCAAGCCGTCGGAGAAGGACCCGTCCGCGTCGGTGAAGATCGCCGAGCTCTGGGCCGAGGCCGGCCTGCCCGACGGGGTGTTCAACGTGGTCCAGGGCGACAAGGTCGCGGTCGACGCGCTGCTCGGCCATCCGGATGTGCGGGCGGTCAGCTTCGTGGGCTCCACGCCCATCGCCAGGTACGTCTACCAGACGGGGACGTCGGCGGGAAAGCGGGTGCAAGCGCTCGGCGGTGCCAAGAACCACATGGTGGTGCTGCCCGACGCGGACCTCGACCTCGCCGCGGACGCCGCCGTGTCCGCGGGCTTCGGGTCGGCGGGTGAGCGGTGCATGGCGATATCGGTCGTGGCCGCGGTGGATCCCGCCGGAGACGAACTCGTCGAGAAGATCAAGGACCGGGTGGCGAAACTCCAGGTTGGCCCCGGCAGCGACGAGCGATCGGAGATGGGCCCGCTGGTGACCGGCGCACACCGCGACAAGGTGGCGGGATATCTCGACACCGGGGTCAAGGAGGGCGCGACGCTGGCCGTCGACGGCCGCGTGCACCCGGTGATCGGCGGGGGAGTGGACGGATTCTGGCTGGGACCCTCGGTCCTCGATCACGTCGAACCGGCGATGAGCTGCTATGCCGACGAGATATTCGGCCCGGTGCTCTGCGTGGTGCGGGTTCCCTCATACGAGTCGGCGCTCGGACTGGTCAATGCGAACCCCTACGGCAACGGGACCGCCATCTTCACCAACGACGGTGGCGCCGCCCGCCGGTTCGCCAGCCAGATCGAGGTCGGGATGATCGGGATCAACGTCCCGATCCCGGTGCCGATGGCGTATTACTCGTTCGGCGGATGGAAGAACTCGCTGTTCGGTGACACGCATATGCACGGCACCGAGGGTGTGCATTTCTACACGCGCGGCAAAGTGATCACTTCACGCTGGCTGGATCCAAGCCACGGCGGCGTGAACCTCGGCTTCCCCGTGAACGCGTGACGTTCTCGGCTCCCCCGTGAACGCATCGCTCGCGCACGCGTTCACGGGGAAACCGTGAGCTGGTGCAGATCAGGCGCTGGACTTGGACTTGCCGCTGCGCGCGAGCGAAATACCGGCAATCACGAACAGCGCGACGGCGATGACGAGCGCGCCGATCCCGCGGATGGTGCGGTGGCCCTTGTGGTGGGGCTCAGCGCCAAGGATGCTCGGAAGCGCCTGCGCCGTCTTGGTCAGGTAGATGACTCCGGCTATCGCGGCGAGCACCGCGACGATGGCCAAAACCACGGCCAGGATCACTGTGCCGCCACGCCGACCGCCCGATGCACTGACAGAACTCAACGTGTCCTCCTCAGGAAAGCTTTCGCTGCGTGCCGCACGCTACCGGCTCAGCCGGTCGCTGTGGGTAGGGATGGGAAAACGCCGCATAACACCCTGATCACGTGTTGCTGGCGCTGGGCCGGCCGCCGCGCATTCCGGCCGTGCCCCGCCGCCGGCCAGGGTGCCCGGCCTAACCCGGCGAGCCCGAGGAGCCGCCGCCGCGCCTCGTCGCGAGACCAGCGCCGATCAAGGCGACGACGGCCACGATGATCGCGACAATGCCGCGCACGGTGTCGTGCCCGGTGTTGTGGGCCCGCCTGCCGGGCAGGAAGCTGGGCAGCGACTCCGAGGTCTTGGTCAGGTAGATGATGCCGGCCACTGCGGCCAGTATGGCGATGATCACCAGGATGACGGCGAGAACCACTGCGCCTGTCCGCCGCCCGCCCGATGTGCCGACAGAACTCATATGCCCTCCTCGGCGGAGCCATCCGTGCGTGCCGCAGGTTACTCCGCCGCGGCAGGCTGCGGCGGCGGCGGCGCGGGAAGGACTGGCATTTTGTTGGTCATGCGCGGCCAAAGGCATGTTCAAGTATCGTCAGGCCCTCGCCGAGCAGCTCGTCGCCGATCACCAGCGGCGGCAGGAACCGCAGCACGTTCCCGAACGTGCCACAGGTCAGGACCATTAGCCCGGCGCGGTGGCAGGCCGACGCGACCCGCTTCGCGACGTCGGGGGCGGGCTGCAAGGTACCCGGCACCGTCAGCTCGATCGCGAGCATCGCACCACGGCCGCGGACTTCCGCGATCACCGGGTGCCGCGCCGCCAGGTCGCGCAGCCGCGGCAGCATCACCGCGCCGATGTGCCGCGCCCGGCCGGCCAGGTCGCCCCGCTCCATCGCCGCGATGGCGCCGAGAGCGGCCGCGCAGGCGACCGGGTTTCCGCCGTAGGTGCCGCCGAGGCCACCCGGGTGCACGGCGTCCATCAGCGCGGCGCGGCCGGTGACGGCCGCGAGCGGCAGCCCGCCCGCGAGCGCCTTCGCCGTGGTGACGAGGTCGGGCACCACGGATTCGTGGTCGCAGGCGAACCAGTCGCCGGTGCGGCAGAAGCCGGTCTGGATCTCGTCCGCGATGAACACGATGCCGTTGTCGCGGCAGAACGCCGCGAGCCGCGGCAGGAACCCGTCGGGCGGGACGACGAAGCCGCCCTCACCCTGAATCGGCTCGATGACCAGTGCGGCCACGTTCTGCTCACCGACCTGGGTGTGGATCAGCTCGGTGACGACGGCGAACGCCTCCTCGGCGCAGTTGCCCGGCCCGGTGGGCCAGCGCAGCGGGTAGGCCATCGGCGCCCGGTAGATCTCCCCGGCGAACGGCCCGAACCTGTGCTTGTAGGGCATGTTCTTCGCGGTGAGCGCCATCGTGAGGTTGGTGCGGCCGTGGTAGGCGTGGTCGAAGGTGATCACGGCGGGCCGCCCGGTCGCGTGCCGTGCGATCTTGACCGCGTTCTCCACGGCCTCGGCGCCCGAGCTGAAAAGCGCGGAGCGCTTGTCGTGGCCGCCGGGGGTGAGCCAGGCGAGTTCCTCGCAGACGCTGACGTAGCCCTCGTAGGGCGCGACCATGAAACAGGTATGGGTGAACCTGCTCACCTGATCGGTTACCCGCTCGACAACCTCGGGTGCGCTGTTGCCCACACCGGTGACGGCGATTCCCGACCCGAAGTCGATGAGCGAGTTGCCGTCGGCATCCACGAGCACGCCACCGCCGGCTGCGGTGACGAATACCGGGAGCACATGGCTCACGCCCCTGGCGACGCTGCGATCGCGCCTGGCGAGCAGTTCACGCGACGCGGGCCCGGGGATCTCGGTGACGAGCCTGCGCTCCTGTGGCAGTGCCGGGCCACCGGCCGCCACCTGCGGCCCTGCTGTGTTCGCAGTCATACTGCGAACAATAGGCGTGCGGCAGAGACTGATCCCGAACGGCTGCCGCGGCCCTGGCGCGGTCCGGCGTGCAGCCCGCCCCGGCCGCCTACTTGACCAGCTCGCGTGCGGCCATCTCGATGAGCGTCTGCGACAGCAGCACGGTGGCAGCGGCGTCGCCGAGCGGGACGAAGCTGTCCTCACTGGCCACCCTGGCGACCCGGCCCGCGAACCCGGCGTCCGCGAGCGCGGTGATGACCCCTTCCGACACCCCGCCGGTGTGCCGGGTCTCGTCCGCCACGAGCACCCGTGCGGTCGCCGCCGCCTCCCGGAGCACGTCGGCCACCGGCAGCGGGGCGATCCAGCGCAGGTCCACCACCCGGCAGCGGATCCCGTCCGCGCGCAGCCGCGCGGCGGCGCGCAGGCTCATCCGCAGCCCGTTGCCGAACGTCACGATCGTCAGGTCGGTGCCCGCACCATAGGTGCGTGCGCTGCCGAGCGGGACGTGCCAGTCGGGCCCCGGGTAGGCGGCGAGCCAGCCGCCGTCGCCGTCGGCGTGCAGGTCGCGCGTGTGGTACAGCGCGATGGGTTCGAGGAAGACACAGACGCTGCCGTCCGCCTCCGCGGCCGCCAGGCAGGTCCGCAGCATGGCGGCGGCGTCGTCGGGCCGTGCGGGCGAGGCGATCACGAGACCGGGGATGTCACGCAGCGCCCCCACCGCGTTCTCGTTGTGGAAATGCCCGCCGAACCCCTGCTGGTAGGCGTAACCGGCGATGCGCAGCACCATCGGGTTGCGGTATTGCCCGCGGGAGAAGAACGACAGCGTGGCGGCTTCGCCCCTGATCTGGTCCACGGCGTTGTGCAGGTAGGCGAGGTACTGGACCTCGGGGACCGGCAGCAGGCCAGACAGCCCCGCGCCGAGTGCGAGCCCGATGATGGCCTGCTCGTCGAGCAGGGTGTCGAAGACGCGCCCGGCGCCGAACCGCGCCTGCAGCCCGCGGGTGACGCCGTACACACCACCCTTGCGCGCGACGTCCTCGCCGAACACCAGCATGCCCGGCCACCTGGCCAGGCCGTCGGTGAGCGCACGGTTGATCGACTGAGCCAGCGTCAGCGGTCCCTGGTGCTCCGGTATCCGCCCGGCGAAGATCTGCCTTCTGGTTTCCGCGGCGGCGACACCGGCCCGGGCCGCCACCACATCCGGCCGCCGCGGCGCGAGGGGTGCCATCACCTCCGTCGCCGAGGAAAGCCGGCGCGCTCCCATCACCTCGCGTGCCTCGGCGAGCACCTGCGCGCGGACCGCCTCATACCGCACGAGCACCTCGTCGGGCGTCAGCAGGCCGGCCTCGACGACCAGCCGCGCCGTGCCGGTCAGCGGATCGCGCGCCAGGTCCGCGGCGATCTCCTCGCGCGCACGGTATCCCGATTCCACGTCCGACCCGGCGTGCCCGTACAGGCGCACGACCGACAGGTGCAGGAAGGCGGGCGCCCGCCGGTCCCTGGCCCACGCCGCCGCGGCGAGCGCCGCGTCGTAGACCTGCGCGAGGTCTGTGCCGTCCGCGTGGAAGTACTCGATGCCCGGCCTGGCCGCGCAGGCGGCGCGGACCCAGCCGGGCGGAGTGCGCACGCTGATGCCGATGCCGTTGTCCTCGCACACGAACAGGACGGGCAGCGGCAGGCCTTGATGGGCGCAGTAGGAGGCGGTGTTCAGCGCCCCGGTCGCGGTGGAGTGGTTCACGGACGCGTCACCGAAGCTGCACACGGCGACCGCGTCGTCCGGCCACTGCCGCGGCACCCCGAGCTTGGCCGCGCGGCTGATCGACAGCGCCAGGCCAACCGCCCGCGGCAGGTGGGAGGCGATCGTGGACGTCTGCGGGATCACCGCGAGGCCGTGGTTGCCGAACACCTTGTGCCGGCCGCCCGCGATCGGCTCGTCCACCGCGGCCACCAGGCCGAGGAGCACATCGCGCACGCCGTTGTGGGGTGGATCGGCCTGCGCCGCCCGGGCGAGGTAGAACGCACCGGAACGGTAGTGCAGCAGCGCCGGATCGGTGGGCCGCAGCGCGCCGGCGAGCCCGGCGTTCGCCTCGTGGCCCGCGGAGGAGATCGTGTAGAAGCCTGCGCCCTTGCCGCGCAGCCACCTGGCCGCGAGGTCGAGGTGGCGGCTCGCGAGCTGGGCGTCGAAGAGCTCGAGGCACCGCTGCCCGGTCAGCGCGCTGCCGGGGCGTACGGGATCGTGAACCGGCCGTTCGGCATTGTCACCGAACGGCTGCCGCGGTGGCGGCTGCAGCTCCCACAGCGCCTCGGCGAAGTGCCTTTCCACCGGGTCGCGCTCGGTCATCTGTGCCGTCCCTGGGGCCGGCCTGCTGTCGCGTCGCAGGCTGCGGATTCCTTCATTGTCCGCTGCGACCAAGTCTGCGCCTCCGGTGAGTATGCGTTCCTTGAACAAGAGTCTGGAGCAGTCGTAGTGTCCGATCGTGCCCAATACAGCTAACCAGCCCACCTACCCGGGCGGGGAGCACCTGATGCGGGCGCCCGCGGGGGCGGCGTATCCGGCGGAGGCAGCCGACCAGTACTGCCTGCGGGACGGGGAGGCCGCGCGCTTGCTGCGCGGCCATCCGTGGCGCCGGTTCGCCGTCGTTGGCGACAGCATCGCCGAGGGGCTGGGCGATCCGGCGCCAGGTTACCCCGATCAGCCGTGGTGCGACCGCGTCGCGGCCGAGCTGCGGGTGCAGCAGCCGGACCTGGCCTACCTCAACCTCGGCAGGCGGGACACCCCCGCCGCCCAGGTGCGGGCCGTGCAGCTCGGCCCGGCGCTCGCCTTCGCGCCGGACCTGGCGCTCGTCGCCTGCGGCGGCTACGGCCTGGCGCTGTCCCGCTACGACGCCGCCGCGGCGGCGGCCGAGCTGAAAGCGATCGTGGCCGCGTTCGCGGGGCACGGCTGCGACGTGATCACCGTCGGCTTGTTCGACGGGTCGTACGCGCCTGCCCTGCCCGAGTGGTCCAGGCAGCCGATGCGCGAGCGGCTGGCGGACCTGTCACGGCGCACCGCGGAGATCTCGGCCGAGCTCGGCGCCGTGCATGTCGACCTGACGGGGCATCCGGCGGCCCGTGACGGCGACATCTACAGCGAGGATCCACGGCACGGCACCATGCGCGGTCACGCGATCGCGGCCGCGGAAACCGTTCGGTGCCTCGGCGCGCGCCTCGCGGCCAGCGGGCCCGGCGCCGCATGACGACGGGGAGCGCCGGTGGGCCCGCCCACGGCGGGCCTGCCGGCCGGGGCGCCGCGGCGCAGGCCGGCCCGGGCTTTTCCGACCGCGCCCGGATGATGCGGTTGCTGTCCGGCCCATGGCTCGCGCAGTCCTGCTACGCCGTCACCAAGCTCGGTATCCCCGATCTGCTCGAAGACGGGCCGCGGGCGGCCGCCGGCCTGGCCGCCGAATCCGGCGCGCATCCGCGCGCACTGCACCGGATACTGCGGGCGCTCGCGGCGGCAGGGCTCTTCGAGGAGCCCACACCCGGCGTCTTCGGGCTGACGCCGCTCTCGCGGCTGCTTACCTCGGCGGCCACCCGGTCAAGCAGGCCGGCGGCGATCATGTTCGGTGAGGAGGTCTTCCGTTCGTTCGCCGAGATCGAACACACCCTCCGCACCGGCAACCCCGCGTTCGAGAAGGTCTACGGCCAGCCTTTCTACGACTACCTGGCCGGGCACCCCGAGGCGGCGCAGACCTTCACCGCGGCGATGGGACGTGCGCCGGTGCCCCAGGCGCTCGCCGCCTGCGACCTGACCGGCGCGCGCACCGTGGCCGACATCGGCGGCGGGAACGGCGGCCTGCTCGCCAGCGTCCTTCGCGCGAACCCGGACGCGAGGGGCGTTCTGCTCGACCTGCCGGAAGCGGTGCGCCAGGCACGTGACGGCCTCACCGCGGCCGGGGTCGCCGACCGCGTCGATTTCGTCGAGGGCAGCTTCTTCGATCACGTGCCGCCCGGTGCCGACACGTACATCCTGGCTCGTGTCCTGCACAACTGGGACGACGCGAACGCAGCCGCGCTGCTTTGCCGGGTGCGCGCGGCCATGGCGCCCGGTTCCCGGCTACTGGTGTTCGAGCAGTTGCTCGAACCCGCCGATGCGCATCCTGGCGCCGGGGGGCACGGCTCACCGCGGGCGCATGTCACCGACCTGCTCATGCTGCTCATGCTCCCGGGCTGCGACCGCACCGAGGCCGAATACCGTGGCCTGCTCGCCGCCGCGGGGCTCGACGCGGTGGCTGTGCGCCCGCCGCCGCTGCGCGCGCCCGGCGCGGAGAGCGTGCTCGAAGCCGTACCCGCACCGGCCCGCCCGCGGTGAGCCCGGGCCGCGACGGGCAAAGCCGTCCACACAGTCCGCGGAACAGGAGAGATCATGCCGCTCGATCCGCAGGTGCAAGCCATCCGTGACCGCCTCGATCGCGACAATGTGCCCAACCTCAGCACGCTGCCGATCGCGGACGCACGCGCGGCGGACGTCGCGGCGGCGCGGGCGGCGGCGGGAGAGGCCGAGCAGGTGAACGAGGTTTTCGACCGGACCATCGCCGGGCCCGCGTGCGGCCTGCCGATTCGCGTCTACCGGCCCGCGGGCGGCGGGCCGCTGCCTGTCCTTGTCTACTTCTTCGGCGGCGGCTGGAGCCTGGGCACCGTGGACACCTGCGACAGCGTCTGCAGATGCCTCACCAACGCCGCCGGGTGCGTGACCGTGGCCGCCAGCTACCGGCTCGCCCCAGAACACAAGTTCCCGGCCGCGGTGCAGGACTCTCACGCGGCGGCCTTGTGGGTCGCCTCGCACGCGGCGGAGATCGGCGCCGACCCGGCACGGATCGCGGTGGGGGGCGACAGTTCGGGCGGCAATCTCGCCGCGGCCGTCGCACTGCTCGCGCGTGAGCGCGGGCGGCCGCCGATCGTGCACCAGTTGCTGGTCTACCCGAACACCGACTACCTCGCCGACACCCCGTCGATGCGGGCAGCGACCGACCCGCATCTGTTCAACTCGGCGTCGGTCGCGTGGTACTGGGGGATGTACCTCGCCTCGCCAGCGGACGGCGCGAACCCGCTCGCGTCTCCGCTTCGCGCGGCAGACCTCACCGGGCTGCCGCCCGCGACCGTCATCACCGCCGAGTACGACCCGCTGCGTGATGAGGGCGAGCAATATGCGCAACGGCTGCGCAGCGCGGGGGTGCCGGTCGAGCTGACCCGCTACGACGGCATGATCCATGGCTTCTTCACCATGACCGGCGTGCTCGACGGGGCCAAAGCCGCGGTGGCCCACGCCGCGAGCCGTCTGCGCGAGGCATTCACCGCCGCGGGCGTGCAGCCGGGCGGCAGGTGACCCATGCCCCCACGGGAACTCACTCTGAGTGACCTGCATGGCTCGCTCGCCGACCCACTGCTCGACGCGATGACGTTCCTGAACGAGATCACGTCCCGCTACCCGGACGCGATCTCGTTCGCTCCCGGCCGGCCGAACGAGGAGCTTTTCTCCCACGAGCGCATCCCCGAATATCTCGATGCGTACATCGCCTATCTGCGGAACGTCTGCGGCTTGTCCCATGCTCAGGTACGCGCCGCCTTGTTCCAGTACGGCCGGACCAAAGGGCAGATCCACGACCTGATCGCGGCCACGCTCGTCAATGACGAGGGCATACACGTCGACCCCGGCGCGGTCGTGATCACCGTCGGGGCTCAGGAGGGCATGCTGCTGACCCTGCGCGCGCTTTTCGCGGGCCCGCGCGACGTCCTGCTGGTCAGCTCGCCCTGTTACGTCGGCATCACGGGCGCCGCGCGGTTGCTCGATATCGAAGTGGTCCCCGTCGAAGAAGGCGTGTCCGGGCCGGAGGCGGAAGCGGTCCGTGCCGCCGCGGCACGGGCCCGGGCGGCGGGCAAACGGCCCCGCGCGTTCTACGCGGTGCCGGACTGCGCGAATCCGTCCGGGGTCAGCATGCCGCTGGCCGCCCGCCACGGGCTCCTGGCGGCGGCCGCCGACGAGGATTTGCTGATCATCGAGGACAACCCCTACGGTTTCTTCACCACGCAGCCGGAGCCGAGCGCGACGCTCAAGTCGCTCGACCGCGACGCCACCGTCATCTACCTCGGGTCCTTTGCCAAAACCTGCTTTCCCGGCGCCAGGCTCGGTTACGTCCTCGCCGATCAGCGGGTGGTCAGGGCCGATGGTTCACGCGGCCTGCTCGCGGACGAGCTCGCGAAGATCAAGAGCATGACGACGGTCAATACGCCCTCGCTCAGCCAGGCCGTGATCGGCGGCATGCTGGTCACGCACAACTGCAGGCTGCGCGAGGCGAACTCGGCGGCCATCAGCTTCTACCGCGCCAACATCACGACGCTGCTCGGCGAACTCGAACGCCATTTCCCGCCACCCGGCCGGCCGCGGCTCGGGGTTCGCTGGAACACCCCGGGCGGCGGCTTCTTCGTCGTGGTGACCGTGCCATTCTTGGCGGACGACAAGGCGTTGGAGCGGTCCGCCAGGGAACACGGTGTGCTCTGGACGCCAATGGCGCCCTTCTACCTCGGCGGCGGCGGCGGCCATCAGCTCAGGCTGTCGTGCAGCTACATTACCCGTGCGCAGGTCGTCGACGGCGCGGCGCGGCTTGCGGCTTTTGTCGGCGCCGCGGCGGGCGCCTAATTTAGTCGAGGGCCGCGACGATGCCGTCCCACAACCGGGCCCGTGCCCGCAATGCGGTGATAACGGCCTCCGCGCACGCGTCAAGCTTGACCGTGTCGTCGCCGCACAAGTCGGCGACCATCTGCATGGCCATCGGCGTGTGCTGCTCGCCGTCCACCTCGATGTGCCGGGCAACGTAGTCACGGAACGTAGCGAGGCGGTCGTTCTTTCCGTCGACCGCGATCACCTGGTCGAACGTGGGCAGGTTACGCCGATCGCACCCGGACGGCCGTCGCGCCGATGTCGGCGAGCCGCGGCGTCCCGGCGAGTGCCATGACCTCGCTCAGCTCGTCACGCAGCAGCTTCAGCACCGCGGCGACGCCGGCCGCGCCGGCGTGCGCGAGGCCCCATATGACGGGCCGGCCGACCAGGACGGCGTGCGCGCCCAGAGCGAGCGCCTTGAACACGTCCGTGCCGCTGCGGACGCCGCCGTCGACGAGGACCGGGATCCGGCCGGCCGCGGCGGCGACCACCTCCGGCAGCGCGTCAAGGCTGGCGATCGCCCCGTCCAGCTGGCGGCCGCCGTGATTGGACACGACGATCGCGTCGATTCCGTGCTCCACCGCGAGGGCCGCGTCCTCGGCTGTCGCGAGCCCCTTGAGCATGAGGGGAAGCGGTGTCTGCGCCCGCAGCCAGGCCAGATCGGCCCAGGTGACGGCCGGATCGAACTCGCTGCTCGCATGGCGCTGCAGCGACGACGAGCCAGGTTCGCACTCGTGCGCCTCGGCCATGACCGCCGAGACGACGTTTGCCGCGCTGACGCCGGGTGGCAGGGTGAACCCGTTGCGGATGTCGCGCAGCCGCCTGCCCAGACGTGGCGCATCGACCGTCAGCATCAGCGCCCGGCACCCGGCGTCGGCGGCCCGGCGCAGCATCGCGCCGAGCACCTCACGCTGCCGCAGCCAGTAGACCTGCAGCCACCATTTCCCGCCCGCCGCGGCGCCGATGTCCGCGAAGGTCCGGCTCGCGAACGTGCTCGCGACGAACAGCGTCCCAGCGTCGCGCGCGGCCGCCGCGGCGGCGACCTCGCCTTCGGCGTGCGCGAGGCGCTGGAAGGCCATTGGCGCGATGATCACAGGGAAGGCGAGCGGTGCGCCGAGCAACGTGGTGCCGAGATCACATGCCGATACGTCGACGAGAACTCGGGGGCGCACGATGATCTGCTTGAATGCCGTCAAATTGGCATCAAGAGTGGACTCGGTGCCACTGCCGCCCTGCAGGTAGTCCCAGACATCATGTGGCAGCAGGGACCTCGCCGCCGTTTCAAACTCCTCGAGCTGCAGCAGTTCCATGCCCGCCTGCGCCTTTGCTATCCGGACCGATAGAGATCGCCTACCCGTGCCCCGCCGTAACCCCGAAGATGATCGGGAGTTCTTGACCACCGTAGCCAGCGTGTGCGAATCTTGCGCCGGGTCACCCCAAACGCCGTCACAAGCCGTACGTCGTTAACAGCGGGATTCCTCACCATTCGGTGGCACACCCGGGCCGCCGGGTAGGGCGTGCCGCGTGGGGGGGATAATGGAGCACGCTCCGCACGCGACAGCGCTGTCACGGTCGGCCGGATGGGTCGATGAAACGCTTCTCGCTGGCAGCGCAGCCCACGATCGCGACAGCTGCCTGCGGCTCGGCGAGCCCGTCGACCGCGGCACGCTGCGCGGCCTGGTCGAGCAGCAGCAGCACAAGCTCGGCGCCGCCGGGCTGGCCGCGGGCGGCACGGCCTGCCTGCGCCTTCCCCCTTCCCTCGGATATGTGGCAAGCCTGCTCGCCGCCTGGCGGATCGGCGCGCAGGTGAGCCTTCTCGATCATCGCCTGACCCAGTACGAGGTGGACCGCGCTCTGGAGCGGCTGGCGCCCCAGGTGCTCGTGCAGGCCGCCGCCGCCCCGCCGCGGGCCGGCGGCGCGATGCGCGGCTACGCCGAGGTCACGACCACCGCGCTGGCACGCGCCGGTGGCCGCCCGGCCGCCACCGGCCACGCGCTCGTCCAGCTCAGCTCGGGCTCGACCGGGCCGTCCAAGGTCATCGCACGCACCGCCGGCGACCTCATCGGCGAGCTGGGCAGGTACGGTCAGCTCGACGGCTACCCGGCCCGCGGCGAACGTATCGTCTGCCTCGCGTCCGTTGTCCACGTTCTCGGCCTGGTCGGGGGCCTGCTGCACAGCCTGCACGCGGGCACCGAGCTCGTGTTCGCTGACCGGCTCACGCCGGACGGCATCTGTGCCGCGGTCGCGGCGGGGGACAGGCCCACCATGATCCTTGGCGTGCCGTTCCACGCTGAGCTGCTGGCCTCGGTCGCGGTGCCACCGCCGCTCCCGCAGCTAGCGCGGATGGTCGTCGCGGGCGAGCTGGTCCGGCCACACGTGCCGGCCGCCTTCGCCGCGCGCTACGGGGTGCCGCTGGGCACGATGTACGGGATGACCGAGCTCGGTGTGATCGCAGCCGACCTGGATGGCCGCCATCACCCGGCCGTCGCGCCCGCGCCCGGCATGACCGTGCGGGTGGAGGTGGGCGAGCTGCTTGTGCTGATGGCCGCATCGCCCTACATCGGCCTGGTCGACCCGACCCGCTGGTCCGGCGGCTGGCTGCACACCAGGGATGCCGCGGCGGCCGATCCCGCGACCGGTCTGGTGACGATCCTCGGCAGGCTCGACTCGCAGGTGTCCATCGGCGGGCTCAAGGTGGACCTGACGGAGGTCGAGCAGAGCCTGGCGGCGCTGCCCGAAGTCACCGAGGTGGTCGTGGTCTACGACGGGATGATCAGGGCCTACCTGGTGCTGCGGGAAGGCGCGGCGGTGGCCGGCGTCGAGCGCGCCGTCACCGAGCGGCTGGCCGCGTTCAAGCGGCCACGGGACATCCAGGTGCTGCCGAGCCTGCCCCGCACGGCCAGCGGCAAGATCGTTCGCGACCGGGCGGCCCTTCGTGATCTCGCAGAGCGCGAGTCGGTGCCCCGGTGAGCTTTCGCGTGCCACGGGGGAAGCCTGGCGGGGCGGCCCGCCGCGGCCGCGCACCCCCGGGCGAACACCATTTTCTTGTGCAGATGCACTGCCGATGGAAAGGAATCCAGCGGATGGTCCACGACAAGGACGAGATCTGCCAGTTCGTCGTCGATTCCCTGCAGAAGATGAACTATGACGTCAGCGACGTCACGGGCGACACCGACCTGGGCCCGGCCGGCCTCGATCTCGAATCGCTGGCGCTCGCCGAGCTCGCCATCCAGGTGGAGGACGAGTTCGGGGTCAAGTTCGGCGACGACGACACCGAGACACTCGCGCTCATGACGCTCGACGAGTTCGGCACCGAAGTCGCCAGGCGCATCGCCTCGGCGCCCGCGGCCAAGGCCGAGTGAGCCCGGTGGCGCTCGACCACGACCAGGTCATCGCCATGCTGGCGACGTTCGGCGACCGTACGCCCGATGCGGTCGCCGACCAGATCAGCTCGCTCGAGCTGACGTGGCTGATCGCGCAGGTCGAGCAGCGGTACGGTGTCGTGCTCGACTTCGGCGACGACGTGCTCGCGGGAATGTCCACCGTTTCCGGTGCGATCGCGGCCCTGCGCGCCGCGATCGCCGCGGCACAGGCCGACGCGGGACAGCAGCCGCAGCCCCGCCCGCAGCCACAGCCGCAGGCGCCCGGTGCCTGACGGCCAGGCCGGCGGCGATGCCGCGCACCGCGCTGCCCCCGGCCGCGGCGGCGGCTCACCGCCGCGCCGCGACGTCGCCGTGACCGGGATGGGGGTGATGTCGGCCTTCGGCCGGGGCACCGGCCCGCTGCTGCGCCATGTGTCCCGCGGAACCCACGCCTTTGCCGACGTCACACGGTTCGATGTCACCGGGTGCCGGGTCAGGTCGGCAGCGCACGCGCCGGGGTCACCGGAGCTCGCCGGTGAGCTCGTGGCCGTCGTCGAGGACGCGTGCGCCGATGCCGCGATCGGGCCGGGCGAGCGCGCGGGCTGCCCGCTGCTGCTCGCCGCGCACGCCGAGCCAGCGGTCACCGGTGCCGCCGGCGGCGCGGGCCTGGCGGCCGTCGTGGCGCAGCGGTGCGGCCTGCGCGCCGGGCCACGCATCTACACGGCGGCGTGCGTGGCCGCGAGCACCGCGGTCGCGGACGCGGCGGCCATGATCGCTTCTGGCAGTCTCGACCGCGCGGTGGTGGCGGCGGGATATCTCGTGGAGCCGGGGAACTTCGCGCTGTTTCACGCGGGCCGCGCGCTCGCCAGGGACGGCCGTATCCGGCCGTTCAGCGCGGGCAGGCAGGGCACGTTGCTCGGCGACGGGGTGGCCGCGGTGGTGCTCGCGCCGGCGCGGGCCGCGCGCGGCCGCGGCGCCGGTGTGCTCGCGACGGTCGCCGGGTGGGGACGCACCGGTGACGCCTACCACGTGTGCCAGCCGAGGCCGGATGGCGCCGGGCTGGCGCGTGCGGTCGATTCCGCGCTCCGCCGCGCCGGTGCGGCGCCCGCCGAGGTGGGCTACATCAACGCGAACGGCACCGGCACACCGCAAAGTGACGCGGCCGAGGCGGCCGGCCTGCGGCGCGCGTTCGGCGACCTCGCCGGCGGTGTCCCGGTGAGCTCGACCAAGTCGGTGCACGGGCATGCGCTGGAGGCGTCGGCGCTGGTCGAGCTCGTCGTCACGGTGCTCGCGATGCGCAGCGGCACGCTGCCGGTCAACGCCGGTTTCCTCGGGGCCGACGCGGACTGCGAACTCGATCTCGTCCTCGGCGAGCCGCGTCCGGCGCAGCCGCGGTATGCGCTCAGCGTCAACTTCGCCTTCGGCGGAGCCAACACGGCGTTGCTCGTAGGCGCGGGATGAGCCCGCGGCCGGCGACCGGATCCCTCGCGGCTGAACAGGACCGCGCCGCGGGCCGTGTCAGGGGTATGCGGGACGTTCCCGTCGCCGTGGCCGTGCCTGCCGAGCCCGCAGCAGCGCCGGCCGGTGAGGCCCTTCCGCAGGACATGGCGATCGTCTCGCGGGCGAGCTGGCCGGAAAGGCCCGGCGATACCCTGACGCCGATACCCGCGTTCGTGGTTTCTTCTTTCAGCCCGCTGGTCGCCGAGGTGGCGGACCGGTGCCTCCGGGCCTACCACGGGACGCCGCCAGCCCCGCCCGCCCGTGGCGCGAGGACCGCGATCGTGCTTGCGAGCAGGCACGGCGACGTCGGCACCACCGCCGCCGTGGCACAGGCTCTTGCCGAGGGCAGCCGCGTTCCGCCGCTGCTGTTCTTCCAGTCGAACGTCAACGCGGTCGTCGGCTACGTGGCAGCCCGATGGGGCCTGGCCGGTCCCATCGTGTGCACCTGCCCGGTGGGTGATCTGATCGCCGACGGGCTGGAGTGCGCCGCGCTGCTGCTCGCCGACGGCGACGCCAGCGAGGCGCTCGTCATCGCCGCGGATCACGGCAGTGCCGGCGAAGGCGACAGCGCGACGGCGGTGCTCGTGGCCACGGGCACGCGGCCGCCCGGCCGGCACCGCCTCGCCGCCGCGGATGAGCCAGGAGGTGCTACATGAAGGTACCGGGCATGCGTGCGGAACTCGCGGCCGACACCGAGATCGGCGCGGGCAACGTGGTCAGCATCCGGATGGCACGCGGCACCGGTGTGGACGACCCGGTCGTCACGTTCGACACCGGCGCCGACGGCCTGCCCGCCTGGGCGCCGCTGACGGTGCGGCAACTCGACCGGATGGCCGCCGCCCGCGCCGCGGCGCTGGCTGGCCTCGGCATCCGGATGCGTGACCCCGTCGCGGTGATCGCTCCCAGCGCCGCCGACACCGCGCTCACCTTCCTGGCGCTCACCCGGCTCGGCGCGATCCCGGCACTGATCAACCCGTACCTGCCGGCCGAACTCGCGGCCGAATACATCCGCCGGCTCGGCGCGACCGGGCTGATCACCGACGCGGCGCACAGGGAACAACTGTCCGGCTACGACATCGCCACCCCGCTGCTTCCCGATATCGGGCGCCTCGCCTCGGCCGATCCGGGCAGCGCCCCGCCCCCTTACCGGTACTACGCCACCGACCCGGTGGCGATCACCCACTCGTCGGGCACCACCGGCCTGCCCAAGGCGGTCGTGCACTCACACAGCAGCCTGTTCGCCGCGATCAGGTACCGGCTGCGGCTGCCGAGGCCGCAGGGCACCGAGCGGATGCTCAGCGCCCTGCCGTGCCCGCATGCGGCGGGCCTCATCGTGCTCAGCCTGGCGCTGTGCAACGGCGGCCAGATGCTCATGCTGTCCAGGCAGACCGGTGCGCTTGTGCTCGACGCGATCGAACGATGGCGGCCGGCGTGCGTGGTCGGCTTCTCGACCACCTGGCCGGACCTGGTGAAGGCAGATCTTTCCCACCGCGACCTCGGTTCCGTGGGCCTGTGGTGGAACACCGGCGACTGCGCCCACGAGGCGCACATCCGGCGGCTGATCGCACATGGATCGAGGGAAACGGTCACGTCGGCCGGGCGGGCCCGGCAGCCGGGCTCGGTGTTCGTCGACGGGCTCGGCTCCAGCGAGATGGGGCACTCGCACTTCCACATCGCCCACACCCCGCAAACGAACCGCTACGGCCGGTGCATCGGGCGCGCGCACTCCTTCGCCGACGCGCGGGTCTTCGGGCCCGCCGGCGAGGAACTGCCGCCGGGCGAGGTGGGCGAGCTTGGCACGAGCGCGCCGACCGTATCACTCGGCTACTGGAACGACTCCGTCACCACATACCGGACCCGGGTCCGCGGCTACTTCCTCACCGGCGACCTGGTCTACCGGGACGAGGACGGTTACTTCTACCACCTGGACAGGAAAGTGGACTCGGTCGATCTCGGCGGGGGCGCATGGCTGTACACCGCGGCGACGGAGGAACGGATCCTCGCGCGCTGCCCCGGCGTCCTGGACTGCACCGTCGTGGCGGTCCCAGACGGTGGCCGCGTGGTCACCGACATACTGCTGCAGCTCGATCCGGCGGCGGCGCGCGGCGAGCAGCCGGCCGACCACGCCGCGGCGGTACGTGCCGCGCTCGACGAGCGCGTCGCGGCCACCGTGCGGCATGTCACAGCCGTCGACGACGACAACATCCCGCTGACCGCCACCGGCAAGGTCCGCAAGTTCGTGCTGCGGCAGCGGCACCTGGCGCAGGCGTCACGATGAGCTGGCCAGGGGGGGACCACGCGGCCGTTACGGGTATCGGCCTCGTCAGTCCGCTCGGCCGCGGCACCGGCGAATTCTTCGACGCTGTCTGCGCCGGCCGCTCCGGGCTGCGGGCACCGCCGGAGAAGCATCCGGTCGCCGACACGCTCGAGGTCGCGGGGATCGCGCCGGACATCGAGCCGGCGTCGCTGCTGCCGCCCACCGAGGTGCGATGCGTTGACCGGTTCGTCCTGCTCGCGCTCGCCGCGGCGGACGACGCCCTGGCGGACGCGGGGATCGAAGCCGGGCGGGATGCCGACCCCTACCGGGTCGCGGTGATCGCCGCCACCGGCGGCGGCGGCCTGGAGACATTCGAGGAGTACTCGCATGCGCGTTTGTCGCGCGGCCGCCCGGCCGTAAGCGCGTACCTGCTGCCGGGGATGCTGTCCAACATGGCGACCGCGCGGATCGCCATCAAGCATCAGATCCTCGGCTACAGCTCGGCGATCGTGACCGCCTGCGCCGCGGGCGCCCAGGCGATCGCCGAGGGCCTGCGTCTCATCCGCGACGGTGAGGCGGATGTCGTGGTCTGCGGCGGCGCCGAGTCACCGCTGCACCCGACCATCGCCGCCGCCTTCACCAACGCCCGCGCGCTGGCCCGCGGCTGGGCAGATCCGGCCGCGGCGAGCAGGCCCTTCGACCGCGGCCGCAACGGCTTCGTGCTGGCGGAGGGGGCGGGCATGTTCGTGCTCGAGCGCGCCGCGCACGCGCGGGCGCGAGGCGCGGCCGCGTACGCCGATCTCATCGGCTGGGGAGCGACGACCGACGCATATCACCCCACGATGCCCCGGCCGGACGGCGCCGGAGCGGCCGAATGCATGCGCCGTGCGCTCGCCAGCGCGGGCCTGAGCCCAGCCGACGTCGGCTACGTCAACGCGCACGGGACCGGCACCAAGCGTGGCGACATCGCCGAGGCGACCGCCATCCGTGCCGTCTTCGGCAGCCACAGCCCGGCGGTCAGCTCGATCAAGGCAGTGACGGGGCACATGCTTGGTGCCTCGGGCGCGGCCGAGGCCGCCGCGACGGCGCTTTGCGTCGGCCAGGGGGTGCTGCCGCCGACGCATAACCTCACCGATCCGGATCCGGCGTGCGACCTCGACCACGTGCGCGGATCGGCGAGGGCAGGGGAGGTGCGCGCCGCCCTGTCCAACTCCTTCGCTTTCGGTGGCCACAACGTCAGCCTGCTTTTCGGCCCATCAAGCACCGGCGCAAACCGCACGATCACCGCACGAGGTGCACGATGAACATTCAAGGGATCGACCACGTGGAGCTCTACGTCACCGATGTGGAACGGGCCGCCGACGAGTTATGTGCCGCCTACGGCTTCCGCGCCGACGGCGAGGGCGGCCCGCACACCGGGCTCGTCGGCCAGCGGTCGGTGCTCGTGCGGCTGCGGGGCATCCGGATCCTGCTCACCTGCGGCCTGTCCGCCGATCACCCGGCCAGCAGGTATGTGCGCAGGCACGGCGACGGGGTGGCGGTCATCGCGTTAGGCACCGATGACGCGGCGGCCACGTTCGCGGAGGCGGTGCGGCGCGGCGCCGACCCCGTCGCGAGCCCGGTCGTGTACGAGCGCGGCTTCAGCCGCGTGACGTTCGCCTCCGTGTCCGGATTCGGCGACGTGACGCACAGGTTCGTGCAGCGTCAAGGACCCGACGACGACTTCGCGCCCGGCGCGATCCCGTTAGGTACGGTAGCGGGTCACCACGGCGGGCCTGGAGGCGCGGACGGCCCCGGCGGCCCGGGCGGCGACGATGGGGTCCTGGACGTGATCGACCACATCGCCGCCTGCGTGCCGGCCGGAACGCTCGGCGAGGTGGTCGCGGCCTACGCCGGCATCTTCGGCTTCACCCAGGTCTTCGAGGAGCGCATCGAGGTCGGCGGCCAGGCAATGGACTCGAAGGTGGTGCAGAGCCTTTCCGGTGCGGTGACGCTGACCCTGCTTGAGCCCGTGCTGACCTTCGATCCCGGTCAGATCGACGAGTTTCTGCGGTCGCACGACGGGCCGGGCGTGCAGCACCTGGCCTTCCGCACGTCAGACATCGCGGAGGCGGTGCGGATTCTGGTGAAGAGGGGAGTGCGCTTCCTGGCCGCGCCGCCCGCCTACTACGACGCCCTGGAGCGGCGGCTGGGCGCGGCGGAGCTTCCCCTCCAGGAGCTTCGCGCCCTCAACGTGCTCGCCGACCGCGACCCATGGGGCCTGATGTTCCAGATATTCACCCAGTCGGCGCATCCGAGGCAAACCCTGTTCTTCGAGCTCATCGAGAGGCGGGGTGCGCTCACCTTCGGCAGCGGGAACATTCGTGCCCTTTACGAGGCCGTCGCGAACTGCCGTGCCGCCGCCGAACCCCAGCCTGCCCCGGCCCGGCGGCAGACGAGCTGATTCCTGATGCGGGCCGGACAGCTACCCGGAGGGCAGATCATGTCCACGTCGTTCATGCCCACGAACGCGTTCACGCTCACGGCCGGCGAACGCGCGCTGCTTCCCTCGGACGCCGACGTCGCGTGGTACGCCGAACATGGCTGGTATCTGTCCAAACGGCTGCTCACCGACGAGGAGGCCGACACGCTGCTGGCCGCGAGCGAGCGGTTCTACGCCGGCCATCGCGACCGCGAGTTACCGCGCCGGCCACCGGCCCTCGCCTGCTGGGAACCGTCGCAGGGACAGGTCCAGCGGCACAACGACTACATCCACTACGAAAGCGACGACATCGCCCGGATCTTGCGCAAGCCGCTCATCGGGGCGGTGGCCGCCAGGCTGGCCGGGGCCAGCGAGATCAGGATCTTCCAGGCGACGCTCATCTACAAGCCGCCGCTGCAGGGGGAGATGACCAACCTCGTGCCGTGGCACGCCGACCGGCACTACTGGCAGACCTGCACGTCCGAGCGGATGCTGACCGCTTTCATCCCGTTCCACGGCTGCGGCGAGGACATGGGCACGATCACAATGATCGACGGGAGCCACCGGTGGAAGGAGCCGCCCGGAGGCGACGACTCCACCCGCCATTTCGCACAGCGCGACCGCGCCGAGCTTGACGCCCTGCTCGCCGCGGCGGCGGCGTTCAACGGCACCGAGGTGGCGGCGGTGCCGATGGTGATCCCGAAGGGGCACATGAGCTTCCATCACTGCCGGGTCTATCACGGCAGCGGAGCGAACGTGAGCGGCCGCCCGCGGCGCAGCGTGTCCCTGCACATGCAGGACGGCGATAACCAGTGGCGGCACTACCTGCGGCCGGACGGCGGCACCCTCGTCTACAACAACGACGTCCTGGTCCGCAGGACCGGCAGCGGCGCGCCGGACTACGCCGACCCCGTGTACTGTCCCGTGACGTGGAGGGGTTAGCAGTGCCGGCGGCGCCCGCCACGGCGGCTACCGAGCTCTACCGGAGCATGCGGCTGATCCGCGGCTTCGAGGAACGAGCGCTGGAGCTGGTGAAGTCCGGCGAGATCGTCGGCGGCACCCACCCGTACATCGGGCAGGAGGCGGTGGCGGTCGGCGTCTGCGCCGCGCTGCGCCCCGGCGACCTCATCACCGGAACACACCGCGGCCATGGGCACGTGCTCGCCAAGGGCGCGGATCCGCGGCGGCTGCTGGCCGAGCTCGCGGGCAAGGAGACGGGGCTCAACCGCGGCCGCGGCGGCTCGATGCACGCCGCCGACCTCGGGCTGGGCATCCTGGGTGTCAACGCGATCGTGGGCGCCGCCGCGCCGATCAGCGTCGGCGCCGCGTGGTCGGCGCGCCGGACGGGCAGCGGCCAGGTGGTCGCGACGTTCTTCGGCGACGGTGCGCTCAACCAGGGCGTGCTGCTCGAGGCGATGAACCTGGCCGCACTGTGGCGCCTGCCGGTCGTGTTCGTGTGCGAGAACAACGGCTACGCCACCACGATGCCCGTCGCGACCTCGGTGGCCGGGAGCGCGGCCGGCCGCGCGGAGGCGTTCGGCATCGCGGCCCGATCGGTCGACGGAATGGACGTCGAGCAGGTCCGCGACGCCGCGGCCGCCGTGGTCAGCCGCGCCCGCGGCGGCGACGGCCCTGGTTTCCTCGAATGCATGACCTATCGCTACGGCCCGCATCACACGATGGAATACCGGCTCAAGCTCTCCTACCGGCCGGCGGAGGAGATCGCGCGGTGGCGGGAGCGCGACCCGCTGGGCATCCAGGGGGCGAGGCTCGCGGCCACCGACAGGGAGCGGATCGACCGGCAGGTCGCGGCGCTCATCGACGCGGCGACCGAGTTCGCGCGCTCGAGCCCGGCGCCGGACCCCGCGGGCGCGCTCGATTTTCTCTACGCCAGCGGACTGCGGCCACGCGCGGGAGCCGCCTGATGACATGGCTGTCGTATGCCAAGGCGCTCAACCGGGCACTCGCCGATGAGATGCAGCGCGACCCGGCGGTGTGCGTGTTCGGCGAGGACGTGCAGGCCGGGATCGCCGGGCTGACGCTGGGGCTGTACAAGCGGTTCGGCGGTGAGCGCATCGTCGACATGCCATTGTCGGAGCAGGCGTTCACGAGCATGGCGACGGGTGCGGCCATGACCGGGACGCGGCCGGTGATCGAATTTCAGATACCTTCGCTGCTTTTCCTGGTTTTCGAGCAGATCGTCAACCATGCGCACAAATTCTCGCTGATGACCGGTGGCCAGGTGGCAGTCCCGGTCACGTACATCGTGCCGGGCTCGGGTTCGCGGATGGGCTGGGCGGGCCAGCACTCCGACCACCCGTACAGCCTTTTCGCGCACGTGGGAGTCAAAACGGTCGTGCCCGCGATGCCGTCCGACGGGTATGGCCTGCTCGTGTCGGCGATCCGTGACCAGGATCCGACCGTGATATTCGCCCCGGCGGGCGCGATGGGAGTCCGCGAGGACGTTACCGCCGAGCTCACGGCCGTCCCGCTCGGTTCCGCGCGAGTTCACCGGCCCGGCTGCGATGTCACGGTCGTCGCGGTCGGCCATCTGGTCCACGACGCGCTTGCGGTCGCGGCGGAAATCGCCGGCGAGGTATCGCTGGAAATCTTCGACCCGCGCACGCTGTATCCCTTCGACTGGGACGCGCTCATGTCATCGCTCGGCAAAACCAGGCGCCTGGTCGTCATCGACGACTCCAACAGGTACTGCGGTTTCGGCGCCGAGGTGATCGCGACCGTCGCGGAGGAACTGCAACTGATCGCGCCGCCCAGGCGGGTGACCCGGCCGGAAGGCGCCGTGCTGCCCTTCGCGCTCGAACTCGACCGGGCCGTCCAGCCGAGCCGTGACCAGCTCGTGGCAGCGGTCCGGGCCGTGATGAAGTAGCCGCTCCCGGCAGGGCAGGGCTGACAGACTTGGCTGGACAGAACCGCGTCGTCGCAGGGAGGCCCGATGCTGCCGTGGTCTGCGGATCTTGCCGGGCGGATCGACCGCCAAGTGATCACCAGCGAGGTGCTGCGGGACAATCCGCTGGGTGACCCGGCGGCGCGCCCGCTGTGGGTTCAGCTGCCGCCCGGTTACGACGACGATCCGGCGCGCCGCTACCCTTGCGTCTACGTGCTGCAGGGCTACACCGGGTTCGTGACGACCTGGGCGAACAGGGCCGCCTACAGCCAGCCATTCCCCGAACTGGCGGACGCGCTGTTCGCAAGCGGCCAGGCGCCCCCAGCGATCGTGGTGTACGTGGACGCGTGGACCGCCTACGGCGGGAGCCAGTTCGTCGACTCGCCGGGCACCGGGCGCTACCACACCTACCTGTGCGACGAGGTGGTGCGCTGGGTCGACGCCCGTTACCGCACGCTCGCCGGCCGCGAGCACCGCGCCATCAGCGGCAAGTCGAGCGGCGGCTTCGGTGCGATGATCACGCCGATGCTGCGCCCGGACCTTTTCTCCGCGCTTGCCACGCACGCCGGCGACGCCCTGTACGAGATGAGCTACATCCCCGGTTTCGGCCCGGCGGTCCGGTACCTGCGTGGTTACGGCGGCGACATCATGCGCTGGTGGGACGAGTTCCGCTCCCGGCCGGCCCAGCACAGGGACGGGGACATGGACCTGCTGATGCTGCTGGGCGTTTCCGCCTGTTTTTCCGCTCGCGAGGACGGCGTGCCCGAGCTGCCGATCGAGCCGGAAACGGGGGTGGTGCGCCAGGACGTCTGGCAGCGCTGGCTGGCCTGGGATCCGGTCCGGATGGCCGCCGTGCGCGCGGACGCGCTGCGCTCGATGCGCGCGATCTGGATCGACGCCGGCACCAGGGACGATTTCTTCCTCGACCTCGGTGCCGCGGCCTTCCGGCAGGCGCTGGGCGAGGCGGGCGTGCGTGACGACGTCATTTACTTCGAGCTGTTCGACGGCAAGCACGGCGGCATCGGTTACCGCTATCCGATGGCGCTCGCCTGGCTCTGCGAGCGGATCGCGGCTTAGCCGCCCGGCCGGGGCCTCGCGGCGGCTCAACCCGGGCTTTGACAAGGCGCCCGGCGCCCGGATACGCGGCGGCACCGTTTCGCCGCCGCGGTCAGCTCAGATCGTCGAACTCGCCATCCTTGACGCCCGCGATGAACGCACGCCACTCGGCTTCGGTGAACGCCAGCACCGGGCCACCCGGGTTCTTGGAGTCGCGCATGAGGATCAGCCGGCCGGCACCCGCCTTGTGCCTGGAAACTGCCGCGGCGTCGTCGGTGACCGTGACCTCGACCGATTCTGTCTCTCCCGGGTCGTCGGTGGCAGGGCCGCTTTCTTCCGCTGCCAATCTGGACTCTTCCATCCCGCATACCCCGCACTTCTTGTAGCTGGCCGGCGTCACATTGGAGGCTAGCGCGCCGGCGGCCGTGCGTGGGCCGGTTGGGGTGGGGCCGTTGCGTGTCACCGGCTGGCCGCGAGCCCCGCTGATTCGCACTGAAAGTGATGGCGTAGCTTCGGAGAGTGAACGAACTCATCTTCGTCTGCGGTGAACGGCAGCGCGTGATGCTACGTGCTCAGGGTATAACTCACCTCTTTGTGAATGGAGATCCGCCATGAGATACAGATGGTTGGCACCCGCAGGCCTGGCTGCCATCGCGTTGACCATTGCCGCCTGCGGAAGCTCCTCGACGGGTTCGGCCGGTTCTGGTTCCGCGTCGCCCAGTGCCGCTTCCACCTCGAGCTCGGCCTCGGCTACCGCGGTCGTGAAGAGCGCGAAGATCGGCGGCGCGACCGTGCTCACCAATGCCAAGGGCTTCACCCTCTACTCGTTCGCCCCGGACACCTCGACCAAGTCGAACTGCAACGGGAGCTGCGCCAGCTACTGGCCGCCGGTGAAGGGCCCGGTGACCGCCGGTGCGGGCGTCACCGGCACGCTCGGCACGATCACGCGGTCCGACGGCTCGACCCAGGCCACCTACGACGGGCACCCCCTGTACACCTTTGTCCAGGACAGCGCGCCGGGGCAGGCCAAGGGCAACGGCCTCAACTTGTCCGGCGGGGTGTGGCACGAGGTCACCGTGTCCGGTTCGGCCGCGCCTGCCTCCAGCCCGTCATCCGGTTCCGGCGGGAACGGCTACTGACCGACCGCTGCGGGCACGCCCGCGGTCAGGGTGGAACGATCACACTGAGCGCGGCGGGCATCGCCCGGATGGACAGCGGAGCGTGGATGGCCAGCAGTTCGCCGTCCGCGCCCACCGGCAACCGGCGGTCCACGGCGAGCGTCACCTCCGTCGCGCGGCCCGTGCTCACCTGGGCGACGGTGACATGCGAGCCATCCTTGATCTTCATGAGCACACGGACGAACGCCAGTTTCGGCCCGTGGCGCATCAAGACGATGTCGAGCACGCCGTCGTCGTAGCTGGCGGCAGGGGCGACCTTCATCCCGGCGCCGAAGAACGGCGTGTTGGCGACGACGACCGCATAGCCGCGGAATTCCAGGGTGTCCCGCTGCCCGTCCGGGCACGTCGTCTCGACCCGGAACGTCGTGGCTCTCCAGCCGGCCAGCGCCCGGAGCGCGGCGGCGCTGTACACGAGTGGCCCGCGGATGAGCCGGGTACGGTTGGCGATCTCGCCCGCGACGGAGGCGATGCCGACGTACACGCTGCCTGCCACGATCGTCGGTGCCGCAGCCGTGCCCGCGCCGGTCACCGCGAGCAGGTCGACCGGCTGTGGCCGGCCGTCCAGGAGCAGGCGTGCGGCGGCGGCCGGATCGAAAGGTATCCGCAAGGTCCGGGCGAAATCATTGCCGCGCCCGGCCGGGATGATGCCAAAGCAGCCGCCCCGCCGGGTTTGCGCGGCGGGGCCGGCGGCTGCCCGTGCGACGGGACCGGCGAGAGCGCCGGTGAGGCCGTCCCCGCCGAACGCGACCACGGTGTCACCGCGGGCGGCGGCGTGCGCCGCGAGCGTGCGGGCGTGCCGCAGGCTCGTGGCCAGCGACACCGTGTAGCTGGCGCCGGCGGCGTCCAGAACCGCGGTGACTTTCGGCAGGTAACCGGCGGGCTTGCCACCACCGGCGGCAGGGTTGACCACGAGGGTGAGCGGAACGGTCATCGGCTGCCTCTCAGCGGGTACCCACCGGGTCGCCATGGCGGGACGGGCTTGCCCGGTGCCAACCGCGTGGTGATCGGTGATTGTGCCACCAACCGCCCGGGTGGCGTCACCCGGCGCACGGAGGACCTCAGGACCCTGACTGCGCACCGTCGCGCAGCGTACGATCAGGAGTCATGACGGGCCAGGCCCAGCACGCACAGGGCGGCGACGCTTCGTTGGCTCCCGACTGCGCGTTCCCGGGTGCCCAGGCGTCCCCATCGACCGCGCCGCCAGCGGAGTTCCTGCAGGTGCAGACCACGACCGATTCCCGTGCCGAGGCGATGGAACTTGCCCGTGCGGCCGTGGCGGCGAGGTTTGCCGCCTGTGCGCAGGTGGCGGGACCGGTCGCGAGCACCTACTGGTGGGAGGGGGAGATGGAGCGGGCGGAGGAGTGGCTGGTGATGATGAAACTTCCGGCCGACCGCTACGCCGACCTTTCCGCCCTGCTGACCAGGCTGCACAGCTACGACGAGCCCGAGATCATCGCGACGCCGATCTCTGCGGGCTCGGCCGGCTACCTGGGCTGGATTCGCGACGAAACGAGACAGCCCGACAGGACATGACCCGGCACGGGCATCCCTACCCCGGCGCAGCGGAGTGCTGAGAGGGGGCTCCGGCCGCGGCGACCGGCACGACCTGCAGATCACCCACATGCTCGGCGAGCACGCTGCTCGCCTCGTTGCTGATCAGGCTGTCGGTGACCAGCGTGCTCACCGCCTCGAGCGGCGCTATCTGGCTCAGCCCGATCACCCCCCATTTGGTGTGATCCGCCACCACGATCAGCCGCCGGGCCGCATCGACGAACGCCCGGTTGGTCTCGGCCTCGGTGAGGTTGGGTGTGGTCAGCCCCGCCCGTGCGTCGATCCCGTGCACGCCCATGATGACGACGTCGAAATGCAGCGACCGGATAGTGGAGACGGCCACGGCCCCGACGAGCGCCTCTGACGGCGTCCGCACGCCCCCGGTCAGCACGACCGTCAGATCCGGGCGCTCGTTCTGGTACAGCACCTCGGCGACCTTGACCGAGTTCGTGACGACGGTGAGGTTCGGGACGTTGCGCAGGTGCCTGGCGAGTGTCCAGGTAGTGGTGCCCGCGGTGAGCGCGACGGCCGACCCCGGCTGGATGAGCGCGGCCGCCCGCTCGGCGATCGCCTCCTTCTCATGCGGTTCGCGGATCGACTTCGCGGCGAAGCCGGGCTCGTCGGTGCTCCCGTATTCGATCGTGGTCGCCCCGCCGTGCACTTTCGCGATGAGTCCCTGCCGGGCGAGGGCTTCCAGATCCCTCCTGATCGTCATGTCCGAGACACCGAGCATCTGGCTGAGGTCGCTGACCCGGGCGCCTCCCGCCTGCTTGACCTGTTCGAGGATCTTTGCCTGCCGCATGGCGGCGAGCATGATGAACGTCCTTTCTTCGCACGAGCCCCGTGGAGCCTAGCCAGAGTCAACACTAACGAACAGCTTGCCTGTTCGGCTGGACGGGCCGAGCGGTCCCGGCTGGGCGGTGCTGGCGCCGGGCACGGCCGGTTATGCAGTGCTGGCGCCGCGCGCCGCCGGCCTGAGCCGGGGGCGTGTGAGGACATGCTCGGAAGACGCAAAGATGATTGAGCTTGTTCGATTCCTGATGCGCCGCCGCGCCGGCGTCACCCGGCCGCGGGGGCCGGAGGGTCCATGGGGGGAATGTTCCACCCGGCGATCACCGGGTAGCCATGCTCGGTTCCGAGGGCCGAACAGGTTCCCGTGTCGAGCCGCAGCAGGCGGCCGCCGGCCGGCGGCAGGCCGAGCCAGCGGGCCGCGAGCACGCGCAGGATGTGGCCGTGCGCCACGAGCACCACGTCACCGCGGTCGTGGCCCTGTCCGCCGCCGGCGGCGGCATCCTCGCCCGCACCGAGCAGCGGCCGCACCCGGCCGAGCACCGCGTCCGCGCGCCTGCCGACCTGATCCACCGTCTCACCCGGATGCCCCGCGTCACCCGGGATCACGCCGTCGCGCCACAGATACCAGCCGGGCCGCTGTGCCCTGATCTGCGCCGTGGTGCGCCCCTCGTACCCGCCGTAGTCCCATTCCCACAGGTCAGGGTCCTGCCTGGCGCCGTCGAGGCCGGCCAGCTTCGCCGTCCGCACCGCACGTTCTGCCGGGCTGGTGAAAACGGCCTGGATCTTCCGCCGCGCGAATGCGCGCGCGAGCGCCGCCGCCTGCGCCTCGCCGCGGGGGGTGAGCGGCACGTCGGTCCTGCCGGTATGCCGGCCCGTGGCGCTCCACTCGGTCTCACCGTGCCTGAGCAGAATCAGCTCTCCCATACGCTCCATCATCTGGTGTCCGCACCGCTGTCTTACGGTGGGTGGCATGACGAGCATGACGCCGGAGGAGTTTCGCCGTTACGGGCGGCAGGTGGTCGACTGGATCGCCGACTACTGGCAGCGGGCCGAGTCGCTGCCGGTCAGGTCCCGGGCATCCGCCGGGGAACTGCGCAAGGCGCTGCCCGCCCATCCCCCGGAGCGGCCCGAGCCGTTCGAGGCACTGCTCGCGGATCTCGACCGGGTTGTGCTCCCGGGCATCACGCACTGGCAGCATCCGCGGTTCTTCGGTTACTTTCCGGCCAACGTTTCCGGGCCCGCCGTGCTCGGCGATCTGATCTCGTCGGGTTTGGGCGTGCAGGGGATGCTCTGGGCGACGAGCCCTGCCTGCACCGAGCTCGAACAGCACATGCTCGACTGGCTGGCCGAGATGCTCGCGCTCACCGGCCGGTTCAGGTCGGACGGGGCCGGCGGCGGTGTCATCCAGGACAGCGCGTCGAGCGCGGTGCTCGTGGCCCTCATCGCGGCCTTGCACAACGCGACCGGCGGCACCTGGCGCACCGGCGGCGGTGCCGCCGGTGCCGCCGGTGCCGCCGGTGCGTCCGGTACACCCGGCGCCGCGCCGCGGTATGCCGTCTACCTCTCCGAGCAGGCGCATTCGAGCGTGGACAAGGCGGCCGTCGTCGCCGGGCTCGGTGAGCAGGCGCTGCGCAAGATCGGCGTCGAGCGGGGGACGCTCGCCATGGACGTGGCGCAGCTCCGCGAACGTGTCGCGGCCGACCGCGCCGCCGGGGTGGTTCCTGTGATGGTCGTGGCCACCGTGGGCACCACCTCCACGGCCGCGGTCGACCCCGTCCGCCGCATCGGCGAGGTGTGCCGGGCCGGGCCGGCCGGCATATGGCTGCATGTCGACGCCGCCTACGCGGGCGTGGCCGCGGTCTGCCCGGAATTTCGCTGGGTCAACGACGGTGTGGCGCAGTACGCGGACTCCTACAGCACCAACCCGCACAAGTGGCTGCTCACAAACTTCGACTGCGACGCATTCTGGGTCGCCGACCGGGCGCCGCTGATCGCCGCGCTGTCCATCCTGCCGGAGTATCTGCGTAACGCGGCGACGGAATCCGGGCAGGTCACCGACTACCGTGACTGGCAGGTCCCGCTCGGCCGCAGGTTCCGCGCGCTGAAGCTCTGGTCGGTGATCCGCTGGTATGGGACCGAAGGGCTGCGCGCGCACATCCGGGACCACGTCGCGTCCGCCGCCGGCTTCGCCGCCCGGGTGCAGGACGATGACCTGTTCGAGCTCGCCGCGCCGCGCCGGCTGTCGCTCGTCTGCTTCCGCCTGCGGCTGCCCGGCCTGCCCGCGCCGCAGCGCGACGCCGCCAACATGGCGCTGATGGAGCAGCTGAACGACTCCGGTGAGCTATTCCTCACCCACACCAGGATCGACGGCCGGGTGGCGCTGCGGCTCGCGGTGGGTGGCACCTTCACCCGCGCACACCACGTCGAGCAGGCCTGGCAGGCCATCCGCCGGGCCGCGGCCGCCCTCGGGCCCGCCGGGCGAGCACCCTGATCCTCAGAGCCACTCCTGCGCGAGCCGTTCGGCTAGATCCTCGATCAGCGGGCCCGCGTCGGTCATGCACCGCCGCAGGTCGGGCTGAATGCCGGCCAGCGTGTACGCGGCCGTGATGCCGATGCGGCGCAGGCCGGCGGTGGTCAGCTCGCTGACGCCCGCGATCGCGGCGACCGGGACGCCCGCCGCGGCGGCGGCACGTGCGACACCCGCCGGGGCCTTGCCGCGCAGAGTCTGGGCGTCCAGCGATCCCTCGCCGGTGATGGCGAGCCGCGCGCCCTTGATGTGCCTGGCGAAGCCGAGCGTCTCGAGCAGCACGTCGATCCCCGGGCGCATGCCCGCGCCGAGAAACGCGAGCGCGGCGAAACCCAGGCCGCCAGCGGCGCCCGATCCCGGCCGGTCGCGGCACCTGCGGCCGAGCGCCTGCTCGGCGACGTCCGCCCAGCGGGCCAGCCCCGCGTCGAGAGCGGCCACCTCGCCCGGCGTGGCGCCCTTCTGCGGCCCGTACACGGCCGCCGCACCGTCGGGCCCGAGCAGGCGGTTGTCCACGTCACACGCGACGATAACGCCGGGCAGCGCCGTGGTCTTCCGGTGGCCCCGCAGCCCGGTGAGGTCGAGCCGGTCCAGCGTGCGCAAGGCGGCGCCACCCGGCGGCAGCGGCTTCCCCGCACGGTCGAGCAGCCGCCCGCCGAGCGCGGCCACCATCCCCGCGCCCCCGTCGGTGCAGGCCACGCCGCCGAGGCCGAGCACGATCCGCCGCGCCCCCGCCGCGGCGGCCGCGACGATGAGCTCGCCCGCGCCATAGCTGGTCGCGGTGAGCGGCGCCGGGATGCCGCCCGGCAGGCGGCGCAGCCCGCACGCCTGCGCGGCCTCGATGATCGCGACGCTGCCACGGACCGCGAACGAGGCAGTGACCGGCTCGCCGGTCGGGCCACGCACCACCGCGGGAACCCGGCTGAAGCCACCGGCGACCGCGCAGTCGACCGTGCCGTCACCGCCGTCGGCCACCGGGAGCGTGACGACCCGGACGTCCGGGCGGCCGCGCCGCAGGCCGGCGGCGACGTGCCCGGCGACCTGCGGTGCGGTGAGGCTGCCTTTGAACTTGTCCGGGGCGACGACCACGTGGCCCGAGCCAGGCATTGGTCCCTCCCCCTGCGCCCGCCGGCGGTGTGCCCCGCCGCGTCAACTCAAGCGCGCCGCAGCCACGACCCGCAACGACTCGCGCTTGGGCAATCGGGCTGCGTCGGGAATTCCGCTCCTAATGCGCGGCGCACGTCGCGCAGCCGCTGTGCTGGCCCGGGGGCGACCCTCCGGAATCCCCGGTGCGCCGTACCGGCGCCACGCTGCGCAGCCGTTAAGGATAGAGAATTCGCCAGCAAAAATCCTGATTGTGGACCGGCTGGTGCCGGTCCGACTGCGGCGGCCGATGACTGGGGGCGGCAGGGCGGAATCGGGTTGCGGGTAGCCTGGGCACACATCGGATCTTTGTCCGGGCCATACGGTGATGCGATGCGGCAGCCCAGCGAAGTGAGCATGCGATACGACGTGGTGGCGGTTGGCGAGACGATGGCTGCGCTGGCCCCGCTGCCGCCGGGCCCGCTGAATGCCGGTGCGCGGATGCTGCTCGACGCTGGTGGCGCCGAATCGAACGTGGCGATCTGCCTTGCCCAGGCGGGGCGGCATGTTGCCTGGGTGAGCCGCCTCGGCGCCGACTCGCTCGGCCGTATGGTCAGCGACCGGGTCGGCCGCGCGGGCGTGGACGTCTCGCTCGTCGCCGCCGACCCCCGCGCGCCAACCGGACTGTACCTGCGGGAGCCTGGCCGGGTCTGGTACTACCGCGCGGGTTCTGCCGCGTCCAGGCTCACACCGGATGTCTGGGCCGCAGACGCCTTGCGGCATGCCCGCATCGTCTACCTCACCGGAATCACCCCTGCGCTTTCCGCGTCATGCTACGAACTGGTCGCGGGCGCGCTGGCCGAGCGGCCCGTCGCCGACGCGCTCTATGTCTTCGACGTCAACCACAGGCCGGCGCTGTGGCAGCCGGGCCGCGCGGCACCCGTGCTGGCCGGCCTGGCACGCCGGGCCGACATCGTCTTCGTCGGGCGCGACGAGGCGGCGGCGCTGTGGGGTACGTCCAGTTCCGATGATGTCCGGGCGCTGCTCGCGGGGCCGGGGGTGCTCGTGGTCAAGGACGCCGCCGCGGGTGCCACATCGTATGGGCCGCATGGGCGTGCCCACGTTGCCGCGCCACAGGTCCAGGTCGTGGACCCGGTCGGTGCGGGGGATGCGTTCGCGGCCGGTTATCTGCACGGCCTGCTCGGCGGCGCGGACGAGCCGGAGCGGCTGGCCTGCGGGCACCGCTTCGCGGCGTGCGTCCTGTCCGTCGTCGGCGACATAGCCGACACCGCCCGCCTGGCGGCCGCCGCCGCCGCGGACGTGACAGCCGCCGCGGACGTGACAGCCGCCGCGGACGTGACAGCCGCCGCA
>WNGJ01000132.1_pt1 | contig 82871 bp, 84 predicted proteins | sample 5400611 | NCBI WGS metagenome assembly WNGJ01 (sample SAMN13153375, study PRJNA577476) | soil metagenome | isolation source: 40 cm soil or saprolite under Garry oak tree replicate 1 | place: USA:California | collected 2016-06-15 | reverse complement strand
CGGGCCGTGCGGTTCTGCGTGAACGCCGGCATCACGCAGTTCCTGGACATCGGCACCGGCCTGCCCACCATGCAGGCTGTGCACCAGGTCGCTGGGCAGCTAATAGCGGATCCCCACGTGGTGTACGTGGACAACGACCCGGTGGTGATCAGCCATGCGCAGGCGCTGCTCGCCGCCCCGCACACCGCGGCCGTGCTCGGAGACCTGACCCGCCCAGAGGAGTTCCTCGGCGCCGAGCAGGTCCGCCGGATAATCGACTTCGGCAGGCCGCTGATGGTCCTGGTGGCAGCGGTGCTGCACTTCGTGCCGGACGATGCCGATCCGGCCGGAGCCCTGGCCAAGCTGCGCGAGGCCATGGCCCCAGGCAGCTACCTGCTGATCTCCCACGTCGAGCCACTGGGCGACCGCGAGGTCAGCGGCACGGCGCGGGCCGGGGCCGCGCGCGAGCTGATCGAGATCCGCAATACGATGGCCCTCACTTCCCGGGGCCGGACCCGCGAGGAGATCGCCGCCTTCTTCGGCGGCATGACGCTGATGGATCCCGGGCTGACCGAGGTCTGGAAGTGGCGGCCGGACGATGACACCGTCGTGAATGCCAGCGATGTCATAACGATCGTGGGCGGCGTCGCGAAGAAGGACTGAGCGTCCGGGCTGGCTGGTCCCTACCGGGTCACCGGCGCCGTCCGTAAGGCGCAGCGCTCTTCCTCTCTGTCGTGGCCATGCGGCGGAAGGTTCCGCCCAGCGCATCTATGTACAGCGGCAGCAGGTCCGGTATCCGCGGTGTGGCGAAGGCGAAGTGGTCGAATCGCAGGCCGGGCGGCATCGACGGCACGCCAGGCACCGTCTCCGGCCCGCTCATGCTGCCCTTTCCAGGATGTGTACGCCGCAGGCCGAGCCGAGCCCGATGACGTGCGTGAGACCGACCTTCGCGTCGGCGATCTGGCGATCGCCCGCCTCGCCTCGCAGGTGGGTGGCGACCTCGTAGACGTTCGCGATGCCGGTGGCGCCGATGGGGTGCCCCTTGGACTCCAGGCCGCCGGAGACGTTGACCGGCGTGCTGCCGTCGCGCCAGGTGGCCCCGGACTCAAAGAAGTCGACCGCTCCTCCGGGCGGGCACAGCATGAGGTTGTCGTAGTGCACCAGCTCCGCGGTCGCGAAGCAGTCGTGCAACTCGACCAGGTCCAGGTCGGCCGGGGACACGCCGGCCCGCTCGTACGCCGTAGCGGCGGCGTTGCGGGTCAGGGTGTTCACGTTCGGCAGGACCTGGCAGCCCTCCTCGTAGGGGTCTGTGGTCAGCACCGACGCCGAGATCTTCACGGCCCGCCGTCGCTGCCCCAGGTCGAGCGTGTTCAGCTTCGAGCCGCTGACCAGCACGGCGGCCGCGGCGCCGTCGGTGTTGGCCGAGCACATCGGGCGGGTGTTCGGGTAGGAGATCATGACGTCGTTCATGATCTCCTCGAGCGTGAAGCGCTTGCGGTAGGCGGCCAGCGGGTTGAGGGCCGAATGAGCGTGGTTCTTCTCCGCGATCCGGGCGAACAGCTCGAAGCTGGTGCCGCCGTATTCGTGCTCGTACTCCAGCCCTACCTGGGCGAACACCCCGGGCATGGTCTCGGTGCCGACCAGGCCGTCGGTCGGTGCCACCGCGCCGAAACGGCCGCGGGGGGTCCACACGTCAGACTTCTTCCCCGCCGTGCCTCCGGCCAGCAGCCCCGCCCCGGAAACCTTCTCGACCCCGACGGCCAGGCCCAGGTCTGCTTCACCCGCCTTGATCGCCATCATGACCGTGCGCAGCGCGGTGGCGCCGGTCGCGCAGGCGTTCGCGACGTTGTAGACCGGGATCCCGAACTGGCCGATCTGCTTCTGCACCTGCTGGCCGAGACCGGCCATGGCGTGAAACAGGTTGCCGCAGGCCATCACCTGCATCTGCGACATTGAGACGCCGCCATCGGCGAGAGCCCCCAGGCTGGCCTCGCAGGCCAGGTCGACCAGGTCCTTGTCCGGGTACTTGCCGAACTTCGTCATGTGGGTGCCGAGCAGCCACACCGAGTCTGGGTCTGCAGACATTCAGTCCTCCTGCTGGGTCGGCTCGAAGCCGAAGCCGATGGCCTCGACGCCCTGTGCGTCGGTGCCAAGGGAATACGTGGCCAGCCGGACCGGCATGCCGACGCGGACCTGCCGGGGGTCCGGCGGTACGTTGATCATGTTGGCCCGCACCCGGGTGCCGTCGCAGTCGACGACGGCGGCGACGAACGGTACCTTCACCCCCGGGGCCGCGACCTGGACGATCGTGAATGTCCGGATGGTGCCCTCGGCTGGGACCGCGAACGGGCGGAAGCGGGTACCGGAGCAGGCGGCGCAGGCGATCCGCTTGTCGAAGAAGCGGGCACCGCACTGCTCGCACTCGCTGGCCACCAGGTGCGGTCGCGGTTCGAGGGCGAGGTAGGCGACCAGCGGGATGGCGCCGGCGCTCGTCATGGCTTCGGGGGTATGCGTTGTCATGTTCATGCCGGTACCTCCTGGAGGGGCACGCCGCGTTCGAGCAGAACGCCATGGTCGAGGACGATGGCCTCACCGACCCGGATGTCGTCCCATTCCTGCCCGCCCATCGAGAAGATCATCTTGTCGCGCAGGATGCCGGCATTGTTGACCGCTGGCCGCCCGGCCCGTCTTCCGGCATCGCCACCCGCCTTTGCCCACATATTACCGACGTAATTCGTCGGTAATATGTGCAATTTTGCCAGACCGGGCCGGGAACGGCAAGACTCGGGAGCGATGATGTCTGGGCCAGCCGGGGATAGCGCGGGCGCGGTTACGAGCGCGCCGTCGGCCGGGTGTCCCGCGGTGGCGGCGAGCGTCGGCGGCGGGGTTCAGCCGGTGCCGAAGTCGTAGCCGCAGCCGCGCAGCACAAGGTCGACAAGCTGGTTGAGGTAGAGCTCCGATCCGGCGATCATCTTCTCGCGCAGCCCAGGCGGGGTCGCCAGGACATGCATGATGACGCCGCCGAGGATCGCGTCCAGGATCGCGGTGGGAGACGTTTCCAGCGGTAGCTGGCCAGCCTCCATCGCCCGGCGCACCACAGCGCGCGCGCGGAGGACGGCCGGGGCGGACTGCTCGCGGTGGTAGGCATCCAGCAGTTCGGCGTTCTCGATGCCCTCGATGAAGATGCGCAGCGAGCCGAGCCCGTGCTCCGCGCTGTAGCGCTTGAGGTACTCCCTGGCCAGCGCCATGAGGTAGGCACGGATGTCCCCGTCGTACGGGATCGCATCGTGCCCGCCGCCCGAGTTGGTCATCGTGGCCATGAGCAGGTCCATCTTGCTCGTGTAGCGCCGGTACATGGCGTCCTTGCTGACCCTGGCCCGGGCGGCGACGACGTCGAAGTTGAATCCCGCCCAGCCGCGCTCGGCGTAGACGGCGCGTGCGACATCGAGGATCCGCTCATCGACGGCCTGGTCCCGGGGCCGGCCACGGCGCGGCGCGTCCCCGCTCTCGCCCCGCCGCTCATCCTCCCGGATACTCACCTGTCCACGATAGCGTCGGCCCGACGGGCCATCCGGGCCCGTCGGTGCCCCACCAGCCCGTCCCGGGCCTGGCGGGCGCTACCTGGGGGCGCGGTTCGCCGGCATTGACCTCCGGCCCCAGTGAGCACTTGCATCGGCGAAACACGTCTGCAATAGTCGAAATGCCATGGCGACGAAATTCGTCGGTAAAGGGTGGGGCGGCGGAGGTGGGCCGTGCCGGATCCTGAAGCGGTCAGTACGGCGCGGCGCCGAAGCGGGTTCGGCATCCGCCCCCGGCGAGGGCATTCGCGCCTTAACGAGCGCACCGGCGCCTGCCAGTTGGGCCTGGACACCCTCCTCCACCCCGTTATCGCGGGCTACAACGGGTCATCGTCGGCCCGCAACGCGCTCGCCTACGCAACCAGCACGGCACGTCGGCTCGGCCGCCCCCTGCTCGTCGTCTACGTGGCCTCGCCGGGATTCCGTTACCTCGCCTGATGGCCGCCCCCGGCCGCCCATGCGGGCTTGCTCCCGTCGAGGTCGCCTAGTCCATGCTTTCTGCGGACGGTGTCCGTGGCTGTCCCCGCGCAGGCCGCGTTCACAATCCCTACCGTGGGCGGTAGGGATTAAGGTCAGGCGCGGCGCTCCCGGACATCGCGCTGGGGTCCCTTCCCGGGTGCGCGGAGAGGAGGCGGGCGGTGAAAGCGGCTGCGTTCTTCGACTATGGGCCTGCTGAGGTGCTGCGGTATGCGGACGTCGACGACCCGGTGCTGGGCCCGGAGGACGTGCTGGTTCGCGTGCAGGTCTGCGGCGTCAATCACTCCGACATCGACTCTCGGGCTGGGACGTCCCGCTGGCCGTTCGAGTTGCCCTGGGTCCTCGGGGCGGAGTTTGTCGGAGTGGTCGTCGAGGTCGGCGCGGCGGTTACAGCGGTCGCCGTCGGCACGCTTGTGACCGCGCTCCAGCAGTACAGCTGCGGACGATGCTCCCGCTGCGCCGCGTGGCGGCCCGACCTCTGCGAGCGCTTGCAGATCTTCGGCACGACTCGCTGGGGCGGCTACGGCGAGCTTGTGTCGGTGCCGGCCCGGGCGGTGCTTCCCCTCCAGCCCGGAGATCACCCGCTTGCCATCGCCGGGGGGCAATGCACTGTCAGTACCGCTTGGCACATGGTGAATCGGCTCGCGGTGGTCCGGCCCGGTGACCTCGTGCTCGTTCCCTCGGCCTCCGGCGGCGTGGCAGGTTCGCTCGTGCAGTGCGCGAAGCAGGTAGGGGCGACGGTCGTCGCGACCACCGGAACTCCGGAAAGAGCCCGGTATGTCGAATCGCTTGGCGCCGACGTGGTGGTCCTGCGCACCGGTGACACAGGTGAGCATGCGAGGTCGCTGCGAGCGGCCACGGGCGGGCGCCCGTTCGACGCCGTGCTGGACACGGTGGGAGGGAAGGAGCTCTTCGGGATGCACTTGTCGCTCTTGCGGGATGACGGCATTCTGGTCACCTGCGGCGCGCATGCGGGCGAGATCGCTGATCTCGACGTGGTCCCGCTATTCCGGCACGGCTGGCGTATCGCCGGCTTCCGGGTAGCCCCGCCGGACGAGCTCGAGGCCGCGCTGGGGCTGATCCGGCGCGGGCTGGTCAGGGTGCCGATCGCGGGCACCTTTTTGATGAGCGACGTGGCCGCGGCGCACCGCTTCATCGAGCGGCGGCAGCATGCCGGGAAGGTCCTGCTCGCCGCCGGGTGAGCTCGAGCCGCCGCGGTCCGCTTCGCCGGTCAGACGAACCAGAAATGCTCGAAGTCGAAGTTGCCCAACGGCTGGCCGATCTTGGCCGCGGCATAGCCGCTGATCTTGTCGCTGTAGGCGTCGAGCGAATCGACATACGCGGGAATGATGTATCCGCCCTGCGTGAAGTCGAACTGTTGCATTTCGTACAGGATCTGCCGGCGTGTCGCCGCGTTGAGCGTCGCGTTGGCCTGGTCGTAGAGGCTGTTGTAATGCGGGTTGTCGGTGCGCGTTTCGTTGAACGGTGAGGTCGGCAGCATGGAGTCGGCGACCTGGGGCAGGTAGGGGGAGTAGTTGTAGTAGTCCTGGGAGAAGGTCCAGCTCAGGTAGTTGGGGCCGAAGAAGGTTCCGGGCGGGACCTGTTTGAGGTTGATCTTGACCCCCGCGGCACTGGCCTGTTCCGCCAGTACCGTTGCCATTGCGACCGTGCCGGTGCGACGGCGGACGTCACGAGCTGCACGGCCATGTTCTCTTGGCCGGCCTTTTTCAGCAGGAACTTCGCCTGCGGTATATCCGCCTGCCGGTGCAGCGCGTGGTCGAAGTCGGCATCGAACGGGGAGAAGACGTCGTTCGCGACGGTGCCGTAGCCGTCCAGGGCCGAGTCGATCAACTGCTGGCGGTCGACCAGCAGCCGGAGCGCCTGCCGGACATTGACATCGCGGAACGGTGGCTGGTCGACGCGCATCGTGAACGGAATGATCGAGCCGGCGTGCGAGATCACGGCCTGCACCCCGCTGGCGGCGGCCAGCGCCCTGATCTGCGGTCCGTCGAGTGTCCCGGCACCGTGGATAACGCCGGTGGTCAGGGCGTCCTGGAGGGAAACACTGTCACTGAAGTCGATAAGCGTCAGCGTGTCAACATAAGGGAGCCCGTTCTTCCAGTAGTGCCGATTCCGGATGAAGACGCTGCGCTCGCCCGGGCTGAAGCTCTGGTACGCGAATGGCCCGGTCCCGTCCGGCGTCGCCGGGTTGAAGCCAGTCGGCGCGATGTACAGGTAAAACCAGAACGCCGCCAGTTGCTCAACGAAGCCTGCGAAAGGCTTGCTCATAGAGACCAGGACGGTGAGCTTGTCAAGCGCCTTCGTCGCCCTGAGGTCAATCGGCCCGAGCCCGTTCGACCCGCTGAATTTGTTGGAGACGATCCGCCGAAAGGTGTAGAGCACGTCGTCGGCTGTGAGGTCCTGACCGCCGTGGAAGGTGACACCGGGCCGCAGGCGGATGATCCATTCGGTGGTCAGGCCTTTGTTCGGGGTGATCGATTCTGCCAGCACATAGTCGATCTGGGCCTGGGCGTCCAGCTGGACCAGGGGGTTGTAGAGCGACTGGAGCCGGGCGGTGTCGAGATAGGTGACCCCCTTGTGCGGGTCAACGGTGTCCGAGCTCGAGCCGCCGGTGAGGCCCAGCTTCAGATTGCCTCCGTGCTTCGGCGCGCGGTTGCCCGGCGCCGCGCCGGCGCTCTTCGGGCTCGACCCGCACGCGGCGAGCAGGCCACCACCGGCCATCGCGCCGATGACTGCCATGTCCCGCAGGAACCGGCGCCTGTCTACCAGGGTGCCGCAGGCCGGCTCCCGGCTCTGCGCTGATTGATCCACGACCTCTCGCTAACGGTGCACCGGGAACTTCTGGATGGCCGGATTAGGCCCGGTGAGAGTAGGTATATCACATAATATGGTCATAGCATCGTAGATGACCAGAGTCGCATTTAGGAATAGCGGCCAAACGGATCCAGCTTTCATATTCGATATCGGCGCTGAATGAGAAAGAACACCGTGACGTGACGGCCTCCGAGGCGATTGCCCCAACCATTCAGGTTGTTGGCCTTAATTTTCTGTACCTTGCTGGCGGGATCGTCGTGGTCGAGTACGTGTTCAACTTCCCGGCATCGGGCAGGGCCTGGTGTACGCGGTCAACAACCGGGACGTTCCGGTGATCCAGTTTCACCGCAGGCGACCTCCACTACGCCGTCGACCTGAACCTCGACCAGTCCACGCCGGCCACGCCGCACGACAACCTCGGCTCGCTGTAGGCGGCTCGCCCGCGGCCCGGCGCCGGCACCGTACGCGCGTCGGGCCGCGAACAGCACTCCTGTCTAACGATCGTGCTTGTCGAGCAGTTCGTGCACCGGGCGCTGGCGTTCGCCGATCATGCGGTGCTGCTCTCCCGCGGGCGCGTGGCCTGGCAGGGTCCGGCCGACAGCGCCAGGCACGAGATCCTCGCCCGCTACCTCGGGTAGGCGATCGGGAAGTCGCCACTATCCACGGGCACTCCGGCGCCGCGGCGCGACGGCGAGCAACGTTCGGGTGTACTCGGCCTGCGGATCTTCGTAGACGCGGGACGCCAGCCCCTGTTCGACGATCTCGCCGTGGCGCAGCACTACGATCGAGTCGGCCATGTAGCGCACGACCGCGAGGTCGTGGGAGATGAACAGCATGCTGAGACCGAGCTCGGCCTTGAGGTCGCGGAGCAGGTTGAGGACCTGCGCCTGAATAGACAGATCCAAGGCGCTCACGGGCTCGTCGCAGATGATCAGCTTTGGCGACAGCATGAGTGCTCGAGCGATCGCGATGCGCTGTCGTTGGCCGCCGGAGAACTCGCTCGGAAAGCGCTTCGCCGCGTCGTGCGGCATACCGACCTTGTTCAGGACCTCGCGGACGCGCTGGTCGATGCCCGCGCGGTCGAACCCCCCTTGCACCCGCATCGGCTCGGCCAGGGTCGAGCCGATGGTTTTCGTCGGGTTGAGGGATCCGTACGGGTTCTGGAAGATCGCCTGCAGGCTGCGCGCGAGCACCTTGCGCTCGCGCGGCCGAACCCGGACGATGTCCTGTCCGGCGAAGCGAATCGTGCCGGCGGTGACCGGAACCAGGCCGAGTGTGGCGTTGCCGATCGTGGATTTGCCGGAACCGGATTCCCCGACCAGGCCGAGGACCTCGCCGGCCTGAAGGCGAAGGCTGACTCCCTTGAGCGCATCGACGCTCCTACGCCGACCGCGGTAGGTGACCCGCAGCTCGTCGATCTGTAGCAACGGTTCCGGAACGGCGGCTGCAGTCACGGTGCCACCCCAGTGCTTCCGACAAGTTCGACGTGCAGACAGCGGCTGCTGCGCTCCGTCCCGACGGAGACCATCGGAATCAACTGGGCCCGGCAGTCCGCCCGCACGCAGGCGCACCGGTCCTGGAAGTGGCAGGACTCGGGCCAGGCCGACGGCGGCAGCACGTTCCCGGGGATGGTGCGCAACGGCTCGCCCGGCACAACCAGACGCGGATTGGCAGCCAGCAGGCCTTCGGTGTACGGATGGCGCGGGTCGTCCAGGATGTCCTCGACGGGTGCCCGCTCGACCACCTGCCCGGCGTACACGACGACTGCTCGTGTGCAGAGTTCCGAGACGACCTCCAAGTCGTGGCTGATCAGCATGACCGCCAGGCCCTTCTCGTCTTGGAGCGAGGACAGCAGCTCGATGATCTCCCTCTGCACGGAGACGTCCAGCGCCGTCGTCGGCTCGTCCGCGATGAGGATCTCCGGGTCGCCGGCGAGCGCGACCGCGATGGACACCCGCTGCGCCATGCCGCCAGAGATCTCGTGCGGATAGGATCTCGCCACCCGGTCCGGCTCGTTGATCCGCACCTGCGCGAGCAGTTCCTCCGCCCGTCGCCGGGCGGCGGCGCGGCGCAGCTTGGTGTGCACCCGCACGGCCTCAGCGATCTGGTATCCGACGGTGAACAGAGGATCCAGAGCCACCATCGGCTCCTGTGAGACGAACGCGATCGTCTTGCCGCGCAGGTCGGCTCGCTCGCCGGCGGGCAGGCTGGTGACGTCGCGGCCGTTGACCCAGATCGAGCCGCCGACGATCTGTGCGCCGGGCGGCAGCATGCCGAGTACCGCGAGGCCAGTGATGGTCTTCCCGCACCCCGATTCGCCCACGACTCCGACTGCCTCGCCCCGCTTGATGTCGAACGACACGTCCTGGACGACCGTCATCTGCCCGCCGTCCGGGGCGGGGAACGCAACGGAGAGGTCGCGGACGGCGAGCACCACGTCCGACGTCGGCGGCTGAGCGGGACGGACGACAAGACGCCGCGCGCGGTGCCTGATCGCCCTGGTGCGGCCTGGTCCCCAAGACTCGGCGGTGACGTCGCGCACGGCGTCGCCGAATAGCACCATGGCGATGACGGTCAGCGCCATCACGCCGCCGGCGGGCACGATAACCCATGGTTGCTGGTCGAGCGCTGCCGCGCCGTCGGCGAGCAGACCGCCCCAGCTCGGGGCCGGCGGATGCAGGCCCAGGCCGAGGAAGTTCAAACCGGTCGCCGTGATCAGGGCGTGCGTCGCGATGAGCGACAGGTTTACGAGGATCGGCCCGATGACCCGCGGCAGCACATGCCGGATCGCGATCGCCACCCGGCCCAGGCCGAACACCTTCGCTGCGGCGACATAGGGCTCCTCGACGACCGGCAGGGCCGCGCTGCGCGTCACCCGGATCAGCCCAGGTGCCGTAAGCAGGCCGAGCACCGCCATCGCCGCGTTGAGATTCTGGCTGAACGCCAGCACCATCAGAAGAACGACGATGCTGGGAATCGACAACACCAGGTCACTCGCCCGCGAGACGACTGCGTCGACCGGGCGGGAGAGGCTTGACGCCAGGCCGCTCGGGATGGCGATCACCGCGGCGACGAGGGCGGCCACACCGATGCCGACGAGCGCCGGCGCCGCTCCGTAGATAATGCGCGTATAGATGTCACGGCCCAGCGAATCGGTCCCCAGGATGTGGCCCGCGGTCGGGGTACTGAGCACGTGCGCGAAGTCGGGAGCTTGCGGATCACCGGACGCCAGCAGGCCAGGTGCGATCGCGGCCACCACGAACAGGAGCAGATAGCCGACGGACGCCGCGCCGAGGGGACGCGTGAGCAACCGCCGGACACGGCCCGGCGCGCCCGGCTCACGGCCGCCAGCGGCGCCGGTCGCCGGGGGTGCCGGAATCATAGCGGTCATTGTGTGCGCACCCTCGGGTTGATCCAGCCGTACGTCACATCGGTGAGGAGGTTGACCGCGACGACGAGCAGCGTGAAGTAGATAGCCACACCCTGGATGACCGGGAAGTCCTTGGCGGTCGTCGCGGAGACGGCAAGACTGCCCAGTCCAGGGATACCGAAAATGTTTTCGATCACAACCGAGCCGCCGAGCGCGCCGATGAACAGCAGCGCCGACACCGTGGTGATGCGCATCGCCGAACTGCGCAGCGCGTGCCGGTACACGACCGACCGCTCGGGGATCCCATTGGCCCGCAGATTGCGGACGAACTCGCTGCCCAGCACGTCCAGCATCGCCTCCCGGGTGAGCTTGGCGATCGCGGTGATCCCGTTCATGCTCAGCGCGATCACGGGGAGGATGAGCGATTGCGCCCATCCGGACGGAGAGTCCCCGAGCGCGACGTAGCCGGTAGCCGGAAGCAGACCCAGCTTGACGCTGAACACCGAGATGAGGATCAGTGCCAGCCAGAAGCTCGGCACGGCGAGGCCGCCGATGGACAGCACATCGACAAGCCGCGCGACGAGCCGGTTACCGCGACTGCTCAGCACGCCGAGCACCATGCCAGCCAAGGTGGACACCAGTGTCGCTCCGATGACCAGCGACAGCGTTACCGGCAAACGCTGGGTCAGCGCCCCCGCCACCGAACTGTGGTCCACCAGGGAATTACCCAGCGAGCCATGCAGGGCGTTCGCCAGCCAATGTGCGTACTGGACCCACAGTGGCTGATCGAGCCCCGCTTCCCGGCGCAGCGTCGCGATCTGTGCTGGAGTGGCGCTCACCCCGGCGACCCCCCGGGCAACGTCGCCGGGGATGAACGACTCCAGCACGAACACGATCAGCGACACGATCAGCAAGAGGGGAACTGAGCTGAGCAGCCGCCTGAGCACGAGTCGCCACATGGTCTAGTGCCGCTTCGTGCTCACGGTGCGGGCGAGAAATAGACCGGATTCGGGTTGGGCGCGCCGGGGGTAACCGCGACCCCCCGCAAGCCTTTGCCGAAGATGACGATCTTGTCGAGGCTCGCGAACGGCACGTAGAAGGCGTTCGCGACGAACCGCTGCTGGAGTTGCTCGTAGATGCCATGGGCCACAGAAGGACTGGCGGCGGCCGCCTCCTGCATCAGCTGCTGGACGGCGGCGTCCGATATCCCGAACGGGTTGAAGAACTCGCCCGGGGTCTGGAAGAACTTCACGATCCCGTACATCGGCTGGTTGTTGTACTGCATGACGGCTGCAGGGAACTTCTTGCCGGTCACCGACGAGGCCCAGTCACTCGTGCTGATCGGGACGGTGACGATGGTCTTCACTCCGATCTTGCTCCAGTAGGACGCGAATGCCTGCGCGACGTCGGTCAGACCGGGAACGATGTTGTAAGCGCCCAGGGTCAAGGTGAAGCCGTTCGGGTATCCAGCGGCGGTGAGCAGCTGCTTGGCCTTCGCCGGGTTGTACGGGTAGTAGCTCTCAAGCGAAGTGACGTACCCGTCCGCGCCCGGGACGAGGATCTGGTCGCTCGGCGTCGCGTACGTGCCGTACAGGCCGGACACGATCGCCTTCCTGTCAATGGCGTAGTTCAGCGCCTGACGCACCCGGATGTCGCCGAGCGCCTTGACCACCGTCCCAGTGCGGTCGAAAAGGTCGACGAAGCCGAAGTTCGTCCGCCCCGAGACGACGGTGAGGCCGGCCGACGCGGCGGCACCCGCCTCCTTGGCGGCGCCGATGGTGTAGTCCGCCTGGCCGGTCCGCACGGCAGCGAGGGCAGCCGATGCGTCAGGCAACACCTTCACCACGACATGCTTCCAGTGGACCGCTGACTGGTCCCAGTAGCCGGGATTCGCGTCGTACACATAGGTCTGCTTGCTGACGGTCTTGGCGGCGTTGAGCACGTACTGGCCCGCACCGGCAGGCGTCGTCCCAAGTGAATTGGGGGACTGAAGCGCTTTCGGGCTGATCACGTATCCCGGCGGCTGCGAGAAGGCGTAGGGCAGCGACGGGTCCGGCCGCTTGAGCGTGATATGCAGGCTCAGCGGGCCCGTCACGTCCATCGACGCGAAGTTCATGACCCGGGCCGCCTCTTCTTGCCCGCCGGCTTTCCCGGCGTACTCGAAGTAGGACTTGACCCCTGCGGCCGAGAGTCCGGAGCCGTCGCTGAACTTCACCCCGCTGCGCAAAGTCAGGTCGAAGGCGCGGTTGCCCTGGCCGACGTATCCCCATGTGGTGGCGAGTCCGGGCGCGAATGAACCATCTGGCTTGAGGTAGATAAGCGGCGCGTACGCTAGCTCCTCGAAGATCAGCAGCGGGTCGATGTTACCCCCGAGGACGGGGTTCAACGTGTCCGTACTCGCGCTTACCGCGATAGTGAGTGTGTCGGCGTTCTTTTTCGCCGCCGGCCCGCTGCTCGATCCCGACGAGCAGCCGGCCAAGGCGATCCCGGCGACCGCGACGAGCGCCAGCGAGCGTCTAGCTCTGGAGAGTCGTACTGGTGTCCTGCTGTGCATGATTACTCCTCGTGAAAGCTGGGGGGCGGTTGACCTCGAACGACGTGTGGGGGAGCAGCTACTAGGGCCAATCGAGCAGTCGGCAGATGTTGGCTCCCATGATCAATTCCAGATCTTCACCGGACAGCCACGGCGTTGCCTCGGTGAAGTGGGTGATACAGGAGCGGTACGGGTGATGAAGCCGTGACAGGTCGCTGGCCCATAGCACGCGCCGCGGACCGAACGCGTCGAGGACGGCACGCAAGATCGTGTCCAGGGAACGGAACGGGTAGGGGTCTAGCGCGTAGTCGCCGACGCCAGCGGCCTTGACGTGGAGATTGGGATGCCGGGCCAGGGCCAGCAATTCCGGCAGCTGCGCGAACGCGTCCGGCCCGGTGGTCCCGCGTGGAGCGCCCAGGTGATCGACGATGATGGGAAGCCCCGGATGCCGCGCGGCAATATCGCCGATCAACGCGAGGTTGCCGGGAGCCAGCACGGCGGTCGCTACGCCGAGCTGTTCCGCCGCTGGCCAGAACGGTGCGAACGTACCGTCCAGCAGGGGGGCTATCCGCGAGGGCGTGTTGAACAGCAACCGCGCGCCCCGCATGCCGGGCTGTGCGCGCCAGCTGCCCAGTGTGCGCGCAGGGTCAGGGTCATCGGGCGAGATCACGCCCATGGCCGAGAACCGTTCGGGTTCGGCGCGCGCCAGTTCCAGCGCGTACGCATTGCCGGTCGGGTCCCACAGCGGCGGCACCAGCACCGCGCGCGCGACGCCAGCATCCTCCATCTCGGCCTTGAGCACGTCACCGGTGATTGGCACGCGCCGATGGTGTCCGGTGGATTGGCCGTTCCACCAGGCGTGCACTTGGGCATCTACGACGCGGCGCTTGCCCAGGTCGACCACCCCGTCGGTGGTGGCAGCGCCGTACGTTTCGCGTCCGTCTATAGAGAACGTCAGGTAGTTCACCGCTAAACCAGCCCTGCGTAGGAACCGCCGTCAAGCTGCAGGTTCTGACCCGAGATGTAGCCGGCCTGCGCGCTGCACAGGAACGCGCACGCGTCGCCGAATTCGGCCGGGTTGCCGAGACGCTTGGCGGCGATCGTCTGCGCGATGCGCTGCCTCGCTTCCGGAATGGAAACGCCGTCGCGCTTGGACATCCGCTCGGCCATGTACTTCTGCCGGTCGGTGTCGAACCGCTCGGGCAACAGGTTGTTGATCGTGACGTTGTCGACCACGCTGTCGCGCTGCACGGACTTGCTGAGCGCGGTGAGGCCGGCCCGAACCGCCGCCGAGAGCCCCATCGTGGCGCTCGGCGACTTCACCATCGCCGAGGTGATGTTGACGATGCGGCCGAAACCGCGCTGACGCATCCCGGGGACGTAGGTCTTGATCAGGAAGATCGGCGCCAGCATGTTCGCCTCGACCGCGCCCAGCCAGTCCTGCCTGCTCCAGTCCTCGATCTTTCCCGGCTCCGGCCCGGCGTTGTTGTTGACCAGGATGTCCGGCTCCGGGCACGCGTCCACGACCGCGGCGCGGCCCTCCTCGGTGTTGAGGTCGGCGACGATGATCCCCGGCCGCTTCCAGCCGGTCACCTCGATCTGATCGGCCGCCGCCCGCAGGGCCTCGCTGGTGCGGCCATTGAGGTAGACATGGCAGCCCTCGCGCGCGAGCGCGGTTGCGCAGGCGAGCCCGAGGCCCCGCGATGACGCGCAGACCAGGGCAGTCTTTCCGGCAATTCCCAAGTCCATCGGTTTCGTCCCTCGATCAGGTCGCGATCCGCCGGCGCACGCGCGGATAGACGGTCAGTTGGTTGTGGAAGAAGACGTCCTCACGACCGGCGTCGGACAAACCCGACGTCGCGAGGACGTACCGCTTGGTGTCGTCGAAGTGGTGCCCCGTCTGCGGGTCGATCCCCTTGACCGCGCCGATCATCTCCGAACCGAAGAGAATGTTCTTGTGCGGCAGGACATTCGCCATCAGATCGATGCCTGCCTGGTGGTACACGCAGGTGTCGAAGTAGACATTCCGAAGGATCCCCGCGGCGAGCGCCGCCAGGCCCATGTCCTGCGCGAGCCCGCGATACCGACCCCAGTGATAGGGCACGGCGCCACCGCCGTGCGGAATGACGAAGCGGAGCGTCGGAAAGCGTTCGAACAGCGTCGGGTCCAGGAGCAGCTGCATGAACACCGTGGTGTCGCCGTTGAGGTAGTGGGCGCCGACGTGGTGGAAGCACGGGTTGCAGGAGGCGCTGACGTGGACCATCGCCGGCACGTCGAGCTCCACCATCTTCTCGTAGAGCGGGTAGTAGCTGCGGTCGGTGAGCGGTGGATCCATCCAGTACCCGCCGGACGGATCGGGGTTCAGGATGCAGCCGACGAAACCGAGCTTGGTGACGCAGCGCTCGAGCTCCTTGACCGAGGCAGCCAGATCGGTTCCGGGCGATTGCGGCAGCTGACACACGCCCGCGAAGTTCTGCGGATACAGGCTGCACACGCGATGGATGAGGTCATTGCATACGACCGACCATTCGATGCTCTGCTCCGGTGTGCCCAGGTGATGTCCCATCTGGCCGGCGATCGGGGAGAACAGCGTCAGGTCCAGGCCGCGTGTTCGCTGCTCGGCGAGCTGCTTGCTCTCCAGCGCCTCGCTCAGCTCGTCGTCCGAGATGTCGAGCGACGCCCCGCACCGCCCGCTGCGATCCTCGAGCTGGGCCTGCCGCCAGGCGTGCAGCTTCTTCGGCACGGTGGTGAAGTGCCCATGACAGTCGATGATCACTGCAGCCACTTCCCACCCGCGAACACGCTTGACCTACTCGGCGAGCGGGATGATCGGCGAGCACTGCTCGACGAAGCGGCGTGACGGCTTTTCTCCGGTGTCATAGCTGAGTCCTTCACCGATCGAGATCCGGTTGAACTTGCTGTTCGCGGTCATCCGCTCCTGCGATTTCCAGTGCTCGTGCATCTGGTTGCAGGGGCTCATCCAGTAGTTGAAGATCTGGCTGCCCAGGGCGTGCCGGCCGATGCCGCGGACGTGGTCGTGCGACCGGGAGGCCAGGTAGTCGTAGCCGAAGAAGATGTCGTCCACGCCCTCGACCTCGTACGAGACGTGGTGCATGCCGGCGTGATGGCCCCTGAGCAGGAAGATCACGTGGTGGTCCACGAGCGTGTCGCCGAGGTCGAGCCGGTTAAACTGCCCGATGATGGCGTCGGACTGGCCCAGCACGAGCTCGTCGGTCGGGATGACGCCGAGCGTCTGCTGGTACCAGCTGATGGCCTCGGGCAGGTTCGGGGTCATGTACGCCGTGTGCGCGATACGCAGGATGCGCGCCGGACCCTCCGTGCGGCTCTCCCCGTCCGGCGGGCGGACCAATGGGCGCGGTGGCAGCGGATCGACCGGTTCGCGCCCCGTCACCAGCTCAAGCCACAGTCCGTTCGGATCACGCAGCCGAACCCGCGCGCCCCCGCCGGGTGCGTCGAGCTGCTCGATGGCGGACACGTCGGGGAGCTTCGCTAGCTCGGTCAACTGGTCGGGCTCGCGTAGCTCGTAGCCGAAGCTGACGACGCCCGGCGCGCCGAGCTGGGTGACATGCAGGTACGGCGTGTCACCGATACCGCGCATGTATAGCCTCGACGCGTCTCGGTGCACCGTGAGCATCCCGAAGTCCTCTCCGAACGCCTGCATGTGGCCGAGGTCCGGCGCGCCGAGCCGGACGTACGCCATACCGGAAATGAGTGATGGCATGGTGTCCGCCTCCGTTGTGACCCGTCGATCGTGGGTCAAGTTGGCACATGTGTCAGGTCAGCGCGTCGAGCACGCTCCCGTAGAGCTCCTCGACCTCGTACTCCTTGCTGATCAGCTCTTGCTCGTGCGCAAAGCGGATCACAGTCTCGATCGAGGTGCGCACGTTGCCGAACCCGACCGGTTGCAGGCCGGGACCCGACGACGGCTGCGGCCCGGCTGCGGCTCGGCCGTCGACTAGCAGCTGAAACACCTCACGCACGACGTCAGGACGCGAGTCGGCGATCTCTTTCCTGATCGTGACCACGTGGTTGATGGGGACGACGTGCGTCCGGCGGTACCACTCGAGGGCAGCCTCATCCGGTTGCGGGATCAAGGTCTCGACACGCGGGTCGCCCGACAAGCCGCTGCCCGCGATGATCGCGTCGACCTCGCCGGACACGAGCAGCTCCTCCAAGCTGCGGTCGGAGTCGATCCGCGTCACCCAGGCCGGATCCTCGTACTCCGCGACATGCGCGCCCTCCTGCGTTAGCCAGTGAACGTCGGGCGTGCGCACGCCGTACTCGTCGGACAGGATGCCGCGCACCCAGGTGGGTGTCGTCTGCGAGTAGGACCGCATGGCCACGTTCTTGCCGGCGAGTTCCTGCGGGACGAGGCGGGAGTTGGCCCGGCACAGAATGCTCTTGTGGTGGAAGCCGCCGTTCATGACGAACGGCAGCAGCAGATATGGCTTTCCGGCCTCGCGGGCAAGCAGAAAGGTGACGATCGCGAGCTCGGCGACGTCGTACTTCGTCTCCCGGACGACGTCCTTGAAACCCTTCTGCGCGACCTCGATGTCGGCGAAGTCCAACCGCACTAGGGGCGAGGAGACACTGTGGTCCTTCAGCGCCACCGTCTTCGGATAGCTGCCCATCATCGCGGAGAGGGATGTCATCGTCAGTTACCTCGGCTCAGGTGCGCGTCGGCCAGATGGCCCGCGGTGCGCGGATCGGGGAAGACGTTCTCAATCGGCGGCTCTTCGGCAATCAGCCCTTGCCGGCGGGCGTAGCGAACCAGTGCCGCCAGCGACTCGGCGTTCTCCTCGAGCCCGTACGGCAGCGGGTCGCCGACCAGCTCACTCAGCCGCAGATAGCGACGGTCCTCGGCTTCGGCCGCGGCCCCGGATTCGATGCGCTGCAGGTAGTTCTGCTTGGCCCGCGCGAACGCGTCGAACAGCGCGGTCGGGAGCCACGTCAGGCGGTCCAGTACATCGTTGCGGATCACGATGACGCCGTGGAGCGGGTAAATCCCGGTTCGCTCGAACCATTGCAGCTCGAGCTCGTCCGCGTTGCTGACCAGGTCGATCAGCTCGTCGACGCTGGAGCCTCCGCTGGCGCCTACGCCGGCCAGGCCGCCGTAGACGGCGTCCAGCTCGCCGTTGCTCAGCAGATCGGCAAGGGAGGTGCCGGGGTCGATGCGGTGCACGTTCGCCGGCAGCGGGGCGCTCTGGACGTTCTCGTCCTCGGCGGTCAGCCAGGTGACCTTCGCCGGGTCCACCCCGAACTCGTCCGCGTAGATGCCTCGGGTCCACACGCCGGCGGTGACGGCGTAGGTGCGTACCCCGACCCGCCGACCCTCGATGTCCTTCGGGGTCCGCAGATCCGAGCCCGCCGGGCGCTGGAGTCCCGCGTGCCGAAACCGTCGCGTCATCGGCAGCGGCAGCGCGGTGATGGGGGCCCCAGCCGCGACTGCCATCAGGTAGGACGTCGGCGCCATCTCGCAGATGTCGTAGGGCTGGCTCCGCGCCATGTCGCGGTACGCGTCAGGCATCCGGCGAACGTCCACGAACTGCAGGTCGCAGTCATCGACGGTGACCGCGCCAGAGCGCAGGTCGGCCACCTGGCCATGCCGACCCAGCACTATCGAGAGGTTTTCGGCCATACCTATCCCTAGTTCTCTTGGCCCAGATCGTGGGCCAGCTGCCTGCCGGTCTCCAGCGCGGAGAAGTCGCGCCGCGGGAACGTCATCAGGAACCGGTAGCCCTGCCCGATGATCCGCGTGACGTTCTTCTCGTTAACGTGGGGATGCCCGACCGGGACGTTGTATGCCTTGCCGACCTCGAGGACGTGCTGCATGAGCCGGAGCAGCTCGGGGTTGTCGTACTGCCGCGGGCAACCTAGTTCCTGGGTCAGATCTCCTTCGCCGATAAGGAGGACGCCGATCCCCGGCACCTCCTTCAGGATTGTCTCGAGGTTGTCGATGCCGACGGTGTCCTCGACCATCGCAATGACGAGAATCTCGCCGTCTGGAGCCAGCGGCCAGACATCGGCCTTGCGGTAGTACTCCTGTTGCGACACGCCCCAGTACCGTGCCGCCGGCATGGGCGCGTCGCCCCGTAGCCCGGCCGGTTCATACAGCGGCGCATTGGGCAGCCGCGGGTAGCGGCAGGCGGCGACCGCGTTGGCGGCTTCCTCCGGCGTGCTGATGCGGGGCCAGACGATCCCGTACGCACCGAGATCCAGCGCCTGCTTCGCGAACCACTGGTTCATCTCACTGCCGCTGGGGGGAATGCGCACTAGCGGCGTCATCTGGCAGGCGACCGATCCGGCTTCGGCGATCCGCTCACGCAGCAGCAGGAACTGCATGGCCTCGCGCAGTGCCCGGATGTCCCACGGATTGTGCTCCAGTTCGAAGACAACGCCGTCGTTCTGGGACTGAGCGAAGCTGACTGCGCTCTCGACCTCGGCGGGAACGAAGGACGTGAAAGCGATGCCAGGGCCGCGCTCGAGAGCGCGGATGATGCCGTTGAGCCGCTCGGTCATCGCCGTGCTCAGAGGATCGCGCCGCAGAAGGCGTCGCCGGCGTCGCTGGGCAACTGCATTTCCGTCCAGCTCTCGGCGCTGTCGACCGTGTAGAAGATCTGCCCGCCCCGGGTAACGGTAACGATGCCCGCGGGATCGTTGACGTGTAGCCCGAAACCCATGATCGTGCTCTTCGGCTCGACCTGCTCGTCGACCCGGTACCAGGACTTGCTGAGGTCGTCGCTGCAGTACAGCGCGCCCGCGTTGCTGCGCGAGGAGATGCTGAAGCAGGCGTACATCTTCTTCGGGTTGTCGCAGACGAACCGGCAGTCACGCGTGTAGGAGAACGGGGCAGACTTCCCGACCTCGAGGTCCCGGAACGTCTTGCCCTTGTCGCTGCTCTCGAAGATGCCGAGCCGGCAGATGTAGAAGAGCGCGTCGCGGCGGGCGGTGGTCGTACACACCGAGTGGGCGTCGAACATGCCCTCGGTATCGTCGTCGGTCACCTCGGTGTTCTTCAGGTGGGGTAGCGCCGCGAGGGCCGATAGGCCCTCCGGCTCGCCACGCCAGCTCTCGCCGCCGTCCTCGCTGACCAGCAGGCCGTTGATCTCGGCGACGGCGTACATCACGTTCGGATCGGTGGGATGGAACGCGATGCGCATGGTGCGCGAGTGCCCGAATGTGATCTTGAACCGTTCGGGGTGATCGACCTGGCACTTGCTCCAGCTCTCGCCGCCGTCGTCGCTGCGAAAGCACCCGACGGGTCCGGTGCCGGCGAAGATGACGTCCGGATCGTGCGGGCTCACCACGACGGACCAGAACTGCACGTCTTCGTCCGTTACTTCCAGCCGCGCCCATGACTCACCGGCGTCCGTCGAGCGGTACACGCCCTTGCGTGTAGCGAGAAAGACGACGTTCTCGCGAGCCGGATGCGGTGTGATGGCTTGGACCGAGGCATCCGCCGGAATATCGCCGACCGTCTGCCAGTCGCCGTCGGTCCGCAACCGGTAGAGCGATCCGACTGCGTCCGGTCGAGTGACGGCAGTGCCTACCAACACCAGGTTTCGCAAGGCGATCTCCTTCGATCTGCTGGCACCCGAGTGGCACTCCGACGTGCTCAGAGCACGTACGCACAGCTGCTATCCAGCCGAGTCGCTGACGATCCGCCGGCTGTCACCTCCGCCCCTCCTGGTCGTCCTGCGGAGGGGCTTCGTGTCTTACGAAGGCAACGCTAGCAACGTCTGCAGTTTTGTCAACATTCCTGCATGATTTTTTTCATGCAGATTTGTATGGATCACCTATGCCGAAGCCGTCAGTCGCCCTGCAACTTGGTGATCACGTCGGCCAGGTGATTGCGCATCGCCTGCTCGGCTGCCGCAGGGTCGCGCGAGGCGACCGCGTCGACGATCGCAAGGTGCTCGCCGAGCGAAATTTTCGGCCAGCCAGGGCGCTGGGACAGCTGGAACTGGTGGCGGACGATCTGTGCGTTGAGCCGTCCGATGAGGTCCGCAGCCGTGCGTTGGCCGGCGATGTCGGCCAGCATGGCATGAAGCTCGTGGTTGAGCGCCGAGTACTTCGCCAGCTCGCCATCGCGGACCGCATTGCTGAGCAGTTCGCCATGCGCCCGCAGCCGGGCGATGTCCTCGTCGGTGGCTCGTTCGGCTGCCTTGGCGGCAATGAGCGCTTCAAGTGCCCTGCGGCATTCGAGGATCTCGACCGCTGTCTCCACCGACACGCGCCGCACGCGCGCCCCCCGCTGGTGGATCCGCTCGATCAGGCCGTCCGCGACGAGATCATCGATGGCCGAGCGCACACTCGCCCGGGTCACGCCCAGCAGTTCGACCAGTTCGGCCTCGACCAGACGCTGGCCGGGCACCATGTCGCCTCGCAGGATCGCGCCGCGCAGCCCGTCGAGCGCGGTGGTCTTGCCGCGCTTGCCCTGCTCTAGCTCACCGTCAATCGCCATCGACGTCGCCGTCGGCAGGGCTGCCGGAGCGCTCCGGCGAACATCCAGCACCGCCCGCACCTCGTCCACATCAAAACGCCGGTGACCTCCCGGGGTGGTGTCGAACGGGATGCGGCCGTTGCGGGCATACCCCTGAACGGTCGCCGGGCGAAGCCCGAGAGCGGCGGCCACCTCCGCCGTGGTCGCCGTACGCGCCAAAGTCATGAAAGCATAGTATCACGGCTTTCACGGTTTGATAGGCTTAAACGAATCCGGACGAGGTCCGCCCGGACCCGGACGGAGCAAGCGTGAGCAAGGCAAGGCCTGCACCGACCACCAGGGGCCGGTGCTCAGCTTCGCCCGCGAACACGAATGGATGACCCTGTTCTACGCCGCCTGCGGGCCGCCCTTTCGCTATGCGGTGCCCCGTTCTGCGCCGGCGAGATGCGCCGACAGGAGCTGTCCGGCTCTGTCCAGCGCCGCGGCCGCTTCGTCGAGGATCGGGTAATAGGCCTTGAAGACGTGCGGCACCCCGGGGGTGATGTCGAGGGTGACCTGGACGTCGGCGGTGGCGGCTTGCCGGGCGAGGCGGACGGCGTCGTCGAGGAGGACCTCGTGGGTTCCGGCCTGGATGATCAGGGGCGGCAGGCCGTGCCGGCCGACGCCCTGGCACCGGGCAGCCGGGCTCATCGCAGCAGGAACGGCCGCCGCCCGGGCCCGGCGCGCCGAGAAGCTCTCACGGAGAACGAACTCACCCGAGAGGAGTGACCCCATGCGCATGAAGGACCTGACCCTGGTCAGCGTCGACGACCATATCGTCGAGCCGCCGTCGATGACCGACTTCATCCGCGACCACGTCCCGGCGAGGTTCAAAGACCGCGCGCCGCGGGTGGTGCGCCGCGACGACGGCAGCGACGCCTGGCTGATCGAAGGGCAGGAGATCCGGACCTTCGGCCTCAACGCGGTGGCCGGCCGGCCCAAGGAGGACTGGGGCAGCGACCCCGACACGTTCGAGCATGTGCGGCGCGGCACCTATGACGTGCACGAGCGAGTACGCGACATGAACGCTAACGGCGTGCTGACCAGCATGAACTTCTCGTCGTGGCCGGGTCTCGGCGGGCAGTTCTTCGTCACGAACACCGATCGCGAGTTCTCGGCCGCGGTGCTTCGGGCCTACAACGACTGGCACATCGAGGAATGGTGCGGCGCGTACCCGGGCCGGTTCATCCCGTTGGCGCTGTCCGGGTTCGCGGTGGGGCCGGAATTCATGGCCGAGGAGATCCGGCGGGTCGCGGCCAAGGGCTGCCGCGCGGTGTCCTTCCACCCCGAGCCGCACCGCTTCAACGCGATGCCCGACATCCACGGCGAGGAGTGGGATCCCGCCTACCAGGCCTGCGCGGACTCCGACGTGGCGATGGTGTTCCACTTCGGCGCGCAGCCGAACTTCATGCCGCGCAGCCCGTTCGATGTCATGATCCACACCATGCCGTTCGCGACCGGCATCTTCGCCAGCGAGTTGCTCTGGTCGCCGATCCTGCGGAAGTTCCCTACGCTGCGATTCGCGCTGGCCGAGGGCGGCATCGGCTGGATCCCGTAGCAGCCGGACCGCGAGGTAGGCACCAGGAAGGCTCCCTGGCCGGTGACGGCCGGGGAGCCTTCGTTATGGCTCAAACCCACGCCGCGGAGCAAGCTCCGCGATTTAGCCGTTGAACTTCACCAGCTGAGAGCAGATCGGGGTGCCGGGCACCACGACGAACTTCTCGCCCTTCAGCTGGGCCACCCACAGGCAGCCGGTGGCCGGCGTGTAGTTGCGGAAGCTGATCCTTTCCGGCACCAGCAGGCCGTCGCCGTCATAGTTCGTGATCTTGCTCATCGCCTGCATGAAGCTCTGCCGGGTCGGGTTGGGGCCGGCGGCCTTGAGGCCCGTGACGAAGGCGGTCAGGGCCAGGTACGCCTCCTGCTCGGCGAACGTCGGGTCACTGGTGACGGGAACTGGGTGTTGAGGTACCCGGACTTGAGCCCGGCCGCCTCGCAGGACTTGATGAACCCTTCCGCGGACAGCGCGGAGCTGGGCGAGCTGGAGTAGCCGAGGGAGGCGCACTTGGTCGCGCCCTGCGACTTCATGAACTGGCCCTGCGCGGCGTTCTCGTAGTTCTCGTTGGTCACCCCGACCGAGGCGAACAGGTTGGTGTCCTTCGGGTCCGCCCAGTACGGGCCGTCGATCGCGCTGCCCACCACCGGAATGCCCTGCTGCAGCGCGTACGGCTCGGCCCCGAAGAAGTCCGAGGAGTCCTCCACGATCGCGAAGACGTTGTCCTGCTGCACCAGCTTCTGCACCGCGGTGAGCGCGCCGGTCGGGGTCGAAGTGGGTGTCGGCCAGGACGTACTTGATCTTTCGGTTCGTCGGATGGGCGCTGATCCCAGGTTCCTCCATCTCGTCGTACACCTCTCCGGCCGGTCCGGGCGGGCGGACTCCCCGTCCGCGGTGGCGAACCACTCGTGCAGCCGCATGAAACCGTCGCCGCCGGGGTTGTCCGGCCCGTCGTTCGGACCCGCGATGTACCCGTCGAGTGACATCGACATGTAGAGCACTGATGCAGACACGCCGACCTCCTGTGGTCTCAGCCCAAACTGGTTTCAACGTGCTGTAAGACCCGGCATGGCGGCATTCCTCATCGGCCAGCCGGACCCAGGCTTCAAGCCCGCGGTGCATACGCTGGCAGGCGCCGCCTTCACCGGCACCGACACCGGCCGGCAGGCGCGGATCCCGATCGCGCCGTTCATGGGAATCTGCGGCGTGGCGCCGCTGCGCAAGGGCATGTACCGCACCTTCCCGCCCAGCGTCAGCGGCGGCTGCGGCGGCAACACCGACATCCGGCAGCTTGTCAAGGGCGCTCGGCTCCAGCTCCGTTGGCTATCCCGTGTAGGTGGCTGCGGTGGTCCGCACGATGTCACGGAGCGCGGCGGCCAGCCGGGCGGCCTCGTGCCGGTCAACGGTGGTGGTCGTGATGCGGATCCCGGGCGGGGTCAGGAACCGGAAGCGCTCCCCGGGGCTGACGGCCCAGCCGCGTTCGAGTAGCTGCTGCACGGCGGCCACTTCCTCGGCCAGCGGGATCCAGACGCCCAGCCCGCTGCGGCCATAGGCGGTGATGCCGAAGTCGGCCAGCCGGTCCACGAGCGCGGCGCGCCGCTCGGCGTAGCTGCGGGCGGCGCGGGCGAGCAGCTCGCGGGTGCCTGGGCGTTCCCACAGGTTCGCCGCCGTCTGCTGGAGCAGGTGGCTGACCCAGCCCGAGCCGAGCAGCTGCCGGCCCTCTACCTGGCTGATCGTGAGGGCGTCGCCCGCCATCGGCGCGACCCGCAGGTCGGGACCGAGCACCTTGGACACCGAACGGATCACGGCCCACCGAGCGCTCGCCTGATGCAACGAGACGTAGGGCGCGCCTGCGACGGCCGCGACGTAGTCGTCCTCGATGACGACGACCTCCGGGTGCCCGCTCAGCAGGTCCCGCAGCATGCGCCCCCGGGCCTCGTCGACGGCGGCCCCGGTCGGATTCTGGCCGCGCGGGGTCACGATGACGGCCCGGACGCCGCGTGCCAGGGCGCGGGCCAGCTCGTCGGGCACCAGGCCGTCCTGATCGACGCGGGCCGGCTCGGGTTGCAGGCCGAGGGCACGCACGAGGTCGGCGATGCGCGGCCAGCACGGATCTTCGACAGCTACCCGGTCGCCGGGCCGCAGCTGCGTTTGCAGGGCGCGTTCGATGCCATCAAGTGCTCCGCCGGCGATGGCGATGTCCCCGTGGATGCCGTCGGCGGCGAAGTCAGCCTCGGCTAGCTCGACGAGCCGGCCCAGTTTGACCGGGCCCCCGTAGAGCTTGTGGCCCGGGTCGAGGCTCGCGAGGGCTGGCGCGAGCGGCGGCAGCAACGCCGGGTCGGGGTTACCGCTGGCCAGGTCGCGCGTGTCAGCGGGCAGCGGCCGGGGGCCTCGCACGCGCAGCGGCGGCTGGGCCGAGACGACGGTGCCGCGGCGCGTGTTGGCGCTGACCAGGCCGCGCTGCCTGAGCGTGCGGTATGCGGCGGCGACCGTGGCCGGGCTGATCCCGAGCTCCGCGGCCAGGTCGCGGACCGTCGGCAGCTGGCTGGCCGGCGCGAGCCGGCCCGCGGCGACCGCGGCCTCAATCTTGGCTGCGATGACTGCCGCGCCGGCCCCCGGCTCGATATTATGTGTTAGATGAAACATGAAAATGTACTATAACAAATATCAGACAAGGCGGCGCGCTGGCCGACTGGGCCGGACGGCCGGGTCGCTGAGCTTTGGCCTGTCCCGCGAGCTTTGGCTGGTCGAGGCCGGGATCTTCCTGAACATGCTGGGATACGGCGCGGTGCTGCCCTTCGAGGTCATCTACCTGCACGATGGCCGCGGATTCAGTCTGGGCGTCGCTGGCCTGGTCGTCGGCACGATCACTGGCGTGGCGGTGGTGACCGCGCCCGCGGCCGGGCCGCTGATCGACCGCTACGGAGCCCGCGTTACCAGCTTCGGCGCTGGCGCAGCACTCGCCGCCGGATATGCGGGCCTGGCGTTTGCGCGCTCGCCTGCGCAGGCGTTCGCCGCTGCGGCACTGGCGGGCGCCGGGAACGGTGCGCTGAATCCTAGCCAGTCGACCCTGCTGGCGACCCTCGCGCCCGCCCGCCTGCGGCACCGCGCCACCGCGGTCTCACGCGTAGCCGGGAACGCCGGGATAGGCATCGGCGGAGCGCTCGGCGGCCTGGTCGCCGCCTACGGCCTGCCCGGGTTTGAGCTGCTGTTCCTGGCCAATGCCGTCAGCTACCTGATCTACGCGGGCGTACTGGCCGCCGTTGTGGCCGAGGGCGCCCGCCCGGAGCCGGTCGCCGGCGGGTACCGGCAGGTGCTGTGCGACACCGCTTTCGTTCACCTGGCCGCCACGAATGTGGCGATGATCGCGGTCGGCTGGGGAGTCTTCACCTGGCTCCTTCCCCCGTATGCCCGGAATGAGACCGGGATCGGCACGTCCCTGATCGGGCTGCTGCTGCTCGCTAACGCCACCACGGTCGTGATCGCGCAGGTGCCGGTGGCCAGGCTGGCCGAGGGCCGCCGCCGCGTCGTGCTCATAACTCTTGCGGCCGTGCTGTTCGCGGCCGCCTGCCTGCTCGTGGCCGCGGCGCCGCGCGGCGCCGGGCGGGCCTATCCCGAGCTGATCGCGGCGTCCGTCGCGGTCGGGGTCGGTGAGTGCCTGCACACGACCGCGCTGATGCCGCTGGTCGCCGACCTCGCGCCGGCCGGCCTGCGCGGCCGGTACATGGCGTCGATGGGGTTTTCCTGGTGGATCGGCCTGGCGATCGCGCCGACGCTGGGCATGCAGCTACTCAGCGCGGCGCCGACGGCGACCTTCATCGCTGCCGCCGGCGTTGCGGCACTCGCGGCCGCATCGGCGCTCGCGCTGGAGTCAAGGCTGCCATCTGCCGTGAGGCTCACGCCTCGTCCCGGCGGGCCGGCGCCGCCCCGCAAACCTTCACAATCCGAACCTGCTCAGGCCGAGGCCCCGACGTTGAGGAGCGAAGGGCATGAGTGACGAGGTTGCGAGCACGACGGCCGCCAGCCGAATGGATGCCCCCGCGCTCATCGCCGGACTAGTGACCGTCACGGCCTGGGGCTCGGCATTCGTCGGAATCCGCGCCGCGGACCAGACCCTGTCACCAGGCGCACTCGCACTCGGCCGCCTGGTCGTCAGCACCGCCATCCTGGGCGGCGTTGCGTCACCGAAGCCAGCCTCATTTGCCTTGGTCTGCGCGCATGCCTTTCCAGAGCAGGTCGGTGAGGTTCTCCGTCTGGCTCTGCCAGTCTTCTCTGGGATTGAGGTGCAGCAGGCCGCTCAGCCCGCGCAGCACGGTCTGCGGGTCCACGTCGGCCCGGGCCGCCCCGGCCCGGACATTGGCCTCAAGCAGCGTGGAGACCGCGCTGATCATGGCCTCGTAGGCCTTTGCGAACAGGTCCTCTTGGGAGGTCGTGGCGGTGCGGAGGGCTTCGGCCAGGCCTTGCTTGGTCATCATGTAACGTGCCAGGTGACCGGTCCATGCGCGGAAAGCCTGCTCCGGCGCGTTCGTCTCCAGCAGGGTCGGCACGACGTCGACGAGGTGCTGCACCTCGCGGCGGTAGACGGCCAGGACGAGCGCCTCGGGCGTGGGAAAATGCCGGTACACGGTGCCGACACCCACTTCCGCCTTCTTCGCGATGGCGTTGAACGAGACCTCGCCCGACGTGGTCAGCGCCTCCAGTGCCGCCGCGAGAATGCGCTCGTGGTTGCGCCGCGTGTCCGCGCGCCTGGGATTGACCGATCCGGTCGTCATTGTCCTCCTTCCCCGCCAGCGTTCCTCGGTTCGCCTAGGTGAATGTAGTGCATCGACAGCTTGGACGGTCCGCGTACATGCGCGGCCCCACGGTGGCGCGGCTCCAGTCGTTTGCGAAGCGGATAAGAATCCGATAATGTCAAAGCATATACCGGATAGATATCCGGTTCCGCTCGGTGACGGGCCCCGACATGGGCGGCATCGCGCCTCGGCTGGTGATCACCCAGATCGCCGAGGTGTCCGACGTGGACGTCCAAAGGTGGTTCGCGGGAAAGAGACTTGGTGGACATCTCCCTCGAAATCAATGGCAGTACCGAGAAGTTGAGTATCGATCCCGGCGTGACACTGCTGGACGCGTTGCGTGAACGCCTTGGCATCACTGGCCCGAAGAAGGGCTGCGACCGGGGTCAGTGCGGTGCGTGCACCGTACACGTCGACGGCAGGCCCGTGCTCTCGTGCCTCACCCTGGCCGCCACGGTGAGGGCGCCGGTGACGACGGTGGACGGCCTGTCCACGGGAGACCAGTTGCATCCGGTCCAGCAGGCGTTCGTCGATCAGGACGCCCTGCAGTGCGGGTTCTGCACCTCCGGCCAGATCATGTCGGCGGTCGCGGCTGTCGAGCAACACGTCGAGGATGTCCGGGAGTTCATGTCCGGCAACATCTGTCGCTGCTCGGCGTACCCCAACATCGTCGCCGCCGTCGACCAGGCGAGGCGGGCCGATGCGACCCTTTGACCTGACCGCGCCCACGACCGTGGAGGCCGCTCTTGCCTCGCCCGGGACCTTCCTCGCCGGCGGCACCACCCTCGTCGACCTGATGAAGCTCAACGTCCTGACGCCGGGGCACGTCACGGACATCAACGCACTGCCGTTGCGGGGCATCGACACCAGTGACGGCCTGCGGATCGGGGCACTGGAGCGGATGAGCGATGTCGCCCGGCATCCCGGCGTGTATCCGGCCATCTCCCGTGCCCTGTTGCTGAGCGCCTCCCAGCAACTGCGCAACATGGCCAGCATCGGCGGCAACCTGCTGCAACGCACCCGTTGCGGCTACTTCCGCGATGTCAACACGCCCTGCAACAAGCGCGAGCCCGGCAGCGGCTGCCCGGCCGTCTCGGGGGTCAACCGGACGCACGCCGTGCTGGGCACGAGCGACTCGTGCGTGGCGACGCACGCCAGCGACGTCGCGGTGGCCCTCGTCGCCCTGGACGCGGAGATCCGGCTGGCCAGCGCCTCCGGAACCCGTACCGTCCGGCTGGCCGACTTCTACCGCCTGCCGGGCGACACGCCGGAGGTGGAGAACGACCTGCGGCCGGGTGAGCTGATCACCGAGGTGGTGGTTCCGCGGCTGGACTGGGCCCGACGCTCCACGTACGTGAAGGTGCGGGACCGGCAGTCATACGAGTTCGCGCTCTGCTCCGCCGCGGTCGCCCTGGATATCCGGGACGACCGCGTCGTCGACGCCCGGGTGGCCGCCGGCGGCGTGGCGACCAGGCCGTGGCGGCTGGCGTCGGTCGAGGCGGCCCTGCGTGGCGCGCCCGCGACCCCGGAGGCCTTCGAGGACGCCGCGTCCGTGGCGGCCGAAGGGGCCAGGCCGCTGCCCGGCAACGCATTCAAGGTGTCCCTGCTGAAGCGGACCGTCGTTCGCGCACTGATCGAGGGGAGTCGCTGATGACCAGCCGGCTGGACGGCCCGTTGAAAGTCACCGGCCGCGCCAAGTACGGGGCGGACCACAACCTTCCCGGCATGGCGCACGGCTACATCGTGGTCAGCACGATCGCCCACGGCGAAATCCGGGCCATGGACGTGACGGCGGCCAGCAGCGCGCCGGGGGTGATCGACGTCTACTCGCCGTTCGACCCGGTGGACCTGCGGACGCCGAACACGATGTTCGGTGAGACGTGGGTTCCCCTCCAGGACAAGGAGGTCACGTACTATGGCCAGCCCATCGGTCTCGTGGTGGCGGAGACGTACGAGCAAGCCCGGGACGCGGCGATGACCATCGAGGTCACTTACCACGAGCGTCCGGCGCTGACCTCGCTGCGGGACGGCATCTCCTCCGCCGAGGACGCGCCGCCGGGCTTCGACGGATCCCCCTTGACCATGGAGATACTCGCGCCAGGTGTCTCGTCCATTGAGGACACCCTGCGGGCCAGCCCGGTCGTGGTCGAGGCCACGTACTCCACCGCGACCCAGAACCATGCCGCGATGGAGCCGCATTCGGCCGTGGCGGCGTGGGACTCCGATGGCCTTACCGTGTACAGCGGAAACCAGGGGTCCAACCTCCAGGCGATGGAGCTGGCCTTGGCGCTAGAGCTGGATCCGTCGTCGGTGCACGCAGTCAACCCGTTCGTGGGCGGCGCCTTCGGCGGCAAGGGCCGCACGTCCGTCGCGGCGTTCCTGGCAGCGGCGGCGGCCAGGGTCCTCGGCCGGCCGGTCAAGGTCGCGCTGAGCCGGGAGCAGGTCTTTACCGCGACCGCGACTCGCGCCGCGACGATCCAGAAGATCGCCCTCGGCGCGACCGCGGACGGCTCGCTGATCGCGATCCGCCACGATGCGTGGTCCGCCGTGCCGATGGACCGGTCGTTCGTCGAACCGGCCTCGCACAGCACCAGGGAGTATTACACCGCCCAGAACCTGGCCATCAGCCAGAAAATGGTGCCGCTGCACATCCCGCCGACCACGTTCATGCGGGCACCGGGAGAGGCGCCCGGGTCGTTCGCGCTGGAGAGCGCGATGGACGAACTGGCGGTCGCGCTGAACATGGACCCGATCGAGCTGCGCATGAGGAACGACTCGACCGCGCCGCTGGGCAAGGACCTGCTGTGGTCGGGCAAGCATCTCGACGAGTGCTTCCGGGTCGGCGCGGCCCGGTTCGGTTGGGCGGAGCGCACGCCGCACGGCCGCACGGACGGCGACTGGCTCGTCGGCCTCGGCGTGGCCACCGCCATGTTTCCCGCCCTCCGCTTCCCAGCCTCGGTAAGGGTCACCCTGCGCGACGACGACACGGCCGAAGTGGCGACCAGCGGCGCGGACCCGGGAACCGGCCTGCTGACGGTGCTCTCCCTCGTCGGCGCCGAGTCGCTCGACATCCCGTCGGCCCGGGTCACGCCCCTGCTGGGCGACTCGGCCCTCCCGCCGGGCGGCATGTCCGGCGGTTCGACCGGTACCGCCAGCGCGGGATCGGCGATCATGATCGCCGCGGCACAGGTGATCGAGGACCTGCAGGGCCTGGCGTCCTCCCCGGGCGGGCCGTTCGACGGCATGGAGGTCTCCTACGCCGACGGCCGCGTGCTGGCGGACGGCCGGACGATGACCTTCGGCGAACTGCTCCGGGCGGTCAGTCGCTCGTCGATCTCCGCCATCGGCTCGTCGTCGCCGGGCGAGGAGCTGACGAAGCACTCGTTCAGCTCCTTCGGCGCCCAGTTCTGCGAGGTCCGGGTAAACCGGTGGACGCGTGAGGCCCGCGTGTCCCGCATGCTCGGGGTATTCGACGCCGGCCGGATCATCAACGCCAAGACGGCGCGCAGCCAGATCATCGGCGGCATGATCTGGGGCGTGTCCGCCGCCCTGCTCGAGGGCCTGGAGATCGAACGGAACGGCCGGCTGGCCAACGGCGACTTCGCGGGCTACCTGCTCCCGGTGAACGCCGACATCTCCGATGTCGACGTCCACTTCGTCGAGTACCCCGACACCCTGCACAACTCCGTCGGGGCCCGGGGCATCGGCGAGATCGGCACGGTGGGCATGGCGGCGGCGGTCGCCAACGCCATCTACAACGCCACCGGCATCCGGGTCCGGCACATCCCGATCATGATCGAGGATCTCCTGGCCTAGGGCGTCGTGGGGCAAGCGATGCGGCTTCAGGCGGCTTCGATGTTCTGGCGGCTGCCGTAGGCGCACAGCCCGTACAGCGCGACCACGTCCATGGCGATGATGGTCAAGGACCAGAACGGGTAGGCGGGGAGGAACAACATCTGGTTGATGGCGTTGAGCCCGACTACGGCCACGGCGAACCAGCGAGCCAGCTGGTTACCCGCCAGGACCCCGGCCGCGGAGAGGAGCTGGAGTGCGGCAAGAATGAGCGTGATCCAGCCCCAAGTGCGAAGGTTGCCGAACACGTAGTGCGCATTGGCGACGAACACGTGAGATTGGGCGATCGCGGCGATGCCGTAGATCATATTGAAGAAGCCAACCATGCCCAGCAGGACAGACGCGAAGACGATGAAGCCAAAGCCTCGGACTTCCGTCTGCCGCCCGTCAGCGCTGGCCGATCTGAATGCTGCCGATGTCATATTGGTCTCCAATTCCTGAATCGCCGAGTCCTTGCTGAGGGTTGCTCGGCCCCATATGCCAGATTGTGTGGGATCTCTTTCGAGGTGCCTTCACCCTTTCGCGGGTGATTCCCACCCGCTTCCGCGGATTTGGCAATTCCGGCGGCATTGCCCGGACTTGATGTTGCCGCAGCCTCGACTCGCTGGCGCGGGATGAGGATGGCCAGGACAAGGCCGATGAGGGCGATCACGAGCATCACCGTGAGGGCGACGGAGAATGGTTTACCTGACGGAAGTTTGACGGCGACCAGGATCGAGCCCACCAGGGCGGTGCCGAGTGAGGATCCGAGATTGGAGACGCTGCGGGACAGCCCAGAGATCTCGCCCTGGTCGGCGTCCGGGAAGCTGGACTGGACCATGTTGACCGAGGAGGTCAGCATGACCCCGACCCCGGAGCCGAACAGCAGCAGCCCCGGTATCCACCGCCAGATGCCGGCGTGGGCCCGGACCAGGACCAGCAGCAAGATCATGCCGAGGGCGGTGGTGAGGAACCCGGCGATGATCAGCCACCGTTGCGGGTGCCGCCGGGCGAACCGGTCGGCGCCGGCTGAGGCGGCCAGGATTCCGATGGTGGCCGGGGTGAGCATCAGGCCGGTCTGGATCGCGTTGTAGCCGTTGACTTCCTGCAGGTATACCGAGACTGTAAAGAAGGACCCCTGCAGGATCAGCCACTGGATGGTCTGGGTGCCCATGCCCAGGTTGGCGACCTTGTTGCGGAACAGCCGCAGCGGCAGCAGCACGTCCCGGCCCTTCTTCTCCCTGGACCGGACGTGCAGGAAGAACCACAGCAGGAACAGCGCGCCGATGCCGACAAACAGCAACACCGGGGAAATCGAGCCCTTGGGAATCACTACCGTGCTTCCGATGGTGAAGTCCTGCCGCGACTTAAAGAAGCCGTAGGTCCGGGACTGCAGGAACCCGAGTACCACGAAGAACAGGCCCGCGGCCGACAATACCGCCCCGGTCAGGTCGAACCGCGGCGTCGGCCCGGGCTGGGCTGGGTCGGTGATCTTGCGGGCGAGCAAGATGATCCAGGCCACCACCAGGATCTGCAGACCGAATGACGCGCGCCAGCTGAGCGCGCTAGTCACCAGTCCGCCGATCAGCGGCCCGGCGGCGGCACCGAGCCCGCCCGCGCCACTTACCACCCCGAAGTAGCGGGCCCGCGACTTGATGTCCGGGAAGGCCACCGTGACCAGGATGTAGATCGGCGGGATCATCAGCGCCGAGCCCACGCCCTCCAGCAGCGAGTACCCGACGATCAGCAGTGGCAGTCCCATCGACAGCGCCGCAAGCAAGGCACCGATCCCGTAGACGGCCAGGCCCAGCACGAAGCACCGCTTGCGGCCCCAGATGTCGGTCAGCTTGCTGCCCGGGATCATCAGCGCTGCCATCGTCAGCGTGAACAGCGTGATCGCCGTCTGCACCCCGGCCACGGTCGTCCCCAGGTCCTGGGCGATCGCGCTGATGGCCACGTTCATATTCGTGGCGGCGTAGCTGGCGATGAACTGAGCCAGCGCCAGCGGCAAGATCATCGCCCGGGCCGTGACGCCTGCCCTGGACGCACCGGTGTCAGTCATCGCGGCCTCTCACCCGCCATAGGGACATATCTTGCTCTCCAGACCATGCAGTTTGCAGTCATCTGGCCGCTCTCGCGGGATTCCGGGACGTGCTGCTTGCCGGACACAAAGGGGCGTTGGCACGCTTAGTTTCAGCGTCGCGATAGCGGCCGAGTCCCACCTCACCCGGGCCGGGTGAACCTAGCAGCCGGTGGTGGCTATCGGCTGCTGATGATGCAATGGCTTTTCAGACGTAAACCAGACCGGAGGCAGGAACCAAGCGCTCCCGGTTGCCGTCGCGGATAAGGTTGATCAGCGCAAGGAGATAGAGAAAACATCCAGCCGTCGATCCGATGTCATATTTGGGTCTGCGTGGGCGTCAGGCCTTCCCCCGGACTGATCAATGATGCGAAGTGTCGCCAGGAGGGCTGATTCCGGCGCCGCTCTGGCCTGGTCCTGTCTGGCCATCGGCGGCCCGGTCGGCGGCGGTCCATTCGGCGCCGGTCTGGTGGCGGAAGGCGGCGACGGCGGATTCTATGGTGGGGAAGAAGTGGCGCGGGTCGATGGTGCGGGTGAGCCCGTAGCGTTCGATCTTGCGTCGTACCGGGTCCTTGAGCTCGGCGAATACCAGGCTGATGCCATCAGCGTTCAGCGCTTCGTCGAGTTCTTCCAGCACGTCGGATGCGGTGGTGTCCACGTCCGTCACCGGCTCAGCCGCGATCACGATCCACGTGGGCTTCGGCTCAGACTTGGCCAGCCGTCGGACCTCGTCGCGGAACGTCTTGGCGTTGGCGAAGAACAGCGGGGCGTCGAACCGGTAGATCACCAGGCCGGGCAGGTGCCGGGCATCGGGATAGGAATGGATGTCGTGGTAGCCCTCCAATCCCTCGGCACGCCCGAGCACCGTGTCGTAGGGCCACCAGGCCCGGCGGAAGACGTTGAGGATCGACAGGCCGACGGCGGTCGCGATCCCGGGCAGCACCCCGAGCAGGGCGACGCCCAAGAAGGCCGTGATCGACAGCAGGAACTCGGCCTTGCGCTGCCGCCACAGCCGCACCGTGCCCGGGATGTCGGCCAGGGACAGCGACGCGGTGATGACCACGGCGGCCAGTGCGGGCTGGGGCAGGTTCTTGAACAGGCCGGGGATCAGTACGATCATCAGGACGATCAGAACAGCTCCCGTTACTCCGGTAAGCTGGGTCTTGGCACCGGATCGTTCGGCCACCGCCGTCCGCGACCCGCTGGTGCTGACCGGGAACCCCTGGAACAAGCCGGCGGCCAGGTTCGCCGCGCCGATCCCGATCATCTCACCGTTCCCGCGGACCTCCTGCCCTGTGCGGGCCGCGAACGCCGACGCGGTGGAGATCGTGTCGGCCAGCGACACCAGGGCGATCCCCAGGGCCCCGGCGAACAGAGGCCCGAGATCGGACAAATGCACGTCGGGGATCGTCAGCGGCGGGAATCCCTTGGGGAGCACCCCGACCAGGCCGACGCCATGCTCGCCCAGGCTGAAGACCGTCGTCGAGGCGATCGCGGCCACCACCATGATCAGCACCGCCGGGACCTTCGGCAGCCACCGCTGCAACACCAGGATCAGCATGATCCCGGCGATCCCGACCACGGCCGCGGCGGCCACCGCCTCGCCGTGCGGCAGTCCCTTGACAAAGCCGGCCGTCTCTCCGATCAGGCCGTTGGCCTCGACCTTGAACCCGAACAGTTTCGGCAGCTGGCCGATCAGAATGGTCAGTGCCAGGCCGTTCATGTAGCCGATCATCGTCGGCTTGGAGATCAGGTCGGCGATAAACCCGAGCCTCGCCACCGCCGCCACGATCATGATCGCCGCCACCATGATCGCGAGCATCGACGCCAGCGCGACTGCGCGCTTGGCGTCGCCGTTGGCGGCGATCAGCGGCAGGATCGTCGCGGCGATCATCGGCCCCAGCGAGGAGTCCGGGCCCAGCACCAGGATCCGCGACGGGCCGAACACGGCATAGCCGGCCAGGCACAAGATAGAGGTGTACAGGCCGGTGATCGGCGGCAGGCCCGCCAGCTCGGCATAGGCCATACCCTGCGGGACCAGCAGCGTGGTGAGCACGATCCCCGCGACGACGTCCTTGGCCAGCCACTTGCGCCGGTAAGACCTGACCGCCTGCAGGCCGGGTAGCCAGCTGAACACAGACATCACGCCCGGCCTTGATCGGTCATTGCAGGGCGAGCAGGTGGGACTGACACGGCCCTAGGTCGACGAACAACCCGGGAGTGGCCAGCTCGGCGCCGTCCCGCTCGAACACGCTCGGCCCGAGGATGTCGGTGAGCTGCCAGCTCCGTCCGGGCAGGTCGGGCCAGTCCAGCGGTATACGCGCCTGGGCCGACCGGCCGGACAGGTTGACCACTACTAGGTGCCGGTCACCGCCGCGGTCGCCGGCCCAGGACCAGGCGGCCAGGTTGGCGCAGGACTGGTTGTCGGGCCAGCCGCTGGGCTCGAGCAGCCGCCACGCGCCCATCCGTACCTGGTGATCGTCGACTGCGGCCAGCAGGCGGCGGTACCAGCCGGCGAGTTCAACGTCCGGCGCCTCATCCGGGCGGCGGGACAGGAACACTGGTGCCCGGACCCGGCGGCCCTCGAACTGTCCTTCGTGCCACATGGTCGCACCGGGCAGCGTGGCGATGGCCGCCGCTGCGGCCCGTTCGGCATCGGCCGGAAGGCAGCTGGCGATGCGGGCCTCGTCATGGTTTTCCAGGAAGCGCACCAGCCGGGACTGGTAGTTAAGGTCCGCGCGCAAGTGGCTGCGGACGGCGGAAGCGTCCTGGCCGACAATCCGGTCATAGAGCCGCTTGTCGTAGCAGAAGTTGAAACCCTGCTGCTGAAGCTCCCACTCCATGTCCCAGTAAGCCTCGGCGATCATCACCGTCTCCGGATGCCGGGCACGCAACTCGGCTAGCACGGTAGGCCAGAACTCCTGAGCCGGCTCGGCTCCGGTCCGGCCGCCCCAGGTCTTGGCGAAGACCTGGTTGGTCATCAGCATGGCCATGTCGCAGCGGATCCCGTCGCACTGCCCGGCGATGTCGGTCAGCACGTCCGCCGTCGCGGCGCGCAGGGCCGGGGAGAACGCGTCCAGCTGGACCACATCGGGCCAGGGCGGAAAGTACGGGTCGCGGCCATGGGCCAGTACCTGTCCGGCCGCGGTCATCCAGCCTCCCGGGTCGGACTTGATTTCGTCCGCGTCGCCGCGGACGAACAGCTCCGGGCGGCTGGCTACCCACGGGTGATCTGGCGCGACGTGGTTGGGCACGTAGTCCAGGATCAGCCGCGCGCCGCGCCCGGCCAGGGCGGTCCGCGCCGCGGCCAGCGCATCGGGGCCGCCGAAGCCCCCATCGACGACATAGCGCCGCACGCAATACGGCGACCCGATGACATCGGTGTGCTGCAGGTCCGGCAGCGCGTCGGCGAAGGAGGCCTGCAACTCGGCATTGGCGTTCGCCAGCGCCAGCCCGGCCGGGCTTCGTCCCCACACCCCCATCAGCCAGACGGCGTCCACCCCGGCCGGGACCGCCGCATCCCAGTCCGCGGCTCCCACACTGGCCAAGGTGACCGGCCGCCCGGCCGCGCGGGACAGCTCGTCCAGCCACACCGCGGTGTTGATCTCGTAGATCACCGGCTGGTCCGGCCACCCGGTCATCGCGCTGCCCCCATCTGCTGGCTTGCGGCCGCGCTCTTGATGGCGCCGCGGCCGCGGGTGCGCAGTCCCTCGCCGCTGACGCCGCGGAAGAGCAGTGGAAGCAGTCCCGCGGTGCCGGTCCAGCCGGTCTGGTGACTCGCCCCGATTCCGGCTCCGTTGTCGCCCCAGGGAACCCCGCCCGTGTCCGCCTCGTCCAGTCGCAGCCGCTCCGCGCTGACCATCGGTTCTGCCCTTCCGCTACCGGATCGACGGCACCCGTTCACGACGTCCTGTGCCGAGACCACTCGCCGGATTGTCAGCCTCCTTCCTCGTGAGCCTGCGTCACATCACCCTCGCTGGGGTGAAGTTACGGCGGGATCCGCTCGGTGTAGCCGCCTTCCGGCCGCCCCTCCACGATGCGGGTCGGCTGGCGTTGGGACGGCATCAACGACCAGGTGGTCTATGGCGCGCCGGCGATCAACCCCGAACGTGCCGGGACCAAGTGCGCGTTCTGGTACCAGCCAAGTCCACCAGCCGCGCACGAGATGACCACCGGGTACCCGAACGACGCTCTCGTGGCATACATCCAGGCCACCCAGCAAGAGGCGGGCTGTCCGGCGGAAACCGGCTGAGCGGATGCAAACACCCCTGAGGACGCCTGGCGACCGCTAGGGGCCGCCCGGCAATCACCCGCCGAAGGGTGAGGACATCCCCAATCCCCGGAGACAGTCTTGGGCGAACCGGACGGTGGGCGCCGGTCACGCGCTACGCCTGACCCTGCCCAGCGCCCGTGCTGTCCCGCTGGTGACTGAACCCGCTGACCGCGCCGTCACACCACGAGGCGAAAATGTCCAGCTTGCGCAATAGGTCACCTGCGTGAACCGGTGAGCCCACACCAGCCGCACGCTTAGCTGTTGCGGCCCGGCGCCGATCGGAGGCATGACATGGCTGTGCAAGTTGATACCGCGGGATCGTCAGCCAGGGCAGGCGATCGCTGGTACGCGCGGTCGCCCGATGAGGTTGCCGCTGAGCTCGGGGTCGATCCGGCCGTGGGGCTGTCGGACGCGCGGGCGGCGGAACTGCTGAGCGCGAACGGCCCGAATGCGCTGCCGGAGGAGAAACCCAAGCCGGGCTGGCTCAGGTTCCTCGGCGAGTACCGCAGCTACATGCAGATCATCCTGGTCGCCGCCGCGATCGTGTCCTTGCTGATCAAGGAGTGGAGCACCGCGGTCCTGCTGGTGCTGCTGACGGTGCTGAACGCGGTGGTCGGCATGCGGCAGGAGGGCAAGGCCGAAAGCGCCATGAACGCCCTCAAATCGATGATGAAGGCGACCGCCCGGGTGCGGCGGGATGGGTCTGAGTCGGAAATCCCCGCCGAGGAACTGGTCGTCGGCGACGTGGTGCTCATTTCCGCCGGGGATCAGGTCCCGGCCGATGGCCGGGTCATCGAGGCCAGCGTCCTGCAGATCGACGAGTCGGCGCTGACCGGGGAGAGCGTGCCCGCGGCCAAGAACACCGAGACGCTGTCCGGTGACCAGCTGGGCCCAGGCGATCAGGCCAACATGGCGTTCATGAACACGCCCGTCACGCACGGCAGCGCCGCCGTAGTCGTCACGGCCACCGGCGCCGGGCAAGATCTCCGGGATGCTGGCCGCCACGGCCAAGGAGGAGTCCCCCCTGACCAGGGAGCTCAACCGGCTCACTCTGTGGATCGCGGCGGCGGCCGGCCTGACGATGATCGTGATGTTCGCGCTGGGCCGGGCCCGCGGCCAGGCCTGGGATGCGCTGTTCGTCAGCGCCGTCTCGCTGGCCATCGCGGCCATCCCCGAGGCGCTGCCCACCGTGACGCAGACCATCTTGTCCATCGGCGGTGTCGACCTGGCCAAGCGCAACGCCATCGTGAAGGACCTGCCCTCGGTCGAGACGCTGGGGTTCACCTCGGCGATCAACTCCGACAAGACCGGCACCCTGACGATGAACCAGATGACCGCGGTCGAGGTGGTCAGCCCGGTCGACCGCTACACGATCTCGGGGATCGGTTACGGCCTGGAGGGCAAGGTCCATCACGCCGCGGGCCGCGCTGCCGCCATCGAGGACGCGACCCTCCTGCCTTATTGCGTCGCCAGTGACGCGAAGCTCGTCGACGGCAAGGTCGTCGGCGATCCCACCGAGGGCGCCCTGCTGGTGCTGGTACACAAGGCCGGGCTCGACATCGACGCCAGCCGCGAGCGGCTGCCCCGGCTGGCCACGCTGCCGTTCGACCCAGGTTACAAGCTGATGGCCACCTTCAACACGGCCATCGACGCGGCGGGCCGCCCGGTCGTGCGGTGCTTCGTTAAGGGCGCCGCACCCGCGGTGATGTCCCGGGTTGTCACGGCCCTGTCGGGCGGTACCAGCATCCCGTGGGACAGCGACCTGAGCGAGCAGCACCGGGCGCACATGGAACGCATGGAGGGCGAAGGCCGCCGGGTGATGGCCGCCGCCATCCGGGACCTTGACCCGGATGACTTCGACCCCGACGGCGATCTGCTCGGCTACGTCACCGGTCTGCAGCTGACCAGCCTGGTCGCCATGGTCGACCCGCCGCGGGACGAGTCCAGGGACGCGGTGGCCAGCGCCCAGGCCGCCCACATCCGGGTCCGGATGGTGACCGGCGATGACGTGATAACCGGGGCCGCCATCGCCGGGCAGCTCGGCATCGGAGGCGAGGCCATCCTGGGCGCCGAATTCGCCGCCCTGCCCGAGTCCGAGCGACTGACCCGCATCGACAGCATCGGGGTGGTCGGCCGGGTCGCCCCTGAGCACAAGGTGCTGCTCGCCGACACGCTCAAGAAGAAGGGGGAGGTCGTCGCCATGACCGGCGACGGCGTCAATGACGCCCCGGCCATCAAGGCGGCCGACATCGGGATCGCCATGGGCACCGGGACGGAGGTGGCCAAGAACGCCAGCCGGATGATCTTGTCCGACGACAACTTTGCCACCATCGTGTTCGCCGTCGAGCAGGGCCGCAAGATCTACGACAACCTCACCAAGTACATCCGCTTCGTCCTGGTGCTCCTGGTCGTCTTCGTGCTGACGTTCCTGGGCGCGACCTTGTTCAACATCGCCGCCGGCGAGCCGTTCACGCCCCCCCAGGTGCTGTGGATTCACTTCGTCGTCAACGCCCCGTTCGGCTTCGCGCTCGGTTTCGACAAGGAAAGCTTGGGGCTCATGGGGCGCAAGCCACGCCCCCGCGGCGAGTCGGTCCTGACCACCTCAGTGATCATCACCGTCGGGCTGGCCGGGTTGGCCATCACGATCGGCCTGCTGTCCATGATCGAGGTCGGCCAGCACCTCTTCGGCGGTGTGCCCGTGGGGCAGTCGATCGCGTTCACCTCTTTCGCCCTGTGCCTGATCGTGGCCGCGGTCGAATGCCGCAGCGAAACCGGCACGGCGCTGACCACCGCGACCTTCGACAGCAAGCAGATGAACTGGGCAATGCTCGGCGAATTCGTCCTGGCCGTGCTGGTCACCCAGATGGACGTGTTCAACCGCCTGCTGGGCACGACCCAGCTCAACCTGCGCCAGTTCGGCTGGGCCCTGATCCCGCCCCTCGCCCTCCTGCCGCTGTGGGAACTCGGCAAGTACGTAGCGCGACGCCGGATAAGTGACCGACCCGACCGAGGGTGATTCCCCAGCGACGGCCAGGGTCAGAGCAAGCGCAGGTCGACGGCCCGCTCGAGGGCCTCCGAGCGTGACGCCACCCCGAGTTTCTGGTAAATCGACCGAAGGTGGGTCTTCACCGTGTTACGTGAGATGAAGAGCGTGTCCGCAATCTGCGCGTAGGTGCTCGTCGGCAGGAGCGTGAGGATGCGCTGCTCAGCAGCGGTCAGAGGTTCGGCGAGCGCGCGGCTGGATTGGGCGGAACCAGGCTGGGTAGCGCGCACCTCGAGCGCCGCGGCCACCAGCTGCTCGACGAACGGGTCTGGCCGCAGCTGGGCCGCGTGCTCGACCATGTAGCTGGTCACCTGCGGTGCGGTGGTGATGACGGTGTTGAAGAAGCCCTGGCTGCGGGCTGTGCGCAGAGCGGCTCCTAGCATACCTGCGGCCGCGGGATCGCCACGCTCTATAGCGGCGGCGGCAAGCAGTACTTGGCGCACCAGCGCGTGGCGTGGGGTCAGGTCACCGAGTCCAGCTGCCCGCAGGTGTTTCTGCACGCCATGGTGATCACCGGCCGCCAGGGCGATTTTGGCCAGCAGCAAGCTGCGGTGAACGGCGGGCAGATGGTCGGCCAGTTCGGCGGGGGAGCGCAGATCGCCGAGTGACAGGCGCAGCAGCGCCTCCTGCTCATCGGTCCGGGCCAGCAGGGCCAAGCTGGCCCCGGTCACGACCTGGCGTGCCGCTTCGACGGTGGTCAGCGCGTCGCGGACCTGCCCGCGGGCCGCCCAGATCTGCGCCCGGTCCAGCAGCCCGAAGAATTCGAACAGCGGTCGGCGCTGTTCGGTTATGGAGAGTACTCGTTCAGTGAGATGTTCTGCGGTGTCCAGGTCGCGGCGTTCTAGCGCGAGGCCGGACAGCACGCGCAGATAGTCGACGGCGAAGAAATGCTGGCTGAATCCCAGCCGCCGCGCATCGGCCTCAGCGGCCCTGGCAACATCGGCGGCCTCAGCTAGCTGGCCGGTCTCGAACGAGGCCAGCGCGCGCACACCCGGTACTATCACGAGCTTGACCGGCTCGGCCACCGTGGGTGCCGCTAGAGCCCTGGCTGCCTCGCGCTCGGCCGCCGGGAAATCGTCCAGGTAGTTACACACGCGCATGAGGACTAGTGGGACGATGGCGTTCCATTCGTCGGCGAGCTGCGTCTGCTCCTGGATGGCCCGGGCGGCAAGAGCCGTCCGCACAGCCATTTCCAGCTGGCCGACCACCCCGTAGCGGAACGACTGGAACGCCGCGAACCGGGCGGCCAGCCTCGAATCGGCCGGGATCTTCCCGGCCCGCTCAAGCAGGTCAAGGTACTCACCGCCGCGAGCCGTATCACCCGACAACAGCAGGTCGGCGGCTAGGCCTAGCAGGCGTTCCGGGGTCTCTACCAGCATCGACGGGTCGACCAAGTCCAGAGCCAGCGGCTCAGGCACCGTCGGGGCATGCAGGAAATCAGCCACGACCTGGTCCTGTAGGAGCACCAGCGCCCGGTCAGCCTGCTGCGCCGCCAGGAAATGGTAGGCCGCACGCCGGGCGTCCCCGGTGGCTTCGAACCATTCGGCTGCCCGCAACTGAAGCGCCTGCTCGCGGGCGCGGTCCCTGGCGCGCAACTCCGCGCGCAGCACCTGGCGCACCAGACTGTGGTACCGGAAGCTGGTCCGGTCGTCGTCGAGTGCCACCAGGAACAGGTGAGCGGCATTGATGCCGTGCAGGAGCGCCGCCGCGTCCTGCCTTCCGGTGACCGCCGCGCACGCGTCCGCGGTCAGTACCCCCACCAGGATGGAGGTGTCGAGCATGAACTGGGCCAGCTCAGGCGGCTGCTGGTCGAGCACCTCGGAGATGAAGTAGTCGGCGGTGTCCTGGCTGCGGACCTCAAGCACCCGTGCCAGCCGCGCCGGATCCGCGGTTCCGTGCAGGGACAGTGCCGCCATCTGCAGGACCGCGGGCCACCCCTCGCTTCGCTGATGGAGCAGCGCCAGGTCGGCATCGGATATCTGGACGCCGAAGTTCGCCAGCAGGTCACGGCTCTCGGTGAGGGAAAAATACAGGTCACGGTCCCGGATCTCGCTCAGCTGGCCCGACATCCGCAGCCGGTGCTGCCGCAGCGGAGGATCAAAACGTCCGGCCAGCACTAGCTGGACGGTCTCGGCCGGCCAGCGCTCGACGAGATCGGTCATGTCCGGAGCCGCCGCGGCGGCCGCGAAATGGAAGTCATCCACGATGATCGCCGAGCCCGCAGGCAGCTTCGCGGCATCGTTGGCGAGCGACGCGGTGACATCGGCCGACATCCGCCTGTCCATCGCCAGCAGGTCGGCGGCATCGGTACCAAACCCTGATTCGATAGCCTGTGGCGCCTCGATGAAGCCGGCCCAGAACCGGACCGGGTCAGCGTCGGCCCTGTCACAAGACAACCAGGACGTCATGCCCGATGGTCGCGCCGCTGCCCAGTCCGCCAGTAGCACGCTCTTGCCCGCCCCAGCCGACCCCACCACAACCGTCAGCCGCTGGCCAGATCCCGCCGCTAGCCGCTCATGCAGCACCGACCTCGCGATCAGCGTGGCGGGCAGCGCCGGCGGCCGGAACTTCGTCAGCGCGAACCGCGTGCCCCGCAAGGAGCCCCGTCCAGTCGTCGGGCCATGTACCATAAGCTCGCGGTTCCTGGGCCCAGGCCATGCCCATAAATCCGTTTTGTACTCCTGCGGCCGTTAGGCCCGCCCGCGCGCGTATGGCGATCGCGGACAATCATTAGATCACGGCGCCGCGTCGAGCACATCACCCGCCACGAGGGATCTGGGCGTGTTTCTCTTGCGCCGTGAGGGGCTGGTGGTTCGAGTGGTGAAAGATCTCCGCATCGGGGCACGGGTCGCTGTCGCCGAGTCTCTGATCACCCCCAGAAGGGCGATCACAAGGAGGCCGGCTACGCGGCATGTTCGAAACCCGCATGCACAAGAGCTAGGAGGCCCGGGAGGCGTAACCAGTGCGAGCACAGACATATGAGATCACTTTCCTGGGGCGAGCGGGCACCACGCTGCGCGCGGTGTTCGACGACTGCGAGGTCACCATAGGCCCCGGTACCACCACCCTCCGGGCCGAGCTGCCGGATCGAGGCGCCCTGTCCGGGCTGATGGAGCGGATCAACGGCCTGGGACTCGACGTCATCGACGTGAGCCTGGTGACGCCACCGCCCGGGCGATAACCGGCCCGGGTCGCCCATTGAGGGGTGATGAAGCGGGCCCGATTGGCAGCCACACTCGGCGGCACGCATGAATCAGCACAGCTGCCGAGATGTGGTACCGACGCGTGGTCGTACTGGATCACCGCGTGGGCGGGCAACGCGGCCGCCGCCAAGGAGATCGCCGTACCGATACTTGGCTGGCCGCACAGTCACCCGGACCGGGGTGAGGTGCCAGAACTATCGGCGCGCCCACGATGGCGACATGGACAAGTCGCTGATCTCTGACCGCCTGCGCCACGCGGTCGGCGTCGACGGCGAGTCGATACTGATGTCGACGCCGGTTACCTGCATAGTCTCACCCCGTGCGCTCCGTCTGGGTGCCTCGCGACCGTCCGGGCGTCCCCGCGCCGAAACCGCCCAAGGACTGGGCCAGGCTGCGGTACCTCGCGGGCATCTCGAAAACAGCTCCGGCTACGCCCGATGACGGGGATGGGCGCCATACCGGGACCGCCCTGCCTGGACTCGGGGACACCGCGCCCAGGTCACCGCATTGATCGGAGATAGCGACATGGCGAAGAAGGACAAGCGTGACCGTCACGACGCGGAGGCCCGGGCGTCCTCGTCTGCCGCCGGGGCGGAGGCCCAAGCGGGGCCGCCCCCGAAGATGAAGCGCAAGCAATACGAACGCCAGATGAGGATCCTGCACGGTGAGCTGGTCGCCATGCAGGAGTGGATGAAGGACTCGGGAGCGAAGGTCTGCGTCGTGTTCGAGGGCCGGGACACCGCCGGGAAGGGAGGCACGATCAAGCGGATCACCGAGCGGGTCAGCCCGCGCGTATTCCGGGTCGTGGCCCTGCCCACCCCCACCGAGCGGGAAAAGTCGCAGATGTACGTCCAGCGGTACGTCCAGCACTTCCCGGCCGCCGGCGAGGTCGTGATCTTCGACCGCAGCTGGTACAACCGGGCCGGCGTCGAGCCGGTGATGGGCTTCTGCACGCCGGAGGAGACCGAGCGGTTCCTCGCGCTGGTGCCAGGATTCGAGAAGGCGATGACGGATTCCGGGATGCTGCTGCTGAAGTACTGGCTGGAGGTCAGCCCCAGCGAGCAGACCCGCCGGCTGGAAAGCCGGATCGATGACCCGCGGAAGATCTGGAAGCTGTCGCCCATGGACCTGAAGTCCTACAGCCGCTGGTACGACTACTCCAGAGCCAGGGACGCGATGTTGGCCGCCACCGATACCGCGTGGGCCCCCTGGTACATCGCGGACGCCGACAACAAGAAGCGCGCCCGGCTCAACATCATCAGCCACCTGCTCAGCCAGGTCCCGTACAAGCCGCTTCCCCACCGGGACATCACGCTGCCCAAACGCCAGCCGCGCGGCGGCTACCGGCAGCCAGACCTCCCGTGGCGGCACATCCCGGCACCGTTCTAACCGGGCCGGGAATGACGCTGACCGCAGACGGGGTGTGGGCCGAAGATGTGCTGCGGGCTTACGGCGCGAGCCTCTATCCGGCGGCGCTCCGGATCGAGCCTGCACCGGGCCCGGTACAGGCTCCGCGCCGAACTCGGCGCCTATGCTTCTCGTGACTAGGCCGGCGTGCCCCGGCCACGCGCTTGCCGACGTCGCGCGCTGGCTCCCGCCTTAGCCTGCCAGGTAAAACGGAAGCCGTTGATAGCGAAGAGAAGGGAGGTGACCCGTGGCCTTCGAGTGGATGAGCATGGGATCGCCTAGCGGGCTTCGGTCCTTCGATCCTTTCCGCATCGCCGACCTGGAGTACCGGATGTGGGTGGCCTACTACCTGCGCCGCTGGACTCATCTGCTGGTGGCTTCGGTCAGGCTGCTCTGGCTAGGCTTCGGCACGGACCTGGCGCGGATCTTGCCGGGCGCCTGGCTGATGCTGCGGGCCGTCAAGTTGTGGGCGCCGTTTCCCGACAACGACTCCGACGGCGCCCAGGCCCGCATGCGCGAGCTTTACGCGCTGGTCAGGCTCCGCTTCGGCGAGCCTGCGGACCCGGCGCGAGCGGCCAGCCTGGAGATCGACTGGTGGCGGGCGCACCGGCAGCGTCAGCATGCGCCCGAACCCGCGGAAACGGGCGACGAACTGGCCGAGTCGGTGACCCGCCTGTACTGCTACCTCTTCAGCGAGACTGAAGCGGTGGTCAGGCCAGCCGTCGTGCACCGAGTGCGGGCGATGGATCTGTCCGATCAGTGGGTTCGAGAGGGGTGCCAACCCGACAGCCCGCTGCTCCCGCTGGAGCGCGCCGCGCTGGTCCGCGCTTACGCCGCGCTGCTCGCCGCCGTCCACCACGAGGAACGCTGATTCGGATCCACCTCGGCACCTTCACCCCGGACGGAGGCGTCTCGCAGTACTGAGCCGGCTTGACCTGCGAAGCTGACGGCTAATCGTGCCGACTTCACCCTTCATCGGGTGATGTCCGTCTGTCACTCTCCCGGCAGGATCGGGCATCGGAAGTGAGGACGACTCCTGTGTCGCGTCCTGGCTGTGCCGGCTTCGGCAGCGAAGGGAGCGCTCGCGCCTGGCGTCATGCGGCGTCATGGCCAGAACCGAAGGCGCAACATGGAAACGCGACCGGACCCGGACACGGCGTCGGCCGAGCCCCGCCTGTTGTCTGGGCGGGTCAGGCGGCGAGTTTCCAGGTGTGGCCTCATTGCCTGAGAGCCTGGCCATCGAAAGAGCCGTTAGCCTTGAAGTGCGCTGGATCTTGCCAGGCCAGCTGGAGGCCTCGATGGCCGAATGGTTTGACCGCTTCCCAGCCGTGGCGGAATTCCAAGAGGACGCCTACCTTCTCGATCCGCGCCTGCCAGGCATTTCGGTGAAGATCCGCGGTGGCAGGGCATTCGAGGTGAAAACTTACCGCAGCAGCCTAGGAATCCTCGATACGGCCGGACGCGCCCGCGGTCACATGGAGTCCTGGCAGAAGTGGTCCTTTCCCGTTGCGCCACTCAGCAAGGTCGGCGAAGGTCCGGCTGGCTGGACGCTGGTGCGCAAGAAGCGGCGGATCAGCCAGTTCCTGGTGGCCGACGGGCGGATCCGGTCGGTCCTGGCCGGGGGAGGCGAGGAGCCGAGGTGTGCCGTGGAACTCACCGAGGTCCGCTTGCGTGATGAATCCTGGTGGACCCTGGGCTTCGAAGCGACCGGGCCCACCAGCTTGCTGCAGAGTCACCTTGACGCCACCGCCGCGCTGGTATTCGCCCGTGACCTGCCGGAAGGCATTGAACTCGGTACGGAGAGCTCCATGTCCTATGTGGAGTGGCTCCGCCTCGGTTACGGCCGGACCGCGCGGAGCAGCAAGTAGTCGACGATAGGGCGGCGCCGGAGCAGGTTTAGCCCGGCGATCCGGGGGCTCGCAGCCGGCCGGGACCGTAGCAGCGCCGCCCGTTCGGATAATTTCAAAATATTTATTCCGAACGAGCGGTGGTCCACGCCCGCGCTCACCAGCTCGCAATCCCAGGGTGACGCCGGGCAGGCCGGCGACATCCTGGCTTGGCCTGAACAGGCGAGCATGTTCGCCAAGAACCTGGTCAGGTGCCTGGTGGTTCTGGGTTCCCTCGTGGTTCGGGTTCCTCCGGTCGGGGGGTCTGGGTGATTCCGCTGATCAGCACGCGGAAGCCCCAGATGAGCCGGTCCGGGCCCGCCCCGGACATGAGCTCGGCGCCGAGGGCCGCGATATGCGGGAAGGTGTCGGCCGGTGCCTCACGCAGCGCCGAAGCGAGCGCGTCCTCCTCGTCATCCGCGCCGGCCGCCCGGTGGCGGGTGCCCTGCTCGGCTGCGGTCGAGGTCGCGAAGTGCAGCAGCAAGTCCACCGCCCACGCAGCCCGGCCCGGGGGCACCCCGCCAGCGGACAGCAGCGCCAGGATCCCCTCGGCCAGGCTCAGGTAGGCGGGCCCGGACGGCCTGGTCACCAGGACCGACTGCGCCAGTCCGGGCTGCCCGAACAAGATGCTGACGTAGGACGACAGGACCGTGATGAGCCGGTCGCGCCAGTCGCCCGCCGCCGTGACCGGGCTCAGGTCGACCTGGCCGAGCAGTTCCTCGAGCATGGCCGCGTGCAGCTCAGCGGTGTTGCGCACGTAGACGTACAGCGACGCCGGGCCGGTGTCCAGCTCTTGGGCCAGGCGCCGCATGGTAACCCGGTCCAGTCCCTCGGCCTGCATCACCCCGACCGCCGCGGCCACGATGCCTTCGCGGGTCAGCGCGGGCTTGGCGGGCCGCTCGCGACGGCTGACGACGGGACGGGTCCTTGATGCCATGGCTCAACCTTAACGAACATGTTCGTTTAAACAAGTTCCTGACGAACAGGATCTCGTAGCCCAAGGCGGCGAGGATCTTCAGGCCCAGGCCCTTGAGGCCGGTGACGTGGCTGGCCAGGCTGGTCTTGCTGATGCCGGGATGGGCGGCCATGGAGCGGACGCTGCTTCCGGCGCGGGTCAGGCGGCGCTGGAGCTCGAAGGTGAACAGCAGGTTGGCCAGCTTGGTGTCGCAGTAGGCCTGGAAGGAGTCGTAGGGCCGCCTCTCGCCGTTCAGGTCCCCGGGGTCGACGCGGCCTCGCTTGTGCATCTCTGAGGAGACGGTGACCACCCGGGCTGTGATGTGCGGCATGAGCAGGGTGGTCAGGGCGAAGGGGCCGAGGTGATTGGTGCCGATCTGGAGCTCGAAGCCGTCGGCCGTGCGTGCCTGGGGTACCTGCATGATTCCGGCGTTGTTGATCAGGATGTCCAGGGGGCCGGTCCAGGCCGCCGCGAATGCCCGGACCGAAGCCAGGCTGGCCAGGTCCAGGGGCCGCACCTCGGTCGTGCCGGGCATCGCCGCGGCGGCCTGGTCTCCCTTGGCTTCGTCGCGGACCGCGAGTATCACCCGGGCGCCCTTGGCGGCGAGCTCGCGGGCGGTGACGAACCCGAGTCCGCTCGAGGCTCCGGTGACGACGACGGTCCGGCCGGTCATGGCCGGCAGGTCCGCGGCGGTCCATCCTTGCTTTGCCATGGCTGATCCATCCTTTGCGCTCGGTGAGCGGTCGTGGCTGCGTACCTGGTGCCGGCGGCTGGTGCGGAGCGGGCCGCCGACTGGAAGTCAGTGCTCCTGGGCGGCGGCCACCCGCGGCAGCAGGCGGAACGCGGCCAGGCACAGGACGGTGATGGCGATGACGACGGTCAGGCTCACCGACACGGCGTGGATCTGCCCGGAATGCAGGCTGGAGAAGTACACGGAGGTGACCGCGGCCGAGCCCACTCCGGCGGCGATCTGCTGAACGGCGCTGAGTGATCCGCTGGCGCCCCCGGCCTCGTCGGGGGAGACGCCGCCCAGCGCGATGTCGAAGATGGTGCCGATGCAGGTGCCCATGCCTGCGCCGATGACCAGGAAGCTTCCGGACAGTTCCCACCAGGTGGCCTGGGTGCCGGCGGTGGTCACCACCGTGAGCAGCAGTCCGGTTCCGGCCAGGGTGATGAGCAAGCCGATCAGGACCAGGATGCGCCCGAGCTTGCCGATCAGGCCCATGCACACGGCCGCGGCCAGGATCAGGCCGGCGATCATCGGCAGCAGGGCGAGGGATGTGTGGCCGGGGGTGTAGCGCAGGCCGGTCTGCAGGAATAGGGAGATGACGTAGTTCAGGCCGCTCAGCGCGGCGAAGAACGCCAGGCCCGTGACCAGGCCAGAGGTGAAGCCCTTGTTGGCCAGGAGAGCCGGCTTGAGCAGCGGCTGGGCGGCGGTGATCTGGCGCCGGCAGAAACCGGCGAACAGGACCGCGGCGGCGCCGAGGAAGGCGATGGGGACGATGGTCCATCCGTTGGAGGAGCCCTGGATCAGCCCGTAGAGCAGGCTGAACATCGCTCCGCCGAGCAGCAGCGATCCGGTCAGGTCGACGCGGGTGGCGGGGTCGGCGTCGACGCGGGGGAGCAGGCGGATCGCGGCGATCAGTCCGGCGCCGCCCAGGACGATGTTGATCAGGAATATCGGGCGCCAGCTCAGGCCGGCGATGTTGGCGTCGATGATGAACCCGGCCAGGACCGGGCCGCCAACTGAGCACAGGCCCAGCAGGGGCCCGAAGGCGCTGAAGGCCTTGGCGAGCATGTCCTTGGGGAAGGTCTTGGTCATGATCGCTATGCCCTGCGGGATGAGGAGCGCGCCGAACGCGCCCTGGACGGCCCGCGCGATGATGAGCACGGCCGGGCTCGGTGCCAGGCCGCAGACGGCCGAGGCGAGGGTAAAGCCGGTCATGCCGACGATGAACAGCCTGCGCTGGCCGTACTTGTCGCCCAGGCGCCCGCCCACGACCAGCAGCGTGCCCATGGCCAGCGCGTAGGCGGCACCGAGCCACTTGACCAGCGCTGGCCCGCCGCCCAGATGGGTCACGATGGTGGGAGCGGCGATGTTGGTGATGGTGGCATCGAGCAGATCCAGCAGGTCAGCCACCAGGACAACACCGAGGATGGCCCACATCAGCTTGGCTGAGCCGGCGGGTGACGGGGTGACTTCGGTCGGCGGCGGAGCGGCGTCAGGCTGGGCGGTGATCGACATTGCACTGGCTCCTTCAGCGGGAAACGGGCGAGGAGGCGGGTCCCCCCTGTCTGCGGTTCTGTGCTCAACCTAACAAACATGTTCGTAACAATCAAGTTCGTAGCGAACATATTCGTTCGAGCGCAACCCACAGGATCGGCCTGTGGGGTTCCAAAACGAGGCATAGGTAGCTGACCTGCGGGTTACGCTCGACCGCCATGCCCGGCTTGCGGTATGACGCGACACCGCATATCGTGCCGATGTATCAACTCGATATATCGGGCTGACGGTTTGCCGTAGCCCGGCTGACGCGGGAGCTGCGATGAGGCGGATCGACTACGACACGGAGCAGTACCAGGACTACGCGCGTGGCCGTGCGCTCACCGAGCAGCAGCTGCAGGCATGGATCAGCGCCTTCGCAGCCCTGCTGCCCCAGCGGCGCCCGCTGGCGGGGCTGGACGTCGGCTCAGGGACGGGCAGGTTCACCCCCGCGCTGGCGCGAGCGTTCGGGCCGGTGACCGGCGTCGAGCCGTCGGTCCGCATGCGCGAGATGGCGCAGGCGCAGTCCCCGCATCCCGGTGTGCGGTATCTGGCAGGCTCCGCCGAGGACATGCCAGTGCCGTCCGGCAGCGCCGACTACGCGCTCATGTTCTTGTCCTGGCACCACGTCCAGGACAAGCCCCGGGCAGCCCGGGAGCTGGCCAGGGTGCTCAGGCCCGCCGGGCGGCTGCTACTGCGCTCCAATTTCAGCGACCACATACCCCCATCAGGGTGGTGGCTGGAGCACTTCCCCCGCGGGTTCGAGGTGGACGCCGCGCTGTTTCAGCCGCTGCATGAGGTCATCGCGACATTCACGTCGGCCGGCTGGCGCGTTGCCAGCTTCGGCACGGTCACCGAGCCGTCCTCCGGCACCCGCGGTGACATGCTCCAACGGCTGCGCCTGCGCACCCATTCGACCTTCGCTCACTTCACTCCCGACGAGCTGGAGACCGGCTTCCGCCGCCTGGAGCAGGCCATCGCCGCAGATCCCGGCGCACCGGCGCCTGCAGATCCTGCGACCCTGCTCACGCTCGAACGGCGCTAGTAATGCCAACGGCGCCTCGTTGACCTGCGTTGCGACGAACTACCCTGTGCATGACCGCCACCAGCCCGGCGCGAGGTCGCAGGTCAACGACCATGATCAGGTTATGGAGCCCGTACGCGGTGTCAGCCGCTAGGGAGCCGACCAGAACGCGCACTGGTGGCTGGCGGCGAAGACCGCGGCTGGCTCGGGCGCGGTGGCCCCGGGTGCCAGTTCCTGGATCTGGTTGTTCCCGGTGAACCGGGGCCAGTGCGGGGCGCCGGGGCTATTGGGGTTGCCGGTGGCGGCGAACCGGGTCCAGTAGCCGATCATCTGACTGGAGAGGGCGAGCTGCGCGGCCGTGAACGGCGGCGTGGTGTCCAGGAGCGGTATTTTCTGGAAGATGTACTGCAGTTCCGTGCTGTGCGCGGCGCCCAGCGGGAACGTGAGCGTGAGGCCGAAGTCATCCGGCGGGTTCGGGTCGCTGAACTCATAGGCGTACACGCCGCTGGCGGCCACGAGATTGTCCGCGGTGAGCGCCGGGCAGCTGAACGCGGAGTCGGTGAACGCCGCCGCGTAGGCGAGGTCCGGCGAGGCGTAGGCCGACAGCGGGTACCGGGCCAGGACTGCCGGTGCCGCGGCACCAAACTGCGCCGCGATCAGCCCGGGATACTGCGCCGCGGTGATCGGGTGGCCGAGCGCGTCGAACCCGAGTGCGACGAAGAACCGTCCCTCGTCGTGATTGGTGCCCTGGAGCAGGGGCACGTGGGCATAGCGTCCCTCGGCGAACGCGGTGGCGGGCGGCAAGGGCAGGACGTCAGGGGCAACGACCGGCCCCCACGGGAGCCCCCCCGCGGCCTGCAGGATCGCCGGGACCGACGCGGCTCGCAGGCAGCTGGGCGCGGTAGCCGCGTTCGTGCAGCCGAGGCTGGACGCGAGCGTGCTTCCGTGCTGCCCGGCCGTCTGCCTGGTCTGGGTCGGGAACACGCAGCCGCTTTCCGCGATCGCGCGCGAGAAGAGGCCGGCTGCGGTCGGCGAGGCCATGTTCGAGCACACGCTGGCACCGCCGGCGGACTCGCCGAAGATCGTCACGTCGCGGGGGTTGCCGCCGAAGGCGCGGGCGTTATCCCGCACCCAGCGCAGCGCGGCCTGCTGATCCATCAGCCCGAAATCGCCGCTGTCGCGGCCCAGCGACCGCAGCGCCAGGAACCCGAAGGCGCCCAGGCGGTAGTTGATCGTCACGACGATGGCGTTCCCGGTGGCCGCGATCGTCGCGCCGTCATAGATGTTGCCTGCGCCCCCGGTGAATCCGCCGCCGTGGATCCACACCATGACCGGGAGTTCCCTGGGCGATGCCGTCAGCGGCGTGTAGACGTTCAGGTAAAGGCAGTCCTCGGCGGTGCTGGTCGTCGGTACGCCCGTGCCGATATTCCCGGTCTGCGCGCAGTTGGGGCCGGGGAATGTGGCGGACCGGATGCCGAACCACGGCGCCGCGGGTCGCGGCGCCCGCCAGCGCAGCTTCCCCGCCGGCGGTGCCGCGTACGGGATGCCGAAGAACTCCCGCGCCGTGCTCGTGTCCAGGCCCTTAACCAGGCCGTCCCTCGTGTGCACGATGAGCGGCAGCGGGAGCTGCGTGGCTCCCGCGCTGGCAGCCCTGGCGCCGACGGCCGTCTTGGCGCCGGCGCTGCCGGTGGAGAGCCCGGTCAAGGCGACGGCGAGCCCGGCGGTAGCGAGCACCCGGGCACATCGGATAGCGGCGGTGCTGATCCTGGGCATGGCGGCCTCTGTGCGGATATGTGCGGATATTACTGACCAGTAGGTAGTCTTGCGCGCCGTGGCGGACGGGTCAAGGCCCTGTGCCGTGCCGAAACCCTGCGCAAGGTCTGACCTGCTGCTTTACGCTCGAGCTGTTCCGCGCCAGCGGGGACCGGGCCCGGGAACTCGGCTATCGCCGGGGCGAGGCCAACGCGCTGGACAGTCTCGGCGAGGCGTATCTCCGTCTGGGCCGCACCGCAGACGCGGTCTCCTGCTTTCAGGAGTCACTGAGCGTACTCTGCGAACTCGGTGACCAGTACAGCCAGGCCGAAATCCTGACTCATCTCGCCGCTGCCCGCCAGGTGGAAGGCGATACCCCTGCCGCACGCGTCTGCCTGCAGCACGCGCTGGCCATCCTCACCGAACTGCGGCACCATGACGCCGCGCAGGTGCGCGCCAAGCTCCGGGACCTCGATGCCGGGCCCGCGGTAGAACAACCAGCGTAGAGGTGTCGACCAATTGCGGCCCGCGCGAGAGCTGACATCCGCGTGTGGGGTGCCGTTTCCGGCACCCACAGGCCCGGCGAGGCTTGCGGTCATCCTGGGCCTGTGCTTTGTGATCATCTGTACGCCGGCTGGCACCCCTGCACGGGGAGGGTCTAGTCCAGGATTTCCCGCGAGAAGCGTTCGTGGTTCCGTGCTCGTTCCTCGGAGGCTGCGGCTAGCTGCCGGAGCAGCGCGGCGGTCCGCCATTGGGCGGTAACTTGCCTGGACCAGCGGCGGAATTGCGTGGCTGCCGCATGGTCGGCGTCTGCGGCACTGACTGGTGACCGGATTATCAGGTCTGCGTGGATCTTGCCGTTGAGGAGGCCGGGTTCTGCTCGCAGGACGGTGGGGAGGGCACGCGCGGGCCGGAACTGGTCGAGCAGGATGGTGAACAACAATTCCAGCCGTGCGCGGGTGGCGGTGCCAGAACTGCTGCGCTCGAGGTAATCCAGGAGGTCCCGTACTTCGGTGTAACGGCCTGCCGCATCGGTAGTGTCGGTGCACGGGCAGAACCGGACGCCCCGCATCGCGCCGGACACCATGCAAGCGCTGCTGGGCTGGGCGCTGACCATGGTCGAGGTGATCGGCCCGGACATCCGCGACGCGTGGCATACCTTCCGCCAGCTGGACAGCGGCACCCACCCCTCGCAGCAGGCGTACGACGGCCTGACCCGGCAAGACCGCCTGGTGAAGTTCATCGGCAGGGTGCGCCGCGAGGGCGGCGAACTTCCCGGCCACCCAAGCGGCGCGATCAACACCGGGCACATCCAGCGGCTCATCGGAATCCCGGAACGCGACCGCAGCGGACTCTCCGCAGGCCAGAAACGGATGCTTGCGCAATCCGGGATACCGGTTGCCGACGGCACGTACATCGGCACAATCACCGGGCAGGTCACCGGACGGCCCTGGCGGGAACGGCCGCTCACCGTTGCTGAACTGCCCACCCTGGTGCGGTTGCTATATGCCGCCATCTTCACCGTCACGTGTTACCTGTCCGGGATGCGCCCCGGAGAGGTTCTCAACTTGCCACGCGGATGCCGTGGCGCCGACGAGGAGACAGGCGAACTGCTCGTCCGCGGACGCCGCGGCAAGGGCTATGACCGCAGCCCGCTACCTGGCGATACGCACAGCCCGCACCGGCCATGGGTGGTCGCCGCCCCCGTACGCGCCGCCGTCGGCCTGCTCGAAGAACTGTCCGACGGGCCGCTGCTGTTCCCGGCCAGCCTGATACACGCGCACCGCGCCCGCCCGGCAGAGTTCAACGCGCGCAAGGGCCATGCCATCACCTGTGACATAGGCGACTTCATCAGCTGGGTGAACAGCACCTTCACGGTCCCGGGCGGAAAAGCGCCGATACCGCCCGACCCGTGCGGGCACATCTACGGCACCAGGTTCAGGAGGACACTGGCCTATTTCATCGTCCGGCAGCCCCGCGGCCTGATCGCCGCCGCACTTCAGTACGGTCATGTCAGCACCAAGATCACGCTCAGCTATGCCGGGCGAGCCGACACTTCGTGGGTGGACGATCTGGCGGTGGAGAAACTGGAAATGGTCCTGGACCAGGCGGAACAAGACGCGGCGGGCCTGCGGGACGGGGAACATGTCAGCGGCCCGTCCGCGGCCGAGTACCGGGTGCGGGTCGCGCGGTCAGCCGCCTTCGCCGGCCGCACTGTTACCGGCGTCCGCAACGCTGCGCGGCTGCGGTTCTGGCGGCCGAACGGGACAGGCTCGCCTCCGAACTCGCCAGCGTCCGGGAGGAACTGGCGCGAGAACGGGCCGCCGCCGCGGTCCTGCGCCGGATCTCCGCAGAACTCGCCCTTGAGCTCGACCAGGCCCGTAAGGAGCTAACGGACGGCACCAAGGTAACCCGGCTGCCGCTACGGCATATGTGAGCGACCTGATCCGGCCGTGGCCCGCTGCAGGTCACTGGCATACCGGGCTGCCGCTGCGATGAGCCCGGGAAGCTCCGCCGGCACCGGGAGCGATGCCACCTCGGCGACAGGCACCCACCGGTATCCGGTGGATTCATGGTTCAGTGTCACCCTCGCGGTCACCGGGCGCGCTACGTACACTTATGCGGGCTCGGACTTTGTCCACGCCGTGATATCGTCACTCTCCGTGACCATGTTGGGGTGGCGGGCGTACTTCACGAGGCGCGGGCTTCCGCTGCCGGTTGCCGACGCTGATCTGCTGGCTGATCCGGCCGGGCTGGACCGGTGGCTGAATGAGCATGATGTGCTCGACGGGCAGCCTTTCCTGCTCGATCCGTTCGGGCGGTACGACGTCACGCTGAACTTGTTCTTCACGGCTGAGCTTTTCGCGGAGCCGAGGAACACCCAGCTCGCGGTGGCGCACGATCTCAAGCGGTTCCTCACGTTCTTGTGGGAGAGCCGTGGCGAGCGGTCGTGGAGGGACGCCAGTCCTGAGGACAGGGCGGCGTTCAAGCGGTGGCGGCTGTTCGATCCGGAAGGGCCGCATGTCGAGTCCTCGACCTGGGACCGGGAGGTCGCGACGGTGAACCGCTTCTACCGGTGGGCGGTCCGGCGCGGGCATGTGCGGGAGAACCCGATCGTGCAGCGGGAGAGCCGGGTTTCACCGTTCCGGCGCTCTGATGGCCGGGAGGTGCCGGCGGAGGCCTCCCGCACGGGACCGCGCCGCCGGGTCGCGTGGCTCACGTCGGCGATGTACCGGCAATGGCGCGATGTCGGGGTGCGGGGGCTGGATCTGCAGGGACGCCCTGATCCTGGGTTCCGCGGCCGTTTCGCGTCGCGCAACGCCGCCTATACGGACCTGATGTTCCGCACCGGGCTCCGGCTTGCGGAGCAGACCAGCTTGTCGCTGTTCGATGTGCCTGAACTGGCCGGTGGCGTGGTGAACGCACGCGCGTGGCTCCCTGCCCGGATCGCAAAGGGCGGGTCTGCTCGTCACTTCTATGTCCCGGCACCGGTGCTGAAGGACGTCCTGGATTATGTCGAGATGGAGCGGGCCGAGGCTGTTGAGCGGGGCCGCGCCGCCGGCGTGTACGAGCGGATGCGTGATCCGTTCATCGTGGAAGATCCGAGCCGTCCCAGGGTGCGGCTTGACGGGCGGTGGGAGCCGGTCACCAAGCTCGATGCGTCCGAGCGGCTGCGCTTGCTGATCGACACCGGTGCCGGGCTGGCACCTGCGGCGCTGTGGCTGACGGAGCGCGGGCTTCCGTCGCGGCCATCGGGCTGGCAGCAGGCATTCGACAACGCGAACGAGCGCTGCCGCAGACTGCGGGTCGGCTGGACCTGCCATGCCCATATGCTGCGCCACTCGTTCGCCGTCATCACCTTGGAACAGCTGTGGCGTGGCCATCTCCGCGAACTCGGCGAGATGGTCCCTGCGCAGCGCATGACCTACCAGATGGTCTACGGTGACCCGCTGAACTGGGTCCGTCTGCGGCTGGGCCATACCTCGGTGGAGACGACCCAGATTTACCAGCACACGCTGCACGAGCTGGAAATGGAGACGAGGATGGCGCTGATCCCGGACATGTGGGAGCTCGCCGACGAGACCGGGGTGCCAGTTCCGGCATGAGCTCGTCTGCTGCCGCCGGGCGCCCCGCACGGCCACGCCGGGGGGAACGGTCCGCGGTCCCGGAGGGCCGGTACGAGCCGGAGCCGCTGGTGCAGGCGACCGTCGAAGGAACCAAGGTGGTGTTCTTCGGCGAGGACGGCCGTTCGGCTGTATTCGACTTCTCCAGTTATCCCTGTCCTGGCCTGCACAGGGGGCTGGCTGAAGCGTTCGCGGCCAGGACGGGCGAGACCGGAGGTCTGCGGACCCGGGCCAGCGCCGTATACCTTCGCTCGAACATCCGGCTGTTCCTGCGTTTTCTGGGCGGCCTGCCGCATCCTCCGGAGGTGCTTGGCGATTTGCGGACTGAGCATCTGCACAGCTACCGGCGGGAGCGGCAGCTGCGGATGTCGAGCGAGAGGTCAGCGGTCAGGGCGGCCGGCGAGATCGCGTACTTGCTGTCGATGCTGCCCATGAAGGCGGCGCGCAGTGATGTCGTCGCGATCCGTGACCGGCTCCGGGCCGGGGAAGCGCTCGTGCGCGCAGGTGAGCCGGGACAGCTTCCCGTGGCGGATGCGGATCGCGCTGCGTGGCTGACCGAGATGGCGCAGACAGGCAAGGTACCGCAGGCGATGGCAGGCAGGCGGCAGGGGCAGCAGCTCGCCGCGGCACGCTCTTTGTTCCTCACGTACCAGGATCTGACGCCACTGCTCATCCTGGGCGTCGGGCTGACCGGCCGCAACGTCGAGACCGTCAAGGAACTCCCGGCCGAGCATCAGCTTCTGCAGGACGCCGCCGTCGCCGTGACGGTCGTGAAGCGGCGCCGGGGCAAGACGCGCAGCCGGGAGACGGTGCACTGGGAAACCGGGCGGGCACGCAGCCGGGAGCTGCACACGCCGGGAGGGTTCTATCTGCTTGTGGCGGAGCTGACCGAGCGCAGCCGCATCTTCAGCGGCTCCCGGCATGTCTGGTCGGTGTTCTCCGCGCCCCGCGGCGCGAGTTCGGCACGTCACCATGATCCGTTCGGGCAGTCGCTGAGCTTCGTCGAGCTCAACCTGCCGCAGTGGGCGTCTGGGCACAACCTTAGCGGCGACGACGGCCAGCCGATGCGGGTCACGATGAACAGGCTGAAGACCTCGGTCGAGGTCCGCGTGACGCGGGCAGTGGGAGGTCACCTGCCATCAGCTTCGCGGACGAACACGATGGACGTGTCGTTCCTCCATTACTTGCGTAACGACCCGGTCATCAGGGAGTGGGCCGATCAGGTGCTGACTGATGCGCTTGATGACGCCGAGAACAGCGCGCGGTCTTTCCGCCTGCGCATCCTGGACGCCCAGACGCGCCAGGGCCTCGGGGCAGGACCGCACGACACCGCCGCCAGGCTCGGGATCACGGCCAGTCAGCTGCGGCAGGCAGATTCCGGCGAACTCGATACCCTGGCCAGCGCCTGCCTGGACATCGAGCGGCACCCCGACACCGGCGAACGCTGCCAGACCTCGTTCCTGGCCTGCCTGAACTGCCCGAACGCGCTGGTCACCGGGCGGCACCTGCCGATGCTCCTGGCGCTGGCCGATCAGCTGGAGCGATGGCTGCAGCATATGAGCGTCGATGAATGGCGCCGCCGGCACGGACTGACCTGGCTGATCATCACCCGCGTCATCCTGCCGCGTTTCACCCCGGCGCAGATCCGCGATGCCGGAGTGAGCAAGCCGCCATCCCTCCCAGTGGACCTGCTCAGCGGCCCTCAGGAGCAGGCATGACCATCACTACCGCAGAGCCCTGGCCCGCGAACCGGCACGCCGCCGCTGCGCCCTCAGGCACCCGCCGGGTGCTGGCGACCCGCAAGCTGCGGCCAGGGCACTCGCTCGACCAGACCGCTTGCTTCGACGATGACGTGTGGTCCCTGACGTCGGCGCTGCTGCAGAAACATCAGCACAACCGCTATCTGGACTTCGGCACGCTCCCCGTCCAGTTCGCCCTGACCGCCAAGGAGGTGTTCTACGGGCTGCTGACCGGTGACCTGCCCGCCGGGTTCGAGAGATGCAGGAGCGTGTACTCGATCCACTGCCAGTACGGCTATGCCCGCGACTTCCTGCGGTGGGCCGATCAGCGTGGTGTCCAGCAGCTCGCCGCACTGACCGAGGCGGACATCGACGACTACATTATCTGCCTGAAGAAGCAGAAGCTGACGGCGGGAGCTTATGGGACCAAGCTGCGCGCCTGCTCTCTGTTCTGGCGCATGCGGCACCGCCTGACCCAGGATCAGCTCCGGTTCGAGCCGGTACCCCGCCAGCCGCCGAACGGCCGCGGAGAACGGCGAGTGGAGAACCTCACCGAGCGGATACCCGAGCAGGTCCTGGCTCCGCTGCTCACCTGGGCGCTGCGGTGGATAGAGGACCTGTCCGGCGACGTCCTCGCCGCGTATGCCGAATGGCGTGAGCTGCAGCGCACCAACCGCAGGAACCTCAAGCACGGCGACGATGACCCGGCAACACGTGACGCCCGGCTCACCGATGTCCTGGCCAGCTACCGCCGTGACGGGCGCCCTCTGCCGGGACGATCCCGTGACGGTCACGGCAGCGGCGTGAACTACTTCCATCTGGCCATGGAAGCCGGAACCGACCCGGTGCACCTGCATAAGCTCCAGCGCAAGCAGCAGATCCTTGCCGTAGCAGCCGACCTGGGCGTCTCGGATCGCCCTTACCTGCGGCTCCAGGCCGAAGGGCGAATCGGCGGGAAACCGTGGCTGAGCCAGATCGGCCACACCGACGTCGAGGAACTGACCAGGCACCTGCACACCGCCTGCTATATCGTGATCGCCTACCTGTCCGGCATGCGGGAAAGCGAGGTCAAGCACCTCCAGCGAGGATGCGTGTCCCGCTGGAACAGCAACACCGGAGTCACCGCCCGGTACAAGATCCGGGGCAGGGCCTTCAAAGGCGAGCAGGACCCGGACGGCACAGACGCTACCTGGGTGGTATCGGCTACTGCCGCGCGTGCGGTGGCGGTGGTCGAGCAACTCCACGACCAGGACGAAAACGACCTGTTCGCCTTGCTCCCCGCCTCCCGGCACCGCCGCCGCGCGCATTCCAACCTGACGAAGACGACCAACACCACCAACTGGGACCTGGCCCGGTTCCAGGAATGGATCAACGCGTACTGCGAACAGCATGGCCTGCCAGAGGCCATCCCCGCGGTCAACGGGCAGGTCTGGGTTGTCAGCACCCGCCAGTTCCGGCGCACGCTCGCGTGGTTCATCGCACGCCGGCCGGGCGGCGTCATCGCCGGCGCCTTGCAGTACCGTCACCATCGCGTGCAGATGTTTGAAGGCTACGCCGGCACCTCCGCGTCAGGCTTCCGGGACGAAGTCGAATCGGAAGAAGCCCTGGCCAGATGCGAGAAACTCGGTGCCATCGCGGCAGACCCGGCCTGCCGCACACTGACCGGGCCGGCCGGAGAGGAAGCCGAGTCACGGCTGGCGGCCTTCGCCACGCTCGGCCCGTTCGCGGGCAAGGTCATCACCGATCCGAAAAGGCTGGCGCGCCACCTGCGCCAGCATGACCCGCACATCTACCCGGGCACCTTCGTCACGTGCATCTATAATCCCGACCGCGCGCTGTGCACCCGCGGGGATGACAGCAACGGGCCGTCCCTCACTGACTGCGTGCCGCTGCAGTGCCGGAACGTCGCCCTGACCCCGGATAACATGCTGGCGCTCAGGCAGCGGCTTCGCGGGCTTGACGCGACGCTCGCCAGCGATGACGTGCTTGCTCCCTACATCCGGCACCGGCTCGCTGGACAGCGGGAGGAGCTTGCCGGGTTCCTTGACCGTGCCAGCGCGGGACCAGCATGACGATCGGCCTGCCATCTGAGATCGAGGTCCGCGCCGCGATGGACCAGATCCTGGAACGCAGCGCGCACACCGGCCGCCGGCCGGTGATCGCGGACGTCGAACGGAAACTGGGAGTCGCACACGCGACATTCTGCCGGCACTTCACTGCCCTGACTGACACCTACTTCAAGCCACGCGCCGCCGAACTGCGGAAAAGGCCGATCGACACGACAGGCGCCGAGGCCCAGACGATCCAGCAGGCGATGCAGAGGCTCCGCCAGGAGAACACCGACCTGCGCAAGCTAGTCCAGCTCTACGCGGAACAGATCCGCCAGCTGACCCTCAACCGGCATGATCTCACTCTCCAGGTCGAGCAGCTATCGGGCGTGACCCGGATCGGCACCTCCAGACCGTCGTGAACCAGCTCCGGCGGACGAAGCGGCTTGACGCTTTGCGCGTTAAGCCCGGTCCTGTGCCAGGAGTCCGGCGCGGGCCGCCATCAGCGCCCCGACAGTCTCCATGCTGGTAATGCTGGTGCCGATCCCGTTCAGCGCCTCCGCGACCGGGAGCAGCACAACACTCATGTCGAAGTACTTCTGCCACCACGCCGACCCGGACGGCCAGGCCCGCGTCGGAGTGCTCTTCACCGCTGCCCGGTGGACCGGAGAACCAGTCAACGCCGAACCAGGCAAGTGCAGCGAGATCAGCTGGCACGACCTCAGCGACCTGCCCGCCGACATCGTCAGCTACATCCGCGCCGGCTTGCTCGCCTACACCCGTAACGACGCGTTCAGCCTGGACGGCTGGCCGGCACTGGCCTGACGGCAGGTGCACCTGCTCAACAGCTGGTCGTGGCGGCTCGCCGGGCCGGCCTGCTACTTAGAAGTCCTAACAAAATGATCAGCGGGTGAGGTGTCGCCAGAAGATGATGGCGGCGGCGAGGGTCATGAAGGCCTCGTGGATGTCGTCGCGGATCTCCCAGCGGATGAGCAGGCGGCGGAACCAGTGCAGCAGCGCGATCGTCCGTTCGGTCATCTGCCGATGCGCGCCCGGCCACTTGTTGCAGGTGGCGGGACGCGGGGCGGACCCGCGCCCGTCGTTCGGTCTATGGGCGGACTCCGCCCATGAGGGACCCGCGCCCCGGCTGACCCGTATGCCGGGGGCGCGGGTCCCGCGTGGGCGCGATGATGAGGGAGAGCCGGGTGGTATGCGTGGTGGGCAGCCCGGCACCCGCAGCGGTAACTCAGCGCGTCCGGGACTCGATCAGGTCGTGGATTTGCTGGGTCACGGGATCGTGCCAGCTAGCGGCGAAGTTGATGTGCAGCCAGGCGTCGGCGTCGACTTGGAAGAGCTCGTCGCGGATGGACGGGTCGGCGCCGCGCTCCAGGAGCAGGCGGATCACCTCAAGATGACCGTACGGGATCGCCCAGTGCAGGCCGGTCTTCCCGAGGTAGGGCGCGACGTCGGGGCTGACGCCGAGGTCAAGGAACCAGCGCACGACCTCGGTCCGGCCGTGCTGGCAGGCGTGGACGAACGCCTCGGCGATGATCTCCTCCGGATCGTCGGTCGCCGGGATCCGGGGCGGGAAAGGGCTGAAGTCGGCGGCATTGGGGCGCGACGACGCGGCGTCCGGCCGCAGCCTGCCGTCCGCATCGAAACAGGCCCGCACCAGATCCAGCCGGCCGCACGCGGCATACGTCCAGAGCGCCCGCGGAACGATTCCGTGCTCGGCGAGCAGGTCGACGACCTGCGTATGGCCGTGGTAGATGGCGTTCTCCAGCGGGGTGATGCCCCGTGTCCGGGTTCCGGGGTCGGCGCCGGCGTCGAGCAGCAGCCGCACATACTCCACCCGGTTGGAGAAGGCGGCCGGGGTCAGCGGGAGGTCCAGGTTGGTAGCCTTGCCGATCAGGACATCCACCGCGGCGCGCGGCACACCGAGTTCCTCGCCGAGCCGGACACCGGCGATCGCCTCGGGGTAGGCCAGCATCTGCAGCAGGGTGTCGGCCTGCTCGGCGGTCAGCCGGGCCAGCCGGGCGGTGTCGCCGGCCAGCAGGGCTTCGGCCTGCGGGCGCATGCGCCGCCACTTCTCCCCGCGTTCGTCGAGATCACGCTGGAATTTCCTGGTGGACGACATGAGCTCCCGCCAGGTCGGGAAGCCGAGCTCCCGGGCGATGATCAGCCGCGCGTCACCAAGCTCGGCGGTGGAGGCGTCGGTGGTGGCGGTGTGCCGGGGCACATAGGCCCGCAACCGTTTCAGCGCGCCTGGGTCGTTGCGGCGCAGGTCGGTGAGCAGGACGTCGGCCATCGAGGCGTAAGCGCCCGGCCCCATCCCCATCAGGCGGGAGACCGGCCGGTCCTCGATGGTGCTCTGACTCTGGATGTGCGCGCGGAACTCGGCCCAGGTCCGGAATCCGTGTTCCTGGGCGAGTACGAACTGGGCGTCGCTGAGCAGGAACCGCTCGGCGGCCCGGTCGCCCAGCACATCGGCGACCCGGGCTTGGGCTGCCGCATCGCCCGTTTCGTACGTGCGCTGCAGGTGCTTGGCCTGCTTGCGGTAATACTCCAGGTTCGGATGGGCCGACAGCTCGAAATGACGATCGGACATCGCAACCTCCTTCGTCGCCGAGGTCCGCTTACCCGGCCGGAAAGAGGCTGGTCGTGTCCGGTGCGCTGACGGTGCTACTCGAGGTGGGAAAATCCCTGCCCGCGGACTGGCAGCGCCCTCGCACGCTCCATCCACACTAATGACCGGCTCTGCGCGGAGCAACCGTCAGAAGGCGTCGAAGACGTCTCCTGGCGGCTCAGCCCGGAGGCGTTGTATGCCGGCCTGGGCTATGACCATGACAAGTACCGCCGGATGGTCTGCGCCGCAGGGGTCAAGCCGGCCGTCGCCCGCCGGGGCGTCGCGCACGGCTCTGGCCCGGGGCACTAATCGGTGGGTGATCGAGCAGACGATCGCGTTGCTGCACTGGTTCCGCCGCCTGCGCATCCGCTGGGAGATCCGCGACGACATCCATCAGGCCTTCATGACCCTCGCCGCCGCCATGATCTGCTGGCGACGCCTCGCCCGCTGATCATTCTGTTAGGACTTCTTAGCCGGAACCACCGCACAGCCAGGCGACAACGTGAAAACTTTCTGTGGCATCCCGTCACGACACTGGAGAGGCCATGTGGGAGGAGATCGCCAGCCTGCACACCCACCACGGCGAGGTGGCGCCAGAGGTGCGTGTGCTCAAGCTGGCCGAGGAAACCGGGGAGGCAGCCGCCGCCCTGATCGGGATGCACGGCTGGAATAGCCGGAATGGCGTGTGCGCCACGCAGGACGACCTCCTAGGCGAGTTGTCGGACGTGATCATCACGGCGGGAGTCGCTATGGCCGGGATTACTGGTGACACCGGACAGGCCGCCCAGGCTTTCCGGCGCCGCCTGGAGAGCGTGCTGACCAGAGCCGGACTCCAGGTTCCGGCACCAGAACACACCGGCCGGCACTGGACAGCATCGGCGATCGTCCTTCACCCCGATACGGACGAGGTACTGCTGATAGACCATGTTAAATCGGGATACTGGCTATTTCCGGGAGGCCACGTCTGTCCAGGCGAGACTCTCGCTGAGGCCGCTGTCCGCGAGGTCCGTTAGGAAACAGGCATCGAAGTGCAGATCATTACCGGGCCAGTGCCCGCCTACGACCCTGTGGTCACGCACCCAGTGCCGTTCACAATCATCGAGGCGCCGGCGGCAGACCCCGTCAACGGATGGCACCAGCACGTTGACGCACTATTTGTCTGCTATGCCCCCACCGGGCGGATCAGCCGGCTCGATCACCGCGAGGCAACAAGCGCACGCTGGACCGGACTAGATGAGATGCAGAAGCTGAAGGTTCCTGGCGAGCTATCCGCCATCACCAAGGCGGCGATCTCATGGGCAGCCCTGCACGGCAAGCGCACGTCCGTGTCCTAGACAGTCTCGTCGTAGCAGCGGACGAATGGACAGCCTGAACAGCTCGTATAAGTAGACCGAGTCGACATGGCGGTGGGCGCCGATCTTGCGGTCGGTGACCTTCCCGTCGATGATCGCGAACGGGAGCGGTACTTCGCGGACTCTGGGATGAGAGAAGCGGGGTTCGTAGATCAGCTCGATTTCCAGTCCGGTTTCCTCGCGGACTTCACGGGCGGCAGCGGTGGCGGGGTCCTCGTTGTCCACGTGACCGCCTGGGTAGATGAAGCCGATGCCCTTCGCTGACTCCAGCAGCAGCACGTGGCCGTCGTTAAGGATCACCGCTGAGGCGGTCGGGTGGCTGATCATGCTATTTCTCCGTGTGGTTATCGCTGACGGTGCGAATGAAGGTACCCAACGCGGCCCCGTTAGCGTGCCTGCCCGCGGCGCTCCGTGCCGCATTCCCGCCTGGTTCGCGCCGTCAACCAGCTCACCCTGGAGAACCAGCAGGTCCGTGACGCGCACGCTAGCAAAGGCGACGTCGTCCCATTCCCGCCGGGGCGCAAGCCCCACCACCGCGATCGATGACCAGGCGGGAGGACGACGCCGCGCTGCCAGATGTTCGCTTGGAGGCAATTGATGCCATCGAGCCCGCCGACGGAGGCGGTCGGGCAACTGATCATGACAAGTCCGCTGCCTCACCGGCCGTCTGTGTACGGCTCGGCCCTCCTCACCTGCCCGCTCCTTACTGGTGGTGTTACTCCGTCCCCCTGGCCGAGTGGCTGCGTCCTGTGACTGGCCAGACAATGCCGTACTCCATTGCGGGGATCGGGTCCTTATTCCCGGCCTTTGCGGCTGTCGGATGCACGGCCCTGTTCGTGAGCTGCACCATCACGTCCCGGGCATTGGCCTGCTGTGCAGCGGGTAGTCAGGGAAAGGTCACCTGGATGTCGAGGCCGCCTCCGGGTCGGGCGCGGGCGGTGAGGGCGGCATTGTGGGCGTCGGCGATGGCGCGGACGATGGCCAGGCCGAGACCGTGTCCCGCGCCGCGTCGGGTCCGCTGGGTGCCGAGCTGGCGGAACGGCTGGAACAGGTCCTCGACCGCATCTGGCGGGATGACTGTGCCGGTGTTGCCGACCGAGACGACGGCGCCCGCGGCGGTCAGGCTCGTGGATATCTCTACCTGGCCGCCGGGCAGGTTATGCCGGATGGCATTGTCGAGGAGGTTGGCGACCAGGCTTTCCGCCAGGCTCGCGTCACCGGTTACCGGGGCCGCGGCGAGTGCCACGCCGAGGTGGACGCCGCGGCGCTGAGCTTCGTCCTGGCGGGCCAGGACCACATCCCGGGTGATGTCGGCGAGGTCCAGGCATTCCAGTTCCCCGATCCCGCGCTGGCTGCTGGCCAGGGCGAGCAGCGCCGCTATCAGGCGCTCCTGCTGATCGCCAAGTTCGACCAGTTCCTGGCAGGTCGCCCGCAGCGTCTCCACGGTGGGTTCGGGGTCGGCGATCGCGACCTGGAGCAATGCCCGCCCGGCCGACAGCGGGGTCCGCAGCTCGTGGGAGGCGTTGGCGATGAAGTGCCGCTGCGCCTGAAACGCTGCCTCCAGCCGCCCGAACAGGTCATCGAGTGTTTCCCCGAGTTCGGTGAACTCGTCGCCCCGGCCGCGCACGCCAAGCCGCCGGTGCAGGTTGCTGGCAGAGATGTCGCGGGCGGCGGTGATGATCGCGCGCAGCGGGCGGGCGAACCGTCCGGCGATCAGCCAGCCGGCCGCGAGGGAGACCATGGCCATGACCGCCAGCGTGGCCACATCCTCCCAGAACACCTGCGAGCCGATGGTGATGGGCATGCGGGTCGGGTGCCCGGCCGAGACGGCGCCCGGCTGACCCGGCCCCGACTCATGCACATCGTGCTGGAGCAGGCCCGGTACCAGGGTTTGCGTGATGCCGAGCAGCGCGATACCTGACGTGCAGATGACGGCGCCGTACACAAGGGTCATCCGCGCCCGCAGGGTAGGGCGGCGGACAGCACGCGTTGCGCCACGGCAGAACTCAGGCATCGGGTTCTCCGATCTGGTACCCGCCCTCGCGGACGGTGGCGATGACGGGCGGGTCGCCGAGTTTGGCACGCAGCCGGCGCATGGTCTGCTTGACTGCGGTGGTGAACGGGTCGGCGGCCTCGTCCCAGACCCGCTCCAGCAGCTCCTCGGCGGAGACCACCCGGCCCGCACAGCCGAGCAGGTACTCAAGCACGGCGAACTCCTTAGCGCTGAGCGCCAGCCGCTGCCCGGCACGGGACGCAACCCGGCTGCCGGGGTCGAGCTTGATGTCGCCATGGGTGAGCACCGGGGGCAGCGGCACGGCGGTGCGGCGGCCGAGGGCGCGGACCCGGGCGGTCAGCTCGGGGAAGTCGAAGGGCTTGGCGAGGTAGTCGTCGGCGCCGAGGTTCAGGCCGTCCACCCGGTCGGTCAGGCCCCCGGCCGCGGTCAGCATCAGGATCCGGCTTGGTGACCGCCCGGCGGCCAGCCGCCGGCAGATCTCGTCGCCGTGCACGCCGGGCAGGTCCCGGTCCAGCACCACGACGTCGTAGCGGGCCAGGGCCAGGTGATCGAGCGCCTCGTCCCCGTCGTAGGCGACGTCGACCGCCATGCCCTCGCGGCGCAGCCCGGTCACGATCGCCCGGGCCATCGGCTCGAAATCCTCGACCACCAGCACCCTCATGACCGCGCATGTTCCCTTCACGCAGCGTATTGACCAGCACTTTCAGCATGCCAGGCCGCCGGTATCAGCCAGGTATCAGCCGCTGGCACCGTGCTGATACCGGTCCCGGCGTACAACCACGACCATGAAACCGGTAATCGAGGCCGCCCGGCTGCTGCGAGCCGAGTTCACCAAGTTCCGCACGGTCCGCGGCTGGATGATCGCGCTCTGCGCGGCCGCGGTCGTGTTCGTGCTCGTGTCCTTCTTCAGCGCCTTCGAAAGCCGCTCGGGCAATTCCCTCGTACCCACTGGCCCGGGCGGCGAAGCAGTCACCGACACCTACACGTTCGTGCACCAGGAGCTGGCCGGCGACGGTACCCTCACAACCCGGGTGACGTCGCTCGCGGGGGAATACAGCTCCCCGGACGCCCCGGTCGGCGCCGTCAGCACGTCGTCGAAGAGCGTGCCGGACTCGCAGCTGGAGCCAGGGCTGGCACCGTGGGCCAAAGCGGGGATCATCCTCGAACCGGACACGAGCCAGGGAACCCGCTATACGGCCGTGATGGTCACCGGCTCCCACGGTGTCAGGATGCAGTACAACTACACGCACGATAGCCCGGGACTTTCCGGCGCTGTCGGACCGTCATCCCCGCGGTGGCTGCGGCTCACCCGGGCCGGCGACGTCATCACCGGCTATGATTCCGTCGACGGCGTCCACTGGAACGAGACCAGTGCTGTCCGCCTGGCCGGCCTTCCCCGCACTGTCCAGGTCGGTCTGTTCGTCACCTCTCCGGCGTACTTCACCTCCGGGACCAGCGTCGAGGGGACCCCAAGCGTCGCCACCGCCGCCTTCGATCACATCTCCGTCCGAGGCGAGCTTCCCCGCGGTTCCTGGACCGAAGACGCGATCGCCGGCTCCAACCCTTTCACCTGGCAGCAGCGATCCGCCGACGCGTTCACCATCAGCGGGTCAGGCGACATCGCACCGCTGGTGGGTGGTGAAGGTGCTGCCACCCACTGGTCAGGAGCGAGCGTCGTCAACGGGACAATCGTCGCGCTCCTGTTCGTGATCGTGCTCGCCGCCTTGTCTGTCACCTCCGAGTACCGGCGCGGGCTCATCCGCGCCACCTTCGCCGCCTGCCCACGCCGTGGCCGGGTCCTGGCCGCCAAAGCCGTTGTCGTCGGGTCGCTGGCCGTCGCCAGCGGAGCCATCGCGGCCGCGATCGCCGAAGTGGTCAGCCGCCACGTGTTCGCCGCCAACGGGAATTACCTCTTCCCGCAGGGCGGGCCTGCCCTGGCCCGGGTCATCATCGGCACGGGGCTCTTCCTAGGGCTCGCCGCGGCACTGGCCGTCGCGGTGGGCTCAATCCTGCGGCGCAGCGCCGGGACGGTCGTCGTCGGCATCGTGCTCCTGGTGTTGCCGGGCATTCTCGCCACCGCCATGGGCCTGCCAGCTAACATCGACAGCTGGCTGATGCGGCTCACCCCGACCGCGGCCTTCGCCATCCAGGCCACTCTGCCCCGCTACAGCCTGGTAACCGACGCCTACATACCCGCGAACGGCTACTTCCCGATCAGCCCCTGGGCCGGCCTGGCCGTGCTCGCTGCCTATACCGCGGCGGCCCTGGGCGCCGCCGTGTGGCTTGTCCGCCGGCGAGACGCCTAACCCGGCGGTGCCCGTCAGGACGAAGCATGCCAGGCCGCCGGTATCAGCCAGGTATCAGCCAGGTATCAGCCGCTGGCACCGTGCTGATACCGGCCCCGGCGTACAACCACGACCATGGAAACGACAATCGAGGTCGCCGGGCTCCGCAAGCGATACGGCCGCACGCTCGCGCTGGACCAGATGACGTTCACCGTCTCATCGGGCCAGATCACCGGCTTCATCGGCCCCAACGGGGCGGGAAAATCCACCACGATGCGGGTGATCCTCAGCCTGGACGCCCCCGACGCGGGGCACGCGCTGATCGGCGGCCGGCCCTATGCCAGCTTGCGGGATCCGCTGACCCACGTGGGGGCGCTGCTGGATGCCGGGGCGCTGCAGCCGAGCCGGACCGCCCGCAACCACCTGCTGTGGCTGGCCCATTCCCAGGGCCTTGGGGCCCGCCGCGTCGATGAGGTTCTCGCGCTGGCCGGGCTGCAGACCGCGGCCCGGCGCAAAGCGGGCGGCTACTCCCTTGGCATGCGGCAGCGGCTCGGTATCGCCGCCGCCCTGCTCGGTGACCCGCCGACGCTGATGTTCGACGAGCCGTTCAACGGCATGGACCCCGAGGGCATCGTCTGGATGCGAGGCTTCCTGGCCTCACTGGCCGCCGAAGGCCGGGCAGTGCTGGTCTCCAGCCACCTGATGAGCGAACTGCAAGACAACGCCAGCCACGTGGTGATCGTCGGCCGCGGCAAGGTCATCGCCGACGCCAGCGTCGCCGAATTGCTCGCCGCCGCGTCCGGTGACCGGGTCATGCTGCGAACCGAGGCGAGCACCCAGGCCGCGACCGTGCTGGCGAACGCCGGGGCTGAGGTCGACGTCACAGGTCCGGACAGGCTCACCATCGCTGGTCTTCCAGCCGAACGGGCGGTGGTGCTCCTGTCCGAGCACGCGATCCCGTTCTCCGAGGTGACCGCCCACCGGGCGACCCTAGAGGAGGCCTACATGGAACTCACCAAGGACGCGGTCGAGTTCCAGTCAGGACAGGCGGCCTCATGACCACGGTCACGCCCTCCCGGCCGACGGCACGAGCGAGCCGCGCAGACTTCGCGCATCTGCTGCGTGCGGAATGGACCAAGTTCAGGACGGTTCGCGGCTGGGTCATCTCCGTCATCGTCGCGATGCTGCTGACCATCCTGCTCGGCCTGTTCATCTCGCATAGGGATCACACCGTACCTTGCTCCACCGGCCCGAATAGCTCATGCACTTACGCAGCTCTCCCGGCCGGCCCGGGCGGCGAATCGGTGACCGACACTTACTACTTCGTGCACCGCTCGCTGACCAGAGGCGGCAGCATCATGGCGGAAGTTACCTCGCTGACCGAGGTGACCGAAAGCAGTCAGACCCTGCAGGGACAGCCGACATCCACCCAGCCCGCCACGGTGCCGTGGTCGAAGGCCGGGCTGATCATCAGCGCGGGCCCCAGCCAGGGATCGGCTTACGCGGCCGTCATGGTCACCGGCAGCTACGGCACCCGGATGCAGTGGAACTACACCGGCGAGACCCCGGGGCTGGAGGGCAGCGTGTCCGCGGCGTCGCCGCGCTGGCTGCGTCTGACCCGCGCCGGTGACGTCATCACCGGCTATGACTCCGCCGACGGCACGAGCTGGGCCAAGATCGGCACCGTCACCCTGCCGGGGCTGGCATCGACGGTGCAGGCCGGGATGTTCGCCACCTCCCCGGGATACACCAAGCAGACCAGCGAGCAGGTCACCAGCGCATCCGGGACCGCCGCGCCCACCGACGCCACCGCCACCTTCGATCGCGTCGGCCTGTACGGCGGCTGGCCCGTCGGCTCCTGGACCGGCACCTCCGAAACCGTCCGCGGCATCTCCGCGTACGTGACGGGACACGAGGCCGGGTACCGCCAGGCCGGCGGCACCTTCACGGTTGCGGGCTCCGGGGATATAGCGCCGGACGTCACCGACGGCACGCCCATCGACTCGTTGCTCGCGGGCCTGTTCCTCGCGCTGGTCGCGGTGCTGGTGGTCGGCGCGCAGTTCATGACCGCCGAGTACCGGCGGGGCCTGATCCGTGCCACGCTCGCCGCCAGCCCGCGGCGCGGCCGGGTCCTGGCCGCCAAGGCCATCGTCCTCGGCGGCGTCGCCTTCGCCGCCACGCTAATCGCCGCGGCGGCCGTGCTCCTGATCGGGATCCCGCTGCTGCGCGGCAGCGGCAACGCCGTCTACCCGGCGACGGCGCTCACCGAGGTGCGGGTGATCGCCGGAACCGCCGCGCTGGTCGCCGTCTTCGCGGTCTTCGCAGTCGCCGTGGGCGCCATCGTGCGGCACGGTGCCGGGTCTGTCGCCGCGGTCATCGCCGCGATCGTCCTGCCCTACCTGCTGACCGCCGGCATCGCGGTACTGCCGGCCGGCGCGGCGGACTGGGTGCTGCGGGTCACCCCGGCCGCGGGCTTCGCCATCAGGCAGGCCATTCCGGCCTACCCGCAGGTAGCCGCCAGCTACACGCCGTCCAGCGACTACTTCCCGCTCGCGCCGTGGGTCGGCTTCGCCGTGACCTGCGCCTGGGCCGCACTCGCCCTGGCCCTAGCCGCCTACCTGCTGCGCCGGAGGGACGCGTGAGGCAATCTCTGCACGCCGAATGGACAAAACTCCGCACCCTCGCCAGCACCTTCTGGCTGCTGCTCACCGCCGCCACGCTGACCGTGGCCGTCAGCGCCGCGGCAGCCGCGGCCACCCGGTGCCCGTCCGGGGGCTGCGCCGACGACCCGGCCAAGATCAGCCTGACCGGGATCTACCTCGGCCAGGCCGTCGTCGCGGTGCTGGCGGTGATGGCTGTCAGCGGCGAATACGGCACTGGCATGATCCGTCTCACCCTGGCGGCGACGCCTCGCCGGGTCACCGTCCTGGCCGCCAAGGCGGCCGTCCTGGCCGGCCTGGTCCTGGTCACCGGGGCGATGGCCGTCGTCGTCTCGCTGCTGGCCGGGGGGCTCATATTGCCCGGCCACGGCATCGGCCCATCCCATGGCTACCCCGCGATTTCCCCCGGGAACGCGGCAGTACTCCGCGTCGCGTCCGGGTCGGTGCTGTACCTGGCGCTGATCGCCCTGCTCAGTCTCGGCACCGCCACCATCCTGCGGGAAGCCGGCGTGGCTATCGGGGCCGTCCTCGGGCTGCTCTACCTGGTCCCCATCATCGCCTTCGCCGTCAACGACTCGGGCCTGTCACGCCACCTCCAGCAGATCGCGCCGATGACAGCCGGGATGGCTATCGAGGCCACCACCGGCCTGAACACCCTGCCCATCAGCCCCTGGGCAGGCCTCGGAGTACTCGCCGCCTGGGCCGCGGGCGCGCTGCTGCTCGGAGGACTGCTGCTTCAGCTGCGCGACGCGTGAACAGCCGCTCCCAAGGCCGCACCTGTCCTGGGAGCGGCCCCTGACACCGCCGGACGCGACCCGACAACCTGGATTCCGACAATCAACTTGGCTAGTGAACGCCGGGGGGAAGCCAGAGCCCGGACTTGACATGCTTGATGAGCAGCACCCTGTCGTCGGTGCTGAAGACAAGCGCGGATGCCGTGTAATGCTTGTGCGTGCTCATTCCCGGCCTCCTGGCCTGTGATCCCTGTGCGCGGTGTCCCAGGCCTGGCCGTCTTCGGCGAGGACGACGGCAGGTGCGGGACCACGTTTACCCGCATCACTCATGGCGCACGGCCCGGTCCACCCCGCCATCAGCGAAGACCGCGTAGTACTTGGTCCCCGTCTCACCAACCAATGCGAGGCTGACCGGCTGGACCAGACGGCCGTCGTCGACGAACTCGGTGTCAAGGAAGATCCTGCTCAACGGACCGGGAGCTTCGGTCATACGGTGTTCTTCCCGTCTGCTTGCCGTATGAGTGCCGGCATTCTGGTCGTGGTGCGGGCACGCTGTGTCATTCCGGGTACTTGTGGTTCTGGCTGCTGGATGACACGGAGGCTGTTCCGCCACGCGGCTGCGTGGGTGTCAAGGTGCCGGGCCAGTGTGCGGAGGCTGGCTTCGGCGAGGTCGGCCAGGGCCGTGGCACGGTGGCACGCGTCCGGGGGCAGGGTCGCGAGCCGGGCCGGCGGCGTGAAGAACTGGACTTCCAGTCCCTGTGCTGCGAAGGGCGCCGGGTTCAGGTAGCGGCTGCCGCCGGTCCCGCACAGGTAGGCGGTCGCGCCGACCGATATGGTCAGGTCCGCGAGCCGTTCGGATCGCCCTGTCCTGGCGGCGGTGTCGCGGCTGCGGCAGATCCTTCCCCGCCACCCGACCGCCTTCAGCAGGGCGATGGTGGTCCGCTCGCTGGCCTCGGCCACCCTTGACGAGGACGCGACGGCGTCCTCGGCGTCGGCCAGCAGGCCCGAGATCTCCGCCTGGTGCGGGCTCTTGCGGAAGTACTGGCGGAGCAGCCCTCGTACGTGCCGTGCCGCGAGATCCGGGTCGACGATGAGGGCGTCCTTGATGAGGGTGGCCCGCCCGGCCGGGAGGTGGACGGGCACGGTGAGCCAGCGGGCGGGCAGGGCGGTGCCGACTGGAGGGAGGTAGCAGCGGTGCTGGTAGTCGCGGCGGCTGAACTGGACGTCATCGAGGATGACCCACACGTCGGCGGCGTACAGCTTGGCGAGGGTCGACAGGCGGGGGAAGAAGTTGGGCTGGTGAATCGCGCACGTTAACCCTGGCATCGCGCGTCACCCTTTCAGCAGGCGGCTGTCGTAGCCGCGCGCGGTCAGCCGCTGGTAGGCGGCCATCACCTGCGGGGGAACATCCTGGGGGACGGCGAAGCCGAGGGCGGGGTATTTGATGATGCGCTGCAGGTCGCCGACGAGCATGTCGATGACGAGCTTGTCGTCGCCGATCGTCTTGACGTAGTCATCGAGCGACAGGTGCTCGGACGCGCAGACCGCATCGACCTCGGGCCAGGTCTTGCGGGCGGTGGCGTACGCGCGCCGTTCCATGTAGGGCTTGGAGATCAGCATCACCGACGTAACCTCGATCCCGGCGGCCAGGGCGCGGCGGGAGAACTCGATGTTCTGGCCGGTGTTGGCCGCATCGGGTTCGATGATGACAGCGGAGGCGGGGACGCCGAGTCCGGTGGCGTGCTCGGCGAAGTGGACGGCTTCCCCGCGCGGGAACCGGGTGGCGGTGGTGGGGCTGTTGGCCCCGGTGAACACGAGTACGGGGAACAGGCCGGCGTGGTAGAGGTCCGCGGCGAGGGTGGCGACGCCAAGGTCGTGGCTGCCCAGGCCGATTCCTGCCGAGCAGGGGCGGGCGGGGTGGTGCATCTGGTGGTAGTCCCAGATGGCCTGCGCGTCGGCCCGGTCCTGGTCGGTGGTTCCGGCGCGTGCTGCGGTCACGGTGCCTTCTCTCCCTGGCAGTCTTCAGCGGGCGGTGTCAGCTCGCCAGCTTGCGGATGGACTGGATGGTGGTGAGCTGGTGGGACAGGCCGCTGGCGGCGGCGAGGCTTGCCGTGCCGTCCAGCAGGTTCAGTCCTTCGGTGCGGGTGGCGGGGTCGGTCAGAAGGATATGGGCCTGCGCGGCAGCGAGCCGGACCTTCTGCAGCGGCGTGTCGTCAGCGCCGCTGTCGCGGGCGACGGCGATCAGCCGCTGCGCCCGGGACAGGTCGCCCGCGCCGCGGTAGGCCAGCGCGAGCTTCTGGTGGGCGACCGACCACTCTTCGGCCTCGCCGAGTTCCTCCAGCTCGCGGGCAGCCGCGGTGATCACCCGGGCGGCGTGGCCGTGCTGGCCGGTCATCGGCCTGCCCTCCCGTCCTGGCTTCTATGCAAGCACGCCGCCACGGAAGGCTGCGCCGGAAGTGCGACGAAGTGCTACGCACGGTCATTCCCGCGTCCGGTCCGGCCGCCGGATGCGGGACGCGACGGCCTGGTCGCCCACAGAAGGAACGGGAATGACGCCGCAGGAAGCAGCCCTGAACGGCACCCTGCATCCAGCAGGAGCGGCCGGAACTGGCCGTGAGCCCAGCGGCAGGGTCAGCCAGCCGCCGGCGCCTGCACGGGCGCGGCGCCCTTGCGTGTCGGCGCGGCACGGTGCGCCCTGTGAGCGTGAGAGCGGATGGCGGTCAGCCGGCCAGTCGCAGCGACCTGACCCGGGGCGCCCGGGAGTCGTCCGCTTGAGGCGGGTGGTGGAAATACGTGCTGCTCCCTGCCGGAGACCGCCCAGCTCACTGAGGCTGAAGTGCCGGGAACCAGACGTTCCCCGCACGGGGAGTGATGTCCCGGTGACCGTGCTGGCAGCGGGGAGGCCCAGGAAGATTCTCCAGTCCCCTGATCTCGGCTCGAGGACGTGACCAGATGACACCCTCGTCACAGCCCGGAGCGGCCGGATGCGCCGTGTCGCGCACTCGGGCAGTGCCCGCAGGCCGGGAACATGCGGCCAGCGTGCCAGTACGGTTCGCCAGTGTCATCGACGCCCACGTCATCCTCCGGCGGGCCGGACAGATCCTCCTGCTGCGCCGGGCCGGCGACGTGTACGCCAGCGGCCAGCTCTGCCTTCCGTCGGGACACCTGGAGCGGGGCGAGAGCATCCGGCAGGCCGCAGTGCGCGAGACCTTCGAAGAGACCGGGATCACCCTCGACCCGGCGGCGCTCCGCCATGTCCTGTCGATTCACCAGCGCAACCCCGGAACTTCGGACACCCGGTTCGGGTTCGCGTTCACGCCCGGGTCGTGGGACGGCGAGCCCGTCAACGCCGAGCCGCACAAGCACTCCGAGCTTGTCTGGGCCGACCCCGCCGCACTGCCCCCTGACACAGCCGAGTACACCGCCGCCGTGATCACGGCCGCCGAGCGCGGCCTGACGTTCACGCTGAACGGCTGGTAGCCGTGGACAGCACGGCCTGGGACCTGCCCTCCGGCACGCCCGCGGCTCCAGGTACACGCACGGGCGGGCAGTTTGCCGCCGACGCCGGCCAAAGGACCGCCATGACCGGCGGACCGCCCCAGGTGCATCACGAAGGAGCGCAGGTAATCATGACCTCGCACGGCCCGGTGCACGGCCGGGCGGCCGGTGACCGCCGATGACGAACATCGCGTTCGCCGGCCTGACCGCGGCGGGCAAGACGACGCACGCGCGGCGGCTGGCGGCAGACCTCGGCTACCGCTACGTCTCGGCCACGGACATCTTGCTGGAGATCTTGGCCCTGGCCGGCCTGTCCTCCAGCCAGCTGGAGACCGCGCGGCTGGCCGGCAATAGATACGGGTACCAGCGATGACAGCCGGGATGACACTGCACGTGATTCACGGGATCGCCTGCGCCGGAAAGTCTGTCACGGCGCTGCGGTACGCCAGCGACAACGGCATCCGCACCGTCATCAGCACCGACTACCTGCGGGAAGTCCAGAGACTGTACGTCCCCGCAGACCGGTCCCCGGCGCTCGCGAAAGTCTCGCACACCGCCTGGGAAATCTCCGGCGACCCCACCCCGGGCGGCATCATCGCCGGATTCACCCAGCACGCCGAGGCCGTGTTCCCCGCCGTCGAGGCCGTCACCGCGAAGCTGGCCCGCGACGGCCGGGACGCCGTCATCGAGGGCTCCTGCTTCCACGGCGCCCTCATCACCCGGCTGCGCCAGCACACAGCGGACGTCACCATCCGGCCCGTGCTCCTCACCGTCGAGTCGCTCCCGCAGCTCCTTGACCACATCACCGGAAAAGAACTACAGCGCGCGCCCGGGTCCGAGCCCCGGAGCTGGCGGGCGAACGCCACGGTCCTGATGACCATCCAGGACTACCTGATCGCCGACGCGGCCTGCCACGCCATTCCCCGGACGCGGGCCGCGCAGCCCATCCTCGACGGAGGCCCCCTATGAGCACGCACGCCGCCGATGTCCGCGACCTGGACCACGTCGTCATGGCAGACGGCCGAATCTACCGGGTCGTCGGCAACCTCGACCACCCCGCCAAGTTCGTCGGCTACAACGTCTACTCACCCGACCCGGACGGCGACCGGCTCTTCGGCGGCACGCCTTACCGCAAGAACTACGCCGAGGACGACGAACTGCCCCAGGACGCCCTCGATACCTATGTCATGCTCCCCAAGGCCAGGATCTGCGAGCACTTGGACCCGCGCACCGCAGCCGACGAAAAGGCCGGCACCTTCGCGGACACCCCCTGGGCCGGTCTGCACGCCGAACTCACGGCCCTGTTCGGGGCTGATGCCGTCGGGATCTTCGGCTCGGCCATGCTCGGCATGCACCTGAACGAGGACGGAGGAGTCCGCAAGGACGTCGACTTCGTCATCGAGGGAGCCGGCAATATCCCCGTCCTGCGCGAGCACCTGCATGCCCTCCGGTCAAGGCTGGGCTTCACCGAGGTGACCAGCGCCCGGCAGGGCCGCCAGTACGAGCGCTACCGGCGGGTCTTCCGCCACGAGAACAACTCGACCGGCCTTGTCATCAGCCGCCGGTGGACTGCCCTGCAGGCTCCCAACGGGGTCGTCACCACCATCCGGTTCCGCGACGGCGCCGTCCGCATGCCCTGCCAGCTGGCCGGCGCTTTCCCTGTCCAGGCCAAGGACATCACCGTGACCGGGCAGGTCGCCGACGCGGACCTGGCTAACCTCTTCCCCCGCGTGTTCCGCCTCGTCACGGTCGGCTACACCTATACCGTTCACCTGTGGTGGTGGAAATTCGCCAGCCCCGTCCGCGACGGTGACATCGTCACAGTCTGCGGCAGCCGCCGGGACGTGCTCGGTCCGGACGTCATCCGGGTCAGCAGCTTCACTAGCCACTGGCTCCAGATTCACAACCCGTAAAATCACGTGACCTCGCACCTGCCCGGATCACACGACCGCGACCGAAGGGGACAAAGGCACCGATGCTCGACCGGATCACGCTCATCACCGGGAACGCCGGCAAGGCCGCCGAGTACGCCGCCATGCTCGGCATCGAGGTCAACCCGGCCAGGGCCGAGCTGACCGAGGTCCAGTCCCTCGACGTTGCCCACGTCGCGGCCCGCAAGGCCGCCGACGCCTACGACCAGCTCCGCGAGCCCGTCCTCGTCGATGACACAGGACTGACCATCCACGCGTGGAACGGCCTGCCCGGCGCCCTTGTCGCCTGGTTCATCGACACCGTCGGCCCGCAAGGCATCCTGAACATGGCCGCGGGAATCACCGACCGCCGCGCGACTGTCAGCACCGCGCTCGGCTACGCCGACGCCACCGGAGTCCGGGTATTCCAGGGAACCGTGGACGGCTCCCTTGCCACCGAACCGCGCGGCACCTCCGGCTTCGGCTACGACCCGATCTTCATCCCCGACAGCGACAGCGGCCACCGCACCTACGCGCAGATGACCAGCGAGGAAAAGAACAAGATCTCCCACCGCAGGCACGCGGTCGAGGCAATGCGAAGCGGCCTGGGACTCGGGTGACCCTTCTGGCAGACCGGAGAGGCCCGTAATCGGTATTGCCTCGGGGTCGTCCCAGGCCGGCGAGTACAACTGGAACACGCCAGGCTTGTGAGCTCGCCGCACAGGCAGTGCGTCGCATCGCTAGCCACTGACTGCGCGCGAAGGCGGACACTGCGGCAGCCTGGTCTTCTCGGTGGGCCAGGCGCCAGCCGGCAGCGGCGCGAAACCTACCCGGACGGTGGATGCATCGGCAGCTTGACAGAAGACCCTGCTTTTCTGGCGACCACGTTCGTCGTCATCGACACCGTTATCCGCGCAGTCGGGTGTCTCAGCGCAGGCGAAACCGGGAATACATCCTGGTCAGCTAGCAATTGGCGGCTGCCCTACTAGGCCGGGAGTCCCCGCCGCAGGTATCCGAGGTACTCGTCATATCGCGCGACGTGTTCCTCGACGACTTCGCGCACTTGACCTGGATAGGAAATGCTCCACAGCGTCGTCCGCCAGATGAGGCCTTCCAAGTGCAGCCAGCCGCTCTCGGCGACCGCCCTCGTCAACGGAGACTGAGACCCGCGATACAGGCCGAGGAGCGCCTCGAAGTAGCCGTCGAAATTCGCGGCCAAGTCGTATATCGAAGACACCCCGGCGGCGCCCAGCTTCGCAATGTCACCGGAAAACGGTATGACATCCGACATTTGCAGTTCCTCAAACTCGCGCGGCCCGTGGACGATCGTCCGCGCGCAGGCGAACTTGAGGAACGCCACCCGAGCCTCTGGCACTTGAATCTCCAGCGCCCGTTGGGGCCGCTCGCCGGACTGCTCGAGCGCGGCGACGTGCATCGCCGCCGCCCCCAGCATCGTCAGGTCGTAAGCGGTCGAGAGCTCCTGAGTCCCCGGATCGCCGCCGGGGTCGTACCCACCCTCGAAAAGCGAGTCGACCTCGCCGACCACGCCGCCGAAGTCGAATGCGCCGATATTCTGCAGGGCTTCCCAGCCGGCCACGTCAACCCCCTAGCGAAAAAATACGGCAAATCCTATGCAGGCCAGTCCGAAAGCGGTGGCGCCAAACAGGATCGACATTATCCACGCGATCAAGCTGTCCGTCCGTTGCCCAACTGTATCGGACGCGTAGAGCAGGACCGTAAGACCGACGATCGCTCCGATAACAAGGACCAGGGCGCCCAGCCGAATCGCGGAGGTCGAATCCGTGCCGAAGACCGCGAGGAGCCCGAGGACGGTGGCAATGGCGGCCACGAATACCCCGATAATGGTCCCCGGACCCTCGCCGCCGCCCTGGACGTCGCCCAGGGCGGAGCTCGGGACCTTCAGGCGCGACACGTCAGCCCACTTGAGGTTCAGCGTTTTCAAGGCAGCCGAGAATTCGTCGATAGACGGCCGGGCAACCGCATCGCCTGCCTGCCCGGCCGCTGCGGTCGGGCCTGACAACTTCTCCCACGCCTGGTCCAGTGCCGTCCGCGCCTCCTCGAAGTCATTGACGGCGGCCCGGGCGTCGGTGGTGTCCCTCGCTGCGGCGGCCGTGTCCCGGTCGTACAGCCATTTCCACCCGCAGTCGAGGAGCGCCTGGCCAACGAAGATGGCACCGACGACGATCAGCGCCATCGGCACTGCCCGCTCGGAGGAAACAATCCGGCCTGTCGGATATATGAGCCAGCCGCCGACAACTCCCGCTATCCCCACCAGAGCGCGCAGCAGCAGCAGGATTACCTGATTCTTAAGCATCGTCCGAAGGCTAGCCCGAATAGCAGAAGATGTCTTGCCTTCCCCGGGGGCGCGGTGTCAGTGGCTGCGCAGGGCCGAGATCAGCTGCGGCTTGGTCATCGTTGAGCGGCCCTTGATGCACATCTCGCGGGCGCGCGGCCAGTTCCTGCTTGGTCCAGTCCTCGTAGTTACGGCTGCTGCCGCCGCGCGCTCCGACTTCGCTGCGTGAGTTGGCGGCTGCCGCGTTCGCGATCCGGGCCGACTTCTCCTTGCTGTTGCCCTCCCGCCGCAGTGCCCGGCCTTCCGCGTCACCAACGTTCTGGAACACCACATCTAGCACCCCGGCCACGTGATCCCCATCACTCCCAGCCCGCCGAATCGCAACACGCACACGGCAATGCGGGGTTACAAACGCATGCCACGATCGGGCCAGGCCAATCGCAACACGAATCACCGCAAACACGGAAAATGCAAAAACAAACAAGGCCGTCATCCTGGGCGTGCTGCCGCCGCACGAGCTCAAGACGCCCGGTGGAGAGGCGCCACGGTCGACGACCTGGCCAGCCGCCGGGGAGAGCTGGCAGCGGTGCTGGACGAGGCCGCGCTGCTCACCGAGGGCGAGACGATGGCCCGGCTCGGGCTGGACTGGGGCGACTGGCGCCGCAGCCGCGACCACGGCGTCATCCCCGGGCCCAGCGGGCCGGTCCCAGCACCGATCCGCTAAGTATGGCCACGGCGGCCAGGTAATGGAGGCTATCGGCATTTCATCTGTCGGCTACAGTGCCTGCATGCTGCCGAGCCGCCTGCGTTCCCGCTGCGGGTTCCGGACGGCCCGCAGCCAGCCCCACCATCGCTGCGACCTCGGCCTCGGTCGCCTTCTCCCACTCGATGCCAAGGCACCACAGCAGCCGGTGCCACCGCAGGAGATCGAACGCATAGCTGCGGCAGGTCAGCGGGCTGACATCGCCGAGCACCAAGTCCCGCAGATAGGCACTCACTTCCCTGAGTTCCTGGCCGTCGCTGTTCACGACGAAGAACGGCAACTGCGCCCCTGCCCCGCCAGCACCGCTCCCAACGCCGGGACAGATCCCAGCCCCTCCATCAGTGCATGCCGTATGTCCTCGACCACGTCTCACCCTCTCAGCGGACCGGGCTGTGCGCCCGATCGATGATCAAGATGAGGTGCAGTTAACAGGGAGGCCGAGGAACTGCTGCCATTCCTCCGATGTTATCTTGAGTTCAAACAAATTTTCATCAAGTATTCGCAGGTCAGGGCTGTCGCGTACGCGTCCGTGACCGTGCCTGTGATCGGCACCTGGCCCCTGTGATCTAGGGGTAGATCGTCTGCACCGGGCATTCGGGGCCGGGGCCGGCACCTTGAGTCTGGTCCCGGCGGGCTAGTCCCACCAGAATTCCCATGTGTTGGTCCCGGCCAGGCGGCTGGCGTATCCGGTCAGGGTGTGCGGGTGGCCTTGCCAGATGTTGTCGGGGCAGAAGGCAAAGTGCTCGGCGGCGACGGGCAGGGCCTCGTCCAGGGTGGCCGGGGGCGCGGCGACGCTCACGTAAAGGTCGGCGAAGCCGACTCCGACGACGCGGGCGCCGAAGCGGTCTTCCCAGCTGCGCATGATGGCCGCGATCTGCCCGGTGTCGTTGGTGTAGTTCAGCGGCCCGGTCCAGCCCGCGGCGGTCAGGGCGTCCGCTCCGCGGTCGGCGGCGACCAGTCCCAGCCGCAGGGACGGGTCCTGGGACAGCAGGTGAGCGGCGTACTGGAGGGCCATCGCGTCCGGGTCGGCCGCGGGTTCCCTGCCCGGGGCGAGGCCCGGCCACTGCATGCCGTAGGGAGCGGTCACCGCATGGCGCTCCGCCGCATTCGTGAGCGGATCGTAGTCGGGGTCGTAGTTGGTATAGTTCGCCCACCACCCGGCCAGCAGGCTCGCAGGGTCGTGGCGATCCGCAGGGGTGCTCCACTTGAAGGCGAGCTCACCTGATTCCCAGGGCCTGTATCCCTCGTCGTTCCGCAAGGGTTCCAGAAACAGGGGCCACAGGCCCGAGAGGCTCCTGTCCGCGTATGCCTGCGCCCACAAGCCCTCTGAGATGTGGTTGCCTCAGTGCGAGCTGCGTAGGTCTCCTCGTCCATGGTTACCGGACTCCTTGTCCTTCTGGGTGTCGTCGATCGGGGTGCCGTTGCCGGTCCAGCGGCGCTGGCTGTGGTAGCCGGCCGGGAGCTGGT
>WNGJ01000408.1_pt1 | contig 82889 bp, 78 predicted proteins | sample 5400611 | NCBI WGS metagenome assembly WNGJ01 (sample SAMN13153375, study PRJNA577476) | soil metagenome | isolation source: 40 cm soil or saprolite under Garry oak tree replicate 1 | place: USA:California | collected 2016-06-15 | reverse complement strand
GGATGCGGCGGGATGATCGTGGCCATGCCGGTGCCGGTGGAGTGCGGTGGGATGATCTTGGCACCGCTGCCCATAAACCCAGCCCGCGCCGCACCAACCATTTTCCAGATACCGCCTCGCAGGCGCCCGCCAGCCCTTCCGGCCCGGCCAGCTTGGCGGCACCACAAACCGGCCAGCTTGGCGGCACCACAAAAAGGACACCCCCGAACCGGAAGCGACACCTTAATTTCACGGCGCGCCCTAACCGCGGGCACCCTGCGGCGCCGCAGGGCACCGGCCTGACCGGTCATTGCCGCGCGGGCGGCGCCTCCACAAGGACCGGGCACGCTCCGCACGGTCGGGCTCGGCGGATCTGCTGCCGGCGCCCCGGACCAGTGCTTTACTCGTGCCATGGCGGACAGGGACAGGTCGCGGATTTCCTACAAGCTGGCATACGCCAGCCGCCATCCGGACCGGATCGTGCCGTACGCGCGGCGGCTGGCCAGAGACACCTGGCTGCGGGTCCGCACCGCGGACCACGCGAGCTACTACCGGGCCGTCATGCGGTCTGACGCCGCGCGCAGTCACGAGGCAGCGGTCGGCGGCCGCACGCACGCCTGGTGGCTCAAGATCGGGCAGATGCAGTTCGACTATCTCGTCACCCATGGGCTGAAGCCGGGCCACCGGATGCTCGAGATCGGATGCGGGGATCTGCGCGCCGGGCGGTTGTTCATCGGCTACCTCGACGCGGGGCACTACTACGGCATCGACATCTCGCCCGACATCCTGCTCGCCGCGCAGAACACCATTGCCGCAGAGGGCCTGCAGGAAAAGCTGCCGAACCTGACGCTCGTCCGTGACCTGAAGCTGGCCTTCCTGCCCGCTGGGTACTTCGACGTCGTGCACGCGCACAGCGTCTTCTCCCACTCCCCCATCGGCGTCATCGACGAATGCCTGGCGAATGTCCGCCGGGTGATGGCGCCGGGCGGGTTTTTCGACTTCACCTTCGACCGGACCGACGGCACCGAGCACCACGTGCTGCGTGAGGACTTCTACTACCGGACCCAGACACTGGCCGACCTCGCGGCCTCCCACGGGCTGACCGCCAAGCTGATGGACGACTGGGAGGCGCTGCCGCACAAGCAGTCCAAGCTGCGGGTCACCGCCGCGCCCGGCTAGCCCGGGGCTGGCCCGCGCCTGCCCTTGGCCCGGTCCCCCGGGCGCTGCTGTCCCCACGCCGGGCTCCCATGCGCCGACCGTTGTATGATCGCAACTAATGACCGGCCAGCACGCAGCAGCGCTCAATGGTGGCAGACCCCACCACCCGGGGCGCTATCGCTGGGTCGCGCTGTCCAACACCACGCTCGGCGTGCTGATGGCGACGCTGGACGCCTCCATCGTGATCATCTCCATGCCCGCGATCTTCCGCGGCATCCACCTGAACCCGCTCGCACCGGGGAACATCAGCTACCTGCTGTGGATGATCATGGGGTACCTGCTCGTCACCGCGGTGCTCGTGGTCACGCTCGGCCGGCTGGGCGACATGTTCGGCCGGGTCCGGATCTACAACATGGGCTTCGCCATCTTCACGCTGGCATCCATCGCGCTGTCGCTGGACCCGCTGCGCGGGCCGCCCGGCGCGCTGTGGCTCATCGTCTGGCGGCTCGCCCAGGCGGTTGGCGGGTCGATGCTCATGGCCAACTCGGCCGCGATCCTCACCGACGCGTTCCCGCAGAGCCAGCGCGGCATGGCACTCGGCATCAACCAGATCGCCGGGATCGCCGGCATGTTCGTCGGCCTGCTCGCGGGCGGGCTGCTGGCCGCCTGGGACTGGCGCGCCGTGTTCTGGGTGAACGTGCCCATCGGCGTGTTCGGGACGATCTGGGCCTACCGGAGCCTGCGGGAAACGAGTAGCAGGCAGCACGGCCGGATCGACTGGCCGGGGAACATCACCTTCGCGGCCGGCGGCGGCCTCCTGCTCATCGCCATCACCTACGGCATCCAGCCGTACGGCGGGCACTCGATGGGATGGGCCAGCCCGTGGGTCCTCGGCGGGCTGGGCGCCGGTATCACCTTGCTCGCGGCGTTCTGCGTGCTCGAGACCAAGGTCGCGGAGCCGATGTTCCACATGGGCCTTTTCAGGATCAGGGCCTTCGCCGCGGGCAACGCGGCGGCACTGCTTGCCGCCATCGCCCGTGGCGGCCTGCAGTTCATGCTGATCATCTGGTTGCAGGGCATCTGGCTCCCGCTGCACGGCTACGGCTACGAGCAGACCCCGCTGTGGGCCGGCATCTACCTGCTGCCGCTGACCACGGGGTTCCTGATCGCGGGCCCCGTCTCCGGTTACCTGTCGGACCGGTTCGGCGCCCGCCCGTTCGCAACCGGGGGGCTGCTGGTGACCGCGGCGGCGTTCGCCGGCCTGATGCTGATCCCCGTCGACTTCCCCTACTGGCTGTTCGCGTCGCTCATTTTCGCGGCGGGAATCGGCCAGGGCCTGTTCGCGTCGCCGAACACGTCCGCGATCATGAGCAGCGTGCCACCCGGCCAGCGCGGAGCCGCGTCCGGCATGCGGGCGACATTCCTGAACTCCGGCACGTCCCTGTCGATCGGGGTCTTCTTCTCCCTCATGATCATCGGCCTGGCCGCCGCGCTGCCCGCCACGCTCACGGCCGGGCTGCACGCCCAGGGTGTCCCGATTGGCGTGGCGGCGAGCGTCGCGCACCTGCCGCCGGTCAGCACCCTGTTCGCCCTCGGCATCAATCCCGTCAGCAACCTGCTCAGGCCCTCCGGAGTCCTGCACACGCTGCCGGCACACAGCGTGAACGTGCTCACCGGGAAGCAGTTCTTCCCGCACCTGATCTCCCAGCCGTTCCACCACGGGCTGATCACCGTACTCACGGCGGCGACCGCGATGGCGCTGGTCGCCGCGGTCGTGTCGCTGCTGCGCGGCCGCCAGTACTACTTCGAGGAGCCATCCGCGCAGGCCACCGCCCCGCAGCAAGCCAAGGTCCGCTGACGCGCAGGTCACCGAGCCGGTCATCAGGCGCCGGCGTGCCTGATCCTTGCTGCCCGCGGCGCTCGCCCGGCAGGCCCGGCCTCAGGTGCGCGGGGCCGGGTGGTGGGCGGCGGGGGCCGGTTGCGGCGACAATTGCGGCATGACCGATACCCAGCCGGCCACTCCGCCGCTTTCCGGCCGAACGGCGTGGGCGCGGAGTCTCCAGACGCCGCTGCAGGTGTTCCTGCGGACCGAGACCGGCAGCGCCGCGGTGCTGCTCGCGATGACTGTTGTGGCCCTGGCCTGGGTTAACGCGGATGCGGCCAGCTACAACGCGCTATGGCACACGCAGTTGTCGATCCGCGTCGGCGGCGCCAGCGTGTCACAGGACCTGCGCGGCTGGGTGAACAGCGGGCTGATGACGTCCTTCTTCTTCGTCGTCGGGCTCGAAGCCCGCCGCGAGTTCGACATGGGCGAACTGCGCGAGCGGCGGCGGGTGGCGCTGCCGGTCCTGGCCGGCCTCGGCGGAATGGTGGTACCTATCGCCATCTACCTGGCCGCGAACGCCGGCCGCTCCTCCGCGCACGGCTGGGGCACGGCCATGTCGACGGACACGGCGTTCGCCCTCGGGATGCTCGCCCTGGTGGGACCGCGTTTCCCGGACCGGTTGCGCGCCTTCATGCTCACCGTCGCCGTGGTCGACGATGTCGCCTCGCTCGTGGTGATCGGGGCCGCCTACAGCAACGGGCTCGCGCCCGCGGCGCTCACGGTGGCGTTCGGGATCTTCGGTGTGATGTTGCTCATCCGGGCCGCCGGGATCCGCTACGGGGTCATCTACGCGCTGCTCGGCGTCGCGGCCTGGGTCGCGGTCTTCAAGTCCGGGGTGGACCCGGTCGTCGTCGGCCTCGCGATGGGCCTGCTCACCTACGCCTACCCGGCCCACCGGGCCGACCTCGAACGCGCGTCCGACCTGTTCCGCGACTTCCGCGAGCAGCCGACACCCGAGCTCGCGCGCACCGCCAGCGTCGGCCTCACGTCGGCGATCTCACCGAACGACCGGCTGCAGCAGCTTTTCCATCCCTGGACGAGTTACCTGATCGTGCCGCTCTTCGCGCTCGCCAATGCGGGGATCGCGATCAGCGGAAGCTTCCTCGCCCGCGCCTACACCTCCCCCATCACACTGGGGATCCTGTTCGGCTACGTGGCGGGAAAGCCGATCGGAATCGCCGGCACCTCGTGGCTGGTCTCCCGGCTGAGCCGGGGCCGGCTGCGGCCGCCGGTTGGCTGGGCGGCCGTCGCCGGCGCGGGCGCGATCGCCGGCATCGGGTTCACGGTCTCGCTGCTGATCGCGACCCTGGCCTTCGGCGGCACGCAGCTGGAGGAGGCCAAGCTCGGGATCCTCAGTGCCGGGCTCGTCTCGTCCGCGGCGACCTGGCTGGTGTTCCGTGCCACCTCCTACCTTCCGCCCCGGCTGCGCATCCGCGCGCTGTTCGGCACCTCCGAGGTGATCGTCGATCTCGGCGCACCGGTCGATCCCGAACGCGACCACGTGCGCGGCCCAGCGAGCGCGCTCGTGACCGTGGTGGAGTACGGCGATTTCGAGTGCCCCTTCTGCGGGCAGGCAGAACCCGCGGTCAGGGAACTGCTTGCCGGTCACGGCGATGTCAGGTACGTATGGCGGCACCTTCCGCTGACCGACGTCCACCCGCACGCGCAGACCGCCTCGGAAGCGGCGGAGGCCGCGGCCGACCAGGGCAAGTTCTGGGAGATGCACGACACGCTGTTCGACCACCAGGATGAGCTGCAAAACCGTGACCTGGTCCGGTACGCGCAGGAACTCGGCCTGAACGTCGAACGGTTCCGCGACCACGTCCGCAGGCACGCGGGGGCCGCCAGGATCGCGGAGGACATCGACTCCGCCGACCTGAGCGGTGTCTCGGGCACGCCGACGTTCTTCATCAACGGCCGGCGGCACTACGGCGCCTATGACATCTACACGCTTTCCTCGGCTGTCAAGGCGGCCAAGGCGCGCACGATACTCGCGTCCGGCGGCGGCGCCCGCGGCGGCTGAGGCGGGCCGGCCAGCGGGGCCCGGCTGGCCGGGCCCCGCTGGTGTGGGCTGGCACGGCCCGCGGCATGAGACCATCCCCTCATGCACAGCGTCGGCCTTGTCCTGCACCCGCAACGGGATTCCACTGACGCAGTCGACGCGGTACTGCACTGGGCCGCGGCGCGGCACATCGAGGTCCTCGGCATCGACGAGGAGATCGGCAGGCTGCGCTGCGAGGCCGTCAGCGTGGCCGCGGCCGAGCTCGGCCGCCGGGCGGACCTGGTCGTCAGCCTCGGCGGCGACGGAACCATGCTGCGCGCCATGCGGCTCGCCGACAGGCAGCGCGCGCCCGTGCTCGGGGTGAACCTGGGCAAGCTGGGGTTCCTCGCCGAGGTCGACGTTCCCGACCTCCCGAACGCGCTGTCGGCGATCGACAGCCATAACTACACGATCGAGCCGAGGATGGCGGTTGACGCCGCTATCGGCGATCAGGTCGTCACCGCGTTCAACGATGTCGCCACGGTCCGCATCCCCGGGGAGGGCGCCGCCGTGATCGCAGTGCGCGTCGCCGACCACCCGTTCGTCAGCTACGCCGCTGATGCCGTCGTCGTCGCCACACCGACGGGATCGACCGCCTACAGCTTCTCCGCGGGCGGCCCGATCGTCAGCCCCGGGGTGGAGGCGCTGCTCGTCACGCCGGCCGCGCCGCACTCCGCCTACAACCGTGGGCTCGTGCTTTCCCTGCAGGACAGCCTGGCGCTGGACATCCTGCCGCCGAGCGGGCGGCTCGCCGTAGAGGTCGACGGGCAGGTCGCCGCGCACGTGGCCAGCGGCGACCGCATCGACCTGCGGCCGCGGGCAGGCGCGGCCCGCGTCGTCCGGCTTGGGCGCACCACCTTCTACCAGCGCACGCGGCGCAAGCTGCGCGTGACCGACTCCGCCGAGATCCCGGTGGGCCTGCCCGACGGCGCCCTGCCCGCGGAGCCGGCCCCTGATGGCACCGCGACCGATCCCGCGGGACGTTCCCGCGGCAGCCATGGGCGAGGATCGTGAGGCATAACCGCTGCCGTTCAGGGGAACGGCTGCACGATCACGAAGACGACTTACAACGCGCGCCCGGCCCCGCCGTGGGTGGGCGCGCCGGCGGCGGAACGCCGCGTCTAGCAGGGAGGACCAAGGCATGCCCGACGACGATGACTACGAATCGGCCGCCGATCTCGAAGACGACGGCGTGCTCGATGCGTCAGACACGCTCGAGGGAGACCCAGGGGACGACCCCCTGGACACCGGTATCGCGCCGCCCGACCGGTGGTCGGCCGGGGAGGGCTTCGGGACCACCGAGGCGGAGGAACAGGCGGGCGAGTCACTCGACCAGTTGCTCGCCGAGGAGGAGCCGGACATCGACCCGTACGCCGGCGACGAACCGCGGGACGTGCCGACAAGATATGGGGCGGCCGCAGCCCCGGGCGCGGACGAAGAGGACACGTCGGGAACGCTCTTCGACGACGTCCCGCAAGACCGGGCCGGCCGCCTGGTCGCGGAGGACGAGGGAGCACATCCGGAGGAGGAACCCGATCTCGTAGCGCGTGACGTCGGCATCGACGCGGGGGCGGCAGGCGCGGAGGAAGCGGCGGTCCACGTCGTGGGCGAGGACGACCCGGACTCGGGCGGCACCGGGTAAGCACCGCCTGACATGCCTGGCTGTGGCAGGGCAAGACAGACAAGGCGCTGGCCTGCGTATGGCAGGCCGAGCAACTCGCGCCGCAGCGGACCCGGTATCACCCGATGGCGCGCACCGCCCGATTCCTCACCGAGATCACCCGGGAAACTAGAGTGGGGACGTGGGTTGCCGTTGTCACGACCCGCTGGGGTGCTGGACCCGGATCGCGTCCAGCCTGGCCGAACGCGGCCCTCGGCGAGGCAGGCGATCCCGCTACAAGGTTCAGAAGGTGCTATCATCCCGAAATGGGCCGCAATTAAGCTAACGGAACACAGATTTATGCCCTATTTGGAGCCCCCGCAAACCACACAACCCGTTAGGGATTCCTCGTGTCCAATGACCATTCGGAAGAAGTCGGTGTAACCGCCGGGACCAGTATCGACACAACGGTGCCGCACTCAGCCCGGATCTGGAACTACTGGCTCGGCGGCAAGGACAACTACGCCGTCGACCGGGCTGCGGGCGACCAATACGTCAAGATCTACCCTGGTATCGTCGACATCGCCCGTGTCGGCCGGGCGTTCCTCGCCCGAGCCGTCCGCTACCTTGCCCTTGAGGCGGGGATCCGTCAGTTCCTAGACGTCGGCACGGGCCTGCCAACCGTCGACAACACCCACGAGCTCGCCCAACGCGCCGCTCCGGAGTCGCGGATCGTGTACGTCGACAACGATCCTCTCGTGCTTACGCACGCCCGCGCCCTGCTGACCAGCGCCCCTGAGGGCGTTACCGACTACATCGACGCTGATATGCACGATCCCGAAGCGATACTGGCGCGTGCTGCGGCATCGCTGGACTTCGACCAGCCCGTCGCGTTGATGCTCATGGGTGTCATGGGGCATGTCCCCGATGACGACGAGGCGCAATCGATCGTGCAGCACTTGCTGGCTGGCTTGCCATCGGGAAGCTTCCTGGCCCTTTACGACAGCCTCGACATCAGCGAGGCGCTGAACGAGGCGCAGCAAGGCTACGACGACAGCGGCGCGGTCCCTTACAAGCTGCGCCGCGCTGAGCAGATCGCGCGGTTCTTCGACGGTCTCGAGTTCGTGGAGCCCGGCTTGGTGCGATGCACGCAATGGCGGCCCGAGATGACCCAGTTCGGTGAGGGCCCCGACGTGCCCACACTGGCCGGAATCGGACGCAAGCCGTAGCGAGCAAACACCCAGCCGGCGTGTCATCAGGGAAATGCCTCAAGTCGGCAACCCAGCCGACCTCAGAAAACCATGATCAACTGAAACTCCGGCTAGCGGAACGCCGAGATGACCTTGGCGATGCGTTCCAGGCTGGCCCCGCTGTCCAGATCGGGCAAGCGGACCATGACCTCCTGGGCTCCCGCCTCGGCGAGTTCGCGAAACCGGCCGATATGGCCGGCGACGGTGCCGGCGTTGACCGATGCCGCATACCACGCCCGGTCGCGGCGGCGTGGGCGCAGGCGGTCGACCAGTTCTGCGACTCGTCACCGTCTCCAACGAGCGCGGTCGACAGGTGCGTGAGCGCGACCTGCCCGGGGCCGCGGCCGGCCTCGGCGCAGTGCGCACGAAGGACCGCCGCCTTGTGGCGCACGGCGGCGGCGTCCCCGAGCACATTGGCGGCGTCCGCGTACCTGGCCGCCAGCCGCAGCGTCCGCCGCTCGCCTCCGCCCACAAGAACCGGCACGTGCTCCTGCAATGGGCGGGGGTAGCAGATCGCCTCAGGCACGGTCAGCACTCTGCCCTCGAAGGACGGGACAGGCGTGCCCGCACGATCTGCTCGAGCAGCGCGAACGCGTCCGCGCTCGCCGACACGTCGTCGGTTCCCGCGCCGACCACCCCGCGCAGCCGATCACTTGAGACGACGCACTCCGCGGGAAAGTGGGCTGCCGCCCACGTTGACTTGCCCGCCGCGCCCGGCCCGGCGAGCACGACGACGCATGGCGAAGGCAGGTTCAGTGGCTCCCCCGCGTCGCCTGCGCGCTCCCGGGTCACCCGCCCCGCCGCCCGCCGCGCCGCGGGCCCGGCCTGCGCCTTGTCCACATCCCCAAGTCTGCACCGCGCCACGGGCGCGGCGACGCCGCCCGCGGCGCTGCCGTAGGTTCACGGTTGTCCACAGAACGGCATTCACCCATCCCCATGGCCTTGACAGCCTGGCAGAATCACCAGTAGGGCAGCGCCCCCAGGGCGGGAGGGTCTTGGAGGGAAAGGGAAGCCCTGGACGGGAAGCCCTGGAGGGATTCGATGGCGAACACCAGTCCCTGGCCGATCATCCATGCCCAGCGCAAAGCGCTGGCTGACGATCTGGCCGGGCTCGATGACGCGAAATGGTCCACCCCGTCGCTGTGTGGCCACTGGTCGGTCCGCGAGGTTCTCGGCCATATGACGGCGACCGCCAAGAAAACTCAGGCGAAGTTCTTCGCCGATCTTGCCCGCGCGGGATTCCAGTTCCACACCATGACGGCCAAGGACGTCGCACGCGAGACGTCTGGAACCCCGGCGGACGGGCTCGCCGAATTCAGCAGGCAGATCAACGCGACGGCTCATCCGCCAGGCCCGATCGACGCAATGCTCGGCGAGGCCATCGTGCATAGCGAGGACATCCGCCGGCCGCTCGGCATCAAGCACAATTACCCGATCGAGGCCGTTACCCGCGTCGCCGACTTCTACAAGGGCTCCAACCTGCTCCTTGGCAGCAAGAAGCGAATCGATGGGCTGACGCTGCGCGCCACCGACGCGCAGTGGTCGACGGGAGCCGGCCCTGAGGTGTCCGGGCCGGCTCTTTCGCTGGTGCTCGTGATGACCGGACGCAAACAGCCTCTTGACGACCTGGACGGCGAGGGCCTGGCCACGCTGCGGGCACGCATGTAGCCGCCAGGCACATCCAGCTCACTACCTGCTCAGCCCAACCCCGCTGCTCAGCCCAACCCCGCATCGTGCGGTGCCCAGCCGGCCGCGGGCATGAGTGTGATCAGCCAGTGCGGGAAGCCGCAATGGTGTGAGCACGGCAGCCGCAGGGTGATCAAAAGGCCGTCACCGGGTATCGTCTGGGCTCGTGCACGAGACATCGACTGGCGGCCCGGGTACGGCACAGGTACATATCCTGCACGAGGGCTACGTCCGGGAGGGCCGCGGCGGCCTTCGCGTCGCCAGCACGGTGACGCTGATCCTCGATGGCGTCGTGGCCATCGTCGTCGATCCCGGCATGGTCGCCGACCGCGCCGCGCTGCTCGGCGAGCTGGCCAGCCACGGGCCGGCCCCCGAGGACGTGACCGACATCGTGTTCAGCCACCATCATCCCGACCACACGGTCAACGCCGCGCTGTTCCCCTCCGCGTGGATTCATGATCACTCGGCCGTGTACAACGGTGATCTTTGGGTCGACAGGGATGCCGAAGGCGTCGAGCTCAGCCCATCGGTCCGGCTGATTCGCACCAGCGGGCACACCGCCGAGGACATCACGACGGTGGCATCCACGCCGGACGGGATGTATGCATGCACGCACGCCTGGTGGGCCGCGGACGGCCCGGCCGACGACCCGTACGCTCCGGACCGCGACGCGCTGCATGCCTCCAGGGAACGGATCCTCGGGTTCGCGGAGTTGATCATCCCGGGCCACGGCCCCGCGTTCCAGCCGGATGACCGGACACCGCGCTGACCCGGAAGGGGCAGGATGACCACATGAAGACTCTGGCGATAGACATCGGCGGCACCGGGCTCAAGGCAGCCGTCCTCGCCGAGGACGGCGCCATGGTCGGCGAGCGGGTGCGCGTCGCGACGCCCTATCCCTGCCCACCGCCCGTCCTGGTCGAGGCGCTGCACAAGCTCACCAGCCCGCTGCCGGCCTTCGACCGGATATCGGCGGGATTTCCCGGCATGGTGCGCGCGGGCGTCGTGGTGGAGGTCCCCGCGCTCTCGCGGGCGAGCCTGGGCGGCCCGTGCGACGACGAGCTTGCCAGGGCCTGGTCCGGCTCCAACCTGGCAAACGCGCTCCAGGAGGCGTTCGGCCGGCCGGTCCGGGTTGCCAACGACGCCGACGTGCAAGGCTGTGCGGTGGTCAGCGGGCAGGGTTTCGAGTTTGTGATGACGCTCGGCACCGGATGCGGCACGTCCCTTTTCTGGCAGGGCATCCTGCTTCCGCACATGGAGCTTTCACACGGGCCGTTCCGCAACGGGGAGACGTTTGACCAGCAGCTTGGCGACGTGACCCGGCAGCAGATCGGCAATCATCGCTGGCGCAGGCGGGTGCAGCGGGCGATCGCCGCTTTCGACGCGATGCTGCTGTTCGATCATCTGTATATCGGCGGCGGCAACTCCACCCACCTGCACCCCGGCGATCTCGGCCCGAACATGACGATCGTTCCCAACGTGGCCGGCATCCTCGGCGGCATCAAGCTGTGGGAGCAGCCCTGGGGCATGCAGACACTGCCGCCCACCGCACCGCCGGCACCGCAGGGGTGAACCCATCTCGCTGCCGCGCGGAACCCCGCGGCAGCCGTTGAGGACCACCGGTCGCCACCTGCGATCTGGCCGCCCGGCCGGGGCCGCGGGACCCAAGTTGTCAGCTCGGTCAGCTCGCGGCGGTGGGACGCCTGCGCAGCAACTTCGCCGCGGCGACCCGTGCCCTGTTCAGCGGCCAGATCGCCAGGTATACGCGGTAGGCGTCCCGCTCGACCAGCCGGTACTTCAGGCCGCGCAGGCCGGGGGGATAGACGTAGGAAGCGGGCCGGAACCTGGTGAGATGTTCGGACATCAGGTGGAAGAACGCCCGCCTCGAGCTGCGCGGAAGAGCGCGGGGCGCCTCGAACACCGTCGTGTAGTGCCAGATCGCCCGGTCGAAGACGACGCGCCGGAACTGGCCGAACTCGGCGCGGTGGGCGTCGATGACGCCAAAGACCTGCTCATACCTGGCAAAGATCTGGAAATTGTTGTCACTCGGGGTATTCGTGAGCGTGCCCGGACGCCGCTCGCGATACAGATAGCAGACGGTTTCCAGCGTGGCGATGCGCTTGGCGTTGAGGAGCAGCAGGCAAGTCAGCGGTACGTCCTCGTGAATTCCCGGCTCGAAACGCAGTCCGAGGCCGGTCAGGAAGCCGCGCCTGATCACCTTGCTCCAGGAGGTCATCGTGAGCCGTATCACCTCCGGCCGTTCCGCGAGCGTGAAGACCTGCCCGGGCTCCTGCTCGCGGAGCAGGCGCCGCCAGGCATTCGGCTCGGCGGCGCCCGATGGCTGCAGGCGCGCGAACCCGATGAGCAGAACATCCGGGTCGGCGCGGGCTAGCTGCGCCCCGATCGCGGCCAGGCTTTCGCCCGCGAGCAGGTCATCCGCGTCGACGAACCAGACGTAGTCACCGGACGCCCGGTCCAGGCCGGTGTTGCGGGCTCTGCCCGGGCCGCCGCCGCGGTCCAGGTGGATAGGCCGGACCCGCGGATCCCGCGCGGCGTACTCGTCGAGAATCTCGCCCGACCGGTCGCGCGAATGATCATCGACGGCTATCACTTCGATCTCGGTGAACGACTGGGTGAGAACCGAATCGAGGCAGGCGCGCAGTTCGTCCTGCACGCCGAACACGGGCATGACGATGCTGATCCGCGGCGCCGCGCCGGAAGCGCCCGCAGCGCCCGCGGCACCCGCGGCACCCGCAGCGCCGGTCTCGGATGCCTGCCGTGCCTGCCGCGCCTGCCGCGGCGCTTGCGCCATCTCACCCTCCAGCGGCCGAATAAGTGGTCCGAGCGGAGATCCTAGTGCGCCATATCGGCATGGCCGAGCAAGCCGGGGCAACGACGACATGCGAAAGGACGCCGCTGGGGCTACTGTCGAGTCAGGAGGGCGCGTTCGGCTCGGAAAGCGGTCGCGCTCCCGGCCCGAAGACGTTGCCGCGGTGGCGCTGGAATAACCCCGGAGAAGCCGTGAACGAGTGGCTCATCTGGCTGATCTTGGCAGCCGTGCTAGGGATCGCCGAGTTGCTCACCCTGACGCTCGCCTTTGCGCTGATAGCCGTGGCCGCGGTCGCCGCTGCCGCCGTCGCCGCCGCCGATGGTGGGCTGCCACTCCAGCTCCTCGCATTCGTTTTCACGGCCGGAGCCGGCCTCGGCCTCGTCAGGCCATTCGCGATGCGGCATATCACGCAGCCGCCGGCGCTGCGCACCGGCACCGCAGCCCTGGTCGGGCGTAAGGCGATCGTGGTCGAGGAGGTGACGGGCCACACGGGCCGGGTACGGATCGATGGCGAGCTGTGGTCCTCCCGTGCCTACGACGACACGCTCGTCATCCCGGTCGGCTCGACGGTGGACGTCTTGCAGATTCAGGGCGCCACGGCGCTCGTGTATCCCCGGGAGTAGCCATGGGACTCGCCGAACTCATCGTCGGCCTCGTCGTCGCCATGCTCGTGATCATAACGATGATCAAGACCGTGCGGATCGTGCCACAGGCGCGGGCCAGGAACGTCGAGCGCCTCGGCCGTTACCGCAAAACGCTCGAGCCGGGGATGAACGTCATCATCCCGCTCATCGACCGGGTCAAGCCACTGATCGACCTGCGTGAACAGGTGGTCTCGTTCAAGGGGCAGCCGGTCATCACCGAGGACAACCTGGTCGTGCTCATCGACACGGTGCTGTTCTTCCAGATCACCGACCCGCGCGCGGCCGACTACGAGATCGTGAACTACATCCAGGCCATCGAGCAGATCACCGCGACGATGCTGCGCAGCGTGATCGGGTCGATGGACCTGGAGCAGACGCTCACCTCACGCGACAAGATCAACAACATGCTGCGCGGCGTGCTCGACGAGGCGTCGGGGAAATGGGGCATCCGCGTCACCCGTGTCGAGATCAAGGCGATCGACCCGCCGAAGAGCGTGGTGGACGCGATGGAAAAGCAGATGCGGGCGGAGCGGGAGAAGCGCGCCGCGATCCTGAACGCGGAAGGCGCGCGGCAGTCGCAGATCCTTACCGCCGAAGGGGACAAGCAGGGTGCGATCCTGCGCGCGGAAGGCGAAAAGCAAAGTGCGGTGCTCCGCGCGGAGGGCCAGGCGCAGGCGATCAGCACGGTTTTCCAGGCGATCCACCACAACGACCCAGATCCCAAGCTGCTCGCCTACCAGTACCTGCAGATGCTGCCCCAGCTTGCGCAGGGGCCAGGCAACACCTTCTGGGTGATCCCGAGTGAAGTGACGACCGCTCTCAAGGCAGTCACCTCGGCGTTCGACGGAGCGCGGGCCGGCGGAGCCCCCGGTGGCGACGAGCCTGCGGCGGGCGAGCCTGCCGGTGAGATCGCAGCCGCCGCGGCTGGCCGGGCCATCGGCGGTCCGGCCGCGGCAGAAAACGGCAAGACCGGGGGCGGAAACGGCCGGGCCGCGGCGGGCTTGGACGACGACGCCGCAGCGGACGACGGTTCGGCGGAGGATAAGACGGCCGCCGCGATCGCCGCCGACGACCGGGCCGCCGCAGCCGAGGTCGCCGCCGACGACCGGGCCGTGCGCGCGGAGGTCGCCGCCGACGAGGCCATCGCGGCGGACAGCCACCCGGCCGGAGGCGCCGCGCCAGGGACGAGCGGCTGACGGCCTGGCTGCCACCAGGGCGTCAGCCCTCGATCTCACGGGGCACCGGATCGACACCTAACGACTCCGGTCGTGTCACCGCGGACTGATCAGGCCGCCGCGATCACACTGTGTCCTCGATCTCACGGGGCACCGGATCGACACCTAACGACTCCGGTCGTGTCACCGCGAACTGATCAGGCCGCCGCGATCACACCTTGAGGCCAGCGAAGTCGATCGAGCGCGCCGGCGCGATCAGTGCTACCGGCTCGCCGTAGCCGGCGATGCTCATCGAGCCACTGCCACCCGGGCCATTGATCCGCACCGGCAGGGCGGGGCCCTGCAGGGCGATGTACAGCCTGCTGCCGTCCTTGGGGTCAGCCAGCCCGACGGCTGGCGTGCCGTCGATCACCTGGACACCCGGAATCTTGACCATCCCGGCCGACACCGCCGACCCGAGTATGCCGCCGAAGAACTGTGTACCCGAGGTGAAATTGGCAAACCGCCTGAATCCAGAACCATTCGCCCGCGCTTTGATCCAGCGGCCAGCGATTAGCTGAGCCTTCTGCGCGGGCGAGCCCACTTTCGTGTAGAACGTGGCCGGCGCCTTAAAATATACCGCTGACCCGATACGCACGATGTTGAAGGACACTCCGCCGTATGTGATCGATCCATAGGCGCCCGAGGTGCCATCGAAGTGGAGATCGACGCCGAAGCTCTCGCTCGCCTGCCTTATCGCGCCTGCCACGTGAAAGGTTGTAACGCCCCTGGTGGCTTGCTGGGCGTCCGCGAGGATCTGCGCGGCGCTCTTGGCGGCCTCTGGATAGGAGCGGCTCGCCGCGGCCGGGGTCCCGTGCGCTCCGCCACAGCCGGCGAGAGCCAGGCTTGCGAGCAGGAATGCGGCTAGGGGACGGCGAAGCACCGGTGACATGGAAATCGGCCTCCTGGGGATGATGTGGAACGCGAGGGCTCGTGCCGACCTGGCTCACGGGGCACGAACCAGACAATTGAGATGGACCTGGCCGAGTGGGCCGATTTACCTTTATATGGCCCGATCCGGCGCAGCCCATTACTCGCAGCAGGCGCCACGATACTGCCGCCGGGGCCGGGGAAGGCACGCAATTCCTGTATTTCTCACGGACCTTTTGGTAACTGCTGCCGCCCGTAACCGCGGTGTGCCGATGCCATGCGTTCACGGCCGTAGCGGCTCGCACGATTTGGGCACATTCACGAAACTGGCAGCGGCGCCCGGCTGGGCAGGGGCCGGCACACAGACGGCGGCAGGCGCGGCGCAGGGGCGCCGACGTAGGGGCGGCGCACCGCCGGCGGCAGGCGCGGGCGCACGGGCGGCACACAAACGGCGGCAGGCGCATTGCGGCAGCACAAGGCGTGGCGCACGGGGGGCAGGCTCAGGGTGGCGGGCAGGGGCGCGGCGCATGGTGGCGGCGGGCGCGGCGCACTGGCGCAGCATGGACATCGGGCGGGCTCCGGACATCAACGCCGAGCGCGCGAGACAATGCCTTCAGGTCCGAACGGAGCGGGAGGTCACGTGCCGAGCGAGGGGCTGATCACGATCGAGAGCCACTTTTCCGTCTCACGGACGATCGACAGGCTAGCGGACGCAGCCATCGCCGCTGGCCTCGTCGTATTCGCACGGATTGACCACGGCAAGGGCGCACGGGACGCGGGCCTGGAGCTTCGCCCGACCGAGTTGTTGATCTTCGGCCACCCCAGGGGCGGCACACCGCTCATGCAGGACCAGCAGGCCGCCGGAATCGACCTGCCGGTCAGGGCCCTCGCCTGGGAAGACCAAAGCGGCCAGGTTTGGCTTGGCTACAACGACACCGTGTGGCTTGCCAGGCGGCACGGTCTCGGCGCCGCGAGCGCGCAGGCGCTCGCCACAATGCGCGCCGGGACCGCCAAGCTGGTGAGCGGCGCCGCCGGCGCCTGACGCGCACGCGCCGGTACCCGGCTACCTTCCGCCCGGCGTCCGCAATCACTGCGAGCGATCACTACGCCGCACGCCCCCGGCAGCGGCGCGGCCAGCGCCGCCGGGAACAGCGCCAGCGCACGATCCCTATACGGCCCTGCGCCCGCAACCCACGACGCCGGGAAGGGGCGTCAGTGCCCGATCCGTTTACCGGCCTTGGGCCCTGCAGCCGATGACGCCGGGAAGCGGCGTCAGTGCCCGATCCGTTTACGGCCCTGCCCCCGCAGCCGGCGCCGCTGCGACGGGTCGAGCATCAAGTAGGCGGCGGCCGGGATGGCGATCGCGGCAACGATAACCACCAAGGCAACCCACATGTTGACCAGCAGGAGTACCAGTCCGAGGACGACCCCGCCTATGAGGATCTTCATCCGGTTCGACATAGCTGACACCTTTCGTCCGGCGGGAGCACGCCCTCGCTACCACCCACTATCCAGTGTGCGCGATAGCGCCCGCATAAAGACCGCCACACCGGGCAGTCCGGGCCCGGCTCAGCGCGTATCCCGGAGATCTTGGCGGATGCGGGCGGGCAGCCTGGCGGCCAAGGCGGCCGAGCGGCGGTCCGGCAGGGCGGCCGGCGGCGACAACGGCGCCGGCCGTCGTCCGGGCGCCGGTCCGCGCCGCCAAAGATCTGCGGGACGCCCTAGGAACCGTGCACGGCCACGTTGAAGACGTCGGCCTGGAATACCCCACCCCCGTCGCTCGCCGGAGGCAGTTTGGTGAACCAGATGAGCACGTACCTGCCGTGGTAGGGCGCGGTGGGCCGCATGCTGACCTGGCCGCTGACGTTGTCGGCGGTCGCGGCGACACCCATGGCGGCGAGTGAGTCAGTGCTGTCGCCGATACGAAGCTGGACGTTGGCGCCTGGGACCGGGCCGAGCAGCACCTGCACGCTCGTGACCGTCACCGACCTGCCCATGTCGACGACCAAGCCGGTGCCGGATTCGAGACTCCCGAAGTGCGCGGTCGTGTACCAGAACGTATGCCAGCCCGTACTCGGGTTGTTGTCGATCACGGCGGGCGCGAGCTGGCTGTTTTCGCCGGAGCCGCTTCCGTAGGGATCGAACGCCTGGGCGCCGACCGGTTTGAGCAGCCGGCCGGGCGGCTGGTGCGACCGGATGGTGGCCGGCCGCTGTGTGTGGGCCGCCGGAGTCGCGACATGCGTAGGGTGCGAAGCGCCCATGATGGTCATGCCGATCAGCGCGGAGTCGATGACGAACAGCGCGCCAAGGACCCCGCCCGCGGCGAGCGTCCTGGCCCGGCGGCGCGACCGCGGCGGCCGCGGGCCTATCTGCGCTGGTTCGAAGCCATCCGCGCCGCCGGCGCCATCGCCGCCGCCGACGCCGTCGATGAATGTTGTGGGCGACGCGGCGCGCTGGGCAGCATGGGATTGCTCATGTCGCAGTGCCTCGCGGAGCTGTTCCGCGAACTCGCCCGGGCTGGTGACCGGCGGCGGATCGCGGGGCTGCGGCTCGAAGAGCGCGCGGCAGGTGATCTCGTCGATTCTGGCCGGGACTCCGGCCCGAACCTGGCGAGGGCGGTACGGGCGGCCGTCCCGCTGTGGTGCGGCGGGAAGCACGCTGTCCTGCGGTCCTGGCCAGTACCCGGTGAGCCCGGCGTAGAGGATACGGGCAAGCGCGCGGGTGTCGGCAAGCGCCGCCCGCGATGTCTTCGCGGGCAGGGCGGCCTGCCGCGCGGCCTCCATCGGCCCCGCATCCGCCAGCCCGGTGCCACTCGGCCCGGTGCCATTCAGACCACTACCACTCAGGCCGGTGCCATTCAGACTGTTGCCACTCAGCCCAGTGCCAGTCAGGCCGGTGCCCGTCAGTCCCGCCTCTGCCAGGGCCGCGTCGATGCCAAGCCCGATGATCTTCACTCCGGCGTCGCGGCTCCACAGCACCGACCGCGGCGTGAGGCGCAGGTGCGCGATGCCTGCCGCGTGCGCGGCCGCGATCGCACTGGCTGCCTCCGCGACGATCCTGGTGGCTCCGCCGACGTCCAGATGACCCAGCGTGAGCAGGTCCTCGAGGTTCTCGCCATCCGGCCACTCGGTGACGATGTACGCGCCGTCGGCGGCCACATGGGCGTCGAACACCCGCGCGAGCCGCTCATCGGGCACGCGGCACGCCGCGCGCGCCGCCGCGACGACCTTTGCCGCGTACGCGACTCCGGGCCCGAACGTCCGCACCGTCACCGGGCGCCCGAGAATGTCGTCAAAAGCCCGCCACAAGGCCGACTGCCCGCTCTCGCTTATCCGGTCCTCGAGGTGATACCGGTCCGCGATCCGGACGGCATACGCCGACGCCCTGGCTCCTGTTGGCGCCCCCGCGCTGTCGCGCTGAGCCGCCGCAGCCCTGCCGCTTTGACCCCTCTCGTCCCGGTAAGCGTCGCCCCTGGTTGCCATGACCAGCCTCCGTATGGCGATGCCACCACCTTCCCCATACCCAATAAAACTGTCCAGGCACAGCGGAAGGGTCGTTTGTCCCGTGATCTGATGCTATGCTTCGCCGCCCCGGCTGTCAGGTATCGCCGCATCACCAATCGGCAAATTCGGCGTGGCATTTCGCAGCGAGCAGGTGAGCGCGCTCTGGCCTGCCCGCTACCCCGGGCATGGCCACCCTGGCTGCCTATCCGGCGGCCCCGGCGCTGATGCCCCTGCGGCGGCGGATCCCCCTGTCCACGACGCCGAAGAGCGAATCGACCGCCATGCCGATCGCCACGATCACGATCATGATCGCGATCACTGCCTGCGCGGAACTGGTGTTCTGGTCATTTTCGAGGAGCACGCCGATGGACGGCTCGTGCGCGATGAGCACGAGCAGCTCACCGGCCATCAGGCTGCGCCACGCGAACGCCCAGCCCTGCTTGAGCCCGCCGACAAAGGCAGGCAGCGAGGCGGGCACGATGACGTGCCGGTACATCGCCACGCCGCCAAGGCCGAGCACCTTACCGGCCCGCAGCAACAGCGGGGGCGTGTAGTCCACCCCCGAGATCAGGCCGTTCGCGATGGACGGCGCGGCGCCCATCACGATCACAAAGAAGATCGCGGTTTCGTTCGGCTGGAAAAGCAGGATCGCCAGCGGGAACCAGGCGATCGACGGCATGGTCTGCAGGCCAGTGATCAGCGCGCCGATGGCCGCCCGCAGCACGCGGAACCTCGACACGGCCAGCCCGATCACTGACCCGATCACGATGGCGATCGCGAAACCGGTCACCGCCCGGCGCGCAGTGATCGCGATCGCCTTCCACAGCACGGCGTGGTTCGCCTCGCTCCACAGTTCCGCGAACGCGGCGCGCGGGCCCGGCAGCACGTACACCGGCTTCCAGCCGGACCAGACGACGACCTGCCAGACCGCGACCACGAGCGCGAGGGCGAGCAGTTTGGGCCAGATGGCCGACCATATCCGCACGGCCCGCTTGCCCGCCGCACCGGTGTCCCTCGCGCCCTGCAGGACATCTAGCCCGGCCAGTGTGTCAGCTGCCATGGCGCAACACCTCCGCACGCAGCCGTTCGGTAATCTTCGCGGCCAGCCCGGACACCGCCGGCGACTCGATCTGGCGGGGCCGCGGGACGTCCACCGGGTATTCCTCGATCACCGTGCCCGGGCGGCTGCTCAGCAGCACCACCTTGTCGCCCAGGCGGACCGCCTCGCGCACGTTGTGGGTGACGAAGAGCACGGTCAGGCGGCGATCCTGCCAGATCCGCTCGAGCTCGTCGTGCAGGAGGTCGCGGGTCATCGCGTCGAGCGACCCGAACGGCTCGTCCATCGCGAGCACGTCCACGTCCTGCGCGAGCGCCCGGGCGAGCGCCACCCGCTGCCGCATCCCGCCGGACAGCTCATGCGGCCGCTTGCCGCCGAGCCCCGCCAGGTGAACTGTGGCGAGCAACGCCTCGGCCCGCTCACGCCGCTGCTTCGCCGGCATCGCGTTCGCGCGCAGCCCAAGCTCGACGTTGCGCGCCGCGGTGAGCCAGGGAAACAGGGCCGCGTCCTGGAACATCAGCGTGCTTGTGCCCGCCACCTCGACCGTGCCCGCCGACGCCTCGTCCAGGCCCGTGACGAGGGACAGCAGGGTGCTCTTGCCGCAGCCGGAGGCGCCGAGCAGGCAGACGAACTCGCCCGGCACCGCGGTCAGCGACACCCGGTCGAGTGCGAGCAGCGCGTGCGCCCCGCGCCCATACACCTTCGATACGTCGCTGAGGGCGACCGCGCTGCCGTCGGGCGCGGTCGCCGCGGCGCCGCTGCCGCGCCTGCTACCCGCCTGCCTGGCGGCGAGGGTGCGCGGTCCGGCAAGGCTCATGACGACACGGCCTGCTCTCCGGCGGCGCTCAGCACGTTGTTGAGCGGGCTGAGATCGAAGATCCCCTTGAGGTCGACCGGCTGGAGCAGCCCGACTTTCTCCGCGTGCTGCGCGCCTGCCACCACCGAGGAGGCGATCGGGTCGTCGGTGAAGGTGATCTCCTTGAAGGCCGAGCTGAGCACCGCGGGTTTGAGGCCCTTGCCGGTGAGCGCCGTCAGCTCGGCGTTGGCGGCGGCTTGCGCGGCAGCGGGCTGCTTGCCGATGTAGTCGGTCACGTCCACCTGGCCCTTCAGTAGCTTGGCGACGATATTCGCGTGCTGCTGGGCGAACGCGGTTCGCACGACGAGCACGGTGGTGGCGAACTGGCCGCTTGGCCACAGGCTGCGCTCGTCCACCAGCTTGGTGCCGCCGGCCGCCACGAGCTCGCTCGCGTACGGCTCGGGCAGCCAGCCGCCGTCGATCTGGCCCGACTTGAACTCCTGCACCGTGATCGGGTTCTTCTGCGGCTTGATATGCACGTCGCCGCCGCCCTGGGTGTCCGTCTTGAGGCCGTGCTGCAGCAGGAAGTATCGCAGCGCCACGTCCTGCGTGTTTCCGAGCTGGGGCGTCGCCAGCGTCTTGCCCTTCAGCGCCGCCACCGAGGCGATCCCCTTTTTGACCATGAGCGACGCGCCGCCGGAGGCCGCGCCGGAAATGATCCTGATCGCCTGGCCCTGTGACTTCTGCCAGGCGTTGATCGCCGGGCCCGGGCCGACGTAAGCCGCGTCGAGCGCACCGGAAAACAGCGCCGTGACCTCGTCCGGACCGGCGTTGAAGGTCTCCGTCTTGAGCGTCACACCACTGCCGAGATCCCTGGCGAAGATGCCGTTGTGCACCCCGACCAGCGCCGTAGCGTGGGTGATGTTCGTCAGGTAGCCGAGATGGAGCGTGACCGGGCTGGCGCTGCCGCCGCCGCTGGATGCCGACGACGACGACCCGCAGGCCGCGATGACGCTGGCCGCGGCGAGTGCCGCCGCGGCGATGCCGACGGCTCTGGCGGCCGCGGTGGCCCTGACCACTCTGTTACGGGCCGCCACTCTGTTACGGGCCGCCACGCGGGCGAAAGAGGTCCTCATTCAGGGGACTCCATTCAATTCCGATCAAATAGGTCGTCGAAGTAGACTACATCAGCTTTCCGGTCAGGTCACCAGCCGGCCGCGGCCGGACATGACTGCCTGGCCCTATGGCAAGCTCGGCGATGTGCTGACCCGCCGCGCAAGGCGCCGTGCGCCTGACCTGGCCGGCCCCGCGGCGGGCATGACCGCGGGCAGGCATGACGCGAGAATGGAACCGGCGCCGGAAACGTGATGGTTGGGAGGCTCTGGCAATGCTCTACGCATTTGGCTTCGAGCGGGTCGCCGTGGTGCTGTGCGACCTGTACTTCGTCGACCCGAACCCGATGAAGGGCCAGGAGGGAGCGGAGCGCGGCGTGCGCCTCGAGGTCCGGATGCTCGACCCCGGTCCGCTGCGGGGTTCCATCTACTCCGCGCAGCCGATCGAGGTCGCACAGCCGATCTGGCGGGTGGACCTGCTCGAATCGGTGGACGGGCCACCGGGCAGCTTCGACAGGACCCACCATCATCCGGCCTTCCACGGCTGGGAGCCGGGCAAGCGGGTGTTCGTCGCGGAACTGTCGGCGCGTCCCATCGAATGGCTCGGCGCACAGCTCAGCGACCTCGAGGCGGTGCTCGAGCGGGCCGGCGTGCCGGTGGACGGGGCCACCGCCGCGGACGCTGAAGCACTGCGTCGCTGCGTCCCCGAGATCATCGACGCTGCCGGGCGGCTGCTCGACAAGGTGAGGGCAGGCGAACTGGGCACGCCACCGAACACCGAGCCGGCCGCCAGCGCTCGCGCCGGCTGGCTGTAGCTCGGCCGTGATGGCCGAACCTGGCGCGCACGAGCCGCCCGGCGACGGCCTGGCGACGCCGGGCCGTGGCGCCAGCCAAGATCGGCACCGCTCGGATTCGCTCGCCGATCCCCGTGTCCGGCTCGCCCTCGGCGTGGCGGTGCTGCTGATCACCGGCCTGTCCGTGCGCAGCGACGGCGTCGGCCGCCGCGAGGCATCTGCGTTCCGTGCGGTCAACGGGCTATCCGATGTACTTGGTGCCCCCGCGTGGATCATCATGCAGCTGGGCACGCTCGGCGCGGCGCCGGCCGCCGCGGCCGCGGCGTGGGCGGCGGGCGAGCGGAAGCTGGCCTGGCGGCTGCTCGCCGGCGGCTCAGCCACCTGGGCGTTGTCCAAGGTCGTCAAGCACAACGTGCGCAGGCCGCGCCCGGCCATGCTGATCGTGGGCACCCGCTGCAGGGGCAGGCAGGCTTCCGGGCTCGGTTACCTGTCGGGGCACGCAGGTGTCGCGGTTGCCCTCGGCACCGCCGCGCTGCCCCGGTTCGGCGCGGCGGGGCGCGCGATCACCACGGCGGTGGTGCCGATCGTGGGCCTGTCGCGGGTCTACGTCGGTGCCCACCTGCCGCTCGACATCGTCGGCGGCGCGGCGCTCGGCCTCGCGGTCGAAGCCGCGGTGGCGCTGATCCAGGAATCGCCAGGCGATCCCCCGGCCAGACCGCCCGGCACTGCCGCACGCCCGCGACCGTGAAAGTGCCGTTGCGGGTCGCCCGCGACCCGCAACGGCACTTTCACGGTCTTGTCTCCAGGGGGCGAGCCAGGACGCTCGTCTCGTCGACGTCGCGGTAACGCAGCACCTGCTCGTCCAGCCGCACCGCGACCCTGTCCGGGTGACGGCGCGCGCTCCGCACGAGGTTTGCCGCCAGATTTGTCATCGTCGCTCCTCTCCTGTGTTGGTGACGCTCACGGGCGGGAGCTTGACCAGCCGGCCGGGTTGTCCTGTCCGGCCACCCACTTGGCTGATGATTACCTTTGCCCGCTCTGTGGTGATCGCCGCGACGCGGTCAACGGGCCGACGGTCCTGTCGCGTCCCCGGATGCCAGCGGCCCGCTGGCAGCGTCGTAGCATCGGCTAGAAGGAGCGCAGTGCCGACGACACGAGGACGGGTGGATGAAGAAGCGAGCGCGGGGCGCGGCGCCGTGGGCGATCGCGGGCGCGCTTGCCGCGTGCGCGCTGACGATGGCGACGGCCGGCTGCACCGCGCGGGTCAGGGCAGCGCCGTCGCTCACGGTGACCAGTGCCTATGTTCCGCTTCCGGCGGCCGCGGCGCCGCACACCACCGTCGCCTTCCTCGACATTCGCAATGACGGCGCGCCCGACCGCCTCGTCGCCGCCCGCACGAGCATCGGCGGCACCGTCGTCTTCCGCCAGCCGGTGGGCGGGGGCACCACGATGGAGACGGTGCCGGCGATCGCCATCCCGGGGGCGTCCACGGTCCGGCTGCTCCCGAACAGTGCTCATCTGCTCATCACCGGGGCGGGCCACATGCAGGGGGGCAAGGACATCACCCTCGTGCTCACCTTCGCCCGTGCCGGGCCAGTGCAGGTGATCGCCCAGGTCACCGACCCGCAAAGCGGCGGAGGCAGTTACTTCACCAACTGATTGCGCCGGCGCCGGGCGAAGCGGAGTCCCAGTTCCGTGCGCAGCATTGCCGGCACAGGCAGCGGTGCCTACCCTGGCCAAGGAAACCAAAGATCATCCTTAAAGACCCGTAGATATCAACATGCAGGTTTGATCTTCGCGGCGCATGCCGTGTGCCGTCATGGTTGTCCCGCCGGGGGCTATCGCACTGTGCCGCGCGCCGGGGTCTGGCGGGATGAGGCGGCGATCTTGGGATGATCGTGGCCGTGCCAGGGTGGCCGGGCGGGCCGGCAGCGGGGGCGGGGGCGGGGGCGCGCTGGTGCGCGGGTGGCCCGTGGTCACCGCGGGGGCGGCGGCCCAGCGGCACGGGTGCGCGGGCAGCACGGTTGATAGATGGCGTCGATGAGTGCGCCGGCTGCCCGCGGCCCGGCCGATATATGTGTCTCATAGTACGAGATCGATCTTTCCATATTCTGGGATATTCATGATCGTGGTCCCTCACCCGCGCCATATGCGGGTGAGGGACCACGATCATGGTGAGACCACGATCAACAGGACATGCCCGCAGCCGTCCGACAGGGCCCCGCAGCTGATGAACCCCCACTCGGCCCGCGGGCCCGGCTCAGCGGGCCCCTCCCCGTCCCAGCTCCGCCACCCCCCCGCGCCACCGTGCCCCCCGGCCGCCCGCGCCACCACCCCGATCCCCCCATCGCCTGCGCCCGGCCTCAGCCCGCCACAAGCCGCCGCTGCCGCTCGCCCGGATCCGGGCAAGATCACCTCAACGTTCGCCGCCGCCAGCGGACCTCTAACCTCTCCAGTCCGCCCTAACCCCTCCAGTCCGACCCATCTACAACAATGACATCTAGCACCAGAACCCCGCGCCTCGTCTCCCGACGCGTCCTAACGGCTGCGCGAAGTGGCGCATGAGCAAAATGGCGATCCCCGGCCCAGGACCCCCCGCCAAGTTGTTCCCGCATCCGCGGCAGCCGTTAGGTCTGTGCTGGCCCGGGGGGCGACCCCCCGGAACCCCCGGTCACGCCGCCCAGCCGGTCCGCACGACAGGATTGGGTCACGCTGCGCAGCCGTTAGGGATCATGTTTGTCACCTGTGGCGGGCGCGGGGGCCGGTCTCGGCCTAGTCGATGCGGACGTACTCGAAATCCGGCGGCACGCCGTTGATGCCGGCCGAAGGTGGCGCGATCCAGCCCGCGAACTTGCCCGGCTCGTACACCGGCTGCATGAGCTCGGCGACTCGCGCCCGGTCCGCCGCCGACGGCAGCCACGCGTCCCGGCCGCGCTCCCATTCTGCCTGGCCGATGAGCTTTCCCTCGGGAGTGATGTGCGCGCCGGCGTAGCCGCCGACGTGCCGGTTGAAGCCCTCGTGCGGCAGGAACAGCCGGTGGTGCAGACCGGCGCCGGCAAGCACGCGGTTCCAGCGTTTGACGCCGGTGGCGCAGTCGGCCACGTACTCGCCGCGCAGATCGACGTTGAGCGCGGAAAGCGCCGGAACCTCCTCGGTGACCAAACGGCCGTCACGCACCCGGCCGATCCCCGCGACCTGGTCAACGAGCCGGTGGTCGTCGGCCCGCCTGGTTTCCATCCAGCGGCCCTTGAGGCCCGCGGTGAAGTAGCTGGCGGCGTTTGTGCTCACTTCCGAGCCGAAGAGGTCCATCGAGACGGAAAAGTGGAAGTTGAGATAACGCTGGATGACGCCGAGCGGGACTCCCCCGTACCGCCAGATGTCCTCGGTGTCGTGGCGCCGCATCAGCTCGGCCGTGCGCTCGACGATCCGCTGCAGGCCGGTGATGCCCACGAACATGTGATGGGCTTCCTCTTTGAGCATGAACTGGCAGGTCCGGGCGAGCGGGTCGAATGCGCTCTCCTTGAGCGTGCCGAGCTGGAACTTGCCGTCCCTGTCGGTGAAGTAGGTGAACATGAAGAACGCGAGCCAGTCGGGGGTCTGCTCGTTGAAAGCGGCGAGAATCCGCGGCTGATCGACGTCGCCCGAGTTGCGGCGCAGCAGCATCTCCGCCTCGTCGCGGCCGTCGCGGCCGAGGTAGCGGTGCAGCAGGTACACCATCGCCCACAGGTGACGGCCTTCCTCGACGTTGACCTGGAACAGATTGCGCAGGTCGTACAGGCTCGGTGCGGTGCGGCCGAGGTGGCGCTGCTGCTCGACGGAAGCGGGCTCGGTGTCACCCTGGATCACGATGAGACGGCGCAGGTCGGCGCGGTACTCGCCGGGAATCTCCTGCCAGACGGGCGCGCCGGCGTGCTGGCCGTGGCTGACGACACGGGCGGCGTCGCGCTCGGCGAGGAAGATGCCCCACCGGTACTCGGGCATGCGGCAGTAGCCGAAGTGCGCCCACCCGTCCCTGCCCACGGCGACGGCGGTGCGCAAATAGATCTCGTTCTCCTTGAACACCGTGGGCCCAAGCTCGTGCCACCAGGTGAGGAAGTTGGGCTGCCAGGATTCCAGTGCCCGCTGCAGCCTGCGGTCGGTCGCGAGATCGACGTTGTTGGGGATCTTGTCGGTGTAGTTGACCCGGCTCGCGTCCTTGGCTGCCGGCGGCCCGCTGGTGGCCACGGTCACACCCGCTTTCTGTCGTATGCGGGCCGCTGGCCGGTTCCGTAGCGGCGCAGCGCGCCGTCCGGGCCTGCGGCGTTCGGGCGCTGGAAGATCCAGTTCTGCCAGGCGGACAACCGGCCGAAGATCTTGGTCTCCAGCGTCTCCGGGCCGGTGAACCGGTGCTGCGCCTCCATGCCGGTCAGCGCGTCCGGGCTGAACGAGGCCCGCTCCTCCAGTGCGATGCGCAACTCCTCGTCCCAGTCGATGTCATCGAAGGTGAACGTGACGAGGCCTGCCGCCGCGGCCCCGGCCGCGCCGAGCGGCACGCCCGCGAGCTTGCGCGCCGCGGCCAGCTCGCCCTCGTGCCCCCAGAACCTGCTCGCCAGCCGGGACAGCCCGTTGGCCATCGGCAGCGGCCCATCGTTCATCTCGCCAAGCAGCAGCGTGGCCGGGGCCAGGCCGGCGGCTTCGTCTTCTTCGCGCAGGCCGTCGAGCATGTAGCTGCGGTCGGCCGCCAGGGCGAGTTCTGCCAGCGAGCCGGCGAAACAGCTACCGGGCTCGACCAGCGCGAACAGGCTGCGGCTGGTGACATCGAGCCGCTTGAGCGTCCGCTTGTAGTAATGCAGGATCTCACTGGCCAGCCAGTCGCCACGGCTGGCGAGCATGAGCTCGTCGTAGGCGGCGACCGCGGCCGGGTCGCCGGCGGTCCTGAAGACCCAGATGCCGGTCTCGAGCTCGTTCACGCGCAGCCGCAGAACAAGGTCGTCGAGCTCGCGGGTGACGGCGAGCAGCCAGCCTTCCGCGCCCTGGCTGTGCAGTTCCGCGGCGGTCGCGGGCACCGCGTCCGGCCCGCTCACCGTGATGGTCGCGATGCCAAGCGCGCGGTCGATCTCGCAGCCGACGTGCGGGTAGCTGATCGCGGCAGGCCCGATGGTGCGGCGCAGCGGCGTCAGCTCGATGCCCGCCGCGCCGGTGGGCCGGGTGCTGCGCCCGACCGCCTCGTCGACCCGCGCCGCCACCGCCTGCTCGAACTGCCTGGGCGGTGCGACGGCATCGACGAGGCCCCAGTCGACGGCCGTCTGCCCGCAGACGCCCTCCGCCTTGGTGGCGATCACGTCAGCCACGTCCCTGCGCACACCCCGCTTGTCGACCAGGCGGGTGAGCCCGCCCGTCGCGGGCAGCACGCCCAGCAGCGGCACCTCTGGCAGCGCGACGGCGGACGACCCGTCGTCGACCAGCAGGATCTCGTCGCAGGCAAGTGCCATCTCATAGCCACCGCCGGCGGCCGGGCCGTTCAGCGCCGCGATCCACGTCTGGCCGGAGCAGGCGCTCGCGTCCTCGATGGCGTTGCGTGTCTCGTTGGTGAACTTGCAGAAGTTCACCTTCCACGGGTGCGCCGCCTGGGCGAGCATCCGGATGTTCGCGCCCGCGCAGAACATCCGCTCTTTGGCACTGGTGACAACCACGGCGCGGACCCGCGGGTGCTCAAAGCGCAGCCGCTGCACGGCGTCGTAGAACTCGATGTCCACGCCCAGGTCGTAGCTGTTGAGCTTCAGCTCATAGCCGGGCAGCAGGCCGGCCTGCTCGTCCACGCTGAGCGACAGGCGCGCCACCTGGCCATCGACCTGCAGTTGCCAGTGCAGGTAGCGGCTTGGCTGAGTGTCGAAATCCACCGCACCGGGCGGCGCGGTCTCACCGCTGGTGGCGCTCGCCGCGGCGCGGGCGCCGCGGGCCGCGACGGTCATCAGGCAACTCCGTCCGACGGGGTCCCGTTGCATCTCTCAATGTGCTACATCTGAGTGGAAATGGTCAAGAGCGATGTGGAATTTCAATCGTCCGCGGCGGCGCCGCCCCGCCCTGCGGCGCGCTCCAGCCGGCAGCCGCCGAGCTGGCCGGAGCGCCTGCCTTAGGCCTGGTGGGGACGCCTTAGCTGGGTCACACGGGCACCCGCACGCCGATCTTAGGCATCCGCCCGATGCGGCAGGCCGGGCCTTAGCACGAATCTGGATGGTGTCAGGCCGAACAGGGCCCGCACCGATCACGGAGGATTCGATGCATCCGGAAATAGTCCGCATCATGGCTGAGCAGCAGATCGACCAGTGGCACGCGATCGCGGACGCCGACCGGCTGGCCCGGCAGGGCCGGCTGGCCAGCCGGCGCCCGGCGCGCCGGAGCCGCAGGCTGCGCCTGCTGCCCGCCCGCCGCCGGGCCACCGCGGAATGCCCCGCACCGCACCGCGCGTGACGGCCAGCCGCCCGCCGCACCGCGCTGAGGTGTGGGATCCACGAGCCAGGGTAGGCGCTTCCCGGCGACGGTATCTCGAACCAGCCGCGCGACCCCAGCCAGCTCGGCCGAGCGCGGCCCTCGCCGCCCTGACGGCGGCGGCGCGGGCCGGGTGTCAGGTTCGCATCGGGGCGAGCAGGTATTTGAATCCCGGGCCGCCGGTGATGACCGCAGGCTTCTCTGGGCTTGTGAACTCCAGGGTGACGACTCCATCGTCATCTGCCCGGCCCGGCTCCTGCGGCTCCGCGGCCCCGGCCTCTGCGTCCGCGGCGCCCGCCGCCGCCCCCGCGTCAGTTTCCGCCCGTGCCTGCGCACCGGCCCGCGCCTGCGCGCCCGCGCTTGCGGCGCCGATGCCGTCCAGCAGGTACTGCGGCTTGAATGCGATCGAGAAGCCTTCCTCGCCCTCGAACTCGGCCGCCACCGTTTCCACCGCCTGTGAGCCCTCGCCGGATCCTGTCTCGATGACCACGCCGCCCGCGGCGAAGGTGAGCAGCAGCCGGGACTCGCGGTCGGCGACGAGCGCGACCCGCCGGACCGCCTCGGCGAATGGCCCCGATGTCAGCCAGGCACGGCATTTGAAGTCTCGCGGGAACCGAGACTTGTAAGTGACGAACTCACTGCCGAGCAACCGGGTCGTCAGCTGCCGGCCGCCGCCGTCGAACCCGATCAGCCCGGCCCCGCCCGCCGCGCCCGTACCCGCCGCGCCCGTACCCGCCGCGCCGGCCCCGGCCGGCCCTTCCCGCCCCTCGACGGCCAGTGAGATCGCCATCTGGGTGCCCGTGACCATGGTCTTCGCCGCGTCGGCCAGGGTGCGCGCGGGCACCAGCGCCGTGGCCTGGATGCCCGGGTCAGCAGGCTGCCACTCAAGCTCCCGCACGGCCATGCGGTACCGGTCGGTCGCCACGAGAGTCATCCTGGCGCCGTCGATCTCCATGTGGACGCCGGTCAGCATCGGCAGGGTGTCGTCCCGGCTCGCGGCGACGGCTACCTGCCCGACGGCGGTCGCGAAACTGCCGCCATCGATCGAGCCAGCCGGCGGCGGCAGGGCTGGCAGCGCGGGGAAATCGTCAACGGGCAGGCAGAGCAGGGTAAAGCGCGCGCTGCCGCAGCTCAGGACGACGACGTCGCCCTCCGATACGAGGTCGACGGGCCGTTGCGGCAAGCTGCGGGCGATCTCGGCGAGGAGGCGTCCGGCCACGAGCGCCCGGCCGGGCTCGGCAACGCTTGCGTCGGCACCCACGCGCGCGGACACGTCGTAGTCGAAACACGACAGGGTGAGCCCGCCGCCTTCGCCCGCCTCGAGCATCAACCCGGCCAGGATCGGGATGACCGGCCGGGTCGGCAACGCCCGGGCCGCCCACGCGACCGCCTCGGCCAGCGCGTCACGCCCGATCCGCAACCGCATCGCTGCCTCCCGCGCGCCACAATCTGTTTCCTGCATCGTGACACGACGGCCCGACAATCCGGCTGCCGCCCGGCGGCCGCGCGGCGAGACACGGCCGCCCGGGGGTTGCGGGGGCCGCCCGCGGGCGGCCGGGCCTAGCGGCTACGGGTCGCGCTGGGGAACGCTTCACGGTAGGAGGGGGCACCCGGGCGGCCGGTGGCGGCGAGGACCGCATGCGCGACCGCGCGGGAGAACGCGTCCGCGGCTACGCCGAGCAGTTCCTGGAACACCGCGACACCGGTGGGCTCGCCACCGCCGCCGCCGAGGCCGAACACCGTGTCGCCATCGACCATGGTGTGGGCCGGCCGGACGGCGCGGGCGAGCCCGTCGTGACCCGCGCCTGCCAGCCAGGCGCATTGCGCCTTGGTCAGCGGCGCGTCCGTGGCAAGCACCCCGATCGTCGTATTGAAGACGGCTCCGCCCGCAGGTGGCCGCCAGGCGTCGAGGTCCGCCCGATCCGGCGCGGCCAGCCCGGCGAACTCGCCTGCCAGGCGGAACCGGGCGCCGTACAGTTCGCCGGTGTCCGGGTCCACCGGCGAGCCCGCGGCGTTGACGGCCGCGAGCGCGCCAACCGTCAGACCCATGCCGAGCACCGTGCTCGCCGTGCCGACGCCGCCGGCGAAGCCACCCGCGACCGCGCCGGTCCCAGCTCCGACGCTGCCCTGAGCGTGGCCGGCACCGCCGATCGCCGCGTCGTAGGCAGCCGCACCCATGTCCGCGCCAGGCGCCGCCCGGAATCTGCCGCCCCTGCCGAGATCGAAAATCACCGCCGCCGGCACGATCGGCACGACCTCTCCCGCGACCGCGCCCACGGCGAAACCGATCCCCGCGTCGCCCAGCCGGCCCATGACCCCGTCGGCTGCCGCCAGGCCGTAAGACGAGCCGCCCGCGAGCAGCACCGCGTGGACGCGCTCGACGAGGTTTCGCGGGTCGAGCAGGTCGGTCTCCCTCGTTCCCGGTGCCCCGCCCCGGACATCCACCCCGCACGTCATTCCCGTTTCGCCGGTGAGCACGACGGTGACCCCGGTCCGCCAGCCATCGCCGATCCGCTGCGCGTGACCCACCCGGATACCCGCGACGTCCGCGAGGGAGTTCGTTGCACCTGTGCGAACCGGCCCGTGGCTCGTGCCCGCTTCGTCGTGGCTCATGTCGACGGCCATTATCCCGCCAGCCGGTCCGGTATCCCGCCAGCCGGTCCGGACCGGCGCCACCACCGCACGGCATGCGCGCTGCGCTGGCCGCAGAAAATCCCGCACTCCGTCCGGCGCACCGGCGGACGCCCTGGGCTGAAGCCACGAACAGTAGCTAGAAAGTGACAGGTCGAGATCTTGAGCGGCGGGGCCGGTGACAACGACCTGCGGGTGCGGCTCACGATCTCGCCAGCACCGAGCCCGGCTCGGGCGCGCTCGCCCGTGCGCACGAACTACGGCGCGAGCACCCTGTCCGCACCCTGCTCGCCCGCGTCGCCAGCGCGGAGGCGGCGCGCGTGGCCAGGCGCCTCACCGCCGCGGCCGGAATGACTGTCCAGCCCGTCCCCGCCATTGTGTTCTACGGGCCGCGGCGGTTCACGGTACGCCGCGGCGGGCCGCCGGATGTTGCCGTGCTGCCGAACCCCCGCGCGCTGCGGCGCTGGCTGCTGCGGCAGCCGCGGATCCTCAGCCCGCAGCAGCAGGACCAGATCTACGCGGCAGGACGGCTGCCGGCGACCTGGTGCTGACCAACGCCCGCCGGCCCGGCATGAGGGCCTGCAGGGCGGCAGGACACCGGCAGGGTGCGAGACTGCGTGAATGACCTACGTCGTCCCATCGACTTACACCCCCGCCGCCGACCGGTACGAACAGCTCCCCTACCGCAGATGCGGGCGCAGCGGAATCGACCTGCCGGCGATCAGCCTCGGTCTATGGCAGAACTTCGGCAACGACAGGCCGCTCGACGTCCAGCGGGCGATCATCTGGAGAGCGTTCGATCGTGGCGTGACGCACTTCGACCTCGCGAACAATTACGGCGCCAGCGAGACTGGTAAGTACGGCCCGTCGTACGGCTCGGCGGAGCTCAACTTCGGCCGCATCCTGCGCGAGGATCTGCGCCCCTACCGCGACGAGCTGGTGATCTCGACGAAGGCCGGGTACGACATGTGGCCGGGGCCGTACGGTGACCGGGGATCGCGCAAGTACCTGCTGGCGAGCCTGGATCAGTCGCTGCGCCGGATGGGCCTGGAATACGTCGATATCTTCTACAGCCACCGGGCGGACCCGGATACGCCGCTGGAGGAGACGATCGGCGCCCTCGCCTCGGCGGTGCATTCCGGCAAGGCGCTCTACGCGGGGATCTCCTCCTACTCACCGCAGCGCACCACCGATGCGGCCCAGATCGCCAGGCAGCTTGGCACTCCGCTGCTGATCCACCAGCCCTCGTACTCGATGCTGAACCGCTGGATCGAGCATGGCCTGCTCGATGTGCTGCAGCGCGAGGGGATCGGCTGCATCGCCTTCTCCCCGCTGGCGCAGGGCATGCTCACCGGGAAGTACCTGCGGGGCGTGCCCGAGGGATCCCGGGCGAGCCGCAGCGGATCGCTTTCGCCGGACCTGCTGAGTGAGCAGAACCTGGCCCACGTGCGAGCCCTGAACGAGATAGCGCAGGCCCGCGGGCAGACGCTCGCGCAACTGGCGCTGGCCTGGGCACTGCGCGACAAGCGGGTCACGTCCGTGCTGATCGGCGCGAGCAGCACGGCGCAACTGGAGGAGAACCTCGCCGCGGCCGCCGCGGCGCCGCTGAGTGCGGAGGAACTCACCGCGATCGACGCGCACGCGGTCGAGGCCGGCATCAACATCTGGTCACGATCGAGCGCATCCTGAGCCGGCCGAACCCCGGCCGGGGACGGCGGCGCAACCCTGGACGAGCGGCCCGAAGATCTATCCCGAACGGCTGCGCAGCGCGCCGCGCCCGCGAAGCGCGGGCCCGGGATGGCTGGCCGAAAGAAGAGGCGGCGGCGCAGCGCGCTCGCAACGGCGGACGGGGGCACCGCCGAATCAGCGAGTCACGCGCGGACGGGGGGACCGCGCCAACTGCGCCGCCGCACAGCGTCACTGTACAAGCCCGGCGGCCTGCCGCGCGACAAGGAACCTGGCCTTACGGCGTGGCGCCTGCCGCCCATACCTACATGAGCAGCCCCCGGCGCGCCGGGCGTTGCTGACATAGCGCCCCCAACGGGACCTGCACGGTCGCGGCACCTCGTAGTGTTGAGGGATGTGCCGCAGCATCAAGACCTTGCGTGAGCCGTACACCGAGCAAGTCACGGCGGCGGATGTGCACGCCGCCGCGCTGCAATATGTGCGGAAGGTGAGCGGGTTCCGCGCCCCGGCCGGGCACAACGCGGAGGCGTTCGACCGCGCGGTCGACACGATCGCGGCAGCCACCCAGGCGCTGCTCGATCACCTCGAGATACGGTCCCGCCGCGGCGACCGGGCCAGCCAGCCCGCGGCCTCCTAGCCGCCCTGCCACCGCCACCAGTTCGGTCATCTGAAGCAGCGTCGGACGCTGGAGCCACCGTCATGCCAGAGCGGACGATCAGATACCTCGGCGATCCGGTCCTGAAGACCCCGGCTGCGCCGGTCACCCGGTTCGGCAAGAGCCTCCAGGCTCTGATCGACGACCTGATGGACACGGTCGCGTTGCCCGGCCGCGCGGGCCTTGCCGCACCCCAGATCGGCGTCGGCCTGCGGGCGTTCAGCTACAACGTCGACGGCCGCAGCGGTTACGTGCTCAACCCCGAGCTTGTCGAGGTCTCCGCGGAGAAGCAGGCAGACGAGGAAGGCTGCCTGTCGGTCCCCGGCCTGTTCTTCCCGACCACGCGGGCAATGTCGGCGACGGTGCGCGGCGTCGACGCGCGCAACGAGCCGCTCGCCGTGAGCGGCCAGGCGGAGATGGCGCGCTGCCTGCAGCATGAGGTCGACCACCTGAACGGCATCCTCTACCTGGACCGGCTCGACGCGGCGACCCGCCGGGAGGCGATGCGCGAGGTGCGCCAGTCAAGCTGGTTCCTGCCCGCAGGCCCGCGCGCCTGACCGCGAATGTGGCATTGCGCGCGGGCAGCCCAGCGGCGCGCGAGAGTAGCCTTCCCGCCATGGGGACGAACCTGGACTACCTCGGTCACCTGGCACGTGAATCCGCCCGCTTCGCGGCGGCGATCCACCAGGCCGCGCCGGGCACCCGCGTGCCGTCGTGCCCGGACTGGGACGCCGAGGACCTGCTCTGGCATCTCGCTGAGGTGCAGTGGTTCTGGGGCATGGTCGTGCGCGAACGAATAACAGGCGCCCAGGCGGAGGCGCTCAAGCCGAAGCGCCCATCCGGCCGGGCGGGCTTGACCGCGTTCTATGACCGCGTGAGCCACGACCTGGGGGAGATCCTGGCCGCGACCCCGCCGGGCACCGCGGCCTGGACGTGGTCGCGGGACAAGACCGCAGGCTTCATCCGCCGCCGCCAGGCCCACGAGGCGCTGATCCACAGGATCGACGCCGAACTGACGGCAGCCGACCGGACTGCGGTGGACGGGCAGCTTAGCGCCGACGGAGTCGACGAGGTGCTGCGCGTTATGTATGGCGGAGCGCCCCCTTGGGGAACCTTCGTCCCCGACCTTGGGAAAACGCTGCGGATCCGCGCGGGCGACACCGGCGGCTCATGGTTCGTCATCCTTGGGCGGTTCACCGGCACCGATCCCAGCGACGGCACCGAGCACGACCAACCGGACATCCGCGTCGCCGAGACCGACCCGCCCACCCCACCTGCCGCCGAAATCAGCGGCAATGCCGCCGACCTCGACTGCTGGCTCTGGCATCGCCCGACCGTCGGGCCCATCGAGCGCTCTGGAGACCGCGGCGTCCTCGCCAGCTTCGAGTCAATCATCGCGGCCGGCATCGATTAGGCGGCGCTGCGGCGACGGGAGCGCGTCCCACCAGCGCCGCCGTAGTTCGCCGAGCGCATCGGGCGCCGCGTCGCCGTGGACGCGCAGCCGGGCCAGGCCGCCGTCGGGAATGACATCGACGCGAACGTGGGTGGCGGCGGCCGGGCTGTCGACCCGCAGCCGGTGCCGGGTATCTGGTTGCACCCTGGTGCGCGGCAGCACCTCCCACCACGACGCCGCGAGGGCCAGGTCGGCGCGGCGCTCGTCGGCGGCATGCAGCTCGACCCAGCCGGGTGCGTTGCCGACGAAGAAGGAGGTGTCGATCTCGACGCGCCGCAGGCTGCCCGCGGCGCCGAACGCCACGATGACATAGTCGTTGCCCGCGGCACGCCTGCGGGCGTTCTCCCAGCCCTCCCCCATGCTCCGCGCCAGGCCGGGCAGGATGAGGTTGCTGGCGGAGGAGTAGGAATCGTCGGAGCAGGCGAGCACCCGGCCGCCGTTTTCCATCGCCGCCAGATCGATGGTTCCCGTCATGAACCTCGGGTCGGGCAGCACCTCGCCGTGCACGCGGAAGCGGGCCACGCCACCGTCGGGATAGATGGACAGCCGGACGTGTGTCCATCGCCGCCGGTCGGCCACCGCGTAGGCGTTGGCCTTGTCACCCTGCGCCCCCTGCCGCGTGACGAGCGTCTGCCAGGCCATCTCGGCCAGTTCGGCCGGACCCGGGTAGCCCTCGGCGCCGACCGCCTCGACCGAGATCTCGGGCGGGTAGTTGCCGCGAAAGTACGCGGTGTCGACGACCACCCCGTGCACGATGCCGGCGAGCCCCAGCCGGACGATGGCGTAGTCGTGCCCGGGGCCGCGCCTGCGCCTGGTTTCCCAGCCGTCATAGACCTTGCCCTTGTTCCCGAACAGGTCAGGGGCGAACACCGGATCCGCCGGCTTGATGAGGTTCTCCCTGTCGGCGAACAGCTCGTCACTGGCGCAGACCACGCTGCCGCCGAGCCGCCGGGACGCCAGGTCGGCCAGCGCGGCGAAACCCGGATCGGTCACCTCAGGTCCTCTCCGCCGGGGGTCCGGGGGTCGTACCCCCGGACTGGCAGAGCCACCGGGGGTCCGGGGTGCCGCCCCGGGCTGGCAGGGGCGCCGTCAAGAGCCGCCCGGCCGGCGCGCCGCCGCCGGCCGCCACGCCGCGAAGCCATGTTCTGCGGACCACGCCCTGCAGCGAGCGGCCCGCGTACGGGGTCAGCGGGTGCCGGTGGTGCAACCGGTGCGGCGCCACCACGAATGTCTCGTCCGGGGCGAAGGCGATCAGGTCCGCGTCGTAGCCGGCGGCGATCCGGCCCTTGCGGCGCAGCCTGGCGGCGCGGGCCGGCCCGGCGGCCATCCAGCGGGCGACGTCGCTGAGCGCATGACCCCGGGCGCGGGCCTCGGTCCAGACGACGGACAGGCCGAGCTGCAGCGACGAGATACCGCCCCACGCCGCGGCGAAGTCCCCCTGCGCTGCCTGTTTCAGCGCGGGCGGGCACGGCGAGTGATCAGAAACCACACAGTCGATGATCCCCGCCCCGAGCGCCTGCCACAGCAGGTCACGGTTGGCGCGCTCGCGGATCGGCGGGCAGCATTTGAACTGCGTGGCGCCGTCGGGGATGTCCTCCGCGGCGATGGCCAGATAGTGCGGGCACGTCTCCGCGGTGACAGCGACGCCTTCCCGCCTGGCCGCGGCGATCACCCCGGCCGCGCCCGCGCTCGACAGGTGCAGAACGTGCACCCGCGCCCCGGTGCGGCGCGCGAGCTCGACGACCTTGGCGACGGCCGCGTCCTCGGCCCGGCGCGGCCGCGACCGCAGGAAGCCGGCGTAGCTGGCTGCGGGCGGTGCGGGCGGTGGCCCGATACCCGCCGGATCCTCCGCGTGCACGATCAGCAGGCTGCCAAGCGCGGCGACCAGCCGCATCGCCTGCTCGAGCTCCTGATCGTCCAGCGGCGGGAACTCCGGCACGCCGGAGTCGGCCATGAAGCACTTGAATCCGTAGACCCCGGCGTCCCGCAGGGCGGTGCGTTGCCCGCTGTTGCCTGGCACCGCGCCGCCCCAGAACCCGACGTCCACGTGACACTGGCCGCGCGCGGCCTCGCGTTTGGCCCGCAGGGCCGCGGCGTCGGTGGTCGGAGGGATCGAGTTGAGCGGCATGTCGACGATGGTGGTGATCCCGCCGGCGGCGGCCGCCCGCGTCGCGCTGGCGAAACCTTCCCACTCGGTGCGGCCGGGCTCGTTGACGTGCACGTGCGTGTCGACAAGGCCGGGCAGCAGCACCTCGTCGTCGGCAAGCTCGACGGCGGCGGCCGCGCGAGCGCCCCGTCCGGCCGGCCCGGCGAAAACAATCGCGCCCGCCCGGATCCCGGCCGTGCCGGGCCCGATCCCGTCGGCGGTGAGCATGCGCCGTGCCCGGATGAGCAGATCAAGCTCAGGTTTGGTCACGCGAACGCCCCGGGGCCGTGCCATGCCGTCCCTGGGTCCGGGGCGTCGTCGCGCTCGACACAGCATTGGATCAGGCCGTACGGCCGGTCCGCCGCGTAGAAGACCTCACCGTCGTTGGCCAGCCCGAAAGGCGCCAGGTCGACGAGGAAGTGGTGCCTGTTCGGCGCGGACAGGCGGATCTCCGCCACGTCGGTTCGTTCCCGCAGCACGGCTGAGCCCATCTCCCACAGGGTCTGCTGCAGCGCCAGGCTGTGGGTGGTCGCGAAGCGTCCGAGGAGGATCTGGCGGAGCCCGCTGCCGGCTGCCCCTGCCCTCGACCGTGACCGCGGTCGTGCGGACGTCGGGCCCCGCCCTGACGAAGGTATGGCCATGCCCGGGCCGCCCGTCCGGCGGCTGGCCGGCCGGGTGCCTCGCGGCGGCTACGGCGACCCGGTCCCAGCGGTATTCGTCGACCTCGACCCGGGCGCCTGACACGTAGGGCACGTCGGCCGTGAAGTGGCGGGCCAGTTCCATGGCGTAGTCCTCGATCTCGCCGACGCCCTTTTCCTTCGCGTAGGCGAAACAGGTGTTCTTCTGCGAGTCGGTCGGCAGCACGTGCGCCTGGTCGCCGCGGGTGTGCGCGTCGGCGAAGTCCCCGCGCAGCGACGTCGAGACGGCGAGGTCGCGGATCTCGTGCCGGTCGCTGTCGCGGTAGACCCGCAGTACCCGGGTCTCCGCCTTGCCGTACTGGTTCTGGCCCAAAGCGATGGCCATGGTCAGCTCCCGCGGTAGGTCGAGTAGGCGAACGGGCTGAGCAGCAGCGGCACGTGGCAGTGAGGGTCCTCGCCGCGGGCGGCGAAGGCGACCACCACCTCGGGAAAGAATGCCCGCTGACCTTGGCCGGCGAAATATGCCCCGGTGTCGAAGACGAGCCGGTAGGTGCCTGCCGGCAGGTCGGGGGGACCAAGCTCACGCACCCGCCCGTCGGGGCCGGTCCTGGCTTGGCCAAGCGGGACCCCATCCTCCCCTGACACCAGCGTGACCAGGACGCCCTCGGCCGGCGTGCCGCGCGCCGTATCGAGAACGTGCGTGGTGACCGCGCTCACAGGTCCCCCTCGATCAGCGACCGCAGCCTGATCCGGTTGATCTTGCCGAGCTCGGAGCGCACGATCTGCGACTCGGCGGCGGGGTCGTTACCGAGCCGGGTGCGCAGCAGGTCAAGCAGTTCAGCCGCGCTCCTGCCGGTTGCGCAGACCAGATAGACATGGCCGAAGCGCTGCTCGTACGCCGCGTTGGACGCGGCAAGCTCCCGCAGGATCGCCTCGTGCGCGCCGGCCACGCCGGCCTGCTCGCGGCGTGACCAGCCCCGCTCGCCGGCATGCTCGCTGGCATGCTCGCTGGCCCGCTCGCCGATGCGCGGGTGCGCCGACAGGGCCTCGGCCAGATCGCTGGCCGACAGGCCGGCGACCGCCTCGTCTGACCGCCGCAAGACGGCCTCGACCGATGCGTACGGCCTGCCCGCCGCCACCTGCCGGGCCCAGCGGGTGGCCGAACAGCAGCCCAGGAGCACCTGCAGCGCGTCCCCGGCCGGCAAGGTGTTGAACCCGGTTATGCCGGCCCACTCGGTCATCCCACCAGATTCCCCGACCTGCGCGCCCTGGGCAAACCGGCGCGGCTCGCGGCCGGTGCACCCGCGGCCAGTGCACCCGCCTGTCAGTGCACCCGCCTGTCAGTGCATGAGCCACGTGTCCTTGAACCCACCCGCACCCGTTGGCGCCGCACCCGTTGGCGCCGCACCCGTTGGCGCCGCACCCGTGGGGGGCGTACCCGTCGGGGCCGCAGTCGTGTCCGGGCCAGGTGCCACCCGGGTCAGGGCGACGGGCACGACCACCGGCTCGCGGCCAAGGCAGACAAAGGCCCGAAGGTCGACCGCCCGTGGCTCCAGCCGCCCGCCCACGAATACCGGATGCGTGGACAAAGAGACTTTCTCCTGTGCGATCCAGCATGACGGGTCGGCGAGGATCCGGTCACGAACGCCCTGCAGTTCGGCCGGCGTGGCCTCGCCGCCGATCAGGGCCTCCTCGTCTGGATGCCCGTCGGCAGGCTTGATCACCAGGTCGCCGAGCCGGTCCAGCACCTGCGCACGCTGGCCGGCCTCGCGGCACAGCAGCGTCGGGACGTGCTCAAGCAGCGGCCGTTCACCGAGGTAGTACTCGATTACCTGGGCCGAGTACGCAAACAGGCTGCTGCCCTCGGCGACGCCGTTGCCCGGCGCGTTCGCCATCGCGAGGGCATGTTTCCTGATCGCCGCGCCCAAACCGGGCCCGAGCGGGGACCCGTCCGAACCACTGGCGGCGAACAGGCGATCCTCGTCTATCCGGCGCAGTAACATCTCCACGCGCGTGGGCTGCGGGCCGTCGATCCACACGCCGTCCCCCGCCACAAGCAGGTCAGCCGGGAGCACAAGCGGAATCCCCAGCTCTCCTGCCAGCAGCCGGTGTTCGTAATAGGACGGGTCTGATGGCCCGGCTGTGACCAGGGTGAGGGCGGGCGAAGGTGCTGTCAGGGCGGCCCGGAGCACCCTGACCGCCCGCGCGGGGGCGGGCGTGCGGGCGCCGAGGACGAGGTCGGGCAGAATCCGGGCGCTCAGCCAGCGGCTCGCGATCGCGTAGCCGATGCCGGACGGCGCCCGCAGGCTGTCCCGCAGCACCATCCAGCGGCCGGCGCCGTCGCGGGCCAGGTCGATTCCTGCCACGGCGCACCGCAGCGCCGACCGGGCCACCAGGTGCCCGGATGCCCGCAGGCCTGGCGACTCGTCGATCACCCAGGCCGGCAGCACGCCGTCGCGGACGATGGCGCGCTCGCCGTAGGCGTCGTGCAGGAACATCTCCAGGGCGCGGGCCCGCTGCGTGAGCCCGGCTTGCAGGAAATGCCAGTCCTCCGCGGCGATGATCCGCGGGATGAGGTCGAAGGGAATGAGTGAGCCGGGTTCCGTACCCCCGGCATGCCACGTCAGCCCCAGTTGCCGCTGGACTTCGTCGCGTAGCCGGGCACGCTCGCGCAGCCCGTCCAGGCCGATCCGGTCGAGCGCGGTCATGATCAGCCCATACGGCCCGCGGGCGCTGCCGTCGAACAGCACGGCCTCGTCGGCGGAAGCGTCGTAGCCCGACAGCATCGCGCTGACCGCCTTGCGCGCCGGTCCCGCGCCCGGCATCCAGTCGGTGTGCGCACGGGTTTCCGCCACCAGCATGGCGACGACCGCCTGCAGGCCCCCGCTGGCGAACGCGGCCCGCTGCCGCGCCGCGGAGCTGCCCCTGGCCAGTGCGGTCTCGGCCAGTTCCGCGACGAGTTCCCAGTCGCCGGTCGTTTCCAGTGCCGGGCGCAGGTCTGTCAGCAGGCGCTGGACGAGGTCAGCGGCCGGCACGGGGTTGCCTTCGGCCGGATCGACGAGCTCACCCTCCGTACCCGACCGCGCCGCCCGCCACGTCGCTGCCCGGATGAGCTCGCCGCGGATGGGCAGCGGCGGCTCGCCCGCGGTCACGGCGCCGATATGCGTCATCACCAGGGCGCGGAACAGCCCAGCGAGCAGCACGACGTCCTCCACCCGCGGGCATGCGTCACATATGCGCAGCTCCACCGTTGGCAGGTGACTCGACGGCCGGACATCGAAGTAGATCATCCCCGGATCGCTGATCACCCCGGACCGCACGAGGCCGGCCACGGTCCGGTCGTACTCCGCTGCCGACGCGAACGAGCCCATGGCACCCGTGGTCGGCCAGCGCCACCAGAGCAAGGTTCGGTAGCTGGCGTAGCCGGTGTCCGTGCCCAGCCAGAACGGCGAGCTCGCCGACAGCGCCAGCAGCGCGGACAGCCAGGGTGCCACCCGGTGAGCGACCGCCACCGCCAGATCACGATCGCTGACATCGACATGCACCTGAGCGCCACAGATCAGTTGCTCACGGGCCAGCGCCTGGTACTCATCCAGCATGTTCTCGTAACGCGGGTCGGGAGTGACCTTGAGCGCGTCCAGGTCGACGACCGGGACGGTACCGGCCGCGACGATCCCGAGCCCGAGCGGCTCCGCGGCCGCGATGACGCTCCTGCGCAGCGCGGCGAGGTCCTCGGCGAGGTCGATCAGGTGCACGTAAGGGCGGCTGTTGGTTTCCACGACCGACCGCTGAAGCTCGGCGCCGAACCGTTGCGCCGGGAGCCGTTCGAGCAGCCGGCCGGCCCGCGGCAGCAGCAGGCCCTTTTTGAGATCGACGGTGTGGAACTCTTCCTCGACCCCGACGGCCACAGATCCCGTACGCTCACCCACCAACCGAGCTTACTTCGCGTGTGTTACCGGAGCTTTTCGTGCGCCCCCCAGAATCGGACCGGGACGCCCCGCGCGGAGACCAATGTCCGGGGTCTTTGCGCCCTGGCGGGGTCGTGATACGGCAGTTCATGCTAAAAGGCTCAGCAGCATGCAGGCTTTGCCTGCCACCGGAGGTCGTTTATGAGACAAGGCCGCAAGACCTGCGCCTGCGCACTGCTCACCCTCGCCCTGGCGCTGGCGGCGCTGGCGGGGTGTGGGAACAACACCGCTCATCCCGGCGCGTCCGGTCCGTCTCCACCGCCCGCCTCCGGTTCGCCCACGCCAGCGGCGCCGCCGGTGTCACCAACCAGCGCGGCGCCGGGCGAAAGGGTGGTGTCCTCGCGAGTCACCTACCCCTGGCACTGGCCCAACGACGTGCACCACCCAGCAAGCGTGCAGCACACCTACCGGGTGCCGCCGGTACCCATGCTGATCGCAATCAGCGCTGGCAACCACCCGCGTGACCCTGGAGACCGGCCCTACAACCGCATGTCCTTCACGTTCACCACCGCATTCCCGGGCTATCAGCTCCAGTTCGTCAGCACGCTTACGGGTGATGCCAGCGGGCGGCCCGTTGCACTGGGAGGCAATGGCGTGCTCAAGGTGACGTTCCGCGAGGCTCAGGCACACACCGCCGCTGGCCGGACGTCAGTCGCCGCACAGCCGCCCGCGCGCCTCGGCTTCACCCGGATGGCCGGCTGGGCCCCGGCCGGTGACTTCGAAGGTGTCCTCACCTACGGCATCGGCATCTCCTGGCCGATCCCCCACTCGAACCCACAGCTCGCGGTCCGCGCGACCGAGGTGGAAAAGGTCACAGCGAAGGGCCAGCATCAATACACCGTCGCAATCGATGTGGACGCCACCCCTGCAGCCGGTCAGAGCTAGTGCAGCACAGCGTTGATCTTTCGGGGGCCGTGCGGGCCGGCCTGGCGCAGCCGCTGGTGTCCAAGCACCTGCGGGTGCTGCGGGAGGTGGGGCTGGTGGAGGTACGTGATGACGGGCGGCAGCGCCTGTACCGGATCAACGGCCAAGCGCTCAAGCCCATCCACGACTGGGTGAAGAACTACGAGCGGTTGTGGTCGCAGCGCTTCGACCGGCTGGATGCCGTGTTGGGCGAACTCATGGAAAAGGAGCAAGAAGATGGCGGCAGTGACCAGTAAGGGCACGGCAATGGTGACACTGCCGACGGACACGCAGATCTTGATCACGCGGGAGTTCAACGCGCCCAAGCACCTGGTGTACCGGGCATGGACCACGCCGGAGCTCATCAGGCGCTGGTGGAGCGGAGACCGGGGCGAGGTCACGATCGCCGAAGTCGACCTGAGGGTCGGCGGCACATGGCGCTACGTGATGACCGCGAACGGCGGGTTCGAGGTGGCCTTCCACGGCGAGTACCAGGAGATCGTCCCGAACGAGCGCATCGTCTCAACCGAAATCTACGAAGGCATGCCCGGGGCGGGAGCGGTGAACACGGTCACGTTCACGGAAAAGAACGGGCGAACCACCCTCACGATCCTCGTGCAGCACGCCAGCCAGGAGCACCGTGATATGCACATCAACTCCGGCATGGAAGGCGGCATTCGACCACGCCATCTACGGGAACTTCCCGCTCATGCTCACCATCATCGCCATCGCCACCTTCCTGCTCCTCACCCGCGCCTTCCAGTCCGTCCTGCTCGCCGCCAAAGCCGTCGTCTTCAACCTGATCTCCCTGGCCGCCGCCTACGGCGTGCTCACCTGGGTCCGGCAGGACGGGCACGGGTCCACCGCCCTGTGGGGCATCCCGGCCACTGGCGCGATCACCATGTGGGTTCCGCTGATGGTCTTCGCGTCCTGTTCGGCCTGTCCATGGACTACGAGGTCTTCATCCTGACCCGTATCCGCGAGGCCTACGACACCACCGGCGACGCCCGCCACGCGGTCACCGAAGGCCTGGGCCGCACCGGCCGTCTGGTCACCAGCGCCGCGGCCATCCTCATGCTCAGTTTCCTGTCCATGTCCACTGGCCCGCAGACCGACCTGAAGATCCTCGCCACCGGGCTGGGCGCCGGCATCCTCATCGACGCCGTCGTCATCCGCTGCCTGCTTGTCCGCCCCAAATCCGGGTTACTGCGGTCACCCGATGGTCGCGGCTGGCGAACAGCTCACCGGTCGCGTGCGGGAAATACTGTGGGCATGAACAATCCGCGGTACTGCGAGTCGATCTTCATTGCCCGCTCACCGGAATCCCTCTATGACATGGTCTCCGACGTGACCCGCATGGGCGAATGGAGCCCGGTCTGCAAGGCTTGCTGGTGGGACGAGGGCGGCAGTCCCCGTGCAGGCGCCTGGTTCACCGGCCGAAACGAGCTGCCCGGGCGGGTCTGGGAGACCCGTTCGCAGGTCGTGGCGGCCGAGCGCGGCCGGGAGTTCGCCTTCATTGTGGGCGGCTCCTGGGTGCGCTGGGGTTACGCCTTCACCCCGGTTGACGGGGGCACCCAGGTCACCGAGTCATGGGAGTTCCTCCCCGGCGGCATCGCCAGGTTCCACGAGAGGTTCGGCGACGGCGCCGAGGCCCAGATCGCCGAGCGCACCGAGGCTGCGCGCAAGGGCATCCCCCTGACCCTCGCTGCGATCAAGAAGACCGCGGAATCGGATTGATCTCGCCGGCCGGAGGCGAGGGATGGAAGCGGGCATCGCATGCACATCGAATGGGACGCGGTTGTGGTGCAGTTCACCATGGCCCGGTTCGATTTGGGGCGCCTGGCCGTTGACACGATGTTGGGAATTTCCAACACTGGGGTTGTACGTTTACAACATGGAGAGGCACCCCAAGAAGCAGATCCGCGAGGCGTGCGATGACGCCAACGTCGCGGGCTTCAAGGTCTCGCCGACCACAGCCCACGGACACAGCTGGGGGTACATCGACTGCCCAAACTGCGCAGGACGGTTCTACGTCTGGTCGACGCCGGCAAGCGCCGACGTTCACGCCAAGCAGATCCGCCGCTTCGTCCAGCGTCACAGTCACTCTGAGGAGAGGCAGGACGACCATGACTAACCACGAGTTCACGCTACGGCTGAACCGGCGGATCACTGACGAGGAGGCCGAGGCGCTGTACGAGGCGGGTTGTGACGACGCGGGCATTGAGACTGGGCCATACGGCACGCTCATCAGCTTCGACCGCGAGGGGACGTCGCTCGCTGAGGCAATCGCGAGGGCAGCCCGCGACATCGAGAAAGTACCAGGCCTGCGCGCCGTGGGGGTCGCGTGCGACAACATGGTGACGCTGCTCGACATAGCCGGCCGCGCTGGGGTTACCCGCGAAACAGTACGGCTGTGGGCGACCGGCGCACGCGGCCCCGGTGGCTTCCCAGCCCCTGTTCTGACCACCAGAGGCGGCGAGCGCGTGTGGGACTGGGAACAGGTGGCGACATGGCTCCGCGAATACCGGCACCACTCGCACCTGCGCCCCGGCACATTGGTGCTGACGGAGGGACTAACGGAGATACGCGTGCTGTCGGCAGCAAATCATGTGCTAGCCGCTCGTGATGCACTGATGTCCGAGCCAGACGACTCGGTTCGCGAGGAATTTGAGCGGTTGCTCGCGGACGCGTAGCCGTACGGAAGCCGGGACAAGCGGTCTGCATTGGGCGGCGCAAGCACCGGCGGTATGAGCGGGTCGTCACTCAGGTGCGCGCCGAGCGTGCCTACCGCGCCGCGGTCGCGGCCGGGAAAATCCGCATCCGCTTGCGCGACATCTGAGGCCCACCGTCTGGCACGTCACTTGGCACGGAATGAGCGGGCGCCGGATCCTTGCAGGTCAAGCAACAAGCAAGCATGCTCCCGCGATAGGACTCGAACCTATAACCTGCCGGTTAACAGCCGGACGCTCTGCCAATTGAGCTACGCGGGATGGACAGCTCGCGTTGAGAACACGGGCTGGGCGGCGTCGAGCACGTTCGGCACCCGCTGCACGCCGGCAACCAGGGTAGCGTACCCGCAGGGTGTCCCTGCCACGACCTGGCACCGCCTTCGCCGCAGCCGCGGGGCAACCGCGGGGATCTCACCGTTCACCCGGCGGTCCTGACCAGGTTGTCTAGGTGTTACCCCGGAATACCAGCCGCCATCATGGGCAGAGTCAAGGGTGCGCGGGTAAAAACACGCGGCCAGTGATCGCGAAGAGAGGTTCTGATGCGATATCGCGTCCCGTTCGCCGTCGGCTTCGCCGCCGGGTTCATCGCTGGCGCCAGGGCCGGCCGTGAACGCTACGAGCAGATCAAGAAGATTGCCCGCACTGCCATGGAAAACCCGGCCGTGCAACAGGCGGCCGGCGCCGTGCGGGGTCAGGCGGGCGACCTTGCGCAGACGGCACGGCACAAGGTCAGCGACAAGCTGCACGACAAGGTTCCCGGCATGCGGGGCAGCGCGGACAGCAACGGCGAGGCCTACTTCCCTGCCTCCGGGGCACCGGAGGGGCCACCCGTCCGGCACTGAACCGGCCGCCCACGGTGCCCGCGTGACCTGCCCGGGCCGGCCACGCGGGCACCTGCGCACTCCGGTTTGCCGCGCCAGCAAGACCCGGCCCAGGTGCCCGCCCGGCCGCGGACCCACGCCCGCCCCGGACAGCAGCGGCCGCTGACGCACCGGGCCGGGCCCGCTGGCACCTGCTTACTGGTCGCTGCGCAGGAGCGTGGTGAGCGCGTCGGCGTGGGTGCGTGCCTGCTCGAGCCAGGTTGGCGCGGCCGCCGCGCGTGACGGGTGCCACGTGTTGTCGTAGACGGCGGATGTGTCGAACGCCGTGCCGTTGGTCCACTGGACGGCGGCCGCCCCGGGCAACTCGTGCGGGACGTGCGTCCAGTCGGCGATCCAGTAGCTTACGTGCAGGCCCTGGCACGCGGCCTTGACCGCCGGCCAGGTAGACCTGTTGCAGTAGACGGAGGCGCGAAACCCCGCCGCGATGCGTTTCTTCACCCATCCTGTGGCCTGATGCGGTGTCGCGTCGCCATTCTCGACATCGAGGACACCGGCATCCAGCGGGGCGTTGCCGATCACATCAATGCGGATCGTGGTGATGTGCGCGAACTGCCGCCAGGCGGCAGCGGACCACGCATAGTTGCCGTTGAGGTAACCAGCGACCATCTGCGCTCCATGCGGAATCGCAGCGGGGTTGACAGAGTCGAACATCGTGCGCGTCATGAGATTCCTCCCTGGGACTGGCAGGCAAGGCAAACCCGCCGTCCGTATGCCACCGGCTTATCGTTGCGCCACAGATAGGCCTACGGGCCGTTATCGACAGGATTAACCCCCAGATGGACCCGCGCTCCGGCTAGAGGGGAGCAGGCGGCCGCCTGCCCGCGCCGTCAGTCCAGGTACTCACGAAGCATTTGCGCGCGGCTCGGGTGGCGCAGCTTGGCCAGGGTCTTCGACTCGATCTGCCTGATGCGCTCCCGGGTGACGCCGAACTCCTTGCCGACCTCTTCGAGCGTTCTCGGGTGCCCGTCAGCCAGGCCGAACCGCAACTGGATGATCTTCTGCTCCCGGTCGGAGAGATTGTCGAGGATGCCCTCTAGCTGATCTTGAAGCATGATGAAGGCCGCCGCCTCGATCGGCACCACGGCGTCCGCGTCCTCGATGAAGTCCCCGAGATCGGAATCCTCCTCACCGATGGGCGACTGCAGCGAGACCGGTTCCTGTGCGATCCGCTGGATCTCGACCACCCGGTCCACCGGCAGGCCCATCTCGAGCGCGATCTCGTCGGGCGCCGGCTCACGGCCCAGGTCTTGATGCAACTGGCGCTGAACCCGGGCGAGCTTGTTGATCGTCTCGACCATGTGCACCGGGATTCTGATCGTGCGCGCCTGATCGGCGATGGCCCTGGTGATCGCCTGCCTGATCCACCAGGTCGCATAGGTCGAGAACTTGTAGCCCTTGGTGTAGTCGAACTTCTCGACCGCGCGGATCAGGCCCAGATTGCCCTCCTGGATCAGGTCCAGGAACAGCATCCCGCGCCCGATGTAGCGCTTGGCGATCGACACCACCAGCCGCAGATTCGCCTCGGTGAGCCGCTGTTTAGCACGCAGGCCGTCCCGGACGAGCATCTCGAGGTCACAGCGCGCAGCGCCGAACAGCGGGAAGCCGCCGTGCAGCTTCTCCTCCGCGAACAGGCCGGCCTCGATCGTCTTGGCGAGTTCGACTTCATCTTCTGCCGTGAGCAGTGGCACGCGGCCGATCTCACGCAGGTAGATACGGACCAGATCGCTGGTGGGCGCCCGCCTGCCCGCCTCCTCTTCGCCGGCCCGCCGCAGATCCTCGAGCTCATCGTGGTGAGTGTCGAGAATCTCCACCCCCTCATCCGCGAGCAGGCGCACGACGCCGTCGATGGCGTCGGCAGAAAGGTCGGAGCGGTCGAGAACGGCGGCCACATCCCCCATCGTGACGACACCGCGCTCCCTGCCTTGCGCGACGAGGTCCGCCACCCGCTCTGCCGGCGGCGACCCACTGGGCAACACCGAAGGGCCCACGCAGACAGTCTGCGTCATGGGAGCCCCGGGATGGGGGTCTAATTTTGTAACCTTCGTGCTAGTAGCGAAATAGGGACGTGTGGGACTAACGAGACACGCCCACACTCCTCAAGCGGTAACACCCATGATCCTTAACGGCTGCGCAACGTGACACGACCCCGTCGTGCGGACCGCCCGCGCGGCCTGACGGGGGTTCCGGGTCCCCCCAAGGTGGGCGGGTTTTGCAGGGAACTGGCTCCGCAGCGCGTCAATCCTTGAGTGCGGGGCGGCCGGGCTACGCCGTCACGCGGGGCCGTCCCTGCGTTCGAGCAGGACCTTGCGCCGCTGCTCCAGCGCGATGAGATCACCGAAGAGCCGGTTGTAGGCGCCCTGCTCGTCCACGGGACTCATCCGCTGCAGCCGCGACTTCACGGCCACGATCTGCCGCGACACTGCACGCGCCTCGACCTCGGCAAGCACCTCGTCGGCGAAGGGGGCATCCGGCTCACGATCGACCCCGGGGACTTCGATCGTTTCCACCGCCAGGGCGGTGATGAACGCCTGCGCGCTCTCACTCGGGGCTGCCTCACGCAACCGCGCGACCCAGGCCGGTCCGCCCCGCGTCCCCGTGGTTCCTCCGCAGGCGGCGATCAGCTCGAAAGTGACAGCGTGTGCGGGAACGGTGAATGCGTCCCCCCCAAGTGCATCGAAAACGGGCCCGCATAGTGCCGGCCGCTGCAGGGCGAGCTTGAGCGCCTGACGCTCAATGTTCACAGTAGCGGCACCGGGATCGTAATCACTCAGGTCATGGAATCGCTGCTCCGTAGATACGTCTCGTCCCGCATCGCGCGCGCCTGATCCTCGGCCCTCGCGTCCCCGCGGGGCAGCGGCTCGCGAGCGGCGCGACTGCTCCGGCTGCCGAGATCCCCCCCGCAGGTACTGCCCGACTCTGGCGAGTACGAAATCCTCGTCCATGAGGCCGAGCCAGCGGTCAACCTGCTGGGCGTATACCTTGCGCAGGCCCGCGTCCTTGATCTGCGCGATGATACGAGCGGCACCGTCGAGCGCGGCGATCCGGCCCTCCGCGCTTTCCAGGTCGTAGTCGGCCAGCGCACTGCGGACCGCAAACTGGTACAGCGGGACGCGCTGGGCGATCAGATCCCTAATGGCCGCGTCACCCTGCTTGATTCGCAGGTCGCATGGGTCAAGGCCTTCCGGCTGCACTGCGACGAACGTTTGCGTGATGAACCGATCCTCCCATTCGAACGCGCGGAGCGCCGCCCGCCGGCCCGCCGCGTCACCGTCGAACGTGAAGATCACCTCGCCCCGTAGCCAGTCAGCATCCATCAGCAGCCGCCGGACAATCTTGATGTGGCCCTCACCGAACGACGTGCCGCAGGTCGCCACCGCCGTCGGCACACCGGCCAGATGGCACGCCATCACGTCCGTGTATCCCTCGACGATCACCGCCTGGCGGCGCTGGGCGATCTCACGCTTGGCCAGGTCCGCCCCGTACAGCACGGAGCTCTTCTTGAACAGCGGGGTCTCGGGGGTGTTCAGGTATTTGGGGCCGTCGCCTCCGGCGGCCAGCGTCCGCGCGCCGAAGCCCACCACGTCGCCGGTCACATCCTTGATCGGCCAGACGAGCCTGCCGCGGAACCTGTCCACCGGGCCGCGCCTGCCCTCCCTCGCCAGCCCGCCGAGCAGCAGTTCCTGCTGCGTGAAGCCCCTGCCAAGCAGGTGCCTCGTCAGCGCCTCCCACTCCGCGGGCGCATACCCGGCCCCGAAGCGCTCCACGTCGGCCAGCTCGAACCCCCGCTCGGCGAGGAAGCCGCGGGCGTGCGCGGCCTCTGGCGTGCGCAGCCGTTCGGAAAAAAACTCGGCGGCGGCGTGGTGCGCGTCGAGCAGCCGCCGGCGCTGGCCCTGTTCCCGGCCCGGAACCTGGCCGCCCTGCTCGTACCGGAGCTCGATGCCCGCCCGGGCGGCGAGCCGTTCGACGGCGTCGGTGAACGTGAGGTTGTCGATCTTCTGCACGAAGGAGATGACGTCGCCGCCCTGCTGGCACGAGAAGCAGAAGTACAGTCCGCGCGCCGGGGTGACGTTGAACGAGGGCGTCTTCTCCTCGTGGAACGGGCACAGCCCCTTGAGTGACCCGCCGCCAGCGTTACGCAACTGCAGGTGTTCGCCGATCACGTCGGCGATGGGTGAGCGTTCCCGGACGAGATCGATGTCCTCATCGCGGATCCTGCCCGCCACTTTCGCCACCGCCCCAGCTCGGTCCAAGTGCCGACGCGGTGAGTCTATTGCCAGCCAGCGCCCGCCGCCCCGCTTCGCGGCTAGGGCGTGTCCCTGGGGCGTGTCGCGCAGATCGTGTCCTACCCCAGGGTGGGCAGCACGAGCACGGTCGCCCTGACGTCGGGATGGCTGGCCAGCATCGCTTCGAGCTCCCGCGCGAACAGCGCATTCGCGACGATGATGCGCAGGTGCGGTGGGCCTGCGCGCAGCGCAGCGAGGACGCGGTTCAGGCCGAGCCTGGTGATGCGGGCGCTGATCGGAGGGCCGCCGACCTTCGCGTACAGGATTCCGCCGATCGTCTTCTTCATTTCGCCGAGATCCCGGTTGAAAACCGCGACGAGGAAGCTGTCACGCCAGTTTCCGAGCGCCCAGTTGCTGTAGAACACCAAGGACGGCACCCCGTCGGCGAGCACGTGCGCATCGGCGAGCGCGATCATCGATGCGCTCGTGGGCGCCCTGACCTTGCCAGCGCTCCATACGGCGAGCGGGGTGGCCCGCCAGGCCGCCGTGCCTCCGCCGGCCGAGCGCATGCCCCATTGCGACGCCGCGACGATGCCCACCGCGGCCACGACGGCGACGAGGGCGAGCGGAACTTCCGCGAGCGGGCGCAGCAGCCCCCGCGGCCAGGAAGGAGCGGGGAGCCGGCGCGCCGGCACGGCGGCCGAGCCGAGACCGGCCAGGCACACGATGTAAGCCGCCGTCAGCAGCTTGTCGTAGTAGTAACTGGTGTGCCCCGTGCTGAGAAGCTGGTAGACGCCGAAGATCACGACCACGGCCGCGGCGATGGCCACCTGCGCGACCATGACCCGGCCGGCCGGAAGCCGCCGCGCCACGGAGCTTGCCATCGGGGCCACGATGGCAAGCGCAAGCACGAGCAGCAACCCCGCGGAGACCGGCAGCCTGACTCCCCCGGCCAGCGCCTGCGCCTGGGCGTTGAAGCCGGACACCACGGCGAGCGCGGACTGGTAGAACGCGACGGCGCAGCCGGCGGCGAAGCATCCGGCCCAGAAGAGCCAGTGCCTGCGCAACCGGCGGTGGTACACCACGGCCGCCGCGCCCATGCCCGCCACGGCCATGGGCGCATAGAGGTTGTAGGAATAGGCGACCGCGACGAGCAGCGCGCAGGCGATCAGCACCTGCTCACCGACCACGCGCGGCGGACGGGCGAGCACCGCGACGGTGAGCGCGAGAAACGCCAGGCCAAGGACCTGAGAATCGAACCCGTCCTCGATCATGAGCACGAACGGCCCACCGATCGCCAGCGCGGCCACCAGCGAGCAGACGAAGACGCGCCGCCAGCCGGTCACCAGTGGGCCCGCTATCCAGCGGGCCGCCCAGACGATGGACATGATCAGAAAGGCATACGCCAGGAGAACGTAAATGAAATAACGGTTGAGCTCCGCGAGCGGCGGGCCGGGGCCGGCGGTTGACCTGAGGAACGTGTCGAAGAGCGCATAAAGGAAATGAGACCCGAACGGGTAGACAATCTCGGCCGGGTGCGCCACCGCCACGGCCGCCTGCCGCTGGTGCAGGAACGTGTACCCGCCCAGCCGGTGGATCGTGTCGAATAGGGCGAAGTGGGCGTAGCGGTCTTCGGCGGTGGCCGAAAAGATGAACCGGCGCACCGCGGGCAGTTTTGCGGCCGGCGCGTAGACAGCCAAGAACGCGACGAGGCCCGAGCCGAGCACCACCAGGTCAGACCCAAGCATGCGGCGCGGCAGGCCCGGCCGCCGCCGCAGCAGCCACGCGGCCCCGCCGGCCAGCGAAAACAGTGTGCCCGCCACCGGCACCGGACGCAGGCCCCACGGCCAGATGGAAAAGACCAGGCCAAGCGACAGCGCCGTGCCCGCGAGCAGCGCGGCGGCCAGCATGAGGCGGTCGACCAGGTTGGTGCCCGATCGCAGGACCGACGCGACCACGACGAGCAGCAGGAACGGCGCGACGACATCCAGCCGCAGCGCGTGCAGGGCGAACGCCACCAGCCAGGCCGCGCCGAGTACGGCCGCGAGCCATCCCACCCGAAGCCATGCCCGCGGGGCCGCCGTGCGCGCTGAGTCCACCGTGGGCTGCCAGGACGAGATTCTTTCCGGGGTATGCGCGTGTCCAGTTGAGTCCACTTCACCCTCAACAGACTGAAAGCAAAACCCGGCGCATTCGGGCAAATATACCCTCGGCTACTTGATGCAGCGCGAGCGGGGAATCACTTTGTGGTCAGTTGGTGAAATCTTTAGCTTGTCGGCTTTAGGTGTTCCCCACGCATGGCGGCGGTCCTCGCCTGACCCGCGCACGGCGGCGCACGGCGGCGCGTGCGCGTGGTGCCGGGTCAGCCGCTGGTGGTGGCGCACAGCCGCCGGTGCCAGGCCACCGCGGAGGTGTCGGTGAGCGAGGCGATCTGGTCGATCACCACGCGCAGCCGTGCGGTATCAGACTCCGCGTCCGCCCAGGCGGGCCGCAGCGCTGGGTCGAGCGTCGCGGGAGCGCCGCGCGCGACCGCGTCGGCAAGCCCGGCGATGAGCTCACGCTGACGCTGCCGCATCGCGCCGGCTCCGGGCCGACGCATCACGTAGTGCGCCGTGACCGCCTTGAGCAGGGCGCACTCGAGGCGCTGCTGCCGCGGCACGATCAGGTCGGCCGCATAACGGGTCAGCGGGCCGCCGCCGGCCCGCCGCGTCGCGTTCTGCGCGGCCCGGCAAAACCTGCCGATCAGCTCGCTGGTCAGGTTCTTCAGTGCGGCGAGCGAACCCGGCCCGCCATCGAAGCCGCCCGGCCAGTAACCGAGCGCGAGCAGACCGGCAAGCACGTCCCGCAGTTCGGCCTCGGTGGCCGGTTCCGCGGCGTCGGCGTAGGTGAGGGCTGTGAGCTGGGCAAGCGCGAGCTGTTCCGACTTGTCCCTGAGCTGCCCGGGTTTGATATGGCCCGCGTGCAGGCCATCCTCGAGGTCGTGGACCGAGTAGGCGACGTCGTCGGCCCAGTCCATGATCTGCGCTTCCAGGCAGGGCCGCCGCGGCGGCGCGCCGTCCCTGACCCAGCGGAAAACCTCGCCGTCGTCCGCATACGCGCCGTACTTGGCGCCGCCCGGGTTTCCGGCGGGCGCCATCCACGGATACTTGAGCGCGGCGTCCAGCGCGCCGCGGGTCAGGTTGAGCCCCGCGCTGCGGCCGGCCGCCGTCACCACCTTGGCCTCCAGCCGGGTGAGCAGGCGAAGGCTCTGCGCGTTGCCCTCGAACCCGCCGCAGGCCCGTGCCACTTCGTCGAGGGCCGTCTCGCCGTTATGCCCGAACGGCGGATGCCCGATGTCGTGCGCTAGGCAAGCGGTCTCGACCAGGTCAGGGTCGGCACCGAGCGCCTTGCCGAGCTCGCGGCCGATCTGCGCGCATTCGAGCGAATGAGTGAGCCGGGTGCGCGGGAAGTCACCCGCGTCGACCTCGACAACCTGAGTCTTGGCCGCGAGCCTGCGCAGCGCCGAACTGTGCAGCACGCGCGCCCGGTCCCGCTCGAAGGCGCTGCGCCCCGGCGCTTTGGCTGGCTCGGCGATCCATCGCTGCGTGGCCAGGGCGTCGTAACCGGTCAAGCTGAAGCCTGTCTCAGCGGCTGTCGCTGCCCGCTGTTTCGATGGCCGCGCGCCCTGCTTCCAGCCGGGCTACCGGCACCCGGAACGGCGAGCAGGACACATAGTCGAGGCCGGCGTCGTGGAAGAAGTGCACGGACTGCGGGTCGCCGCCGTGCTCGCCGCAGACACCGACATGCAGGCCGGGGCGTGCTGCCCGGCCCTCCTCCACCGCGATGCGGACCATCCGGCCCACCCCGCCGGTGTCGAGGCTCTCGAACGGCGAAACCCCGAAGATGCCGAGCTCCAGGTAGCGGCTGAAGAACGCCCCTTCGACATCGTCGCGGGAGAAACCCCAGCCCATCTGGGTGAGGTCGTTCGTGCCGAAGGAGAAGAACTCGGCGGACTGCGCGATTTCCCCGGCGGTGAGCGCCGCGCGCGGCACTTCGATCATGGTGCCGATCAGCGCGTGCACACCGATGCCCGTCTCCGCGGCCACCTCGGCGAGCACCTCCTCGGTCCGCTCGCGTGCGATCTCCATTTCCTGCACGGTCGCGACCAGCGGAATCATGATTTCGGGCAGGGGGTCGCCACCGGCCTGCTTGCGCTCGGCGGCCGCGTGCGCGATGGCCTTCACCTGCATGTCCAGCAGGCCGGGAATGACCAGGTCGAGCCGGACACCGCGCAGGCCGAGCATGGGGTTCTGCTCGTGCAGGCGGCGGACCGCATCGAGCAGCTTGCGGTCCTTGGCGCTGGCCTGGTCGCCGGCGAGTGCGACCTTGACCGACAGGTCGGTCAGGTCAGGCAGGAACTCGTGCAGCGGCGGGTCGATCAGCCGGATCGTCACGGGCAGCCCGTCCATCGCGGCCAGGATCTCCACGAAGTCGCCGCGCTGCAGCGGCTCCAGGGCATCGAGGGCGGCCTGCCGCTGCTCCTCGGTTTCGGCCAGGATGAGGTTCTCGACCAACTGGCGGCGCTCGCCAAGGAACATGTGCTCGGTGCGGACCAGGCCGACGCCCTCCGCGCCGAACCGCCGAGCGCGAGCGCAGTCGGGGCCCGTGTCGGCGTTGGCATGCACGCCGAGCCGCCGCCTGCTGTCGGCGTGCGTCATGATCCGGTGGACCGCCTTGATCAGGTCGTCGGCGCCGGATTCCGCCGGGTCGATGTCACCCTCGAAGTACTCGACGACCGGTGAGTGGGTGACCGGGACCTCGCCCAGGTAGACATCGCCGCTGGTCCCGTCGATGGACAGCACGTCGCCCTCCGCCACGGTGACGCCGCCGGGCGCGGTGAACCTGCGGCCCGCGATGTCGACGTCGAGCTCATCGGCGCCGCAGACGCAGGTCTTTCCCATGCCGCGGGCCACCACCGCGGCATGGCTGGTCTTGCCGCCGCGGCTGGTGAGAATGCCGCGGGCCGCGATCATCCCGTTCAGGTCGTCCGGGTTGGTCTCACGCCGGACCAGGATCACGTCCTCCCCCGCTGCCGCGCGCTCGGCCGCGCGGGCGGAGTCGAAGACGGCGCGGCCGACCGCCGCGCCGGGCGAGGCGCTCACCCCTTTTGCGATCTTGTCTGTCGCGGCGGAGGCGTCGAACCGCGGGAACATGAGCTGGGCGAGCTGATCCCCCGTCACCCGGCTGACCGCCTCGTCCATGTCGATCAGCCCCTGGTCGACGAGCTGGGTCGCGATGCGGAACGCGGCGGCGGCGGTGCGCTTGCCCACCCGCGTCTGAAGCATCCACAGTTTCCCGCGCTCAATCGTGAACTCGATATCGCACAGGTCGCGATAGTGGTTCTCCAGGGTCGCCATGATCTGCAGCAGCTCGTCGTGGGAGCTCTTGTCGATCCGCTCCAGATCCTGCAACGGCACCGTGTTCCTGATGCCGGCGACGACGTCTTCACCCTGGGCGTTCTGCAGGTAGTCGCCGTACACTCCCGGGTGCCCGCTGCCCGGGTCGCGGGTGAAGGCCACGCCGGTCCCCGAGTCCATGCCGAGGTTGCCGAAGACCATCGCGACGACGTTGACCGCGGTGCCGAGGTCGGCGGGGATCCGTTCCTGACGCCGGTACAGGATGGCGCGCGGCGAGTTCCACGACTCGAAGACGGCACGGATCGCCAGATCCATCTGCTCACGCGGGTCGGCGGGGAACTCGCGTCCCGTCTGCTCCCTGACGATGCCCTTGAAGGTATCGGTCAGGCGGCGCAGATCGTCGGCGTCGAGGTCCAGATCGTTCGCGGTGCCCTTGGCCTTCTTGGCCGACTCAATGGCGTGCTCGAATACCGCGCCGTCGATGCCGAGCACGGTCTTGCCGAACATCTGGATGAGCCGCCGGTAGGCGTCCCAGGCGAACCGCTCGCTGCCCGACTGCTTGGCCAGGCCGTACACGGACTCATCGGACAGGCCGATGTTGAGCACCGTGTCCATCATCCCGGGCATGGAGAACTTGCCGCCGGAGCGGACGCTGACGAGCAGCGGGTCGTCAGCGTCGCCCAGCCGTTTGCCCATCGCCTGCTCGAGGGCGGCCAGGTGGCTGCCGACCTCCTCGTCCAAGCCGTCGGGGACGCTGCCGTGTGCCAGGAAATAACGGCATGCCTCGGTGGTGATGATGAAGCCGGGCGGGACGGGCAGGCCCAGGTTGGTCATCTCGGCGAGATTGGCACCCTTGCCACCGAGAAGGTCCTTCAGGTCCTTGTTGCCTTCGGCGAATGCGTAGACGAGCTTGGCCACTGCGTGCTCTCCTCATGATGCGGCCCGGTGCGGGCGACGGCCGGGCAGCATGGGTAACTGCGGCCTCACGGCCCCGATAACTGGAACTCTACCGAGCGCGCGGGGCCGGTGCGGCCCGCGGCATCGGTTACCGGCCAGTCGCCGGGCAACGCCTGGCGAGCCCGCGGCGCCGGGCGTGACGGAGCCATACGAGCCGGGCATGCCGGGCCGCTTCTGGGCTCACCGCTCCCGCGGTGCGCCCCGCACCCAGGGCGTGCCGGTGATGCGCTCGTAGATCTCGGCGTACCTGGCGCGGGCGGCCTGAACGATCTGCGCCGGGATATGCGGCCCCGGCGGCCGCTTGTCCCACCCGGTGCCGGCCGCCCAGTCGCGGACGACCTGCTTGTCGAACGCGTACTGGCGCCGTCCGGGCGCCCACTGACCGGCGGGCCAGAACCGGGACGAGTCCGGGGTCAGCACCTCGTCGGCGAGGACCAGGGTTCCGTCCGCGGCCAGGCCGAACTCCAGCTTGGTGTCGGCGACGATGATGCCGCGCCGGGCCGCCAGGTCCGCGCCGCGCCGGTACACCTCCAGGGTGATACGGCGAAGTTCCCTCGCGACGGACCCGCCGAGCTGGGCGGTGACATCGCCGAAGGTGATGAGCTCGTCGTGGCCGGCCGCCGCCTTGGTGGTCGGGGTGAAGATCGGCTCAGGCAGGCGGGACCCCTCGGCGAGCCCGGTGGGAAGCCCGACCCCGGACACGGCGCCCGACACCTCGTACTCGCGCAGGCCCTGGCCAGCGAGGTAGCCGCGCGCGATGCACTCCACCGGGAGCATCTCGAGCCTGCGGCACCGCATCGCCCGGCCGGCGAACTCCGGGGGGACGTCGGTAACGGAGATCACATGGTTCGGCGCGATGTCCGCGAGCCGCTCGAACCACCACAGCGAGAGCCGGGTGAGGATCTCCCCCTTGCCCCCGATAGGCGTCGGCAGCACGACGTCGAAGACGCTTACCCGGTCCGAGGCCACCAGGATGACGTCATCGCCGTCGGCGTACACCTCGCGGACCTTGCCAGAGTGCAGCAGTTCCAAGGTCACCCCGATCTCGTCGCCCGCCAGGTCAGCAGATCGGCAGGCGCTCGGCGAGGTACGGCTCTAGCTGGGTGATGCCGATCCGCTCCTGCCGCATCGAATCGCGCTCCCGCACGGTGACCGCCTGATCCTGCAGCGTCTCGAAATCGACGGTCACGCAAAACGGCGTGCCAACCTCGTCCTGGCGGCGGTACCTGCGGCCGATGGCGCTCGCGTCGTCGAAATCGGTGTTCCAGCGTTTGCGCAGCGCAGCCGCGAGGTCGCGCGCCTTCGGGGACAGCTCGGCGTTGCGGGACAGCGGCAGCACCGCCACCTTCACCGGAGCGATGCGGGGATCAAGCCGCATGACCGTGCGCTTTTCCATCACGCCCTTGGCGTTCGGCGCCTCGTCTTCGGTGTAGCCGTCGATCATCAGGGCGAGGAGGGCGCGGTCGGCGCCGGCCGCGGGTTCGATGACATAGGGCATGTACCTGGTGCCCGTGTCCTGGTCGAAGTAGGAAAGGTCCTCCCCCGACGCCTTGGAATGCACGGTCAGGTCATAGTCCGTGCGGTTGGCGATACCCTCGAGCTCGCCCCATTCACTGCCCTGAAAACCGAACCGGTATTCGATGTCGACGGTCCGCTTCGAATAGTGCGAGCGCTTCTTCGCCGGATGCTCGAACAGGCGGATGTTCTCCTCGCGGATCCCCAGGCCGAGATACCACTGCCGCCGGTTGTCGATCCAGTACTCGTGCCAGTCCTCGTCGGTTCCTGGTTCGACGAAGAACTCCATCTCCATCTGCTCGAACTCCCGGGTGCGGAAGATGAAATTGCCCGGGGTGATCTCGTTTCTGAACGATTTACCGATCTGGCCGATTCCGAAGGGTATCTTCCGCCGCGACGACTGCTGCACCGCGCGGAAGTTGATGAAGATTCCCTGCGCGGTCTCCGGCCGCAGGTACGCCAGGCCTGATTCGTCCTCCACCGGGCCGAGCGACGTCTTGAGCATGCCGTTGAACATCCGCGGCTCGGTGAACATGCCGGTGCTTCCGCAGTTCGGGCAGGACACGTCCGCGAGGCCGGCGGCGGGCGGGTGGCCGCGGCGGGCCTCGTAGGCCTCGGCGAGCTGGTCAGCGCGGAACCGCTTGTGGCAGGACAGGCATTCGGTGAGCGGGTCGACGAACTCTTTGACGTGGCCGCTCGCCTCCCAGACCTCCCGGGCCAGGATCACGCACGAGTCGAGCCCGACGACGTCGTCCCGCTCCTGCACCATCGCACGCCACCACTGGCGCTTGACGTTGTTCTTCATCTCGACGCCGAGCGGGCCGTAATCCCACGACGCACGGAGCCCACCATAGATCTCACTGGACGGGAAGACGATCCCCCGGCGCTTGCACAGGTTGACGATCGTTTCCATGGTGTCGTTGCGTCGGGCCATGAAGGTCTCCATCCGGCTGGCGGTCGGCGGGCTGCGAGCCCCCAAGCTTAGGGCCAGGTGCCCGGTGGGGCGAATCGGATGACTACGCTGCGGCGCCGGTGGGCGGTGTGCGGTGTGCTGTGCGGCTGCACGGTCATCTCTGCTCAATAGACGGCACCGAAGACCTCGTCACGATCGATGTCGAGCCGGAACCTGCCGTGCCGCTGCCAGCGGTCGCCGCGGAACTGCTTGATGCGCCGGTTCGCGGGCCACCACGAGTCGAGCAGGTAGGGCGCTCCGCGCAGGTTGCGCCGGCCGTCCCAGAGCGCGAACCAGATGGTTTCCGGCCTGGCCAGCCGGTGTCCGGCTATTGAATGCGCGGCGCCGAGGTCCTGTGCGCCCGACCCGGCGCTCGAATAGACGCCAGAGGTGTATCCGAGGGCGCGAATGCGGCGGGTCCACGCGTCGAGAAAGATGAGCACGGCGCGCCGGCACCGCTTCTTCGCGGCGTTGTAGCCCTCCATGTCGAAGTAGATCGGGGCGTGCCTGCGCAGGCGCAATCCCCGCGCCAGGGCTACGGCGTCGGAGGCGGCCGCGGCGCCTTCGCGCGCGGCGCGCCCCGGCCTGATCTTGCCGCCGAAGCGGTCGCACGGCGGCTGAAGGCCGACATACGCCGGGATCAGGTCCCAGCCCATCGCCTTGGCCCGCCGCACCCACTGCGCGGAGAGGTTGCCCTGATCACAGGCCATGTTCGCGCCGCCGATGTAGATCGCGACCGCCTTGTAGAAAGGCCGCCACGCCCGCATGGCGGCGATCGAGGGCGCGGTGCAGGTGTCGAAGCCGGCCACCGGCCGGTGCACCCGGTAGCTGTGGTCCTGCACCTGAGCGTGCGCCCCAGTCCGGGCGCGGGCGGGCAGCGCCAGCGCCGCGATGACGCTTCGCCGGGCCGGCGGGCGGCCGGGCGCGCGGCTCACGCGGCCGGGCGCGCGGTGGGGGTGGCCCGGCGCGGCGTGCGGGCGGCCGGGCGGCCGGCCGGGTCCGGTGTGCGGGAGTCCGGGCACGGGTCGCGATGGGCCGGGCGCGCGGCTCGCGGCCCGGACGCTGCCGATGATCCGCTCCACCACGGCGGGATCATTCGCGTATGTGGCGGTGACCGACAGGCCCGGCCGCGCGATGATCAACCCGAGTTCGTGTCCTACCGTGTCGCGCACGATAACCCGGGGTCGCGCCGGCCTGTCCTGCGCATCGCCGGTCGCGCCGGCGCCACGCTGGAAGGTGGCGGCCGCGGCGACCGCGGCGCCGTCGATCCGCACCGACTCCGTCCGCCCCACCAGGTGCGCGGGGCAGCGCTGATCCGGTCCGGGATGCCCCAGGTAGACGGCGTGCCTGTCGTAACGCACACATAGGTGCGGCTGCGCGGCGAGTTCATGGACCCGCCAGGTGGCTGGAACGTCTATCACGTAGCCGCCATATTCGATGGTCTTCGTGCTGGTGACGTCACTTACGGCCGCATACGGCCGCCCGCCCGGCCCGGGCCCGCGCTGGCCCGGGCGGGGCGAGATCAGGCCGCGCTGAACCAGGCCGGGCCCGGCCTGGCCGGGCTGGCCCGGGCCAGCCAGCCAGCTTCCCCCGGCCGCGCTCACGCCAAGTACCAGCGCCGCGGTCACCGCGGCCACGGCACAACGTCGCATCGGCCCCCCCGCTGCGATGCCACCCTGAAACGAGCCCTGCCTGAGTTCCCATGCTATGCCGCCTGGCGCAGATGCTCCGCCACGCGGTGCGGATGTGCGGCCGGTTATCTGTGCGGCCGGTTATCTGTGCGGCCGGGCGCGGGCAGTCATGCTGAGATTCACGACCGGCAATGATGCCTGTTCCGGGCAGCGCACGGGCTGGCCGGTCCGCCCGCTTGTGCTTCGTTAGGCGATGACGGGAGGTATCTTTGCCTGCCACATGCGAGATCATGAGACAGCACGACCGCGCAATCCCGACAGCGGAGGGCAACCACCGTGGCAGCACACCAACCCCGGCGGCGGCCGCTGCCAAAAGGCGACGCGTTCTTCACTCCTGGCGCGACCGGCATGCGGCGGGAGATCGAGCGGCGCAGCGCCGCTCCGCTCGTCTTCCTGCACGGGCTACCCAGGTGGATTTTGCCCGTCGCGCTGCTCGCGGCCGGCCCTGATCGTCGGCTTCACCGTGCCTGGCCTGGTCGGGTGTGTCGTGCTTGCCGCCGTCGCAGTGGTTCTCGCGTGGTTCAGCTACCTTTCGTGGCCGATGCTCGCCGTGCCGTCCCGCCTGCTGCGCTGCGCGACCGTCGCGGCGGTGCTCGCGATCGCCGTTGTCCAGGTTTTCCGGTGAGGTCCAGGGCGTGTCCCGTAGATCTCGGTGGATGCGGGCGCCATCCAAAGCCAGCAGGGCCAGGCGGCGATCCGGCAAGGCGGTGCTCGTCTTCGAGGAGCCGATACTGGTTTGCATCGGCGGCGGCTGCGTATCCCGCAACCCCGCCGGTCGTCGCCCGGGCCCCGGTCCGCGCCGCCAGAGATCTGCGGGCCACGCCCTGGGCGAGGACCGCGCCATGACGAGCCGCAGGGATGCCGTGCGCAGGGTGCTCGTCCGCAGCAACTCGTTCCGCAGCGCGCAGGACATCTACGCCGACATGCGGGCCGACGGAGCGAAGATCGGCCTGACCACCGTGTACCGGGCGCTGCAGGCGCTCAGCGAGAACGACGAGGTTGATGTGCTCCGCACCGGCGACGGTGAAACCGTCTACCGTGCGTGCCGGACCGAGACGCACCATCATCACCTGGTCTGCCGCGTGTGCGGCCGGACCATCGAGGTTGCCGGGCCCGCGGTCGAGCGATGGGCGGAAGCGGTCGGCCACGAGCACGGGTTCACGGATGTGACGCACACCGTGGAGGTCTTCGGCACCTGCGCCGACTGCGCACGATAGCGCCCCGGCCCACCCGGCAATTGGGCCCTCGCCGGGCAAACTCGGGCGCCTCACCGGCCATCGCCGGTCATCCGGCGATGGCCGGCGGCCCCGCAGCACTGGCTTTTTCGGTGATCCCGGTCCCTCACCCGCACATAGCGCGGGTGAGGGACCGGGATCATGAAGATTCCAGAATATGGAAAGATCAATCTCGTATTATGGGACACATATCGGCCGGGCCGAGGGCATCCGGCGTACCCATCGACGCCATCTATCAACCGTGCTACCCGCGCACCCCTGCCCGCTGCCAAACTGCCCCGCAGTGACCCGCGGGCAACCCGCGCACCCCTGCCCGCTGGCGAACTGCCCCCGCGGTGACCGCGGGGGACCCACGCACCCGCGCCACCCGCCGCCGACCCGCCCGGTCACCACCCGCCCGGCCACCACCCTCATCCGGCCAGACCCCGGCGCGCTGCCGCGTGGCGCGCTCAGCCGGCCGCCGAGCCGGGCAGCGGGTCTGGGACCGGGTTGGGCACGGAGTTGGGCACGGAGTTGGGCACTGCGCCACCGTACCTCCGATCCCGGCTCGCGTAGATCTCGCAGGCCTGCCAGAGGTGCCGGCGGTCGAAGTCGGGGAACAGCGTGTCCAGGAACACGAACTCCGCATAGGCCGATTGCCAGAGCAGGAAGTTCGATATTCGCTGCTCCCCGGACGACCGGACGAACAGATCGACATCGGGGATTCCCGGCTCGTCCAGGTAGCGGGCAAACAGCTTCTCGTCGATCTTCCCGGGCCGCAGCCGGCCGGCCGCCACATCGGCCGCTATCGCCGCCGCCGCGTCCGCGATCTCCGCGCGGCCACCGTAGTTCACGCAGAACTGCAGGGTAAGGACGTCGTTGCGGGCGGTAAGCCGCTCGGCGTCCTCAAGCTCGGAGATGACGCTGCGCCACAGCCGGGGCCGGCGGCCGGCCCAGCGGACGCGCACTCCCATCTCGTGCAGCTGGTCACGGCGGCGCCTGATGACGTCCCGGTTGAACCCCATGAGGAAACGGACCTCCTCCGGGGACCGCTTCCAGTTCTCCGTGGAGAACGCGTAGGCGGACAGGTGCGGGATGCCAAGCTCGATCGCCCCCATGATGACGTCGAACAGGGCGAACTCGCCGCGCTTGTGCCCCTCGGTCCGGGGCAGGCCGCGCTGCTTCGCCCACCGGCCGTTGCCGTCCATGACAAGCGCGACGTGGCGGGGCACGAGCTCGGCCGGGATGGCGGGCGGCCGCGCACCGGAGAAATGGGGCTCTGGCGGCCGGACACTCTGAGCACGCGCGTCCTGGCCCTGAATCCCCCGCCCTTGCGGTAGCGGGAACTTGCGGCCGGGCCGGCCCGGAACCGGCTGCCGGGCGTGATCTTTCACGCACGCTCCACGTGTCGCAATGAACGTATCGAATGCTCCAGGTGCCACTGCAGATAGGCAGCCACCAGGCCGCTGCACTCTACCCGGTGCCTGGCATCGCTCGCGTCGGCGTACACCCAGTCGCCACGCAGCAGCGCCAGCATAAGGGCGACCGTCTGCCCGGCGGGTGACGCAGCACCCGGCGGGCGGCACGATTCGCATACCAGGCCGCCGGCGGCGATGGCGAAGGCCTGCGGACCGGCGCCCGGCATGTCAGCTCGGCTGACGGAGCCGCGCGCGCTGCGGCGCCCGCCGGCCAGGGTGCGGGCGCCGCAGCGAGCGCATTCCTCCAGCGCCGGTGCGTAACCAGCAAGTGCAAGCGACCGGAGCAGGTACGCGTCGAGCACCATCCGAGGATCGTGGTCAACCTCGCCAAGGGTGCGCAGCCCCCCGATCAGCAGCAGGAACTGCCGGAGGGCAGGTTCCTTCTCCACCGGCGTCAGCCGCTCGGCCGTCTCCAGCATCGCGGTGCCAGCGGTGTATCGGGGATAGTCGGCCGCGAACAGCCCGCCGTATGGCCGCACGGTCACCGCCTGGGTGATCACATCAAGCGAGCGTCCCTCGTAGATCTGCAGATCCACGTGGGTGAACGGCTCCAGCCTGCCGCCGAACCGCGAGGTGGTGCGCCGCACACCCTTCGCCACCGCACGTACGCGGCCGTTACGCCTGGTGAGCAGCGTGATGATCCGGTCAGCCTCGCCCAGCTTGTGCGTGCGCAGGACGACGCCCTCATCGCGGTAGCTGCTCACCTCGCCATTGTGCCGCGCGCAACGGCACAATGGCCCACCGGGCGGCCGCGGCAGCCGTTACAGGTCAGCTTGTGACCGCAGGTGGGCGGGATGTGCGCCGGGCCCGGTTGACCGCGGAAAGCACTGCCTTGAGCGACGCGGTTACGGTGTTGGCGTCGATGGCGGCGCCCCACAGCACCTCCCGGGCACCATCTTCACCGCCGGTACCTGGCAGCGTGACCTCGCATTCGAGGTACGCGGCGGCCTTGGCGTCGCTGCCTGCCGACAGGGCGTGCTCGCTGTAGTCCAGGACCCGCACGCCGATTCCCGCGCTCGCGAGCGCGTCGCAGAACGCCGAGATCGGGCCGTTGCCCGCACCCTCGAGCTCGCGGGCCTCGCCCGCGAGCCGCACCTCCACCGCCAGGACATCCTTGTCGTCCACGGTCGAGGACGTGTGGCACGCGAGCATCGCGACAGCACCTTCCGCGAGGTACTCGGCCGAGAAGATCTCCCACATCTGCGCCGGGCTGACCTCGCCGCCCTCGGCATCGGTGTGCGCCTGGATGACACGCGAGAACTCGATCTGCAGCCGCCTCGGCAGCTCGAGCTGGTGCTCGGCCTTCATGACGAACGCCACACCGCCCTTGCCCGACTGGCTGTTCACCCGGATCACGGCCTCGTAGGTGCGGCCCACGTCCCTGGGGTCGATCGGCAGATATGGCACCGCCCAGCCGAGGTCACCCACCGGCACACCCGCCGCTTCAGCTTCCCGTTCGAGCGCTTCGAAGCCCTTCTTGATCGCGTCCTGGTGGGAGCCGGAGAACGCGGTGTAGACAAGCTCGCCTGCGTACGGGTGGCGCGGATGTACCGGAAGCTGGTTGCAGTACTCGACGGCCCGCCGGATCTCGTCGATGTCGGAGAAATCGATCATCGGGTCGATGCCCTGGCTGAACAGGTTCATGCCCAGCGTGGCCAGGCACACGTTCCCGGTCCGCTCGCCGTTCCCGAACAGGCAGCCCTCGACCCGGTCGGCCCCTGCGAGCACCGCGAGCTCGGCATCGGCGACGGCGGTGCCGCGATCGTTGTGGGTGTGGACAGAAAGGCAGACATGCTCGCGCCGCGACAGGTTACGGCTCATCCACTCGATCTGGTCGGCGTACACGTTCGGTGTGGAACGCTCGACCGTGCAGGGCAGGTTCAGGATGATCTCGCGGCCCGGGCCCGGCTGCCAGACGTCCATGACCGCCTCACACACCTCGGCGGCGAAATCGAGCTCGGTGTCGACGAAGATCTCCGGTGAATACTCGAAGCCGAAGTCGCGGCCGCGCAGATATGCCTCGGCGTGCTTGAGCACGGACCTGGCGCCGTCGGTGGCCAGCGACTTGCACTGCTCGCGGTCGACGCCGAAGACGACGCGGCGAAACAGCGGCGCAGTCGCGTTGTACAGGTGCACGGTGGCCCGCCGCGCCCCGGCCAGGGAGGCGGCGGTTCGCTCGATCAGCTCGTCCCTGGCCTGGGTGAGCACGGAGATCTGAACGTCATCTGGGATCAGGCCGCCTTCGATGAGCGCACGCACGAAGTCGAAGTCCGCCTGGCTCGCCGAGGGGAAGCCGACCTCGATCTCCTTGTAGCCCATCCGCACGAGCAGGTCGAACATCTTGCGCTTGCGCGCGGGGCTCATCGGGTCGATCAGGGCCTGGTTGCCGTCACGCAGATCCGTCGACAGCCAGCGTGGCGCCCTCGTGATGGTCTTGCCCGGCCAGGTCCGGCCGGGCAGCTCGACGGCCTTGAACGGCGCGTAGCGGTGGCAGGGCATGCCGCTGGGCTGTGCCTGCCGTCGACGGGCCGCCGGCTGGCCGGGGTGCTGCCCGCGGGCCTGCGGTTGCGGGGCGTCGTTTTGCTGCGAAGTCATTTGGTTGGCTGCTTTCCTCAATAGATCGGCCAATAGATCAGCGGAAATGGCCAGCGGTCACGCCTGATCCCCGCGGCGAGGGAACCGGCCGTTTATCGGCCCCCGCCGCGGCCCATAAGGACTAGCAGGTCACGCAGCATGATTGCTAACGGTATCAGACCGAACGGCTCCGCTGCGTGTCACGGGCACGCATCAGCAACGCCAGACAGATTCCGCCGGGTCCAGCCGGGCCCGGCGCCCGGTCAGCCGCGGCGACAGCCTCATCCTCCGGGAAGCACGGGATCATGAGGGCGGGGCGCGCCGAGGGCCGGCCTCGGGTGCTGGCAGGTCTTTCCGGCGGGCCTTGCGCCAGACGAACTTCAGGCCCGACCAGTCGTGATCGAGTGCGGCCACCTTGACGTCGACCACCCCCACCGGCAGCAGCAGGTCGCGGAGGGCGTTTTCTGTGATGTCGGAGGCGTGGCCGGCCGCGCGGCGCGGCCATGCGATCCACAGCGAGCTCGTGGCGGGCAGGCCCGGGACCAGGCCGGCGAGGTCGCGTTCGAGCTGCCCGCGCGACCGGGCGAAGGCGACGATCACGTCGGCGTCCGCGGCTGCCGTAGCGGCGCCGCCAGCGGTACCGGGCGCGGCCGCGCCGCCGCGGCGCACGGTCACGTCCGGCGGCAGGCCGGGTATGGTCCAGCCGTCCGGGGCGTTCGTGAGCAGCAGTCTGTGCCCCTGCTGCACGCCCAGTTTCTTCGCGAGCGGGGTGCCGGAGTAGCCGGCGGCGGCCGGCGCGCCGGCCGGCTCAGTCATGGAAGCCCAGCCGCCGTAGCTGCTTCGGGTCGCGCTGCCAGTCTTTCGCGATCTTCACGCGCAGGTCCAGGTAGACCCGGCTGCCCAGGAACGCCTCGAGCTGGTGCCGCGCGCGGGTGCCGACCTCCTTGAGCCTGGCGCCCTTTCCGCCGATCACGATGGCTTTCTGGCTCGGGCGTTCCACGTACATGACCGCGTGGACGTCGATGAGGCCGCTGCCGTCCGTGCGGGGAGCCATCTCCTCGACGACCACGGCGATCGAGTGCGGCAGTTCGTCCCTGACCCCTTCGAGCGCGGCCTCCCGGATCAGCTCGGCGGCCAGCTGCTGCTCCGGCTCGTCGGTCAGCTCCCCGGCCAGGTACAGCGGGCTGCCCTCGGGCAGATGGGAAACGAGCACGTCGGCAAGCACGTCCAGCTGGTAACCGGTGGCCGCGGACACCGGTACGATGTCCGCCCAGTCCCCGAGCCGGTCGATCACCGCGAGCTGGCTCGCGATCTGCTCCCTCGACGCCTGATCGGTCTTGGTGACAATGGCGACCACCGGCGTCTTGCCGAGGTTGCCAAGCTCGCGCGCCAGGAACCGGTCACCCGGGCCGACGGGTTCAGCCGCCGGCACACAGAAGCCCGCGACATCGACCTCGGACAGGGTGGAGCGGGCCAGGCTGTCCAGCCGCTCGCCCAGCAGCGTCCGTGGTTTGTGCAGGCCCGGTGTGTCCACGAGGATGAGCTGGGCGTCTGGCCGGTGCACGATGCCGCGGACCACCCGCCTGGTCGTCTGCGGCCGGCTGCTCGTGATCGCCACCTTGGTGCCGACGAGCGCGTTCATGAGGGTGGACTTGCCCACGTTGGGCCGTCCGGCGAAGCAGGCGAAGCCGGAGCGGAATCCGGGTCCGGGGGCCTGCGATGGCGCGCTCACGATGCCGATTCTCCCCCACACTGCTGCGTTCGATGGTCGATGCCGACCCGGCGCCAGCCTGCGCAGCCGTGCTCTGCCAGCCCCGGGGGCGCCCCCCCGCTGCCGCGAGCGGCGCCAGCCTGCGCAGCCGTGCTCTGCCAGCCCGGGGGGCGACCCCCCGGAGCCCCCGCTGCCGCGAGAGGCGCCAGCCTGCGCAGCCGTTAAGGAGCATGATCCCGAACGGCGGCGCGCGGGTGCGCCCCCCGGGCCGGGACCGGGGGCCTGGGCCGCATTCACGGCGCCCTGCCGACGTGGCTCACGATCCGCCGCTGGCCATGCCGTCCGGCGTGAGCGTGGCAAGCAGGGTGCCGTCCGGCGCGGCATGGAACACCACAGCGGCGGGCCCGAGGTCCCGCACGGCGGCGACGTCACCGGGGTCGGGCGCCGCCGCGTCGCTCACCACGGCCGCGGCGGCCAGGCTGGTCGCGCCGCTCGACGCCGCCATCGCGACGGCGAGCCGCAGTGCGGAAAGCCGCAGCGACGGCAGCGCCACGGCGGCGGCGGCGTAGGTCCGCCCGGTCTCGTCGCGTACCGCGGCGCCCTCCGGCGCGGAAACCCGTGCCCTGGTCGCCCGGGCCAGCGTAATGATCTTCAGGTCCTCAGCATCAGGATCCACGCCGTTCACACCGCCATCCTCGCTCACAGGGGCCCGCCAGTCATCACTGCCCGTCACGCCGGGGGCCGTTCGCGCGCGCGGCGGCGTGCACCCGCTCCGCGACCACGGTGCCTATCCGGTTGCGCCTGCCCGCCAGGCTCTCGGCGGTGAGGCGCAGTCCGGCCACGGTCGCCTCGGAGCCCGCGATCGGGACGCGGCCGAGCGCGTGGGCGAGCAGGCCGCCGACCGTCTCCACGTCCTGCGCCTCGATGGTCACGCCGAACAGCTCGGCGAGCTCGTCCACGCCGAGCCGCGCTGTCACCCTGGCCTTGTCCGGCGCCAGCCACTCGACGGCCGGCTGTTCGCGATCGTATTCGTCCGCGATGTCGCCGACGAGTTCCTCGAGGATGTCCTCGATCGTGACCAGGCCGGCGGTGCCGCCGTACTCGTCGATCACGATCGCGAGATGGATCTGCCTGGCCTGCATCTCTCGCAGCAGCTCGTCGATGGGCTTGCTGTCAGGGACATAGGTCGCGGGCCTCATGATCGAGTCGATCTGCTCGACCGACTCGCCCTCACGGTATTCGTGGCTTCGCGCCACGATGTCCTTGAGGTAGGCGATGCCGATGACGTCGTCCTCGTTCTCACCGACAACAGGGATCCTGGAAAAACCGCTGCGCAGGGCCAGCGACAGGGCCTGGCGCAGGGTCTTGTCGCGTTCGATGAAGACGATATCGGTCCGCGGCACCATCACCTCCCGCACCAGGGTGTCGCCGAACTCGAAGACGGAGTGGATCATTTCCCGCTCACCAGGCTCGATCACTTGCCGCTGTTCGAGCAGGTCGACGAGATCCCGCAGCTCCGCTTCGGACGCGAAGGGCCCCTTACGGAACCCCTCACCCGGCGTGACGGCGTTTCCGATGCTGATGAGCACCCGCGTGATGGGCCCGAGCACGCGGGCGAGCGGGTACAGCACGACGGCCGCGCCCAGCGCTACGCGGTCCGCGTGCTGTTGGCCGAGGGTGCGCGGGCTGACCCCGACCGCTATGTAGCTGACCACGATCATGACCGCCACACTCAGCCCGAACGCGCGCGCGGTCGGCCCGAAGACCCGGACGAACGCGGCGGTGACGACCACCACGGCGGAAAGCTCGAAGCTCACCCGCAGCAGGAGGATGACATTCAGCGACCGCGGCGCGTCCGCGAGCATCTCCTGCAGCCGCTGGGCGCCGCGGCGGCGCTGCGCGACGAGGTCTTGCACGCGCACTCTCGACACGCGCGCGAGCGCCGCCTCGGCGCTCGCGCAAAGGCCAGCCAGGAGGGTCAGCAGCACTGCAGCGGACACGAGCCACCCCATGGGCGTTATCACCCAGGCCCTTCCCGCCCTCCGGAGACCTCGCCGGACGGCTCAGCCGCGTCGCTGTCCACCTGCCCGCTGGCGGGCCGCGCCGGTGCCACACCCTGCGCGCCCTGCGCGCCCGGGGGGCCCTGCGCGCCCGGGGGGCCCGGGGCGCCCGGCGATCCGGCGGCGGCCTCCGGGCCGCCGCGGGCCGCCGCACGCCAGGATGCCAGGAGTTCGTCCTGCAGGCCGAACATCGTGGCGTGGTCCCCCGGATCCGCGTGATCGTATCCAAGCAGATGCAAGATGCCGTGGACGCACAGCAGTTCCACCTCGTCCTCGGTGCTGTGTCCCTGCGCCTGCGCCTGCTTGGCGGCGATCTGCGGGCACAGCACGACGTCACCGAGCAGACCGGGCACCGGCTCGGGCTCATGCCCGCCGCTCGCGCCGCGCCCGCTGCCCATGTGCGGTGGCCGCAGTTCGTCCATGGGGAACGCGAGCACGTCCGTCGGGCCCGGCTCGCCCATCCATCGCTGGTGCAGGTCGGCTATCGCGTCCTCGCCGACCAGCAGGATGGACAGCTCGGCCAGTGGATGTATGCGCAGCCGGTCGAGCACATGCCTGGCCACGGCCACAAGCGCCGCCTCGTCGAAGGCGACGCCCGATTCGTTGGCGATGTCGATGCTCAACGGGTCATCGCCCCGGCCGTCTTGGGCCCGGGGGGCACCGTATCTTCCCGGTCTTCCCGCCGGCCCGCCCGGGGCGGGCACAGCAGGCCCCCGCCGGTTCGTGGCGATGTCGCGGTCACGCTCACCGCCCGCGCTTGCGCCGGGCGCGCTGGACGTGGGGATCCTGCGTGCCCCCGAGGGCGCCGGCCGGCTGGCCTCGGGCGTCGTACCGTTCATAGGCGTCGACGATGTCGCCGACCAGCCGGTGCCGCACAACATCACGGCTGGTCAGCCGGGTGAAGTGAATATCGTCGAGACCCTCGAGGATGTCCTGCACGACACGCAGGCCGCTGGGCTGCCCGCTCGGCAGGTCAACCTGGGTGATGTCGCCGGTGACGACGACCTTCGACCCGAACCCCAGCCTGGTGAGGAACATCTTCATCTGCTCCGGCGAGGTGTTCTGCGCCTCGTCCAAGATGATGAACGAGTCGTTCAGGGTACGGCCGCGCATATAGGCGAGTGGCGCGATCTCGATCGTTCCCGCCGAGGTCAGCCGCGGGATGGAGTCTGGATCGATCATGTCGTGCAGTGCGTCGTACAGCGGCCGCAGGTAGGGATCGATCTTCTCGTAGAGGGTTCCGGGCAGGAAGCCGAGGCGCTCACCGGCCTCGACCGCGGGCCTGGTCAAGATGATGCGGTTGACCTGCTTGGCCTGCAGCGCCTTCACCGCCTTCGCCATGGCGAGATAGGTCTTTCCCGTTCCGGCGGGGCCGATGGCGAAGACGATGGTGTGGTGGTCGATCGCGTCGACATAGCGCTTCTGGTTGAGGGTCTTCGGGCGGATCGTGCGGCCACGGGAGGACAGGATGTCCAGCGTCAGCACGTCGGCCGGCCGCTCGCCACCGCCTCGGCGCAGCATCGACAGGCTGCGCTCCACGGCGTCGGCGGACAGTTCCGCACCGGTGCCCAGAAGCTCGATCAGTTCCTCGAACAACCTCGTGACCAGTGCGTTTTCTTTCGGGTGCCCGGTGACCGTGATCTCGTTGCCGCGCACATGGATGTCGGCATCGAAGCCGCGCTCGATGACGTGCAGCAGTTCGTCCCTGGAGCCGAGCAGGCTCACCATCGAGTGGTCTCCGGGAATGACGATCTTTACCTGGGACCGCCCGTCCCCGGCGCTCCCCCGGCGTGACTGTGGCGTGCTGCGCCCCTCGCGCGCCGCACTCACGACGGTCGTATCACCGCGGGTGCGGGGATCAGTCGATGAATCTGCCAATACTCGTTTCTCCGCCGCTGTAGTGGGCCCGCTGGGCCGGCCCGGGGCGTCCCCGGTTTCCCCACAGGCTTGCGCTAACGCGTCATTACATGCTAACGGCCGGCGCGGCCTATCCGGGTGGCCAGCGCATGGCGCGCCCGCCGAGGACGTGGGCATGCGCGTGGAACACGGTCTGGCCCGCGCCCGAGCCGGTGTTGAACACCAGGCGGTACCCGCTGTCGCTGACACCTTCGGCGACCGCCACCCGATGCGCCTGGGTCACCACCTCGGCGAGCAGCCCGTCCGCGGCTTCGGCCAGTGCCGCCACATCCGGATGGTGCTCTTTCGGTATGACCAGAACATGGACGGGTGCCTGCGGATTGGTATCACGAAACGCAACCGTGCGATGACTCTCAAGCACGCGCTCGGCCGGTAGCTCACCAGCGGCAATCTTGCAGAACAAGCAATCGGGCACTCGCTGATCGTAGCCCTGGCGCCCGCCTGCTGCGAAACCGCCAGAACACCCTCAGTACTGGAATATGTTCGGAAGCCTCGCGTGCCCTAGCTTTCCGATCATATTCTTTCCTGGTCCATGCAGGCACAGCGTCCAGGAAGCTATCGTTTCCTGTACCGCGAAACCCCAGCCGGGCCAGCGAACTATGGCGGTGGACAGGCCAGATGACCTCTGGTGCGGGCACTGTCGCTGTGATTACGATGCGTGAGAGCGCTCCGCATTCACGGCATGGCTGCAACAGGGAGAGGTGCATGCCAGGCGGAAGGGCCGGACAGGGGCGGCAACGCGGAGTCGGCAGGGGTGGCGCTGGGGCATGAACGGGCAACGGCGAGCGGCGGCCAGCGGGCCGCCAGATATTGATGTTCGCTCGGCAGATGACTTCCGCGGGCGTGGCAGCCACGCCCGCGGTCCTTTCCGGCGTGGCTACTCCCGCGCCCGCGATCCGCACACCAGCAATGGCTTCGCCGCTGACCTGCGAAAACACTGCATCACCCGGCCGCAAAACCGCGGTGCCGCAGGCCGGGGCCGCTGGCCGCGCAACACGCCAGCCGATTCCCGTTCCGCCCGCGGGCCATGGCCCGGGCGCAACCACCCGCCGGCAAACGGTCATGTCGATTCGTGAACCACGCGGCAAGGCCGCGCGTCACACTGACGTGACCGAAACCCTTGTGGCGGAAACCGTTATGGGTTCGATCGCGGCCAAGCACGATGCCGAGTCGGCGGTATGCGAGCTGTACAGCGCGAACTACCAGTCACTCGTGCGCCTGGCCGCGATCCTTGTCCGTGACGCCGCGACAGCGGAAGAGGTCGTGCAGGACGCGTTCGTGGCGATGCACGGGGCCTGGGGACGGCTGCGCGATACCGACAAGGCGCTTTCTTATCTGCGGCAATCGGTGGTGAACCGGTCCAGGTCGGTGCTCCGGCACCGGGCGGTCGTCGATAAGTACGCACCGAAACCAGCGCCTGACGCGCCGAGCGCCGAGCAGGGAGCGATCACCCTGCTCGAGCGGACGGCGGTCATCGCCGCGCTGCGGGCGCTGCCAGCCCGCCAGCGCGAGGCACTGGTGCTGCGGTATTACGCCGACCTGTCAGAGGCGCAGATCGCGAACGCGATGGGGATAAGCAGGGGGGCTGTCAAGAGTCACACGGCGCGCGGCATGTCCGCGCTACGTACGGTGCTGGAGCAGGAGTCATGACGGATCCGGAAACCGAGTACGGCGAACGCCTGCGCCGCGCGTTGCACGCGGCCACAGACGGTGTCGTGCCGTCCGGGGATGGTCTGGAGCGCATCCGCAGCAGGATCGCCCATGAGCCAAGCAGGGACAGCTTCGGCTTGTTCCTCGGCTGGCTGAAATCCCTCGCAGCGGACATCAGGTCGAGCATGCCGGACATACGGGCGGTTCTTCCGGCGCTGAAGTCTCTCCTGCCGCTGTTCGAAGCGGCGCTGACACTGTTCAGATCGGCGTTCAGGTCGGCCCTGCCGCTGTTCAGGTCGGCGATGGTGGCCGTCACCGCGGCTGCGGTGGCGGCTGCGGTGGCGCTGAAGTCAGCCATGGTAACGGTGCGGTCGGTTGTGGTACGGCTGAGATCCCACGTGCCGGAACGGCTGAGGGGCAGCGACAGCTGGCTCCGGCCGGTGCTCGCGACCGCGGGAGCGATATTCATCGCCGTCGTCGTGGCCTTCGTCACCATACCTGGCCTGCAGAAAGTGATCATTCCAACGGGCTCGTCCGGCCCGAACACCCCGAGCAGCCAGTCAGCGGGTAACCACGGAGGTGGCAAGCCGAGCTCGAGCTCCGGGGCCTCGTCCTCGTCGCCGTCGCCGTCATTCCCGACCCCGAGCCCGTCTGCGTCGTGCGTGCGCGGGAAGATCACCGCCGACGGCGGCAACGCCCTGGGGCCGAGCCGCCTGAAGCCATGCACGCGTAAGAGCACGGCGTCCTCGGCGCCGCCGTCGGCGCCGCCGACCAGGTCCGCGAGCCAGCCGCCGAACCCGACCCCGTCGCCGTCGCCGTCGCCGAGCCCGTCGGCGTCGCCGACCCCGTCGCCGTCGCCGAGCACCTCACCGGCCACGAGCGGCGGGACGACAGGTACGCAATCGCAGTCGGCCACGACATCCCGGTCGGCCGCCGCGCCACAGACCGCGGAGCCGGCGGGGCAGCCGGCGGAGTTACCCGAGCGGGGACGGCACCCGCACGTCACCAGCGACCGGAACGACTGAGCAGGACGGCCGCCGCCACGGCGGCGGCCGTCGACGTGCGGAGCACGGACGGGCCGAGCCGCGCCGGCATCGCACCGGCAGCGGTGAGCGCCGTGCTCTCGGCAGCGGAAATACCACCCTCGGGCCCTGTCACGATGATCACACGTCCCGAGCTTGGCACCGGTATGTCGGCGAGCCGCAGCGCGGCACCCGGGTCGAGCACGACGCCGCGGGCCGCCTGCTGAATCATCGCTGCCACCGCGGGTGTCTGCGCAGGCGGTGTGACTTCGGGCAGCCATGCCCGGCGTGCCTGCTTGGCCGCCTCGCGAGCCGTGTCGCGCCAGCGGGCCAGGGTCTTGCCGCCCCGCGCGCCCTCCCATTTCGGCACGCACCGCGACGCTGCCCAGGGTGTGATGACGTCCACGCCGACCTCGGTCATCATTTCGACGGCGAGTTCTCCCCTGTCGCCTTTCGGTATCGCCTGGACCACGACGATCGTGGGCTCGGGCCGCGGCTCCGCGCGATGGCGCATGACGCGCAGCTCGAGGGATCCGGGGGTGACGCCCGTCACGACGCATTCCGCGACCTGCCCGGCGCCGTCAGTCACGTCCACGCGCTCGCCCGCCCTGATCCGGCGGACGGTGGCCGCGTGCCGGCCCTCGGCGCCACAAAGCAGGACCATGTCGGCGCGCAGCTGCGACGGCTCGGCGAGGAAAACGGGCGGGCTCACGCCCCTAGCGGCCGTTGAACGCGTCGCGAATCCTGGAGAAGAAACCGTGCTGGCCCGGCGCGAACTTGCCCGGGGGCGCCTCCTCACCACGCAGGCGCGCCAGTTCACGGAGCAGGCGCTCCTGTTCAGCGTCCAGCTTCGCGGGTGTTTCCACCGTCAGGTGGATAATCAGGTCGCCGCGGCCGGAGTCGTTCAGGTGCTGCATGCCCCTGCCGTACAGCGGGATCGACTGCCCCGATTGGCTGCCTGGCCTGACGTCGACCTGCTGCTTGCCGTCCAGCGTCTCCATCGACAGCGTCGCGCCGAGGGCCGCCGCGACCATGGGGATGGTCAGCGTGCAATGCAGGTCGTCGCCGCGCCGTTCGAAGATCGGATGCGGGCGCTGCACGATCTCGAGGAACAGGTCACCCGGCGGGCCCCCACCCGGGCCGACTTCGCCCTCGCCGGCCAGCTGGATGTGCGTTCCGTCCTCAACCCCCGCCGGGATCGGCACCTTGATGGTGCGGCGCGTGCGGACCCGGCCGTCACCGTCGCATTCGGGGCACGGATGGTGGATCACCGTGCCGTGCCCGCCGCACCGCGGGCACGGCCGCGTCGTCATCACCTGGCCGAGGAAGGAGCGGGTGACCTGGCTCACCTCGCCGCGCCCCCCGCACACCTCACATGTGTCCGGGTGCGTCCCGGGCGCCGTGCCCTCACCTGAGCAGGTAGGGCAGACGACCGCGGTGTTGACCACAAGCTCCCTGGTGGTGCCGAACGCGCACTCGGCGAGGTCCAGTTCGACCCGCAGCGTGGCGTTGCGGCCCCTCCTAGCCCGGCTGCGCGGCCCGCGTGCGGCAGCCCCGGCACCGAAGAACGCGTCCATGATGTCGCTGAACGGGAATCCCGCGGCGAACCCGCCGGGCCCGGCAGCGCCGGTTGGCGCGAACGGGTCGGCGCCAAGGTCGTACATCTGCCGTTTCCCGGTGTCCGAGAGCACCTCGTACGCCTGGGTGATCTCCTTGAACCGTTCCTGAGTCTGCGGGTCCGGGTTCACGTCGGGGTGCAGCTCACGCGCGAGCCGCCGGTACGCCTTCTTGATCTCATCTTGGCTGGCGTCGCGGCGGACGCCGAGCACGGCATAGTAGTCGGTCACCACTAGGAACCCGCCAGAATCTGGCTCACGTAGCGTGCGACCGCCCGCACGGCCGCCATCGCGCCCGGATAGTCCATCCGGGTCGGCCCGAGCACACCGAGCCTGGCCAAAGCCTGGTTCTCGCCGCCATAGCCGGTCGTCACCAAAGACGTGCCTCGCAATCCCTCGACCGGGTTCTCCGCGCCGATGCGCACGGTGACCGAGGCGGGTTCCGCCACCTCACCGAGCAGGCGGATGAGCACTACCTGTTCCTCGAGCGCCTCGAGAACCTCTCGCAAACCAATGGACAGATCCGCCGCGGCCAGGTTGGCCGCCCCGCCGAACACGACCTTCCCGTCATGGTTCTCGATCAGTGACTCCAGGATCACCGAAAACACCGCCGTGGCGTTGGCTCTTGCCTCAAGCGGAAGAGTCTCGGGGAGATGCGCGACGATGCGCGGCACATCCGTGATCAACTTACCGTCGAGCGAGGCGTTCAGCACCGCACGCAGGTGGGCGACCTCCTCGTCGGCCATCGCGTCGGGAAGATCGACAGAACGCTGCTCCACCCTGCCGGTACCCGTGATCAGGACGAGCAGCAGCCGGTGGCCGGTGAGTGGCACGAGCTCGATGTGGCGAATGGCGGACCGGGTGATGGACGGGTACTGAACCACCGCGACCTGCCTGGTCAGCTGGGCGAGCAGCCGGACGGTGCGGGTCACCACGTCATCGAGGTCGTATGCGCCCGCAAGGAACGTCTCGATAGCCCGCCGCTCGGCCACCGACAGCGGCTTGACACCGGACAGACGGTCCACGAACAGCCGGTAACCCTTGTCCGTCGGCACGCGCCCGGCGCTCGTATGGGGCTGCGTGATATAGCCCATCTCCTCGAGCACGGCCATATCGTTCCTGATCGTGGCAGGTGAGACGTCCAGGCAGTGCCGGTCGACGAGAGCCTTGGAGCCTACCGGTTCGTTGGTGGACACGTAGTCTTCGACGATCGTGCGCAACACCTCGAGCTTGCGGTCGTCGAGCACGTGCTCACCTCCCTGGCACTCATAGATCCCGAGTGCCAAGTGTATTGCGCAACCAAGGCTCCTCGACAGTAGACAGTCCCATAGGACCATCCATGAGACAGTCCGTGGGACAGTCGGAGTCAGTCATCTCCCTACCTTTGGTCAACCATCGCCGGCGCGGCGGCGTTCCCGCCCGGACCTACTGATATTTGCTGTACGGTCCGGCGCGGGGTTTCCTTCAGCGGCAGCGGCAGCGGCCGGCAGTGCGGAGGGCGGTCATGCGGAGCAGGGATTACGGGCACGACGTGCTCGCCGCGGGCAGGCGCGGGCGGCGGGCCGTGCCGCCCGCGCAGGTGCGGGCCGAGGCGGGGCTGGTGGTGGAGACGGCCGACGGCCGTTTCTGCGGCGCGGTCGTGGCATGCGACAAGCAGGCGGTGACGCTCGAGGACCGGTTCGGCAGGCGACGGGTCTTCCCGCTGGCGCAGTCCGCGTTTCTGCTCGAAGGCAGCGCTGTCACCCTGATCAGGCCGGCCCGCGCGCCCGGCCCGGGCGGGCCGGGCGAAACGCCTGCCCGGACGGCGTCGGGCTCGCTGGCGCCCCCGGCCGAACGCGCGCGGGTGGCCAGGGCGAGCCGGATCTACGTCGAAGGCCTGCACGACGCGGAGCTCGTCGAAAAGATCTGGGGCGCCGACCTGCGGATCGAAGGCGTGGTGGTCGAGTACCTCGAGGGAGTCGATCACCTGCCAGGTCTCGTCGCGTCGTTCGCTCCGGGGCCGGGGCGCAGGCTGGGCGTGCTGGTGGACCATCTGGTCGCGGGGTCAAAGGAAAGCCGCATCGCCGCCCAGGTCAGCTCGCCGCACGTGCTGATCACCGGGCACGAGTTCGTGGACATCTGGCAGGCCGTCAAACCGCCGGTGCTCGGCATCGGCGGCTGGCCCCAGGTGCCGCGGGGCACGCCGTGGAAGGAAGGCACCGTGGCGGCGCTCGGCTGGGGATCAGGCACGAGCGCCGACGCGAGCGCCGCATGGCGGCGGATTCTCGCCGCGGTGCACACGTACGCTGACCTGGAGACCAGCCTGCTGCGCAGCGTTGAGGAACTTATTGACTTCGTCACCGCGTAGATACAGGAGAGGCAACCACATCTGGGACGGCCATCAGGCGTGATGGGCGGGACGCAGCGGTGAGCGAAAGGCACGAAGGACATGACCAGCCATTCGACCGGACCGTTCGATCCGATCGCGCAGGCGCCTGAGCTGGAGGATCCGCAGGCGCCGCAGGCGCCGCCGGGGCCGCCGGGCGATCCCTCCGGCGCGCCGCGTAACGTGCGGCGCACGTCGCTGCAGACAGGGTCGCCGAGCGGGCCGTTCACCGCGCCGCCAACCGGCGCCTTCACGGGGCCGCCGAGCACACCGTTCACCGGGCCGCCCAGCCTGCCACCGGCCGACGCCTTCACCGGCCACCCGAGCGGGCCGCTGCGCGGAGCGCCCGGCATGCCGTTGCGGGACGCGTTCACCCGCCCGCCGAGCGGGCCCTTCACCCGCCCGCCGAGCGGGCCCTTCACCGGCCCGCCCAGTGGGCCCTTCACCGGCCCGCCGAGCGGGCCTTTGCCGGTCGCGGCCGAGGCGCACCACGAGCCCGGCCGCCCCCGTGGCGAGTACCGCGCGAAGGTGCCCGCCCGTGACCGCGACGTGCCATCCGCGCAGGCGGTAGACGACGACCAGCTGTGGGCCATGATGGCCTACCTCGGCATGATCTTCTTCGCGTTCCTCCCGCCGCTCGCCGTTTACCTGCTGAGGGGCCGGCAGGCGCGCTACGTGCGCTTCCACGCGGCCCAGGCGCTGAATCTGTGGATCACGGCGTTCCTCTACACGGTGTCTTTCATGATCATCGGCGGTATCCTCGCGTTCGACACCATCGGGGCGGCGCTGGCGGTTGGCATCCCGCTGATCGTGGCGGCCGGAATCGCGATGCTGCTGTTCGCCGTCAAGGCCGCGGTAGCGGCCGGGCGCGGCACGCTGTATGAGATTCCCGGCTGGATCTGCGTCCCGCTGGTCACCTGAGGAACGGGCAGGTCAGCCCGTAAGGTCGCGGATCACGGCGTCGGCAAGCAGCCGTCCGCGCCTGGTGAGCACGACCCGGCCGCCGCGGTGGGCGGCTGGGTCCGCGAGCTCGTCCGCCACGGCACGCAGCGCCGCGGCCCGGCCACGCTGGCCAAGCAGGTCAACGGGGCAGCCCGTGACGAGCCTGGTGCGCAGCATCACCTGTTCGAGCAGGCGCTGGCCCGCGGTGAGGACCTCGCGCGCGTGCCCGGGGCTCCTCCCGGCGGTGAGCCGCGCCGCGTAGGCAGCCGGATGCCTCACGTTCCACCACCGGGTCCCGCCGACGTGGCTGTGTGCGCCCGGGCCGATCCCCCACCAGTCGCCGCCGGTCCAGTAGAGCAGGTTGTGCCGGCATCTGGCGTGCGCACCGGCCGCCCAGTTGGAGATCTCGTACCAGCTCAGCCCGCGGGAGCTGAACATTTCCTCGGCCGCGAGGTAACGGTCGGCCGCGGCGTCGTCGTCGGGGGCGGGCAACAGCCCGCGGGCGATACTCGCGGCGAGCCTGGTGCCCTCCTCCACGATGAGCGCGTACGCGGAGATGTGGTCGGGTGCCGCCCCGAGGGCTGCCTGCACGCTGCGCAACCAGTCCGTGTCACTCTCGCCGGGCGTGCCGTAGATGAGGTCCAGGCTCACGCTGGTGAACCCGGCGGCCCGCGCCCACGCGACGCACCGGGCGGGGCGGCCAGGAGTGTGCCTGCGGTCGAGCACCGCGAGCACGTGCGGCACCGCGCTCTGCATCCCGAACGACATCCGGTTGATCCCCCGCGCGCGAAGCTCGGACAGCGATCGCTCGTCCACCGTTTCCGGGTTCGCCTCCGCCGTGACCTCGGCATCGGCCGCGAACCCGAAGTCGGCACCGATGGCGGCCAGGATCTTCCCAAGATCAGCCGGCGGTAGCACGGTCGGCGTGCCCCCGCCGAAGAACACGCTCGTCACAGGCAGGTCCACGGCGCCGAGCACCCGCCGCGCCAGCCTGATCTCGGCGATCGCGAGCTCCGCGTAGGAGTCCCGGGAGGCACCGTGCCCAAGCTCTGCCGCCGTGTAGGTGTTGAAATCGCAGTACCCGCAGCGCGTCAGGCAGAAAGGGACATGGACATAGATACCGAACGGCTGCCGCCCAAGGGCCCCGAGCGCGCTCGCGGGCAGCCGGCCACCGGCGGGAACCGGGTCGCCATGCGGCGCCGATGCTGGCACGCGGTTCCCTCCTGGCTGCGCTCCGGACGCGCGCCGTGTCGGTTACTGCGCACGTTCCCCTGCCGAGCACGGTAATCGACCTGCCGCACCTGTCTGGGCGCGGGCGGCCCGCGCCCAGACCCTTGCGCAGGATTGGCGCGGATGCGCATACCGTCCGGTTAGACTTAAAAGCGGTTACGCTGTGCGGGGAGGCGCCGATGAGCATCGCGCCGGGAAACGGCCGGGCGGATGGTGATTTCAGCCGGTTGCGCGCGTCGGACACCGATCGCGACCGGGCGGTGGACGTGCTCAAGTCGGCGTTCGCGGAAGGGCGCGTGACCAAGGACGAGTACGACGATCGCATGACCAGGATCTTCACCGCCCGCACCTACGGCGAGCTCGGCGTACTGACCAGCGACCTCCCGGTCGGACCGCTCGGCACCGTGCTGCCCAGGCCGCCGATGTACCTTCCCCCGCGCAGCACGAACGGGCTCGCCATCGCATCGCTGGTCCTCGCGCTCGCGCAGCCGTTCGCGTTCGGCCTCACGACGATCCCCGCCGTGATCTGTGGTCACATGGCACGCCGCCAGATCCGCAGGACCGGCGAAGCCGGCCTGGGCATGGCCACCGTCGGCGTGACGTTCGGGTGGATCGGCATCGCGTTGCTGACGATCCTGCTTACCGCGATCATCGTCGCGGTCGCCACCGCGGCCCCGCATGCGGTAACGCCAAGGCCCTGAGCCGGCTCACGAGCCCGCTGCCGGTGCCGCGGTGCCGAGCACCCGGCGCGCCACCTCGTCCCACTGCGGCCCGCGGCCCGGGACCTCGAGCAGCCTGCGCAGCAGTGCGGCGTCCCCGTAGTACGCGTGCATCGACTCGGCAACCGTGACGCTGGCCACCGGACGGTGCAGCACGTCCATCCGGTCACCTGGCGCCACCGCACCCTCCTGCCGCACGCGCAGGTAGGCGCCCGGCCGGGCGGCGGCGGAGAACCGCCGGATCCAGTGATCTTCGCCAAGCCAGTTCTGGAAGACAACGCACGGGATCCTCGGGCCGGTGACCTCGACCACCGCGGTGCCGAGCCGCCAGCGTTCCCCGACGAGCGCGCCCGTGACGTCGAGGCCCAGGGTCGTGATGTTCTCGCCGAACGTGCCGTTGGGCAGTTCGCGGCGCAGCCGCTCCACCCACCAGTCGAGGTCTTCGCGAGCGTAGGCGTACACAGCCTGCTCGGGACCGCCATGGTGCTCGGTGTCTGCGTGTTCGTCCCCGGCGAGGCCGAGTCTCCCGACCCGAGCCGGAACGCCGCCAGCGCTGCCGGTGGGCCGCTTGTCGATCGCCGTGCGCTTGAGCCCACCCGCCCACCGCGCGTCCACAGCGCGGCCCACGTTGACAGAAGAGACCTTGCCCATACAAGACACGTTAATGTAACCGGACGCTGCGCCACCGGCGCCATCCTGCGCAGCCGATAAGGATCACGCATGCCCTGGCCTGCCGATTCCTTGATCGGGGGAGTCCAGCCGGGGTCGGCCGTGCGGCCCCTTGCATGGCTGTGCGCTGCGGCGCGCAACGAGCGGGCGGCCCGCTGGCGGCCCGCTGGTTGCGGGTGGGTCGTATGACGGGCGGGACTCGGCCTCGGCCCCGGTCATGTCCGCCGGGTGCGTGACGCGGGTCGGCTTGCCCGCCATGTCCACGGTGTGGGTCGTGGCGCCGTCGCCCGGCGCCTGCCCGCCGGGGCGGCGTTTCTTGGCGGTGCTGCCCGCCTCGCCGGCGGGTGGCGCGCCGGTCTCGTGCCACTCGGCGCTCGGGGCTGCTCGTGGTCGTGGCGGGGGAGGTCGGCG
>WNGJ01000131.1_pt1 | contig 83135 bp, 88 predicted proteins | sample 5400611 | NCBI WGS metagenome assembly WNGJ01 (sample SAMN13153375, study PRJNA577476) | soil metagenome | isolation source: 40 cm soil or saprolite under Garry oak tree replicate 1 | place: USA:California | collected 2016-06-15 | reverse complement strand
CAGCTCGGATTCGATCAAGGTCTCCGGCAGCGCCGCGCAGTTGATCGCGACGAACGGGCCGTCGGCCCGCGCGCTGCCTTGATGGATCGCCCGCGCGAGGACCTCCTTGCCCGTCCCGCTGGCGCCGGTCAGGAGCACCGTCGTCTCCGTCGGCGCCACCCGCTTGGCCTGGCCGAGCGCCGTCGTGAACGCGGGCGACCGGCCCTGGATCGTGTCGAAGCCGAAGCGCTCCTCGAGGGCGCCCCGCAGCGACTGGACGCGCTGCTCGAGCTGCTGCGTGGTCGCCTCCGCGACGGCCGCGCGCTGCTGCTCCTCGGCCAGGCGCTGGTGCTGCAGGGCCATCACGAGCGCATCGGCAATCGCCCGCACGATCTCGACGTCCGAGTCGTCGTACCAGTTCGGCCGCCGCTTACCGTAGAACAGGCCGCCGACCACCTCTTCGCCGAAGACGAGCGGCGCCAGCATCATCGACCTGATGCTCGCCTCGATGATCTGGCGGTCGACGGACTGGCTTGGGTCGAGCTCGCGCTCGGCGTCTCGGATGAGCACGACGTGGCCCTGGCGCATGCGCGGCAGGATCGACGACTCGTCGATGGAAAACGCCCGACCAGAACAGGCCGCCGAGCCCGCTGAAGAACAGGAAGTGCGTGAAGGGCATCCGGACGACGCCGGCCAGCGGCGGCGCGATCGTGCTGAAGCCGGGGATGAACTTGGCGATCAGCAGCGAGCGCGCGCCGTGACGGGCGAAGATGCCCTCGGTCTTCCGCACGCACGTGTCGCGCTCGAGCGAGATGCGACAGAGCAAGCCGAGCACGCGCGCTCCGCCGGCGCGACCGATCCAGTACCAGGCCGTGTCGGCCATCAGCGAGGCGACGCCGGAGAGTGCGAGCAGAAGCATCAGGTTCAGGTGGCCGCCGCCGACCAGGGCGCCGGCTGCCAGCATCACCGGAATGGCCGGGATCGGCAGTCCGGTCTGCTCGCCGAGCACCGTGCCGAAGACGACCGCGTACCCGTACCGCACCAGAATCTCCATGGCACTCATCTCAGTCCCTCCCGCCGGCGAAGCCTTCGTCGGTCGCCAGCTTGCCGATGACCGTTTCCATGCTTTTGTGTGACATGCGGCGGGCATAGTGCGAGTTGCGTCGGGTCGAATCGAGCAGACTAGATTAGCCGAAAAGGACTGAGAATCAGGAGGTTAACGAGGGAGTGAGCGCGACGGGACCGGCTGCTATCGACCTGACCGGAAGCGAGCAGGTTGCTTGAAACCAGACAATACATGCGCGAGCGTTGCGAGCCGATCCCTCACGCACATCGGGACCCGTCGGGCCAGGTCAGCGACGTGCGGAGCGCCTTCGGGTGCTGTAGGGCTTGAGTTCTTCCCGAACGATTTGGCGCACGGCGTCAAGAGTCGATCGGCGATGCACGTGCTCAAGCAACGCGTCGTTGATCAACGTCTGGTAACTTCCGCCGCCCGCCCTATCTACTGCGGCTCGAAAGAACTCGATCACCGTGTTGTCGAGACGAATCGAGATCTTCGTCTTCCCCGGCTCGGCTACCACGACGGCGCCGCGCTTGGCGCGTGAGAAATCGACGTCACGATATTTTTCAGCGACGACCTTTCTCATAGGCTTTCCCCTGAGTCTTATTCGCCTTCCAGGCTGAGATCAGCCGGATGGCATCCGGCTCCTGGTAGGAATACACCACAACGAGCAGGTTCCCAGCGTTGCTCATGCCTAGCGTCACGAACCTCGCCTCGTCAACAGCGGCTGGGTCTTCGCGAGTAAGCGCGAAGTCATCCTCCAGAACGGTGACGGCCTCCGCGAAGCTCACGCCATGCGCTCGTAGGTTGGCCGCCGCCTTTGGCGGATCCCATGCGAACCGCACTAGAACAGTGTATGGACAATTGTCCTCCCACACAAGGGCGAGGGACTAAAGCCGGCCTCGCCGAGGCCTGAAGGCAGGTCCCGGACGCTGGCGCCTGCGTCACTCAGACCCGGCCGGCGAGCTTGCGCCCCTGCTCGAGCACCCCGAACGATCGCGGCGTGCTCGGCATCAGGAAGCGATAGCCGCTCGCGATCAGGCGCTCGATGTTCTTCGCGTCCGGATGCGGGTGGCCGCACGGCACGTTGTGGTCCTTGCAGATCTTGAGAATGCGGTCGATCGCCTCGGCGACGACGGGGTGCTCGTACTCGCGCGGGTGGCCGAGCTCCTGGCTCAGGTCCCCTTCCCCAATCAGCACCACGCCGATGCCCTTCACCTGCTGGAGAATCGTCGGGAGGTTCTCGATTGCCTTGACGTCCTCGCACTGGATGATTACGAGGATCTCGCCCTTGGGCGCCAGCGGCCAGACGTCGGCGCGCGCATAGTAGTCCGGCTGGGAGAGACCCCAGTAGCGGGCCGCGCGGGTCGGTGCATCGCCGCGGATCCCTGGCGGGTCGTAGAGCGGCGCACCCGGCAGGCGTGGATAGCGGCAGGCGCTGACGGCGTTGCGCGCCTCTTCCACGGTGCTCACGTGCGGGAAGATGATCCCGTACACGCCGATGTCGAGCACCTGTTTCGCGATCCACTGGTTCATCTCGCCGCCGTTGGGCGGGATCCGGACCATCGGCGTCACCTTCGGCGCCAGCGAGCCGGAGTCGACGATCTGACGTCGATCCAGCATAGACTGCAGCGCGTCCCGCAGCGCCGGCGAGCTCATCGGCGCATGCTCCATCTCGAACGCCACGCCGTCGAGGTTCGAGGCGGCCAGCGCAGTGGCGGTCTCGTTGTCCACCGAGCCGAATCCTACGAAGGCGGTCTTGCCCTGTTCCAGAGCCCGGATGACGCCGTTCAGTCGCGGGATCTCAGCCATGGCTCTCTCTCCTACCGGGAAGCGGGGATCTTGTTCTTCAAGCGGCTGTAGACGCGGCGCGCGTTACCCTCGAAGATTTTGTGTCGGTCTTCGTTGCCGAGCCGGAGCGCCTCGACGTAGCGCTTGGTGTCGTCGTAGTAGTTGCCGGTCTCCGGATCGATGCCGCGCACGGCGCCGACCATCTCGGAGGCGAACAGGATGTTGTCGGCGGGAATGACCTTGAACAGGAGGTCGATGCCCGGCTGATGGTAGACGCACGTGTCAAAGAAGACGTTGTTCAGCAGATGCTCCTTGAGCAGCGGCTTCTTCAGATCCTGCGCGATCCCGCGATAGCGCCCCCAGTGGTACGGCACGGCGCCGCCGCCGTGGGGAATGATGAACTTCAGGCTCGGAAAATCCTTGAACAGGTCGGCCGTGATCAGCTGCATGAACGCCGTCGTGTCGCCGTTGATGTAGTGGCCGCCGGTCGTGTGGAAGTTCGGGTTACACGACATGCTGACGTGGACCATCGCCGGCACGTCGAGCTCGACCAGCTTCTCGTAGAAGGGATACCACCACTTGTCGGTCAGCGGCGGATCCTTCCAGTAGCCGCCCGACGGGTCCGGATTCAGGTTGCAGCCGATGAACCCGAGCTCCTTGATGCAGCGCTCGAGCTCGGGGATGCAATTGGTCGGCGGCACGCCCGGCGTCTGCGGCAGCTGGCACACGCCGACGAAGTTCTGCGGGTAGAGCGTGCACACGCGATGGATCAGGTCGTTGCACACCTGCGACCAGTGCAGGCTCGTGGTCGCGTCGCCGATGTGGTGCCCCATACCGGCCGCGCGGGGAGAAAAGATCGTGACGTCCGTGCCACGCTCTCGCTGAAGCTTCAGCTGGGCCTTGTCGATCGACTCCCGGATCTGGTCGTCCGTGATGCTGATGGTCCCCTTCGAGCGGGCGCCCGACGGCTCCTTCAGCTCGGCGATCTGCTTCTGCCGATAGGCCTCGAGCTCCTTCGGTGCCGTCGTGTAATGGCCGTGACAATCGATGATCATGAAGCCCTCCCCGACGTCGAGCCTTCTGAGTAGGCGAGCATCGTAGTCCCCGGCCGCTCACGACGTCAAGGCGGGGGCCGGCACGCAGGCGGGATCAGCTTCGGCGATTTTCGCGGAGAGCACGTCGCGGAGATCGCCCGCCGCCGAGATAGCCGGAAATGCGCCGGCTCGCGAGATCGCGCCGCGCCGCTCGGCGCCCGTCACGCGGCCGCTACGGAGCGGTCTCTTCGCACTCGCGGGCGGCGGGCACGTTCGCGCCGGCCGGCACCGCTCCGCTCACGCAGATGCGGTAGCCGTCGGGATCGACGACCTCGAACTCGACGAGACCCTAGAACATGCGCTCCGGCCCGCGAACCAGCGGAGTCGCCCGCCGCACCGAATCGGCCAGGTCCAGCAGGCCGTCGCCCGCTATGCGCAGATAGACGGTCCAGCCCTCTTCCTTCGCGTCAGCCGGCCGCGAGCTCGTCGCATCCTGCAGCATCATCTCGGCGCCATCGCGTCGGAGTATCGCGAAGCTGTATGGAGGGTCCGGGGGAAATGGATCGGGGTCGAAGCCGAAGGCCGCGACGTACCAGTCGATGCCTCGACCGACGTCGGCGACCTGCAGGACGGGGACGGCCCGCTCGAAGCGCATGGCTACTCGAGATCCAGCGTGTTGCGGGGGAACATCTCCTCGGGGGTCACCCCGCGCGGGAGGATCTTCTGATCGCGAGCGAACTGGATGATCGCCTCCAGCGCCTTGCGATTGCGCGCAAGCCCGTAGGGTAGCGGATCGTCACCGACAACACCGCGACGTTGAGCGATGGCCTGGGCGTCGGTGGGCAACGTCGCGCCCGAGTCGAGCTGCTTCAGGAACACGGCCTTCGCGTTCTTGAAGGCGCCGAACAGGCGGGGCGCCAGGGTCGGATCGGACTGGAGCAGCGAGTCCTTCACGACCACCGTGTGGTTGACCGGGTAGATCCCCGTCTTCCGGTACCACGCGGCTTCAGCCTCGCGCGGGCTCGGGATCAGCGGCTTCACGTCGGGTGAGTCGACGGCGCCCACGCCGATGGCTGCCGCGAGCTCGCCCTTCACCAGCATCTCTCCGAGGTTCGCGCCCCGCCGCTCCTCCACGTTCGCGGGCTTCTGGTACTCCTGCACGTGCTCCTCGTCGACGACCACCCAGGTGACCTTGCCGAGATCGACGCCGTATTCCGTCGCCAGGATGCCGCGGGCCCACACGCCGGTCGTCACCGTGTACGCGCGGACTCCCACTTTCTTGCCTTCGAGGTCCTTGGGCGACTTCACGCCCGACTTCACGTTGTAGACGATCGGCGAGTGGTGGAACTGGCGCATGACGAACACCGGCAGGGCCGTGAACGCCTTGCCGTGGGCCTTCGCCGTCAGGTAGGTCGTGATCGCCATCTCGGACAGGTCGAACTCGAGCGTCCGGACCATCCGCCGAAATGCGGCGACGATCGGGCTGACCTCGACGTGCTCGAGCCGCACGCCCGGGGCGGTCACGCTGCCGTCCTTCAGCGCCTTCGTGTGGGCATAGGTCGCGACCGCGGTTTTGAGGACGGTCGTCTCGGCCGCCGTCGTCATCGCGCGATCTTCTCTGACGGCGCCTCGGCGAATGCGCGCCGCAACCCCTTGGTGGCCTCGAGCCAGTCGGCGTCGCGCGGCAGGATGACGCCGCCCGAGCGATGGCGATAGACCGTCGGATCGTCGACCCCGGGCGGCACCGTGGCGTTATCGCGCAGCGCCCGCGCGGCGTTGATCACGCGGCGGCGCGTTCTGATCACCATCGCGTCCGAGGTTCCGAGGTGCTCCTGCGTCCGGTCGTAGATCGGGCCCATGCTCTCGGTGACGGCCTGGTCTTGCTGGTGAATCCCGGCGATGCCCGTGAAGCTCTCGGTGCGCTGAGCCGCGCGGTCGATCAGGTAGTCGTTGTCCTTGTTCTGAGTCAGGCGGAACTTGCCGGTCCAATCCGACGTGTCAGGCAAGAACTCGAACCCTCCCGGCCGCGAGCCGGCCGCCGCGACCGGACGTCCGCCGGCGTTGAGCCCGGATGCGCCACCGGCCGCCCCGTTGCCCGCGCGCGAGCGCGGCGCCCCGATGCTCCAGAACATGATGTGGTTGTCGTCGACCGGCACCCACGCGCGCACGAGCACCTGCATGCCCAGAATGCCCGTCGGGATCATCGTGAAGAACGGGAACAGAAAGTGGGCGATGCGCCAGTAGTACGTGTCCGACTCGGCGGGGCGATAGGCGCCGTACGAAGTCCCGAACTCGGTATCGACCACCTCGTACTTCGGGGCGCGGTCGGTGACGTTGTAGTAGTCGAACGTCTCCGGCTTGGTCTGCTCGGGCTTGACGGCGCCCAGGTGGAGGAAGCCGAGATGGCTCGTGTCGATGTCGCCCTCGAGCCCCTGGAACCAGTTGCACTCGCGCAGGACTTTCTGCACAGCGTACTCGCCCTGCGGCAGCATATTCGGCTCGATGTCGGGCAGAGGCGGCGGCGTCTGGCGTGGGCCCATGTAGGTCCAGATGATGTCGTTCCGCTCCACGCACGGATAGGCCGTGGCGCGGATCTTCGACTTGAAGTTGCTCTCTTCCGGCTCGCTGGGCATGTCGACGCAGTGGCCCTCGCAGCTGTACTTCCAGCCGTGGTACACGCAGCGCAGGCCTTCTTCCTCGTTGCGACCGAAGAAGAGGGACGCGCCGCGGTGCGGGCAGTGATTCTGGATGAGCCCGATCTTGCCGGACGTCACGCGGAAGGCGATGAGGTTCTCGCCGAGGAGCCGCACGCGGACGGGCGCGCCGTCCCGTTCCGGGAGCTCGCTCGATGTGAGCGCGGGGATCCAATACTGACGGAGCAGGGCGCCGGTCGATGTGCCGGGGCCGACCTTGCAGAGCAGCTCGTTGTCCTCTCTGGAAAGCATCGGGGTCCCCCTTTCGCTATGCCGCTTACTATGCCACGGTCGTCGTGCGCACGCTCCCCTGCACGAGCCGGCGCACCAGGACCACCACCGCCAGGACGACGACCGTCATCATCAGGGCCGCCACAGCCGCCTCTTCGAGGCGCCCGTTGGACCACTGGCTCAGAAAGAGCGTCGGTAGCACCGTCGATCGGGCGCCGTAGAGGAACGCGACCGTGGCCAGGTCGCTGAACGAGACCGTGAACTGGATCACCCAGCCGGCGAGAAATCCGTTCTTCACCAGCGGCAGCCATATTCGCCGGAACGTGGAGGCCCAGGAGGCCTTGTGGATGCGGGCGGCCTCCTCGAGCTCGCGGCTGATCTGGATCATGCTCGAGCCCATGATCTGCGTCCCGAATGGAAAGCCCCGCACGATGTGGGCCAGGATCATCACGGTGAGCGTGCCATAGAGGATCGCCAGGGGCGAGAGCAGGACGGCCCAGAGGATCCCGAGACCGAGGATCAAGGACGGAACGGCCCAGGGCACCCAGGCGGCAAGGTCAAGAAGCCGGCGGCCCTTGTAGCGGCTGCGCGTGACCACGTACGACACGAGCGAGTAGATGATCATCCCCACCGTGGTGGCGACGATGCTCATGACGAGGCTGTTGGTGAGCGCCAGCCGATTCACCCGCAAGGTGAGCATCCGGCGCCAGTTGTCCAGGGTGTAGCTGTCGAGATCGAACACGTTAAGCCCGATGAACCGGATGAAGCTCACCTGGATCAGCATGATCGCCGGCAGCACCACGGACACGAAGAAGAAGAGCACCACGAAGCCGAACGCGACCCAGCGTAGCTTGCCCAGCTGCATCGGGCGCGCCGAGTAGCCGCGGCCGGTCACGGTCGTGTAGTCGCGCTTGCCCAGGAACTTCCAGTTGATCAGCACGAGGCCGAAGGTGATCACGAGCAGCATGACCGCCATCGTCATGCCCGACCGGAAGTCGGGCGGGAAGATCTGCACCATGCGCTCGTAGATCTTGTTCGTGAGCACGTAGATGCCCGAGCTCGTGCCCAGGAACACCTCGGTCTCGAACGAGGACAACAATCGGGTGAGCGACAGGATGAACGCCGCCAGGATCGCTGGCCGCAGCAGCGGCACCAGGATCCGCGTGATCGTCCGCCGCGACGAGGCGCCGCACATCCGCGCCGATTCTTCGAGCGCCGCGTCCATGTTACGGAAGGCCGGGATCAGGAAGATCGCCAGCAAGGTCGCCCAGCCGGTGACGCTGACGAAGATCAGGCCGCCATACGAAAAGATGTCGAGCGGCCCCGTGTCTCCCGCGAAGAACGGAAGCAGCCGCAAGAGCTGGTTCAGGTAGCCCTTCTGAGGGCTCAGCAGAAGCGCCCAGCCCAGCACCTTACCGAGCAGCGGGAAGAAGAACGAGAGGATCAGCAGGAACTCGAGCCGGTTCCGGAACGGGCAATCCGTGCGGGCGATGATCCACGCGAGGACCACGGCGAGAACCAGCGCGAGGACCGCTCGCACGGTGGAGAGCCAGACCGTGGTCCAGAGGATCTGCCACACGTCGGGCTGGGCCATCACCGCGAACGAGGCGCGGATCGACTCCGCGGTGATGGCTCCCGGACGCCCTGGGGGCGCATCGCGGAAGCCGGCCAGCAGCGCCGTCGCCACCGGGGTCACGGTGAGCACCGCCACCGTGATCAGCAGCAACGTCGGCAGCCACGCCCCCGCGCCCACCCGCGGCCACGAAAGCGCGCGTACTCGCCTCAGGCCTGTCGCGACAGCCATGTGAACGTGTCCCCGCCGCACCCAGCCACCCGACCACCGCAGCCAGGCACCCGACCACCGCAGCCAGGCACCCGAGGAGCGCCCCGGCTACGCCGGGGCGCTTCCGAGCGCTGGGGGGTATGGGGGGCCCTTTCGTGGCCCCCCATGTCAGTAATCAAACAGCTTGGAGGCGATGACCCACTTGAGGACCTCGGTGATCTGGCGCTCGGCCTTGTCGTCCCCGGCGTACTGGAGCTTGTGCTTGGTACTCGCGGCTCAGCACGAAGTCGACGAAGACCTTCGCGGCGTTCGGGTGCGGCGCGTTCTTCACGACCGCGAACAGCGGTGATTGCGTGCTCACGCAGCCCGGCTCGAGGCAGAGCTTGGTGATCGGCACGGTGCCGAGGCTGTATTCCACCCGCCACGGGCCGCCGAGCATCGCGTGGAGCTCGCCACGGGCCACCTCGCCCGACTCGTTGAAGCCGAAGAGCTTGGGCTTGAGCCCGGCGAACTCGCGAATGAACCCCTCGCCGTACTCCTTTGCGTTCACTTCCTTCAGACCGTAGACGTGGTAGACGCCGATGTTCGCGATGCGCGGATCCGTGAACGCCACGCGCTTGCGCTTGATCAGATCGACCCAGTAAGGATCGCGCACGAGATCCCAGTAGCTCTTCGGGTATTTCTCCGGCGGCACGAGCTTGGTATTGATGTTCAAGCCGCTGACGCTCGCGAAGACGCCGGCCAGATGCGTCTCTTTGTTCATGACGGGCCAGCGCCATTTCACGCTGGGATCGAGGGCCGTCGGCGGGATGAACTCTTCGCCCAGGCCCCGCCAGGCGATCGTCCGGCCGCTCTGCCCGCCGCACTGGTAGACGTCGGCCTGCACGCGGCCGGCGGCGGCCTCGGTGCTGATCTTCTCGACCATCTGGTAGCCCGGGCCCAGGACCTGACTCACCTGGATGTCGGGATAGGCCTTGTTGAAGGCCTTGATCGTCCCCTCGGCCTCGGTCGCCTGGGCGCAGCTGTACCAGATGACCTCGCCCTCTTTCTTCGCGGCCGGGACGATCTTCGACTTCCACTCCGCCATGGCGGTCTGGTACTTCGCCGCGGACGCCGTGGTATCAGCCGGCGCCGCCGCCGGCGACTTGCTCTGGGCTCGCAACGTGGCCGGCACGAGGCCGCCGGCGACGATGACCGACAGGAGCACCCCCGAGACCATCACGACCCACCGGTGGATCGTCATCGCGCGTTCCCTCCGTTCGTGCCCGCGGCCCTCGGCCAGACGCGGACCGCTCGCGGCGACACGCAGAGCTTCGCGCGCGCGTCGTGCGGGAGGCGTGCGTCCTCCGGGCCGGTCGCTCTCACGGTGAATTTCCCGATCTCCACGACGTACTCGACGTGACCGCTCACGTAGACCGACGACCGCACGACCCCGACCCAGGCGCCGTCACGGTCGGCCGACTGAGCCTCGACGGCCTCCGGACGAAACGCCAGGAGCACCTCCTGGCCATGCTGCCAGGTCTCGAGCCCGCCGACCGGTAAACAGAAGCCGCTTTCCTCGACCTCCGCCACCAGGCTCCCGTCGGCATCCTTCCGGATGCGCGCCGGTAGATGGTTGGCGCGGCCCAGGAAGTCCATCACGAATCGCGTGCGCGGCCGCTGGTAGACCTCTTCCGGGGTGCCTTCCTGTTCGATACGCCCGGCATTCATGACGACGATGCGGTCGGAGAGCGTCATCGCCTCGGCCTGATCGTGCGTCACGAAGACGCTCGTGATCCCGAGCTTCGCCTGCATCTCGCGCAGCTCGAACCGCATCTCTTCGCGAAGGCGCGCGTCCAGGTTCGAAAGCGGCTCGTCGAGCAGCAACACTTCAGGGTTCGACACCAGCGCGCGGGCGAGAGCGACTCGTTGCTGCTGGCCGCCGGACAGCATCGGCGCCGGGCGCGCGTGCAGCTCACCGAGCCCGACGGTGCCGAGGATCGTCATCACGCGCTCGCGGATCTCTCCACGGGGCACGCGAAGCTCCTGCAGCGGGAACGCCACGTTCTCGAAGACGGTCATGTGGGGCCAAATCGCGTAGCTCTGGAAGACCATCCCCATCCCGCGCCGCTCCGGTGGCACGAAGAGCCCGGATGCCGCGGAAGAGAGCAGCCGATCACCTACGTGGACTTCGCCTCGATCGGGCCGCTCGAGTCCGGCGACGAGCCGCAGGGTGGTGGTCTTGCCGCAGCCGCTCGGCCCGAGCAAGGTCAGGAACTCCCCGGCTTTCGCTTCGAAGCTGAGGTCGTTCACCGCCGCGACGGTGCCGAACGTTTTGACGAGACCGGTCGCCCGAACCGTACCCATGGATGGTGCGTAATCCAACCATCAGGCGATGGCCACGGCAAGCGCAAAATCCTCCGGGGACGAGACGATGGCCGCTTAGACTGAGCCCGATGGATTGGAAAAAGCTCGCCTGGGTGGCGGCACCGGCCCTGGCCCTCATGGTGATCGCCCTCCTGTTGCTGAACCGCCTGGTCGAGCCGCTGCCGCCGCGTCGGATCACGATCAGCACCGGTCGCGAAGGCGGCGCCTACTACATGTTCGCGAAGGAGTACGCGCGGCTGGCCGCCAAGGACGGCTTCACCGTCGAGATCCAGACCGGCGCCGGATCGGTCGAGACGCTCAAGCGGCTCATGGCCGGCCAGGCGATGGCGGGCTTCGTCCAGGGCGGCACCGCCGAAGCCCTGCCGACCGAGGGATTGCGCTCGCTCGGGAGCCTCTATTACGAGCCGGTCTGGCTCTTCCACAGAAAGACAAGGCTGCTGCGCGGTCTCAACGATCTTCGTGGTCTGCGGATCCAGGTCGGCGAGGAGGGCAGCGGCATTCGGCCGCTCGCGGTGAAGTTGCTGCGCGACAGCGGCGTCACGGCGCAGAACTCGACCTTGCTAGCCCTCACGAGCGAGGGCGCGGCGGCGGCACTGGAGGCCGGTCGGATCGACGCCGCCTTCTTCATCATGGCGCCGAGCGTTCCCCTGGTGCGGCGCCTCCTGCTCAGCCCCACCGTCAGTCTCTGGAGCGTCCGACGTACAATCGCCTACACGACCCACTATCGGTTCCTGTCGACCATCACGCTTGGGGAGGGCGTCGTCGACCTCGTCGCGGACGTACCCGACCACGACATCCTCCTGCTCGCGGCAACCGCCAACCTCGTGGTGCGTGAGGACGTCCACCCCGTGATCGTGAGGCTTCTCCTGAAGACCGCGGAGATCGTGCACAGCCGGCCGGGCTTGTTCGAAGGGCCGAACGTGTTTCCCTCCGACACCCTCGTCGAGCTGCCGCTGCACGAGGTTGCCGGGCGTTACCTCCGGAAGGGTCCGCCGTTCCTCGAACGCTATCTCCCCTTCTGGATCGCCGTCACCGCCGAGCGGTGGGCGCTGCTGCTGCTACCGGTTATCGGGATCCTTCTACCGCTGATCCGTATCCTGCCCGCGCTCTACAACTCGCAGATGCGCAAGCGGGTCACCCGGTGGTACCGCGAGGTGAACGAGATCGATCACGTGCTGGCGACGGGCACGCCGGAAGAAGCGAAGGCGGCGGCCGAGCGGCTCCGGGAGGTGCAGGCGAAACTCGCGCGGATCCCGCCGCCCCCGCCCGGCCTCATGGGCGAGCTCTACGACCTGAAGCAACACGTGGAGTGGCTGCTCAGGCAGGCCGACACGCAGGCGGCCGCGCGTCACTCGCCGAGATAGATCTCGCGCGTGCGCGGATGCGCGACGACCTCGCCGCGCGTGCCCTCGACCACGACCTCGCCGAAGTGCAGCACGGTGATCCGCTCGGCGAAATCGAGCGCCACGTCCATGTCGTGCTCGATCATCACGATCGTCACCTCTCGCGGGATGTTGGTCACCAGGCGAAGCACGTCGCGCCGTTCGTCGATCGAGAGTCCCGCGAAGGGCTCGTCGAGGAGCAGCACTCTTGGATTCTGGGCGAGGGCCATCGCGACCTCGACGCGGCGGCGCTCGCCGTACGAGGTCTGGGCGAGCGGTCGGTCCGCGAGATGATCGAGGGCGACCCGTGCCAGGGTCTCGCGCGCCCGCGCGATCAGCGACGCCTGCCGATCGAGCCGGACGAACGGGTTCCAGCGGCGGCGCGACAGGCCCAGGAGCGCCAGGGTCACATTTCTGAGCAGGGTCTCGCCCTGGAAGAGGGTGATGATCTGATATGTGCGCGCGATCCCCAGATGGAAGCGGCGTCGGCTCGGCACGCGCGTGATGTCGCGATCGAAGAGCGTGACGGAGCCGGCGTCGGGCGCGAGCTCGCCGGTGATCAGGTTGAAGAGCGTGGTCTTCCCGGCCCCGTTGGGCCCGATGATGAGCCGGCGCTCGCCCGGCTCGACGACCAGATTGACGCCCGAGGTGACGCGCAGCCCGCCGAACGATTTGTCGAGACCGCGGACGGCGAGCGCGCTCAGCGGCCGGTCCTCAGATCACCTTCCGGGTCCGGAGGTCGGCGACCTCGGCCGGGCGATATCCGAGCTCGGCCAGGATCTCGTCCGTGTGCTCGCCCAGGGTGGGCGCGCGGTGGCGGAAGCGACCGGGCGTCTCGGACAGATCGACCGGCGTCGGCGCGAGTGGCACCCGACGCGGCACCCCCGGGTAGTCGGTGTCTTTGAGCAGGCCCGCCTTGCGCACGTGCTCGTCCTCGAGCGTCTGCTGCGGCGAATAGAGCGGCGCTGACGGGATCTTGGCGGCCTCGAGCTCCGTGAGCGCTTGAGCGTTGGTCCGCTCGGCCGCCCACGCCGCCATCCGCTTGGAGATGAGCTCGCCGTTGTCGCCGCGGGCCAGGTCGTCCTTGAAACGTGGGTCGGTCAGCCAGTGGTCCTCGCCCATCAGCTTGGCCCATCTGCGAAACATCGGCTCACCGATCGCGAGGGCGAGGATCCAGCCGTCCCTGGTGCGGAACAGGTCCGACGGCGCGGACGTCTGACCGCGATTCACGGTCGCGATTCGATTCGGCTGGACCGCCTGCTGCTCGACCAGGGTCGGGTTGTTGAAGGCGATCGCGGTCCGGAGGAGCGCGCCCTCCACTTTCTGGCCCCGCCCGGTCTGCCGGCGCGACATGAGCGCGGCGAGGGTTCCGAAGGCCGCGAGCGACGCCGTACCGCAGTCGACCCAGGCGACGGCCGCGCGCAGCGGCTGCTCGGGGGTGCCCGTGAGGTACGACGAGCCGCACATCACCTGCCCGATGCCGTCGAAACCGTGCTTGGCGCTCCACGGTCCGCCGGCGCCGTAGGCCGTCACCGTCGTCAGGATGATGTCCGGTTTCACCGTGCGCAGGCTCTCGAGGTCGAGCGACAGCGAGCGCAGCACCTCGGGTGGCAGGTTCGCCACGACGACGTCGGCGGTGGCGACGAGCTTCTTCACGATCTCGCGGCCCTCGGGGCACGAGGGATCAAGCGTCATCGCGCGCTTGTTGCGGTTCATCACCAGATAGAGCGCGCCCACGCCGTCCTCGGCGACCGGCGCCACCCACCGATCCTCGCCGCCGCCGGCGCGCTCGACGCGGATCACGTCGGCGCCCAGGTCTGCCAGGAGCGCCGCGCAATACGGCCCGGCGATGTAGCGCCCGAAGTCGAGAACGCGAACTCCCGTCAGGACGCCGGCGAGCTCGCGCGTGTCAGCGCCGCTCATGCCAGCGCCAGCGGCTGGCCGTCGAGATCCTCGGCGCGCTCGACCTTGATGAGGACGGCGAAGCCCTTCTTGTCCGGGTCGCGCTCCTTCTCGGGCTGAACCAGGCGCCGCCAGACCTCCTCGTACGCGGCGCCCGACTTGTGGATCTCGGCGGTGCCGTAGAAGCGCGCGATGCCGCCCTTGGGCAGCACGCCGGCCTCGCGAAGCTGGGGCTTGCGCAGGAAGACCGTCACCTTGGTCTTGTCACGCAGGTTGGCGTTGGTCGAGCCCTTGCCGCGCTCCCAGAGCGCCAGATGATCGTCGTCGTAGACCATCGTGCTCCCGCGCGGGGTCACCTGCGCGAATCCATTGGGAAGCACGGTGGCCACCAAGCACACGTTGGCGGGAAACGCGGTGTTGATGTGCTCGTGGAGAACTTTGGGAATCGTGGCCATCTCGTCGCACCTCCGGCCGGATTATAATTCGGCGGGCACGGCACGAGGGAAATGATGAGGACGGGCGAGGAATATCGGGAGGCGCTGCGCGACGGGCGCAGGGTCTGGGTGATCGGTGAAGGCCTGGTCGAGGACGTCACCGTGCACCCGGCCACCCGAGCGACCGTCGACGAGTACGTGGCCTGGTACGACCGTCATTTCGACCCGGAGTGGCAGGACGTCCTCCTGACGCCGCCCGACGCCCAGGGCGCTCGCGCCCCGTGGGCCTACGCGCTGCCGAGGAGCGTTCAAGATCTGCGCGCGATGGGCCGGAGCTTTTCCGCCACGACCTTCCTGAGCGCCGGCAACATCACGCACACTCCAGCGTACGGCAACCTGATCGCGCTCGGCGTCCTCGACGCGGTTCAGCAGCGCAACGTCTCGCCCGAGCAGATCGCAAACGCTGCGGGCCACCGCGAGCTGATCGCCCGCACCGGACGGTTCCTCACGTTCTCCGCCGGCGCAGCGACGATCGGTTACCGGATGCGCCCGGATCCGACCGAACGGCTGCCGCTCAAGCTCGTGCGCGAGACCGCCGCGGGCATGATCGTTCGCGGCAAGGTCGGCATGCACACGAGCCCGGTCTACGCGGAGGACGTCTACGTCGGCAGCCACTGCGGCATCGATCGTGGCCCGCATCGGGCGACGTTCACCGTGCCCGTCGCCGCGCCCGGCGTGACCGTGCTTTGCCGGAAGATCGCCCCGCGGCACCCGAATCCGTTCCTGTCGCCGCTGTCGAGCCGCTTCGACGAGCTGGACGGCCAGATGTGGCTCGACGACGTCTTCATCCCGTGGGAGCGCGTGTTCCTCATGGACGTGACCCCCGAGCCCATGGCCTCCTGGCTCTTCTGGCATCAGCTCTACTGCTGGCTCTCGAAGGCCGAGTTCACGCTCGGCCTGGCGCTCGCCTGCACGCACGCGATGGGGCTCGTCGAGCACGAGCCGACCATCGAGTACCTGATCGATCTGGTCGTCGACGTCCAGACCGTGCGCAGCTGCCAGACCGCCGCCGAGCTCGACCCGGAGCTCACCGCGGAGGGCTACTGCATCCCCGGTCGCGGCCACATCGCCGCCGGGAGCATCGCGATGCAGAAGGCGCGACAGCGGATGGCCGAGATTCTGAGGACCCTTCCGGGCTCGTCCCTGGTCGTCGCGCCCTCCGACAAGGATCTCGCCGCACCCGAGGTGGGGGCCGGCCTCGAAGAGTCGTTCGCGGGCGGTGGCTACACGGCCCTGCAGCGCTCGGCGCTGCTCCAGCTCGCGTGCGATCACGTCGCCTCGGCGCTCGACGGGCGCGAGTCGGCGTTCGAGCTCCACGCCAACGGCGGTATCCCGGCGTGGCGCGGACGCATGCGGCGCTACTTCAGCCGCTACAGCGAGCTCGCCAACGGCGTCCTGCGCAGCTTGAACCTCGACATGCCCACGCTCGATCTCGAGGGCCTCCGCGCGGCACCCCTGGCGCCGCGCCGGCCGGTCACCCCGCCGCGGTAGCGCGCGGCCGCAGCGCGGCCATCGCCCGCCGCCAGCGCCGGGCCGTCCCCGGCACCAGCCCCTCGGGCATGAAGACCACGATGACGACGAAGATCGCGCCGAGGACGAAGTTCCATCGCTCGATGTAAGCGCTCGCCACGTTCTTCACGACGACCACTAGCGCCGCGCCGGCGATCGGCCCGAGCAGGGTCGCGGTGCCGCCGGCAATCACCATCAAGAGCGCCTCGGCCGAGGCCGTGAGCGCCACCGCCTGCGGGCTCACGAACTGGTTGTAGTAGAGGTAGAGCAGGCCCGCCACCCCGCTCCAGAAGCCCGAGAAGAGGAACGCGAGGAAGCGGATCATCCAGACGTGGTAGCCGAGCGCGTTCATGCGCCGCGGCTGATCACGTGTGCCGCGCACGCTGGCCCCGAACGGCGAGGCGACGAACACCGCCATCGAGGCCACCGCGATCAGGAAGACGACGAGCGTCGCCCAGTAGAAGCTCGCCGGCGAGGTGAGCGACAGCCCGAGCGGGCTCGGGCGGCCCTGGATCGCGATGCCATTGTCGCCGTTGGTGATGCTGATCCAGCGGTAGGCGACGCCCCAGACGATCTGGCCGAGCGCCACCGTGATCATGACGAAGGCGAGGCCCGTGCCCCGCAGCGCCAGCACCGCGAACACGGCGGCGGCCAGGAGCGTCAGCGCGAGCGCGCCGACCGTGACCACGAGGTGGCCCTGGCCGCTGCTCATGATCTTGGCGCCCGCGTAGGCCGCGATACCGAACAACCCCGCGTGGCCCAGGCTGACCAGGCCCGCGTAGCCCGCCAGCACGTTCACGCCGAGCGCGAAGATGGCGTAGAAGAGGATCTGGCTCGCGATGTTGACGTAGTAGGTGCTGCCGGCCCACAGCGGCACCGTGGCCAGGATCACGAGCGCGGCGGCGAGCGCCAATCGTCTCACGCGGTCCGGCCTCTCACGCGGTCTGGCGACCGAAGAGGCCCTGCGGCCTCACGACCAGCACGAGGAGCATGGGCAGGAACAGCACGACGTAGGCGAGCTCGGGAAACATCGCCTGGCCGAAGTTGTAGAGGAAGCCCACGACGAAGCTCCCGACGAGGGACCCCAGCAGGCTGCCGCTGCCGCCGAGGATCACGACGACCAGCGCGAGCGGCAGCATCTCCTGGTCGAGTCCCGGGTAGACCGAGAGGATCGGGCCGCCGATGACCCCGGCGAAGCCGGCGAGCCACGCGCCCAGGCAAAAGACGACCGTGAAGAGCCGCGACACCCGGATGCCGACCACTCGCGCCATCGCCGGGTCGTCCACTCCGGCGCGGATCATCGCGCCCAGGCGTGTCCGGTCGAGGAGCGCCCACAGCGCGATCGCGAACACCACCGCGATCAGGCTGATGGCCAGCCGATACGTTGGAAAGCCGAGGCCTGCCACCGTGGTCACCCCGCGCAGGGCACTCGGCGTGGCGATCCGGATCGGGTCGCCGGTCCAGACCATCAGGCAGACGTCGGCGATCATGAACGAGAGGCCCAGGGTGACCAGGACCTGCGCCAGCTCGGCCCCGATGAGGCGGCGCAGGATGAGGCGCTCGACGATCCCGCCGAACGCCGCCACGAGGAGCCCGCCGACGATCGCGGCCGTCCAGAAGTCGAGCCCGTGGGCGATCAACGTCGTCGAGAGGTACGCGCCGAGCATGAAGAACGAGCCGTGGGTCAGGTTCGGGATCTTCATCAGCCCGAAGATCAGCGAGAAGCCCGCCGACAGGAGGAAGAGCAACCCGCCCAGCGTGACGCTATTGACCGCGAGCACCACCCACAGGTTCATGAAGCGGCGGGCCGCTCAAAAGGGTTCAGATGCGAGGCGGCGCCCGAAGGCCGCACGCGAGGCGTACTTTCTGTACGTCGAGCGTGCGGCCGAGGGCGCCAACGAAGCAGCTGGACCCTTTTCAGCGGCCCGCTACGTTTTCAGGGGCGGGTAGTCGCGGGAGTAGACGGGCTGCGACAGGAACCACTTCTCGTCGTACGTCCAGAACTGGCTGACCTTGGGATAGGTCTTGATCGTGGTGTTGACGAGCTTGTCGCCCTTCTTCTCGCACCGCCGGATGTAGAAGGTCCCGACCACGTTGCCGAAGTGATCGAACGTGAACGGCCCGCGGGGCGTGTCCGTCAGCGACACCGCGCGCAGGGCGCGGTTCAGCGCCTCGCGATCGTCGGTCTTGCCGCCGGTCTTCTCGAGCGCCGCCTCGGCGACCATGCCGTTGATGTAGAGTCCCGCCGAGTAGATGCCTGGAATGTTGCCGTAGTCGCGCACCATCCCGTCGATGAGTCGCTTGTTGCTCGGCGTGTCCAGGTCCGAGGTGTAGGCCGAGCACGTGACGAGGCCGACGGCCTCGTCGCCGAACGACTTCAGGAGCGCGTCGTCGCAGGCGGGCCCTCCTCCCAGGACCGGCAGCTTGAGGCCCTGGTCCTGGTACTGCTTCATGAACTTCAACGGATTCGAGCCGGCGAATCCCTGGACCACCGCATCGACACCGCTGATCTGAGCCAGGTACGGCGCGTAGTCCGGCGTCACCAGGGGAGGCCACAGCTTCTTCACGACCCGGCCGCCCGCGTCCTCGAAGACTCGCTGGAAGCCGGCCATCTGCTCGTGGCCGAACGCGAAGTCGTCGGCGATGGTGATCACCCGCTTGAACTTCAGCTCCTTCGCCGCGTAGTCGGCCAGCGGGTGCATGTTCTGCGACGAGGTCGCGGAGGCCCGGACGAAGTACGGGTTGGGCCGGCGCTGGGTCATGTCCTCGGCGGCGGCGAGGCTCAGGATCGGCATCTTCGCCTGGGCGGCGTAGTCGGTGATGGCCAGGAGCTCGAAGGCCGCGAGCGGTCCGAAGATCATGTCGACGTGGTCGCGCTCCACCAGCTCCTGGGTCTTGGTCTTCGTGCCGGCGGGATTGCCGCCGGTGTCGGCCACGACGAGCTCGACCTTGCGGCCGGCCATCGTGTAGTTCCGGTCCTTGAAGAAACGGATGGTGCCCTGCTCCATCTGGATCCCGCCGGCAGCGAGCGGGCCCGTCTTGACCGTGAGCAGGCCGATGCGAACCGGCTTGGGCTGCGCGATCGCCGGGAACGGCAAGGACGCCGTGACTGCCACGCCCGCGGCACCGGCCAGGAACCCACGCCGATCGACTCTGACCGCCATCTCGCTCCTCCTCTTCAGTCGAGGCTCAATAGCTCTTGGGAAAGCCGAGGCTCAATAGCTCTTGGGAAGGCCGAGCACATGCTCCGAGAGGTAATTGAGCACCATCTGCTGCGAGACCGGCGCGATCTTGTAGAGCCGGACCTCGCGCCAGAGCCGCTCGACGTAGAATTCCTTCGCGTAGCCGTAGCCCCCGTGGGTCTGCAGCGCGACGTCGCAGGCCTCGAAGCCGGCCTCGGCCGCCATCAGCTTGGCGGCGTTCGACTCGGCCCCGCACGGCCGCCCGTTGTCGAAGAGCCAGGCGGCCTTCAGGCACATCAGCTCGGCCGACTCGAGCTTGGCCCAGGCCATCGCGAGCGGATGCGCGATCGCCTGGTTCTGGCCGATCGCGCGATCGAACACGACCCGTTCCTTCGCGTACTGCACGCCGCGCTCGAGCGCCGCGCGGCCGATCCCGACCGCCTCGATGCCGGTGAAGATGCGCTCGGGGTTGAGCGAGTCCAGGAGGTGGTAAAACCCGCGGCCGACCTCACCGACGACATCCGTCGCCGGAATCTCCAGGCCGTCGATGAAGATCTCGTTGGAGTCGACGGCCGCGCGGCCGAGCTTCTCGATCTCGCGCACGGTGATCTTCGTGCGATCGAACGGCGTGAAGAACAGCGTCATCCCGCCCAACGGCGAGCCAGGATCGCGCGGCGACGTGCGGGCGAGCAGTAGCGTGTGCGTCGCATGCTGGGCATTGGTGTTCCACACCTTGCGGCCGTTCACGACGAACCGATCGCCGTGACGCTCGGCGCGCGTCTGAATCCGTGACGTGTCCGTGCCGGCGTTGGGCTCGGTCACGCCGAACGACATGCTGATCTCGCCGGTCGAGATAGTCGGCAGGTAGCGTCGCTTGAGCTCTTCCGAACCATGCTTGATGATCGGCATCGGCGGAAACAGGTAGAAGTGGATCGGCGAGGCGCCCGTCGTGCCGGCGCCGGCGGCGCAGATCTCGTGGAGCATCAGCGCCGCTTCCGTCACGCCCAGGCCCGACCCACCGTACTCCTCGGGGATGATCATGCCGAGCCAGCCCGCCTGCGCGAAGGCGCGGATCCAGTCAGTCGGGTATTCCGCCTTCCGGTCCTTCTCGAGCCAGTAGTCGAGCGAAAAGGAGCGCGCGAGCGTGGCCACTTCTTTGCGGATCAGCTCTTGCTGCTCGGTCAGCTGGAAGTCCATGTGCGGGATTGTAGCGTAACGCCCGTTTCGCGCCACTCGTTCGGGGCCGGTGCTATGATGCGCGAGATGGCGATCCTCGGGCTTTACGCGTTGCAAAACGGGTTCATGGGCTTCGAGCGGTCGGGGCTCTTTTACGACGAGTTTTCGGGGGATCGCGTGCGGATTCCGATCGCGTGCTGGCTCGTGCGCACCTCCGACGCGATGATCCTGTTCGACACCGGGCTCTCGCCGCGCGCGGTGCCGGGCCTCTTACGCAGCGACCCGCTGGCGCGCTTCACGGAAGAGGATCTGCTGGTTCACCGGCTGGACCTGGTCGGCCTCGAGCCCGACAACGTGGACATGGTCGTGCTCTCCCATCTCCACTTCGACCACGCCGGCGGCGCGGCCCTCTTCCCCAAGTCCGAGCTGATCGTGCAGAAGGACGAGTATTCCTACGCGCACTATCCGAGCTCGTTCTTCGAGTCCTTTTACTACCGCAAGAACTTCGAGCTGCCGGGCTATCGCTGGCGGCTGCTCGACGGCGACACCGAGCTCCTGCCCGGCGTGACGATCTTGAGATCCGACGGCCACACGCCCGGCCACCAGTCGCTGCTGGTCGAGCTCCCCGAGTCGGGGCCGGTCATTCTCACGGGCGACGCGTGCTACTGGCACGAGCACGCCGACAAGGAGCGCGTGCCCGGCGTCGTCTGGAACCCGACCCTGGCGCTGCACTCGCTCCGAAAGCTGAAGACGATCGCGCGGCTCGTGCGCGGTCGGATCTTCCCCGGTCACGACCCGATCTTCTGGGAAACCGTCAAACAGGCGCCGGACGCCTATCGGTGAAGCAGTAAGCGCAGCGATATGAAGCAGTAAGCGCAGCGATATCAGGAACAGGAGAGTGCCATGAAGGACGGGCTCAGGTTCGTCGACAGCGACATGCACATCATGGAGCCGCCTGATCTCTTCGACCGCTATCTGGATCCAAAGTTCAAGGACCGGATCAGCGTCCCGATCGGCGCCGACGGTCGCCCCAAGCGGGGCGCGGCCGGCCTGACGATCATCGACGGCCTCCCCACCTCCGACATGGACCTGCAGCAGTATCGAAAGCGCGTGCGCAACAGCGGGTCGCAGAGCACGCAGCCCTTGTCGGGCTCGCGGCTCTTCGACACCGGCCGGCTCGACTTCGCCGTCGCCCGTGACTACGACGCCGTCGCCCAGGTCATGGGCATGGAGATGGAAGGCGTCGACATCGCGGTCAACTACCCGACCGCGGGGCTCGCGCTGCTCGGCCGCGACAACATGGATCCGCAGATGTCGCTGGCCATCTGCCAGGCGTACAACGACTGGATCCACGAGTTCTGCTCGTACAGCCCGGACCAGCTGAAATGGGTCGCCATGCTGCCGGTGCACGACGTGCACCTGGCCTGCCGCGAGCTCGTACGGTGTGTGCGCGAGCTCGGCGCCGTGGGCTCGTTCATCCGGCCCAATCTGGTGAACGGCCACTACTGGCACTCCAACTACTGGGATCCGCTCTATGCCGTGCACGAAGAGCTCGACATCACCTGGGGGTTCCACGAGGGCGTGAGCGCGCTCTACTCCCGCATGATTCCGCTCTACGGCGAGAACCGTTTCTATCGCCACGTCGCCAGCCACTGGATCGAGATGCAGCAGGCGCTGATCGCGATGATCATCGGCGGCGTGTTCGAGTTCCATCCGAGGCTGCGGGTGGGTTACCTGGAAGCCCAGAACTCCTGGGTGCCCGGCCTGCTGTCCCGGATCGAGTGGGACTATCCCCAGTATCGCGACTCACACGCCCCGTACCTCGCGCTGACCCCGCGCGAGTACTTCCGGCGCAACTGCTGGGCAGCGGTCGAAGGCAGCGAGCCCGAGATCGAGGCGACCGCGGGGCTGATCGGGGCCGATCGGATGTGCATCTCGACCGACTACCCGCACTTCGACTCGAACTTCCCGCACGTCTCGACGAACCTCTTGAAGAACGTCCCGCGTGAAATCGCGGCGCAGATCATGGCCGGCGGGGCGCATCTCTACGGCTTCACCGAGGACCATTTCAAGAAGGCCGACGCCGCGGCCGCGAAGATCGCCGCCCGGCGCTGATCCCGGTTCGAGCCGAGCCGGGGGCCCTCGCCCCGGCTCGACTCACCGCGACGGCCGAAGTCGCGGATCCGCGGCCATCAAGAAAAGCAACAAGTAGGCGGCCCCGCCGGTGACGCCGCCCAGGACGTCGCTGAGCCAGTGCGAGCGCAGGTAGAGGCGGCTGACCGCGACGCCGGCGATCAGCAGCAGCATGCCGACCGTGCCCACCCATCGCCACCGCGGGCGCATCTCGATCGTCCACAGCGCGTAGATCACCCCGCCGAAGAACACGACGGCGCCGAACGTGTGCCCGCTCGGAAAGCCATAGGGCGACAGCCGAGGGCGGGGGCGCGCGACGATCCATTTGGTGAGCGCGAAGACCACAAACGAGCCAGCGAGCATCGCCGGGACGTACCGGGCGGCGGGATGACCGCGACGCCGCAACAGCACGTACGCGACGACGCTCAGCGGAATCAATACGTAGCCCGAGCCGATGCGGCTCAGCACCTGCATCACGGGCTTGAGCTGCGGGTACAGCCCCGAGCGGACGAAGTCGTGCGCGTCGTGGTCGAGGTCGAAGTAATGCTGGTTGAACGCCAGCACGGCGAGCAGCAGGAACGCGAGCGCCGACACGATCGCCAGGACGAGCACCGCCCACGGGAGCACGCGCATCAGAGCACGAGCTCCTTGCCGTCCTCGGCCGCCTCGACGGCGAGACAATCGAGACGCGCGAGCATGTCCTCGCCCATGTGCGTCACGACGAGCCGGCGGCAATCGAGCCGCGAGCGGTGCTGCAGCAATGTCGCCAGGTCCAGGTGGTACTTGACCCGCTTGTCGTAGAACAGCGCCTCCGCGATGAACAGATCGGCGCCGCGCGCGGCGTCGGTCAGGCTTTCCGTCCACTCGGTGTCGCCCGAGTAGGTCACGGTCTTCCCCTCAGCCGCGACGCGCAGGGCGAAGGGCGGCGCCCCGCTCGCGTGGACCACCGCGAATCCGGTGACACGGACCGGCCCGATCTCGATCGTCACGCGATCGGCCAGCTCGATGAAGCGGGTGTCGAACTTCCGCTCGACCCGGGTCGAGCCTGGGAAGAACACCTCCATCGCCTCTCGCACCCGCGCCTCGACACCCGGCGGCCCTGCCACGATCAGCGGCCGGGTCCGTCGCTTGAACTGGCCATCGACGATTAGGAACGGCACGCCGCCAAAGTGGTCACCGTGCAGGTGGGACAGGATCACCGTGTCGATCGCCTGAGGCTCGACGCCGAAGCGCCGCATCGCGATCAGCGACGACGCGCCGCAGTCGAGAAGCATCTGGCTCGTGCCCGACTGGAGGTGGATGCAGGTCTGGAAGCGGCCGCCGCTGCCGAACGCGTCGCCGGATCCGAGGAAGCGGACCTTCACGAAGACCTCATCCCCGCACTCATGATATCGTGCCGCTCATGAGCGCCGCCGCCCGCCTCGCCGAGTTCGTCGTCAAGACATCGCTCGAGGACTGCCCTGCCGAGGCGGTCGCGCGGGTCCGTCGCGCCGCGCTCGACACGCTCGGCGTCATGCTCGCGGGGGCCGGCGAGCCCGTCGCGCGCATCGTGCGGCGGGTGGTCCGCGCCGAGGGCGGCATCGCGCTCGCGACCGTCGTCGGGACCGCGCTGAAGACCGCGCCGGGCTGGGCCGCGCTGGCCAACGGCGCCGCCGGGCACGCGCACGACTTCGACGACACGAACTTCGCGCTGCTCGGTCATCCGAGCGTGCCGCTCCTGTCGACGGCTCTGGCCGCGGCGGAGGCCGAGATGGCCGGCGGGCGCGCGCTGGTCCTCGGATACATCCTCGGCTTCGAGATCGACGTGGCCCTCGGCACGGCGCTGAACCCGGACCACTATACGCGCGGCTGGCACGCGACCTCCTCGATCGGCACGCTCGGCTGCGCCGCCGCGGCGGCGCGTATCATGGGGCTCGACCTCGTCCAGACGCGCCACGCGCTCGCCATCGCCGCCTCCCACGCCTCCGGGCTCAAGGAGAATTTCGGCTCGATGACGAAGCCCTATCACGCCGGCCACGCGGCGCGGAACGGGATTCTGGCCGCGCAGCTCGCCCGCGAGGGAATGACCGCGTCCGAGACCGCGCTCGAGGGCCGCCAGGGCTATGCCGCGGCCTTCGGCGGCGCGCGGCCCCTCGACCAGGCGCTCGGACGACCGCGCTCGAGCGGAAGTTCTCCATGCAGTTCTGCGCCGCCGCCGCGCTGGCCGAGGGCCGGGTGGATTTCGGCTCGTTCACCGACGGCGAGATCACCAACGCGGAGACCCGCGAGCTGATGGAGCGCGTCGCGATGGTCGTCGATCCGGGCCTGCCCCAGGGCGTCGAGCAGCACGCGTGGAGCCGCGTGACCGTCCGGCTCCGCGACGGGCGCACCGTGTCGACCGAGGCGCGCGGCGCGCGGGGTCACCCCGACAAGCCGCTGTCGGACGCAGCGCTCCGCGAGAAGTTCCTGGGCTGCGCGGGCGCCGTGCTCGGAGCGGACGAGGCGGAGGGCGTGGCCGAGCAGATCGAGCATCTCGAGGACATCCCCGACATCCGCGCGCTGACGTCGCGTCTCGAAGGAAATCTGGTCTAGAGTCCCTTTCGACAGGAGCCGCACATGGGCGTACTCGACGGGATCAGGATTCTCGAGCTGGCGCGGGTGGCGCCGGCCGAGCTGCCGGCGATGATGCTGGCCGACATGGGCGCCGAGGTCCTCAAGATCGAGACGCCCGAGCCCGGCCGCGACACGAGCGACGAGTGGGTCCGCCGCACGATCCACACCTTCGTCAACCGCAACAAGCGGTCGATGACCCTCAACATGAAGTCTCCAGAGGGCCAGACCGTCTTCCGCAAGCTCGCGGCGACGGCCGACGTGATCGTCGAGGGCTTCCGGCCAGGCGTGATGAAACGCCTGGGGGCCGACTACGAGTCCCTGCGGGCGCTCAACCCGCGGCTCATCTACTGCTCGCTATCCGGCTTCGGCCAGGACGGCCCGTACCGGGATCGCCCGGCCCACGACATGAACTACCTCTCGCTCGCCGGCGTGCTCAATCTGATCGGCGAGAAGGATCGAAAGCCGGTGATCCCGCTCAACCTGGTCGCCGACTACGCGGGGGCGAGCCTGCACGGCGCCCTCGGCATCGTGCTGGCGCTCTTCGCGCGCGAGCGCACCGGGCGCGGCCAGCACGTCGATGTCTCGTACCTGGATACGACGGTGTCGCTTCTGGCGGCGACGCCCAACATGCGCTTCTTCTTCAGCGACGGTCTCGCGCCGCGCCGCGGCGAGGGCTTCCTGGGCGGCTCCTATCCGTACTACGCCATCTACTCGACCCGGGACGACAAGCTCCTCACGATCGGCTGTACCGAGCCGTGGCTCTGGGAGAACTTCTGCACCGCGATCGGACGCCCCGACTTCAAGCGCTTCGCCCGGACCTCCGATCAGCTCGTGCGCGCCGCCAACGCCGAGGAAGAGGCCGCCCGGGAAGAGATCGAGGCGCTGATCAAGACCCGCGATCGAGACGAGTGGTACGAGCTCCTCGTGAAGGCCGACGTCTGCGTGGGCAAGGTCTACGACATTCCGGAGATGGTCGCCGACCCCCAGATCAATCACCGCAAAATGATCGTCGACGTGGAGCACCCGACCCAGGGCCGCGTGCGTCAGATCGGCGTCGCGATCAAGCTCTCGGACACGCCGGGGACGATCCGCAGCGCGGCGCCGATGCCCAACGAGCATACCGAGGACGTGCTGAAGGATCTGGGCCTGTCGGCCGCCGAGATCGCCGACCTGCGCAAGAAGCGAGTCGTCGAGTAGCGACCGCGTGACGCGAGCGCCGCGTCAGCTCGCGCTCCTCTCGCTCGCCGAGCTGCTCGCGCTCTCGCTCTGGTTCAGCGCCTCCGCCGTCCTGCCGGCGCTGCGGCGCGAGTGGGGCCTGGGCGACGGCGGCGCCGCCGGCCTCACGATCGCGGTGCAGGCCGGATTCATCGTCGGCACGCTCCTGAGTGCCCTCGCCAACCTGCCCGACGTCGTCTCGGCGCGTCTGGTCATGACGGTCGGCATCGTGGCGGGCGCCGCCACCAACGCGGCGCTCGCCATCTGGGTCGACAGCCTGGGGCCGGCGCTGGCGCTCCGGTTCGCGACCGGCATGTGCCTCGCCGGCGCGTATCCCCCGGCGATGAAGATCATGGCGACGTGGTTCCGCGAAGGTCGCGGGCTCGCGATCGGCATCCTCGTCGGTGCCCTCACCGTCGGCTCGGCGGCGCCGCACCTCGTCTCGGGACTCACCACCCTTCCCTGGCGCGAGACGTTGCTCGTCGCCTCGGGCCTCGCCGTGGCCGGCGCCGCGATCGTCCAGCTCTGGGTGGTGGACGGTCCGTTTCAGTTTCCGTCGGCGCGGTTCGACGTCCGCATGGCCGCCGCGATCTTCAGCCAGCGCGCGCCGCGCCTGGCGTGCTTCGGCTACTTCGGCCACATGTGGGAGCTCTACGCGATGTGGGCGTGGATCGCGGTGTTCCTCGCGGCCAGTCTCGACGCGCGCGGTGGCGGAAGCTACGGTGGGCTCAACCCGAGCTCCGCCACGTTTCTCGTGATCGCGCTCGGCGCCCTCGGCTGCTGGGCCGGCGGATTGGCGTCGGATCGGTGGGGGCGGACGACGCTCACGATGCTCGCGATGGCGCTCTCGGGGGCCTGCGCGGCCACGATCGGCCTGACGTTCGGCGGCCCGCCGCTCCTGACCCTGCTCGTCGCCGTGGTGTGGGGCGTCACGGTCATCGCCGATTCCGCCCAGTTCTCGACCGCGATCACCGAGCTCTCGCCGCCCGCCTACGTGGGCACCGCCCTTACGACGCAGACGTGCGTCGGCTTCGCGCTCACGATGATCTCGATCTGGCTGGTCCCACCGCTCGTCGCGCGCGCCGGCTGGCGCTGGGCCTTCGCGACCCTGGCCATCGGCCCCGCGCTCGGAGTTCTCGCGATGGGAAGACTACGCGCGGCACCCGAAGCGCTGAAGCTCGCCGGCGGCCGCCGCTGAAGCGCTGACGGGAGCCTAAACCACCTGCGGAGTCGCCTGGAGCCGCCGCAGCAGCGGAAGGCCCTGGTCGGTGAGCCACTCCTTCGTCGATTCGTAGCCGAAGCGGAGCGCCGCCCGGCTCGCCTCGAATCCCATCGACGGGCCGAAGAGCGGGGTGTCGTCCCGCGTGGGCTGGATCAGGTGGAACTCGGTGCGCGGATGCTTGATCCGCAAGGTCGACAGGCCGAGCTGCAGGAGATTCTGGCTGTAGATGCGGCCGGCCTGCTCCATGATCGTGTAGAGACCGCGGTTGCGCAGCGGAACGACGCCGCCATCGGGGTTGGGCACGAGCGGGTTGACGACGATCACGACGTCGGCGCCCGCCTCGGCCGCCAGATCCGCGTGGCCGCTGAAGCCGACGCCGCCGTCGACGTAGTCACGGCCCCGCAGGGTGTACGGCTCGAAGAAGCCCGGAATCGCCGACGATGCCGCCACCGCCTCACTGATCGGAACGTCACGAAGATCGTCCCGTCCGAACACGACTCGCTGAGCCCGATCGAGGTCGATCGCGGGAATCAGCAGCACGCGCTCGAGCGCGGTGAACGAGTTTTGCAGCCCGGCGGCGGCCAGCGTCTCGCGCATGTAGCGCTCGAGCGCCACCAGCGAGAAGAACCCCGCGGGCAGGTCGCGCTCGGCAGCGGCCAGCATGTCGGGGACCGAGCCGCGGACCGCGGTCATCGCGTTCTTGCCGACCGCCCAGAGGAGCCGGCCGAACCGGCCCGCGGCATGGCGGAACGAGTTGGAGGCGTAGACGGCGCCACGGCGGAAGTTCAGCGGGTGCTCCAGGTCGTGGTCGATGATGCGGTAGATCTCGGTGGCGCGAACACCGTTCGCGAGGAGGGTCGCCACGACGGAGCCTGCGCTGCAGCCCACGTAAATGTCGAAGTCGCCCGCGCCGTTGAGCCGCTCCTCGAACGCGGCGATCACCCCCACCTCGTACATCCCGCCGATCACGCCGCCGCCCGCGAGAGCCAGGGCGTAGCGGGGTCGTCTCGACCGCCAGCGCCCGACCACGCGTCTCAGGATATTCATGCTTGCCTCAATTGTAACAACGTTGTCAGCAAGCGAGCTGCCAGCGCCGCCCGTATCCGGAAACTCCTAATTTCACTGACGAACGATGCGGCCGCCGTGTTTACGGCCGCCAGCCAAAGCGGCAAGTTATTTGACACCTGGTCGAGCCGCGGTCAGGTCTAAACCACCCACACGGAAGAAACTTCGCTACCTGCAGTGCCTGGCCGCGAGCCAGCCGAAACGCCGACATGAGGAACGACGCGAAGTTGCGCGTGCCGACTGCTTGGTATCGGCCTTGCTCGGAAAAGAACGCGATGAATGCCGGGCTCCGGGCCGACCTCCACGTCCACACGCGGGAGGCGGAGCCCTTCATCGCCTACAACGCTCGCGAGGTGATCGCTCGAGCCGCCCGCGAGGGCTACCGGGTGCTCAGCATCACCAACCACGACACGCTTACCTTCGACACCGAGCTGGCGGCCTTCGCGCGCGATCGCGGCATCGTCCTGATCCCGGGCGTCGAGGTCACGGTCGAGGGCCGGCACGTCCTGATCTACAACGCCGATGTCGCCGTCGACAAGCTGACGACCTTCGCCGGGCTCAGGCGCTATCGGACGCCCGAGTGGCTCGTGGTCGCGCCGCACCCGTTCTTCCCGGCTTCGTACTGCCTGCGCGAAAAGCTCTGGCACGAGATCGAGCTGTTCGACGCGATCGAGTTCAGCCACTTTTACACCCCGCGGCTGGACTTCAACCGGGCGGCGGTCAAGCTGGCCCGCGCGATCGGGTTGCCCCTGATCGGCACCTCCGACAGCCACTTCGACGATCAGTTCGGGACGACGTTCTCGCTGGTCAACGCCGAGGCCGGCGTCGAATCGGTGCTGGCGGCGATCAAGGCGGGCCGCGTCAGCGTCGTCAGTCGGCCGCTGAGCATCACGCGCTGCCTGAGCATCTTCGCCCGGCACAAGGTGGGCCCCGGTCGGGAGCGCGCGCGGACCTGGCTGCGGCGGAGCCCGCCTTCTCCCCAGACGATCTTGACGCCCCGCTAGCGCCGCCGCGCCTTCGCGCGTCGGTTAGCTCAGGTCGAAGACCAACACGTCAGACGGCTCGAGCCCTATGAGCCGAAGCGAGGGCTCGGCGCTGACCGCCGCGCCGTCCCCTTGCCAGAGCGGCTGGCCGTTCAGCGTGACGGCGCCGTGCGCGACCTGCACCCACGCGTGGCGTTCCGCGTTGAGCTCGTGGACCACTTCCTGATCACGCTCGAGCAGCACCGAGTAGAGGCGCACGTCCTGATGGAAACTGACGGCCGAGCTGCCACCGCGGGGACCGGCGATCAGGCGCAGCACACCGCGCTTGTCCGGATCGGCGATCGTCTTCTGTTCGTAGCTCGGCTCGTAGCCGCGGCGGTCCGGCACGATCCAGATCTGAAGAAAATGCACGAGCTCGTTCTGGGACGGATTGAACTCGCTGTGCGTGACGCCCGTGCCGGCGCTCATCCGCTGCACCTCGCCGGGCTTGATCACGGAGCCCGTGCCGAGGCTGTCACGGTGCTGCAAGGCGCCCTCGAGCACGTAGCTGATGATCTCCATGTCCCGATGTCCGTGGGTCGGGAAGCCGTGGCCGGGCTGCACGCGGTCCTCGTTGATTACGCGCAGGGTGCGAAAGCCCATGTGGCGGGGATCGTAATACTCGCCGAACGAGAACGTGTGCGAGGTGTCGAGCCAGCCGAAGTCGAAGTGGCCGCGGTCGGCCGCGCCGCGCCGCGTGATCACAGCTGGGTGCCGGTCTGGCCGGCTTCCCTGATCCGACGCAGCCGCTCCAGCTCGGGCTCGACGTACTTCTCGCGGCACTCCGGACAGATCCCGTGGGTGAACTGGGCGTCGGAGTGCCCCTCGATGTAGGTCTCGACCTGCTGCCAGTAGTTTCGGTCGTCGCGGACCTTCTTGCAGTACGAGCAGATCGGCAAGAGGCCTTGCAGTTGCTTGACCCGGGTCAGCGCCTCTTCGAGCTCGCGGACGCGCTCGGCAAGGGCGGACTGAAGAGCGAGCATCCGGAAGCCCACCTGCACCCGCGCGCGAAGCTCTTCCCGCTCGAACGGCTTCACGATGTAGTCGTCGGCACCGGCACCCAGTCCGGTGACGATGTCCTGAGTCCGGGCCTTCGCGGTGACGAAGATGAGATAGGGCTTCGGCTCGCGGCCCAGCGCGCGGATCTTCGTGCAGAGCTCGAGGCCGTCCATCCCGGGCATCGTCCAGTCGAGGATCGCCAGCGCCGGAGGATTGTCCCGCTGGAAGAGATCCCACGCCTGCTCGCCGCTGGAGGCCAAGACGACCTGGTAGCCCCAGCCGGTCAGCGAGGCCTCGTGCAGGCGACGGACGATCGGCTCGTCATCGACGATCAGCACTCTCACGTCGTCGCCTCGAGGTCGAGTCGGTCCGCCCAGGCCGGATCGGCGAAGAACGCCATGACCTTGTCGAGCTCGCGCGCGATCTGTGCCACCAGCGCGGGCCCGTTTTCCGTGTGGCCGTCGTGCGCCGCGTCCTCGAGCGCCAGCGCCGCGGTCTGAAGCCGCGTCGCTCCCAGAATCGACGCGGAGCCTTTGAGGCTGTGCGCGACCTGCTCGACCTGCCGGACGTCGGACGCCGTCAACGCTGCGTGAATCGCCTGAAGCCGCTTGGGGCCATCGTCGACGAAGATGCCGACCAGCTCGCAGAGCAGACGCCGATCACCGCCGAGCCATCGCATCGCCACCGCAAGATCGACTGGACGCTCGGCTGCGCGATCCACGACCTCACACCTCCGCGAGATCCTCGCCGACGGCGACCGCCCCGGCGAAGTCTCGTCCGGCCGCGGCCACGAGCTCAGCGGGCACCGATCCGGGCATCAGAAATCGCTCATCGCCGAGCGAGCGGAGCGTCGCGGGGCCCCGTCGCTTCGGTTTCGGTGGTGGACTTCCCGCGCCGAGAAGGACCGCGCGCATGCTGCGTCGATCGTAGCATAGGCGCAGGGCGGCCCTGACCTGTTCAGAACAGGCCGACGACGTTGCCGCTCGCGTCGATGTCGATCCCTTCTGCGCCGGGCACTTTCGGGAGCCCCGGCATCGTCAAGATGTCGCCCGCGTAGGCCACGACGAAGCCGGCGCCCGCCGAGAGCGCGACATCGCGGACCGTGATCGTGAACCCTCGCGGCCGGCCATGGCGCTTGGGATCGTCGCTGAGTGAGTTCTGCGTCTTGGCCACGCATACCGGCAGGCGGCCGTAGCCCAGCGACTCGTAGCGCTGGAGCTTGGCCGCGGCGGTCGGCGCGAACGCGATGCCGTCGGCCCCGTAGACGCGCTTGGCGAGGGTCTCGAGCTTCGCCGCCAGCCCGAGCTCGTCGGGGTACACGTGGCGGAAGCTCGAACGATCGCTCCCGCGGATCGCGTCGAGGACCATGCCCGCCAAGTCGGTCACGCCGGCGCCGCCGAGCTCCCAGCCGCGCGACACGCCGCACGGCACGCCGAGCGTCTTGCAGCTGGACACGACGGCGCTCACGGCCGCGTCCGTATCGTCCGTGAAGCGGTTCAGCGCGACTACCGGCGGCAGACCGAAGAGGCGCACGTTCTCGACGTGCTTGGCCAGGTTCTCCTCGCCGTGCATCGCCAGCGCGCGCGTGGTCACGACGATGACCGCGGCCGACGGCACCAGGCCGCCGGTTCGGCACTTGATGTCCACGAACTTCTCCGCGCCGAGGTCGCTCGCGAAGCCGGCTTCGGTCACCAGGATCTCGCCGAGCTTGAGCCCCAGCCGCGTGGCGATGAGGCTGTTGCAGCCATGCGCGATGTTACCGAACGGCCCACCGTGGACCAGCGCCGGTGTGGCCTCGAGCGTCTGGACGAGGTTGGGCTTGATCGCGTCCTTCATGAGGACGGCCATCGCGCCCGCGGCGCGGAGCTCGCGGGCCGTGACGAGCGTCCCGTCAGCCTTCTCGGCGACGATCACGCGCTCGACGCGCGCCTTGAAGTCCTGGAGATCGCGCGCCAGGCAGAGGATGGCCATGATCTCCGAAGCCACCGTGATGTCGAAGCCGCTCTCGCGGGGCACCCCGTGAGCGGGGCCGCCCAAACCGACGATGAGGCGGCGCAGGGAGCGGTCGTTCATGTCGAGCACGCGCTTCCAGAGGATCCGTCTGACGTCGAGCCCGAGCGTATTGCCCTGCGCCAGATGATTGTCCAACATCGCGGCCAATAAATTGTGTGCGGCGGTGATCGCGTGCATGTCCCCGGTGAAATGGAGGTTGATGTCCTCCATCGGCGCCAGCTGGGTGTGGCCGCCGCCCGTGCCGCCGCCCTTCACGCCGAACACCGGCCCGAGCGACGGCTCGCGGATCGCGACGATGGCGCGCTTGCCGAGCCGTCTGAGCCCGTCCGCGAGTCCGATGGTCGTGGTGGACTTGCCCTCGCCCGCCGGTGTGGGAGTCATCGCCGTGACCAGCACCAGCGCTCCGTCCGGTCGGGCGCTCGCGCGCTCGATCGCGCCCCAGCGGATCTTCGCCTTGTAGCTTCCGTACGGCTCGAGGTCACCGCCGTTCAGTCCCAGGGTCTCGCCGATCGCCTGGATCGGCTGGAGCTTCACGGCGCGGGCGATTTCGATGTCCTGTTTTCCCATTACGGAATCCTCATGTCGGCCGCTCCGAGCGCGTCACGGAGCGGCCGAGCAGCGCCTCCGGACGAATCGGGAGCGTGGTGATCTGCACGCCGAGATGGCGCACGGCGTCGGCAACCGCGTTGGCGATCGTCGCCGGCGCGCCGATCGTTCCGCCCTCGCCCATCCCCTTGACGCCACCGGGAGTGATCGGTGAGGGCGTCTCGAGGTGGCCGATCTCGATCAAGGGCAGGTCGTCGGCCCTGGGAAGGGCGTAGTCCATGAGCGTCGCGGTGAGCAGCTGGCCGTCGTCGTCGTACACGACGGACTCGAGGAGCGCCTCGCCGATGCCCTGAGCGACAGCGCCGTGGATCTGCCCCTCGACGATCAACGGATTGATCACGCGTCCACAGTCCTCGACGAGAGCATAACGCCTGACCGTGACGCGGCCGGTAGCGGGATCGACCTCGACGACCGCGACGTGAACCGCGCCCGAAAAGGTCGGACCGGGCAGGTCGCAATACACCGTCGCCTCGAGTCCGGGCGTGAGCCCATCGGGAAGGCCGCCGCGCGGGGGCGAATACGCGATCCGCGTGAGCTCGGCCAGGGCGATCGAGCGATCGGGAAAGCCGCGCACGAAGGCCCGCCCGCCGGCGAGCTCCACATCGGGGGCGGCCGCCTCGAGCCGATGCGCCGCGAGGGCTCTCAGCTTGTCGCCGATCCGGTCGGCGGCGACGGCGGCGCTCCCGAGCATCGCGACCGTACCCCGGCTCGCGAAGGTGCCGCTGCCAGGCGGCGACTCGGCGGTATCGACGCGCTGCAGACGGACATCCTCGAGGGCGAGCCCGAGACGATCGGCCACGATCTGAGCGATCGTGGTCGCGTGCCCCTGGCCCTGTGTGGGGAAGCTCACGGCGCACCGGACCGTCGCGTCCGCATCGACCGTGACGGTCGCGGCTTCGATGCCGGGCACCTCGACCGCTCCGCGCTGACGGAAGCCCGCGGATCCCATTCCCGTGTACTCGGTGTAGCACGCGATCCCGATACCCACGAGTCGACCCGCGGCACGCCCGATCTCCTGCTCGTGTCGCAGCTTGTCGTACTCGACCGCGGCCAAGGCCTCCTCCAGCGCCTTGGGATAGTCGCCGCTGTCGTACGTGTAGCCGGTCGCCGACGTGAACGGATAGGCCTCGCGCGGAATGAGATTGCGGCGCCGCACGTCGGCTGGATCGAGTTTCAGGCGCTCGGCGACGAGATCGAGCATGCGCTCGGCCACGAACGCACCCATCGTCATGCCCACGCCGCGATAGGCGCCGAGCGGGGGCTTGTGGGTCGCCAGCGCCAGCGCCTCGAACTCGTAGGCCGTGATCCGATAGGGGCCGGGCATGATGCTGGCCGTTCCCAGCGGCTCGAGGACGCCGGTGGTCGGGTACGCATGGTAGGCGCCATTGTCCGACATGACGCGCGACCGCAGCGCCAGCACCGCGCCATCGGCCGCCGCCGCGACCTCGACAGTCGTCCGCTGCGCGCGGGCCTGGGACGCTGCGGCGAGATTCTCGCGGCGCTCTTCGAGCCATTTCACCGGACGTCCAAGTCGCCGCGCCAGCGCGGCGACCGCGACGTCCTCGGGGAACACCTGCATCTTGAGCCCGAACCCGCCGCCGACGTCGGGGCTCACGATCCGCACCCGCGCGTGCGGCAGACCAAGCGCATCCGCCAGGGCCGTGCGCATGATCGACGGGGCCTGGTTGGCCGACCAGACCGTGAGCGCGTCGCCATCCCAGTCGGCCAGGATGCCGCGCGGCTCGAGCGGCGAGGGCGCGCAGCGACCGTGCTCGAACGTCTGGCGCACGACGATCGGCGCGCGCGCGAAGGCCCCGTCGACGTCGCCCTGTCGGTGACGGCGCTGGAACAGGATCTGGTTGGACGCGAGCGCCTGGTCGATGCTCGCGACGACCGGTTTCGCCTCCCACTCGACGGTGACCAGCTCACGCGCATCGGCCGCGACATAGGGGCTCGTGGCCACGACGGTCGCCACCGCTTCGCCGCAAAAGCGGGCGACGCCGTCGGCCAGCGCCGGCCACGCCGTGGGCGTGAAGCCCCCGCCATCGAGCCGGGGCGCGAGCGGCTTCGTCACGGCGCGCAGGTCGTCCGCGGTGACGACGGCGACGACCCCGGGCAGGGCGCGCGCCGCCGCGGCATCGATCCGGACGATGCGCGCGTGCGCGTACGGGCTCCGGACGAAGCTCGCGAAGAGCATGCGCGGGAGCCCGAGGTCGTCGAGATATCGTCCTCGGCCGGTCAGGAGTCTCCGGTCTTCGAGCCGCTTGATGCGCATGCCCGTGTAGCGCAGCGGCGGCGACTCGCCCGCGTTCATTCGCCGAGACGATGAAACACGAGGCCGTCGAGCAGCTTCGGGTAAAAGTGGGTGGACTTCTGCGGAAGGAGCTCGCCACCACGAACGACCGCCTGAAGCTCCTCGGCCGTCGTCGGCGCGATCAGGAACGCCGCTTGGTACTTGCCGTCGCGGGCGAGCTGGATCGCTGCGGCCCGGTCGGCGGTGTAGTCCACGTGCGTCTTGGCGTCGAGCTTCGCGTCGGTGATGCCGAGCAGCGGCCGGAGCAGTCCTTCGTGGAGAATCGACACGGCGAGCCCGCGCCAGGCCGGCGACGTCCGCTCGGGCCATCGGATGAGCTCGGGCGCGCCGGGCCTCAGCGTGAAGAGCGCCGAGTCCGGCCCGCTGACCACCCCGATCGTCCGGTTCTCGAGCTGCACGTTCAGCGGGTCGGCGAGCGGTGAGACGTCGAACCATCGGGACGCCATCTGGACGAAATCGTCGAAGTCGAAGGGCTGAATGCCGTGGACGAGCCGATGGTTCGGCAGGATCGTCAGCCCCGGCGCTTCGAGGGCGAAGAACGCCATCAGCTTGTGGGCGGCGTCCTGATGCCGCTCGGCATACGCCACCGCGGTCTCGTAACGATGATGGCCGTCGGCGATGATCACCTGACGCGTCGCCATCAGCTCGCGAACTCGGCGGACCGTCGCCTCGTCGGTGACGCGCCACAGACGATGCAGCTCGCCCTTCAGATCGCGCGCCTCGGCGATCGGCTCGCCCGCCGGGGTGGTCAAGCGTCGAAGCTCGCCGCTGGGATCGGACGTCAGCATGAAGAGAAGCCCGATGTCGGCGGCGGTCGCCTCGAGGAGATCCATCCGGTCCCGCTTGGGGCCGGCGTGAGTCCGCTCGTGCGGCAGGACCACGCCGCGCGCGTAGTCGCTCACCTCACCGAGGGCGACGAACCCCATCCGCGTCACCGGCTGCCCGGCGATGGGGTAGGTCTGATGATAGGGATAGACGGCGGGTCGCTCCTCGCGACGCCACACGCCTTCGGCTAGCCAGGCCTCGAGCACCCGGCGCGCGCCACGGTATTTGTCATCGGCGTCCTTCGGATAGGTCACTCGGACGATGTTGTGCGGGCTCATCGCGTAGAGACGGTCCTGCATCTCGGGACTGATCTGGTCGTAGGGAGGCGCCACGACCGCCGAGATATCACGCGCCGCGTCGCCGGCGTAACGGTAGCCTCGAAGGGGCCTGATCTCCATGTCTCGTGTCGGTCGCAACGCGAGGCACTGTCAGTCCAAACTCGCGCCAAGTCAAGAGTCCTGGATCGCGGTAAACTGTCGGCCACGAATCGGATCCGAGGAGAAGCGTCTATGGACGAGACCGCGGTGGCCACGACGACGGGAGTCGCCCAGGTGTTCGATCTCAACGCGCTCAAGGCCTTCGACACCGACAAGCGCGTACGCAAGATGCTCTTCAAGACTGAGCAGCTCTGGTCGGAGATCGCCTGCTACGAACCGGGCCAATCGACGGTCATGCACAGTCATCCGCGCGAGGAAGAGGCGATCTACGTCCTCGAGGGCACCGCGAACATGAGCATCAACGGCGACGAGGTGGTCGTGCCGGCCGGCGCGATCGTGAAGTTTCCCGCGAACGTGCCGCACGACGTCAGAAACCTCGGCAGCGAGCGCTGCGTGATCATGTTCCTCAAGATCAATCCCAGGCTGCTCCGAGCCGCGGCAAGCTGAATGGGCAACGTAGAGCGCTGCGACAAGACCCTGCCGGTCAACGAGATGATCTTTCACGTCCGCCGCGACGCCGCCCTGCGCGCCCGCTTCCTGAGCGACCTCGAGGGTCTCGCGCGCGAGTTCGGGCTGAGCCGCGCCGAGTACGAAGCCGTGCGCGACAAGGACCCCCGCCGGATGATGGACCTCGGCGTGCACCAGTACTACGTGCCGCAGATCCTCCGGCTGTTCTTCGGCTCAGCGCACAACAGCAACGCCAGCGCCGCGCTCGAGTGCTACCAGCGCGCGTACCCGGAAGAGACGGCGAAGGCGCTGGCGCTCCAGGCCCGGCTCGAGCGCGAGAGCCATGGCTGAGATCGTCGCCACGATGGCCATGACGCATTCGCCCGGGCTGACCGGCTGGTTCACGCGGGCCTCCCGGGAATACCAGCAGCTGGCGCTCCAGGCGACCGCCGAGATGCGGCGACGCCTGGAGGCGGCCCGACCGGACGTCGTCGTGATGTTCAGCAACGATCACTTGCTCAACTGGCCGATCAACAACATGCCGGAGTACACCGTCGGCATCGCCGAGGAGCATGTCGGGCCCGCCGACTGGTTCGACGAGTGGCTCGCCATGGAGCCATACCGCGTGCCCGGCCATTCGCCGCTCGCGCGATGGCTCGTCAACGAGGGCGCGCGCCGCGGCCTGGCGCTCGCCTACCTGCGCGCGATGCAATTCGACGACGGGATCTCGGTGCCGACTCACTATCTGAACCCCGACGCCCGGTTCCGGCTGGTCCCCGTCACGATGAACTGCACGGTGCCCCCGATCCCGACGCCCGAGCGCGCGTATCAGGTCGGAATGCTCATGCGCGCGATGCTCAAGGCCTATCCCGGCAACGAGCGCATCGCGGTCGTCGCCACCGGCGGGCTCTCGCACGAGCCGGGCGGACCGCGCTACTTCTGGGTCGACGAGGAGTTCGATCGCTGGTTCCTGGATCTGTTGAAGCGCGGCGACCACGCGACCTTGCTGCGCGAGTGCACGCTCGAGCGGATGGAGGCGGCCGGCTCGGGCGGGACCGCCGAATTGCTCGCGTGGGTGCTGGTCCTCGCCTTCACGCGCGGCCCCGCTGACGTCCTCGCGTACATGCCCGCGGTGGCGTGGCGGTCGGGCACCGGGATGGTCGTCTGGAACGAGATGGCGTGATGACCGGAGGATCTTGAGGCGATGGCGACCACACACCAGCTCGACCGCGAGACGGTTCACCGTGAATGGAACAACTCGCTGGCCCCGCGGCTCACGATCGATCCGGGCGACACCGTGATGTTCGACACCCGCGACGCCGCCGACGGCTACTACTCGCGGAAGTCCACGCACGCGGACGTCCTGGCGCGCGGACCGTTTCGCGGTCACCCGCTCACGGGCCCTGTCGAGGTCAGAGGCGCCGGTCCCGGCGACGTTCTCACCGTGGAGATCCTCGAGGTCAAGCCCGCCGCCGACTTCGGCTGGACGGCGATCCGCCCGGGCCGAGGCCTGATGCCCGAAGCCGAGTTCCCGAAGCCGTTTCTGACGATCTGGGACCTGACCGACGCGACGTATGCGCGGATGGGCCGGGACATCAGCGTGCCCATCGCGCCCTTCCCGGGCGTGATGGGTGTGGCGCTCGACGAACCCGGTAGCCACAGCACGATGCCCCCGCGGAAGAACGGCGGCAACATGGACATCAAGCAACTGGTCGCGGGCACGACGCTCCTGCTGCCCGTCTGGGTCGATGGCGCCCTCTTCAGCGTCGGTGACGCCCACGCGGCGCAGGGCGACGGTGAGGTGTGCGTCACCGCGGTCGAGATGATGGCGCGGGTCACGCTGCGCTTCGGCCTCGAGCCCGGGCGCGGTCTGCGCGAGCCCCGGTTCCGGACGCGCGGGCCCCTCGGGTCCGCCCTCGAGCGCGGGCCCTGCTACGTGACGACAGCTCACGGCCCGGATCTCTTCGCCGGCGCCCAGCAAGCGATCCGCTACATGATCGAGCACCTGGTCGAGGAGCGCGGGCTCAGCCGCGAAGAGGCCTATATCCTCTGCAGCGTCGCGGTCGACCTGAAGATCAGCGAGATCGTGGACGCGCCCAACTGGATCGTATCGGCATTTCTTCCCGAGACCGTCTTCGCGTGAGTCGCGTTCTCACGCGACACGCCCACGAGGAGGAGTCATGCACCACGGCGTCTTCATCTTCCCGACGGACTATTCGATCCGGATCGACGAGCTGGCGCGGGCCGTTGAGGAGCGCGGGTTCGAGTCCTTGTTCGTGACCGAGCACACGCACATTCCGACGAGCCGGCGCTCACCGTTCGCCGGCGGCGGCCCATTGCCCAAGGAGTATTCCCACACGCTCGACCCGTTCATCGGGCTCACCGCCGCGGCGGCCGCGACGAAAACTCTGAAGCTCGGGACCGGGATCTGTCTCGTCATCGAGCACGATCCGATCACCCTGGCGAAGACGATCGCGAGCCTCGATCTGCTCTCCAACGGACGCTTCTTGTTCGGCATCGGGGCTGGGTGGAACGCTGAAGAGATGGAGAACCACGGCACCGCCTACAAGACGCGCTTCCGGCTCCTCCGCGAGCGGATCCTCGCGATGAAGGAGATCTGGACGAAGGACGAGGCCCAGTACCACGGCGAGTTCGTCAACTTCGATCCGATCTGGTCGTACCCGAAGCCCGCGCAGAAACCGCACCCGCCGGTGCTGCTGGGCGGCGAGAGCGGACACACGCTGCAGCGCGTGGTGGATTTCTGCGACGGCTGGTTCCCGCGCGGCCGCAACGCCGACGCGATCGTCCCCGGCCTCGCCGATCTGAAAGCGCGCGCGGCGCGTGCCGGCCGCGATCCGGGCACGATCTCGGTCTCGGTGTTCGGGGCCAGAGCGGAACGCGCCACGCTCGACTCGTACGCCGCCGTCGGCATCACGCGGGCCATCTTGAGATTGCCCTCGGAGGGCCGCGACACGGTGCTGCCGCTCCTGGACCAGTACGCGAAGCTGATTCGGTGAGCGAGCTCCCCGCCTACGCCGCCGAGCTCCTGTACCAGAGCCGCGTCGCGCGGCTCGGCACGGCGGACCGGGCGGGGCAGCCACTCGTCGTGCCGGTGTGCTACGTGTTCGACGGCCGCGCGTGCTTCTCCGCCATCGACGCCAAGCCCAAGCGGGTCGCGGCCCGCCAGCTCCGACGCCTGCGCAACATCGCGGAGAATCCGCGCGTCTCGCTGACCGTCGACCGCTACGACGAGGAGTGGTCGCGGCTCTGCTGGGTGATCGTCCAGGGGCGAGCCGACGTACTCACGGAGGGATCGGAGCGCGCGGGCGCCGTGGACCTACTTCTGTCCAAGTACACGCAGTACCGCGCGATGGGGCTCGACCGAGAGACGGCCACGGTCATCCGTATCTCACCGGAGCGAACGCTGTTCTGGAGGTGGGAGAGCTCGTAGCCGACGAGACGCGCTACCGCTTCTCGATCTGAAGACCAGCCTGCGAGACCAGCACGCCGGCCTGGCCGGCCTGTCGCATCGCCTGCGCGAGCCGATGCTTCTCGATCCACGCCCTGATCTCGAGATCGCGGTGGCTATCGAAGAACTCCGCGGTCATCGTGATCAGATGCGTCACTTTCCCGTGATTGTCCTGGAGCTGGAAGACCTGGGCGTTTCGCTGGAAGTCGTAGAAGTCGTAGACCGTGCACAGCGGAAACTCACGCTGCAGATACCCGCGGACGACGCCGATCTTGGTCTCGTCCAGCGCCGGGTGATCCAGGAACTTCCGCCACTGCGGTGCGAGCTCGCCGTTGTCCGGGAGCGTGAGCCCCTGGAGGGCTCGGCGCTGCTTGTCGGTCAGCTCCGCGACCGACTCGTGAGACTCGTCGATCAGCTCGTCGGGGGCGACCTCGCTGGCGTCGACCTCGATGTCGGCGGCGAAGGGCTGGATCGCCAGCTGACCAGGCGCCGCCGGCGTCGGCGCGGGCGGGGCGCTCGGCCCTGGGGGCTCCGCCGCCGGCGTCGGGCGCGTGTCGAACGTGCTCGTCAGCCGATCGAGGAACTTCCGCCAGGTCGGCGCCAGGTCGCCCTTGGGCACGTCACCCCGCGGAGGGTCGCTCCTCGAAGCGCCGTTCTTCGGAAGGTCCACCTTGGCGGCATCGGCCCGCGCCCGGGACTCGACGCCCAGCTGCGGCGGGCGGGGATTGGGCGCCGGCGGTGCCTTCGGCTCGACGTGAGACGCGCCTGAGGCAGCGGGCGCGGCCGGAGCCGAGGGCCTGGAGACTTCGCGCGGGCCCGGCGGCTTTTGTTCGGCGGGGGGCCGTAGGAGATCGGGCACGTCGCGCGTGCGCCGGCGGGGCGGAGCTTCCGCGGGTGCCCGCAGTCCCTTGAGAACGACAGGACCACGCTCCACGCGCTCGCTCGTGCTCTTGCCGGCGGCGCCGTTCGTCGGCGCCGATTCGCGGTTCCTCGGCGCCGGCTCGACGGTCCGTGGAGGCTCATGGAGCATCACGATCCTCGACTCCTCCACGGGGACGCGGGGGATCCCTTTCTCGGGCAGCTCCTCGAGCTCCTCGCGAAGCTCTTCCGGAGGCTCCTCGCGCAACAGCACCAGCTTCGGCTCCTCGCGCGGCGCCACTCTCGGCTCCTCGCGTGGCGCGATCTCCTGCTCGACGACGGGCGGCTCGATCCGCGCAGGCCAGGGAGAGATCTTCTCGACCGCGGATCCAGCCGGCGCCCAGTCGACCCGATCGAGATAGAAGCCGGTCGTCCCGTTGGCCTCGACGTAGCGGAACTCGAAGCAATCGACCGAGGAGAATTTGAGGAGCCGCATCTTTCGAACGAAGGCCTCGAGCAGCCGCTCGGCGACGAAGACCATTCGCGGCGGCCATCCGAGCTGTGTGCTCGCCGGCACGAGGCGCTGCACCGATTCGGGATACTCGAGACACCACGCATAGGCTTCGAGCGCTCTGACGAGCATGGCGTCGTCGGCGGTGAGACCCAGAACGAACAGGACCGGAACGCGCTCCGCGTCGAGTGCGGCGAGCTCGACGCTGGTGCGGCCGAAATTCAGATTTGTGGCGAGAATTTTGAGGTTGGGCTCCACCCCGTCCGCGTTGTCGGCGACAAGGGTTCTGAGGTGCTGCAGGTCCGTGACTTCGCGGCGCTTGAATGCCTTCATGGAAACATCCCCGACCATTCAAGCAACCGCAGTGCCATAACAGAACTGAGATTCTCACCAAGGAAAACGCCGCGTTGCGCCGACGCTGACACAGTGGGTCGCCAGCCTGGCATGTCGAGGAGCCTAGCTGTCACTCATGTGCCTTGATGCGACAAAGAATTTGTCAGAGATGAGAATTTACTTGGTCAGAGAGTTTCCATAAGGGAAGAAAAACCACTCCGTCCGACTTTCGATGTAGAAGTTTTCAAAGGGATTTCCAAGAATAGTACACTGGGACTTATTGGCACCGGTATTGCTTGGTTGGCTGCTGCATTAGTACAGTTTAAGGTCTCTCGATCGTGAGTTCCTGGAGGCGGCCCATGCGGGCGGCGGACGCGGTAGAAGGCGCAAAGCCCTGCAGCAACCGGAGCGACCGACGTTGAACATGACCCAGGCGTTCCGAGAGCTCGTGCAAATCGGGATCACCCTGACCAGCGAGCAAGATCTCGCGACCCTTCTCGAGCGCATCCTCACCGAGGCCCGCCGGTTCACGCGCGCCGAGGCCGGAACTCTCTTCCTCCGCGAGGGCGATCAGCTTCGCTTCTCGGTCGTGCAGAACGACAAGCTCGCGCGCGAGCTGGGTCAGGAAGAGATGCGCCGCCGGCTGCAGGCGGACCCTCTGAGCCTCCGCGAGCTGAGCCTCGCCGGCCACGTCGCGCTCACGGGGGACATCCTCAACCTGCACGACACGTACATGATTCCGCCGGATCGACCCTATTCATTCGATCCGCGCGTCGACGCGCGCCTGAACTACCGCACCCAATCGATCCTGGTGGTGCCGCTCCAGGATCCGGCGAACAACATCCTCGGCGTGCTCGAGCTGATCAACGCGCTCGACCGCGGCCGCGTCGTGCCCTTCGACTCCCAGTACGAGGGCCTCGTGCGCTCGCTGGCGTCGCAGGCCGCCGTCGCGCTCCGCAACGCGAGGCTGGAAGACCTCTCCTTCAAGGACGCGCTGACCGATGTGTACAATCGTCGGTACTTCACGATCCGGATGGAGGAGGAGTTCAAGCGCCACTGCCGCTTCGGCGAGCCGCTCACGCTCGCCCTCTTGGACCTCGATCACTTCAAGGAGGTCAACGATCGCTTCGGCCACCGGGCCGGAGATCAGGCGTTGCGCGACGTCGCCCAGATCCTGGTGAAGCACTCGCGCAGCTTCAGTATCGTGACCCGGTATGGCGGCGACGAGTTCGCGATCATTCTCGTGAACACGGCGAAGGCCGGCGCCATCACCTATGCCGACCGCATCCGCGCCGTCATCGAGCAGCACCCCTTCCCGCACGGTCCGGTCACCGTCAGTCTCGGCCTCGCCAGTCTCCCAGCGGACGCCACGACGGTCGACGATCTCATCGTCGCGGCCGACCAGGCTCTCTACGACGCCAAGCGTCTGGGCCGGAATCGAGTCGCCGTTCAGTGAGCCCTCAGACGATGACCGATCGCGAACAGCTCCTGGAGGAGCTTCTCGAGATCGGACTCGCGCTCACCACCGAGCGCGACCTCTACGCGCTGCTCGAGCGAGTGCTGGTGACCGCCCGGCGGTTCACGCGGGCCGAGGCCGGCGCCTTGTTCCTTCGCGAGGGCGATCACCTCCGGTTCGCCGTCGTCCAGAACGACTTCCTGCAGCGCAAGCTGGGCACGGCCGCGATGCTGCAGCAACTGCAGCCCGAGCCGCTTCGGCTGACCGAGCCGAGCCTCGCCGGGCACGTCGCGCAGACGGGCGAGATCGTCAACGTGGCCGACGCGTACGCGATCGGCGTGCACGAGACGCGGGCGCTCAACCGGCGGTTCGATGCCGCCAGCGACTACTCGACGCGCTCGGTGCTGGCGGTCCCGATGAACGAGCTGACCGGCAGCAACGTCGGCGTCCTCGAGCTCCTGAACGCGCTCGACGAGTCCGGCGCGATCGTTCCCTTCGATCCGGAGGACGAGAAGGTGGTTCGCGCCCTCGCCTCCCAGGCGGCCGTCGCCGTCCGCAACGCGCGGCTCGAAGACATGTCGTTCAAGGACGTCTCGACGGAGCTCTACAACCGCCGCTATTTCGCGCTCCGCATCGACGAAGAGGTCAAACGCCACACCCGCTTCGGCCACCCCCTTTCCCTCGTCGTCCTGAACATGGATCACTTCAGGCAGCTCAACGCGGACCACGGGCCCGCCGCGGGGGACGAGGTGTTGCGAGAAGTGGCGCGGCTACTCGTCAAGCACTCGAGGAGCTTCACGATCATCGCCCGTCTCGACGGCGACGGATTCGCGGCCCTGCTGGCCAACACGCCCAGGGCCGGCGCCGTCACGTACTCTCAACGAATCCGCGGCGTCATCGCGGCCCATCCCTTCCCGCAGGGGCCGATCACCGCCAGTTTCGGCGTCGCCGGGCTCCCAGCCGACGCGGCATCCGCGGAAGACCTGATCGCAGCCGCCCAGCGGGCGCTGACCGACGCCAAGCGTCTGGGCCGCAACCGCGTGACCGCGCTCTAAGCCTCTCTACTCGTCACTCGTCGCGCTCCTCGACCGCGGCTTGACTTGAGTCGGGATCGTGTGTCATTAGGTTCCGCATCGACGAGGAGGAATCCATGAGCAAGAGCCCGTTCCGCGCGCGGCTCGAAGCCGCGGTCATCGCCCGACACAGCCGCCTGAACCCGTTCACCGAAAAGTGGGTCAAGGGTGAGCTGAACCGAACCCAGCTCGGCTCGTGGGCCGCCCAGCACTACCAGTACGTGTCACAGTTCCCCCGCTGGTGCGCCACGGTGTACGGTCAGTGCCCCGACCCGGACGCGCGGGATTTCCTGCTCGAGAACATCATCGAGGAGGAATCCGGCACCAAGCACGTCGACCTCTTGATCCGCTTCGCGGAGGCGTGCGGCGTGTCGCGCGCCGAGGTCGAATCCAAGCAGCAGCTGCCGACCACTCGCGGGCTCACCGCGTGGTGCTTCGAGATGTCTCACCAGGCGTTCCATGTCGCGGCCGCCGGCCTCCTGGTCGGGCTCGAGTCCCAGGTGCCGGGCATTTACCAGCGGAATCTGCCGCCGCTCAAGACGCACTACGGGTTCACGGACCACGAGGTCGAGTTCTTCGCGATCCACATCGAAGCGGACGAGGTCCACGGCGAGCGCGGGTATCAGATCGTCGAGCAGCATTGCACGACTCCCGACCGGCAGGCGGAGGCAATCGAAGCCGTTCGTCAGGCCACCGAGATGCGCTGGCAGTACATGACGGGTCTCTACCGCGCCTTCGTCGCCAAGGAGGAGATGTGAGTCGACGCCGCGTGGCCCGTCTGGAGGATCTGCCGGCCGGCCAGCTCACCCTGGTCGAGACCGACGGCACGCGGGTCGTGCTGGCGCGGGTCAACGACGACGTCTTCGCGTGCAGTGACGAGTGCGCGCACCAGGGCGGCCCGCTCAGCGAGGGTCGGCTCGCGGGTACACGGCTCACCTGTCCGTGGCATGGCTGGATGTTCGACGTGAAGTCGGGCACCTGCCTCATGCCGTCGCGCGGTGGACCGGTGACGAGCTATCCGGTGACGATCGAAGCCGGCGAGGTCTGGGTCGAGGTCCCCTGAGGTGGCGCTCACCCGGCAGCGGGCGCGCGAAAGCATCGAGCGCGGCTTCGCCAAGGCCCAGGCTCTCGGCTTCAAGGTCGCGATCGCGGTCGTGGACGACGCCGGCCACCTGGTCGTCTGCGACCGGATGGACGGCGCGCTCTGGGTCACGCCGGAGATCGCGCGCGCCAAGGCCAACGCGGCGGCGGCGTTCCACGCGACCACGCTCGATCTCGAGGAGCGGTTCGCCAAGCGCCAGCTCTTTGCCGACAACGTCGCGACGCTCGGCGACTATCGCTTCGTCTTCGGCAGGGGTGCGGTGCCGCTCGTCGAGGACGGTCGAATCGTCGGTGCCGTGGGTGTGAGCGGCGCCGTTCCGGCCGACAACGACCACACGATCGCCGACGCAGCCGCAGACCATCCCACTCTTCCCCGTAGCCACTAGGCGGCGCCTCGCGAGCGAGCTGGGGGTGTCGGCCGTCACGCGGGCGGTCCGCACGCCGCGCTTCTGAGGTAAAGTGGCGGGCATGCAGTTCGAGGTCGAGGTGCACCGCAACGAGCTCGGCGAGTGGGTGGCCGTCGCCGTGGCCTGGAACGTCCAGGCCACCGGGCACACCGAGAACGAGGCGCTCGCGCGGATGATGGAAGCGCTGGCTCGGCACTTCAAGACCTCGTCACCGAAGTGAGCGGCGCGCTCGGCGGCCTCCGTGTCATCGACTGCTCGCGGCTGATCGCCGGGGGCGTCCTCGCGACCATCCTGGCTGACCACGGCGCGGACGTCATCAAAGTCGAGAACCCGCGCGGCGGCGATCCGCTGCGCACCTGGCTCCGCGATCGTGGAGAGCTCTGGTGGAAGGTGTACGCGCGCGGCAAGCGCTCGGTCACCCTGAATCTCGCCCACGCGCGTGGGTCGGCGCTTCTCCGGCGGCTTTGTCGGGGCGCCGACGTCCTGATCGAGAACTACCGGCCCGGCACGTTCGAGAAATGGGGTCTCGGCTGGGATGTCCTGTCCGCAGACAATCCCCGTCTCGTCTTTGCTCGCGTCTCGGGTTGGGGCCAGGACGGCCCCTATCGAGATCGGCCCGGGTTCGGAACGATGGTCGAGGCGATGAGCGGCTTCGCGTCCTCCACGGGCCCGGCGGACCGGCCACCCACGCTTCCCTCGTTTCCGATGGCCGACATGGTTGCGGCGCTCTCCGGCGCGGCGGCCGTGCTGGCCGCGCTCCGACACCGCGATCAGGTCTCGGGCCGCGGCCAGCTGATCGACATCTCGCTCTACGAGCCCCTGCTCTCCGTGCTCGGTCCGGCGGCCGCCGAGTACGCGCTGGATCGCACCGTGCGGACGCGCCACGGCAACCAGTCCGACAACGCGAGCCCGCGCGGGACCTACCAAACACGCGATGGCAAGTGGGTCGCGCTGTCCGCCTCGACCCCGGCTTCGGCGGCCGCGCTCTTCGAGGGCCTGGGCCTCGGACACCTCTTGAGGGATTCGCGGTTCGCGAGCAACGACACGAGGGTCGCCAACAACGACCTCGTGGACGCCGCGCTCGCGGGCGCGATCGGCTCACGCACGCTCGACGAGATGTCGCGTCTCTTCGAGACTCGCGATCTCACGGCCTCGCCGGTCTACGACATCGCCGACATCACGAAGGATCCGCACGTGGTCGCGCGCGGCATCCTCGTCGACGTGCCCGATCCCGAGCTCGGAACCGTGCGCATGACGGCTCCTACGCCGCGTCTCGGGGAGACGCCGGCGGCGATCCCGTGGACCGGGCCCGCGCTCGGGGCGCACAACCGCGAAGTCTACGAGGCGCTCGGCCTCGATGCCGCCGAGCTGGACGCGCTGACGCGCGACGGCGTCATCTGATGCGAGCCCGATGGAGCGTCGGGAGCACATTCGTGGGCCTCCTGATGCCCCTGTGGCTGGCGGCAGCGCCCGCCTGGAGCGCCGACTACGGCGGTCCGATGATCGACGCCCATTCGCACGTGCCGAACGCCACCGCGATCGACGCGTACGTCGCGGCGATGAAGCGCCACAACGTCCTGAAAGTGGTGCTCCTGGGCGTCGGCGGCCTGCAGAAGGAAGACACAGCCTGGCTGACGGCGGCGAGCAAGAAGTACCCCGATCGCGTGGTCGCCGGCTTGCCCCTGGCCGATCCGACGTCCGAGAGCGCGGCGAGTCAGCTCGAGCTCCAGCTCGACCGGGGAAAGCCGCGCGTGATCGGCGAGGTCCACATGCGCCAGGTCGGACGACGGCTGATCGATCGCGACCCGAACAGCCCGGTGTTCGGCAAGATCCTCGACACCGCCGCGCAGTTCGAGGTGCCGATCGTGATCCACTACGAGCTGACCGATGCGGCCGAGACGGCCCTGGATCGCGCGCTCGCCGCGCATCGGAAGGGCACGATCGTCCTGGCCCACGGCGGCGAAGGGCCGCCCGGTCGGCTCGATCGGCTCCTGCAACGTAACCCGAATCTGTTCGTCGATCTCTCGGGCATGCACTTCCAGCGGACGCCGGCGCTCGCGTCCGAGACCGGGCCGCTCGATCCCGGCTGGAAGGCGCTGATCGAGAAGATGCCCGACCGCTTCATGATCGGCGTGGATGTCTGGGCCGCGCGGCTCTTCGAGCCCGCGATGCTCGATCGACTCTTCATGTGGACCCGGCGCATCCTCGGCGAGCTCAGGCCCGACGTCGCCGAGCGCGTCGCGCATCGGAACGCCGCGAAGCTCTACCGCCTCGAGTAGATCACCCGGCGACCGAGGAGCGCTCGCGATGACGTTCCGCACGGCGCTGTGCGGTCTACTCGAGATCGATTACCCGATCGTCCAGTCGGGCATGGGCGCCATTGCCGGGCCTGAGCTCGTCGAGGTGTCGAGAGCGGGGACACCACGGTGACCGACGCGCTCAGCGGCCTCTGGGCGCGCGCGCTCGCCAACCGCTTCACGCGCGAGTACACGGAATCCGGCGCGCCCGTCCTGCCGCCGCTGGTCCAGCGCGGCGCCGCCAACGACGTCTTCATCGCGGCGCGCAAGCAGGGCGACGCGGACTACTCCCCGATGATGGCCGGGCAGAGCGTCGGGCTCGTTCGCGACCTGCCGGGCGCGGGCGAGGTCGTCGCCGCGGTCATCCGCGAGGCCCGCGCCGTGCTGAGCGCTCTCCCCGACCGGGTCCGCCAGGCCTAGCGCGGTCTCGCCGTCTTCGGGGACCCGCGCCGACGCCGGAGCTCGACGGTGGCGCCGCGCACGCGTCCGGCGCACTGGCGGCAGAAGTACTTGATCTCCACGGGATGCCCGCATTCGGCGTGCACCAGCGCGGTCTGCCGGTGGACGTGGCGCGAGCCCCACGCGGCCAGGGCGCCGACCACCACCCCGAGCTCACGCCCCTTGTCGGTCAGCGCGTACTCCGCGCGAGGCGGATGGTCCGAGTAGAACCGGCGCGTCGCCAGCGCGTGCTCTTCCATGCGCTTGAGCCGATCCGAGAGGATGTTGGGCGGGATCCCCGGCAGGCTCTGCTGGAAATCTTGGAATCGCCGCGGTCCTGGCAGCATGTCACGCACGAGCAGGAGGGTCCAGCGGTCGCCGACCAGCTCGAGCGACTTCGCGACGGGACAGGCCTGGCCGTAACGCTTGGGCACGCCTCGAGTCTACCGAGGTCTTGACAGAAAAGCTAGTCACTATAAAATAACAAGTCACATGGACCCAGCGACGCGGCGGCTTCTCGACGGCCCGATCGCTCCGACGTTGCTGCGGCTGGCGGCGCCCAACGTCGTCATGCTCGTGGCGCAGGTCGCGATCAGCATCCTGGAGGCGTACTACGTCGGCTGGCTCGGCGCCGACGCGCTGGCCGGCGTGTCGGTCACCTTCCCGCTGGTCATGCTCATGCAAACCATGTCGGCGGGCGGCATGGGCGGCGGGGTCGCCTCGGCGGTCGCCCGGGCGCTCGGCGCCGGCCGCCGCGCGGACGCGAGTCGTCTGGTGACGCACGCGATCGTGATCGCGCTGGTCATGGGCGGCCTCTTCACCGTGACCGTGCTCGGCGGGGGAGGCGCGATCTACTACGCGATGGGCGCGCGCGACGGCGCCCTGGCGGCCGCGCTCGCCTACTCGAACGTGATCTTCGCCGGCGCCGCCGCGGTGTGGCTCTTCAACACGCTCGCGAGCGCGGTCCGCGGCACCGGCAACATGCTGCTACCGGCCGGCGTCGTGCTCGGCGGGAGCCCGTTTCTCGTGAGCCTCTCCCCCGCGCTCATCTTCGGCTGGGGGCCGTTTCCGCGCCTGGGTGTCACGGGCGCCGCCCTCGCCGTGGTCGCGTACTACGTCGCCGGCGCGCTCGTGCTCTTCGTGTACCTCGTTTCCGGGCGAAGCTTGATCCGGCTCTCGCCGACGCTTCGCTTCGAGCGGAGCCTGTTCGCCGAGATCTTGCGCGTCGGCGCGCCGAGCCTCGTCAACAACGTCATGACGAACCTGACCGTCGTCCTGCTCACGGCCCTGGTCGGGCCCTTCGGCACCTTCGCGCTCGCGGGCTACGGCATGGGTGTGCGTCTCGAGTACCTCCTGATCCCGCTGGTCTTCGGCTTCGGCTCCGCCCTGGTCACGATGGTCGGGACCAACTTCGGCGCCGGCCAGCGCACGCGCGCCCGGCGGGTGGCCTGGACCGGAGCCCTCATCGCGGCCGGGACCACGGAGGCGATCGGACTCGCCGCGGCCCTGTTCCCTCACGCGTGGCTGGGGCTCTTCAGCAACGAGCCCGAGGTGCTCGCGGCGGGCGCCGCGTACCTGCGCGTCGTGGGCCCGGCCTACGGCTTCTTCGGTCTGGGGCTCGCGCTCTACTTCGCCTCCCAGGGCGCCGGACGGCTCCTGTGGCCGCTCCTGGCGGGCAGCCTCCGTCTCGTCAGCGCCGCCGCGGGAGGCTGGCTGATCCTCCATCAGCTTCCGGGCGAGCTCACGGCGCTCTTCGCGGTGATGGCGCTCGCGCTCGTGCTCTTCGGCTCGACCCTCGCCGGCGCAATCCGCCTGGGCGCCTGGGAAGCCGGAAGGCGCTGAGACACTCGATGCCGCGAATGCTCGATCTCATCGAGCAAGTCCGCCGGGGCCAGCCGCCGCCACCGCCGGTCGCGAGCCTGATCGGGTTCGTGCTGACCGCCGTCGAGCCCGGCCGCGCCGTCGTCGAGCTCGAGGCCGAGCCGCGGCATGCCAACCCGATGGGGACCGTGCACGGCGGCATCCTCTGCGACGTCGCCGACGCCGCGATGGGCATGGCCTACGCCTCCGCGCTCGACGAAGGTGAGACCTTCGCCACGCTCGAGCTCAAGATCAACTTCCTGAAGCCGGTCTGGACCGGCAAGCTCGTCGCCACCGGCCGGGTCGTCAAGGGTGGGCGGACGGTCGGGCTCGTCGAGTGCGACGTCGTCGACGCGAAGGACCGCCTGGTCGCGCGAGCCACCTCCACCTGCATGACGCTCCGAGGCGACGAGGCCAGGGGTCGCTAGCCCGCGCCGCCGCATCGCCGCCTGTCGCGGTCCGACGCAGTCCGCTACAATGGCCTATCCCTGTCAACAGGAGAGGCCCGTGAAGCTCGATGTCGGCATGCTGACGCACGATCTGAAATCCATCCCCGCGTACGCGCGCAAGGTCGAAGCGCTCGGCTACGACTGTCTCTGGTCCTCCGAGACCCAGCACGACCCGTTCCTCCCGCTCGCGGTCGCCGCCGGGGTCACCTCGACCATTCGCCTGGGCACCGCGATCGCCGTGGCGTTCCCGCGAAGCCCGATGATCCTCGCCCACATCGCCTGGGATCTTCAGAAGGCCTCGGACGGCCGGTTCATCCTCGGGCTCGGGACGCAGGTCAAGGGACACAACGAGCGGCGATTCTCGGTGAAGTTCGAGTCCCCCGGACCGAAGATGCGCGAGATCGTCCTGGCGCTCCGTCACATCTGGGATTGCTGGCAGAACGGGGCCAAGCTCGCGTTCAAGGGCCAGTTCTACCGCTTCGATCTGATGACGCCGTTCTTCAATCCCGGTCCCATCGAGCACCCGAAGGTGCCGATCTACATCGCGGGCGTCAATCGGTACATGTGTCGGATCGCCGGTGAGGTGTGTGACGGCCTGCACGTGCACCCGTTCAACAGCCCGAAGTACCTGCGCGAGTACGTCCACCCGGCCGTGGAGGAAGGATTGCGCGCCTCGGGACGGAAGCGCTCGGACTTCACGTACACCACCGCGAGCTTCGTTGTCGTGGGCGACACCGAGGAAGAGCTCGCGAAAAACCGGCAATCGGTCAAGCAGCAGATCGCGTTCTATGCATCGACCCGGACCTATGAGCCCGTGCTCGCGGCGCACGGCTGGCAGGATCTGACGCCGGCGCTCCATCGGAAGTCGGTCGAAGGCGACTGGCCGGGCATGGCCGACCTGATCACCGACGAGATGCTCGAGACCTTCGCGGTCACCGGCAGCTACGAGACGGTCGGCGCGAAGCTCAAGCAACGCTACGCCGGGCTTCTCGACAGCACCGCGCTCTATCAACCCTATCAGCCGGGGCTCGATGATCCTCGGCTCCCACGGCTCATCAAGGAATTCAACGCATGATCGACCTCTGCGAGCTCGGTGAGCGGCCGCCTCTCGGCGAAGTCCCCAAGCGCATGCACGCGTATCTCGTCCGCCAGAATCGCTTCGGCCAGCCCCGCGATGCCTGGCGTCGCGAGGTCATCCCCACCCCAACGCTCGGCCCGGACGAGGTGCTGATCTACGTGATGGCCTCGGGCATCAACTACAACAACGTGTGGGCCGCGCTCGGCACCCCGCTCGACGTGATCGGCGAGCGCCAGCGCTCGGGCGAGCCAGAGGATTTCCACGCGGGCGGCAGCGACTGCTCTGGAATCGTCTGGTCCGTCGGGCGCGACGTGAAGAACGTCAAGGCGGGCGACGAGGTGATCGTGCACAGCGGATGGTGGCGCCCCGACGATCCATGGGTCCGGTCGGGCAAGGACCCGATGCTCGCCGAGAGCACACGCATCTGGGGCTACCAGACCAACTACGGAAGCTTCTGCCAGTTCGCGCGCTGCCAGGCCCATCAATGCGTTCCCAAGCCCAAGCGCCTCACCTGGGAAGAAGCCGGGTGCTTCCTGCTCTGCGCCTCGACCGCGTACCGGATGCTCATGGGCTGGCCACCCCACGTCATCGAGCCGGGGGATGTCGTCCTCGTATGGGGCGCGGCGGGCGGGCTCGGTAGCATGGCGCTCGAGATCACGCGTGCCCTCGGCGGGCGCGCGGTGGCAGTGGTCTCCGACGACGCAAAGAAGAAATTCTGTCAGGAGCACGGCGCCGCGGCGGTGATCAACCGCAGCCAGTTCACGCACTGGGGCGCGATGCCTAACACCGCCGAGACCAAGGCCTACGGCGAATGGGCGAAGGGCGCCCGGGCGTTCGGCAAGGCGATCTGGGACGGCCTGGGCGAGCGCGTGAGCCCACGGATCGTCTTCGAGCATCCGGGCGAGGCGACTCTGCCCACGTCGGTCTTGGTGTGCTCGACGGGCGGCATGGTCGTCATCTGCGCCGGCACGACCGGCTACACCGCGACCATGGACCTGCGCTATCACTGGATGCGCCAGAAGCGCTTCCAGGGCAGCCATCTCTCCAACGACCCGCAGGCCGCGGACGTCACCAGGCTCGTCGCCGAGGGCAAGGTCGACCCGTGCCTCGGCCACACCTATGCGTACGACGACATTCCCGAGTGTCACCAGCTGATGCTCGAGAACAAGCACCCCTACGGCAACATGGCGGTGCTGGTCAACGCGCGTCAGCCCGGCCACGGGGCGGCGCGGTAGGCGGCGGCACATGTTGACGCGAAGAGCCGCGGCCATCGCTCTCGTGTTGCTCGTCGTCGGCGTCGTTCCGGTCGGAGCGCACCACGGCTGGAGCGGGTACGACGCGACCAAGGAGATGACGCTCACCGGCACCATCAAGGAGGCCGGCTATGAGCATCCCCACGGTCACGTCCGGCTCGAAGTGCCGGGAAAGGTCTGGCTCGTGGTGCTCGCTCCGCCGACACGCATGGAGAGCCGCGGGCTGCCGGCCGCGAAGCTTCGGGTCGGCGGGAAGGCCACGGTCGTCGGCTATCCCCACCGCAGCAACGAGGACGAGATGCGGGCCGAACGCATCACGATCGAGGGAGCAACGGTGGAGCTCCGTTGACGCCGGCCGGCGCGGGCTGGACCGGGTGGCTCGAGGCCACCGCCGCCGCGACCGCGATGCGCCAGTCGCTGTGGCTTTACCCGATCGTCGAGATCCTCCACATCCTCGGATTCGTCGTCCTCGTCGGCAGCGCCGCGATGTTCGATCTGAGGCTGCTCGGGCTTTCCAGACAGCTACCGGTGACGGGGATGGAACGCCATCTCCTGCCCTGGTCGCGAGCCAGCGTGCTCCTGATCGTGCCGACCGGCGGGCTCATGTTCGTCGCTCACGCGACCGAGTTCGCCGGCAATCCCGCGTTCAGGCTGAAGCTCCTGTTCCTCGTGCTGGCGGGACTCAACGCCGCGGTCTTCCATCTTCGCCCGTTCCGCCAGGTCGCCGGGTGGGATCGCGGCGCCCCCGCACCGCTCCAGGCGCGGCTGGCCGCGTGCCTGTCGCTGGCGCTGTGGACGGGCGTCATCGCCTGCGGGCGACTGCTCGCGTACTTCTAGGACCGATGAGCAGGTCGAAATTGGCGCCCTGGAGGCCGGGACCGATCACTGGCTCGTGCAGCGTGTGATGCGCGCGTCCAGCCACTGCGGTTTCGACGGCGAGACACGAGAGCAGGCGTTCGACGATCTCCTCGCATGGATCGAGCGCGGCGTGCGGCCAGTGGGCGAGGACGTCCTCGCGCCCGATCTGTCCCGGATCGGGCTCAAATGGACGCTGAACCTGCAGCCAGAGGATCCGCTCGCGCTGCGGCGCTAGCCGAGCGGATCAGACGGCGAGACGGCCCGCGCGATCAGAAGTAGCCGGGATCGCCCGGCAACAGGACCCGGCGCCTGTCGCCCTCGATGATCACGCGCGGGAGGATGGTCCGCACGTCGCGCCCGTTCAGGCGCTCGAGGGCAGCGGCGGCGGTCGGCGCGCCGTCGAACAGCTCGAGGTTCTTCACGGTCGGATTGCGCAGCGAGAGCTGCCCGCGCGCGTTCGCGTCGATCGCCTCGCGCGGGGCCAGCCAGCGCACCTCGGTGATCTCGCGCTCGTCGGCGACGGCCTCCTGACCCTCGGGCATCGCGGCCGCGAAGAAGCGCGTGTCGAATCGAAGCGGCTGGATCTCCGGCGTGATCCAGTGGGCGAAATAGACGAGCGCGTCGGTCGCCAGGGTGAGGCGCTCGGCGCGCAGCATCTCCCAGAACGCGCGGTGATCGGCCTGGCACGCGCGCCGGTAGTCGGCGTAGCGGCCACCGTCGACGCGCACGGGCCGGCCGTCGGGCGCGTAGGCCAGCAGAATCCCCACCTCCTCGAACGTCTCGCGGATCACGCCGACCCAGTGACCGAGCGCCGCCGACGCCGGAGAGGCGAGTTCGAGCCGGCGCGCGGCTTGGGCCGCGTCCACGCTCCGACACCAAGCGGGCCCATCTTCGGGGCCGTCGCTGGCTTCGATCTTGCCGCCGGGAAACACGAAGTCGCCCGCGGCGAACTTGCTCGCGGTATGACGCCGGATCAGCAGAACCTCGAACGCGCCGGCGGAGCGATCTCGGAGGAGAACCAGCGTGGCGGCCGGGACCGGAGTCACCGGCTCAGGTTTGACGGGCACAACGTAGTGTGACACGATGCCTCGCCGCTGTCATTCCCTCGTGGAGGACGAATCGCGATGAGCGCGGAAGCACGACTCAAGGAAAAGAACATCACGCTGCCGAAGCCGACCAGCCCGATGGCGAATTACGTGGGCGCCGTGCGAACCGGCAATCTGCTCTTCGTCTCCGGCCACGGCCCGGTTCGTGACGGCAAAGCGACTTCTCAGGGCAAGGTCGGCAAGGATCTCACGGTGGAGCAGGGCTATCAGGTCGCGCGCGAGGTCGGGCTCTCGCTCCTCGCGACGGTCCGCGCGAACCTCGGCAGCCTCGACAAGGTCCGTCGGGTCGTCAAGGTGCTGGGCATGGTGAACTCCGCGGACGGTTTCGGCGACCAGCCCAAGGTGATCAACGGCTTCTCCGATCTGATGGTCGAGGTGTTCGGCGAAGCCATCGGCAAGCACGCGCGCTCGGCGGTGGGCATGGGCGGGTTGCCGGTGAACATTCCGGTCGAGATCGAGATGGTCCTCGAGGTAGAGTGAGCACATGGCGCTCTTGCTCGACCTCTGCATGATGCTGATCTCGCTGATCTTCCTCTCGATCGTCGGCCTCGTTGCCGGCGTGGCCATCCCTGGACTGTTCATGGCCGCGGCCGCACCGTGGCTCGACTGGATCCTGCCGCTCAAGAAGAAGTCGTAGCAGCCGGATCGATCAAGCGCGGCAGCATTCTCAGGGCTTCCGCGATCCGTGGCCCGTGCCACGAGAAGGGCTTGCCGTCCACGAGGTGGATCCGCCCGTCGCGCACCGCGGGAACCTCGAGGTATCCCGTGAAATCCGCAAGATGTGAGCGCCGGAATCGGAATGGCTCGTCCGGGAGCAAAATCACGGCCGGACGCTCGCCGGCAATCTCGTCCAGGGTCACCGTCGGGTAGCGCTCCGGCCGCTCGGCGAAGACGTTGCGCGCCCCGCAGACCCGAAGCATGTCGTGGATGTACGTGTCGCGGTTGATCGTCATGTACGGCCCGCGCCAGATCGGATAGAAGACGGCCACCGCCGGCCGCCGCGCCGCGGCGCTCCGCACGCGCTCGAAGAGCGGCTCGATCTCACTCAAGATCGCGGCCGCGCGCGCCTCGGTCCCCGTCAGCGCGCCCAGCTCGGCGATCAGCTGAATTCCCTCGGCCACTGTACGCGGGTACGTGACCCACACCGGGATCGACCAGGACCGGAGCGTGTCGACGTGGTCACGGAGGTTCTCCTCGATGTTCGCGACGACCAGGTCGGGCTCGAGCCGCCGGATCTTCTCGAGGTCGGGATTCTTCTCGCCGCCGATACGCGTCTTGCCGCCGACGACCTCGCGCGGCTCGACGCAGTACACCGTGATGCCCACCAGCGCGTCGGCAAGCCCGAGCGCGCAGAGCGTCTCGGTGAGACTCGGCACGAGCGAGACGATCCGCCGAGGCGGGGTCGAAAGCTCGACGGCCACTCCGGACGAGTCGACTCGCGCGACCATCAGCCGCTCGGGCCTACGCGTCCAGATCCAGCGCCGGCGAATCGTTCCACCGGGGCTCGCCCTCGGGCTTGAAGTTTCGCGTATTCACGAAGTGCAAGCCGTGATGGAGATTCATCTTGAACTTGCCACCGCCGTACCGACCGCCGATCCAGTGCGTGGGATTCTCGAGGAACGACTCCATCGCACTCGAGGGCAGGCGGACCAGCCACTTGAAGCGGATCGTTCCGGCCCACGGCTCTTGAACGCCGATGGTCGCCGTGAAGTCGGGCCAGACGCGCGTGAACTCCTCGAGGATCTCCCGGCGGCTCGGGCGCTCGATGCCCTTGTTGACCAGATTGCGCTTGAGATACGGCTCGATGAGGTCCCAGCACCACGAAGTAATCACTGCGGCGCGCAGTGTATCATGACGTCGTGCGGATGACCTTCCGGCGCCGCGCGCTCTGGGCGTTGCTCGCCGCGAAGCTCTTCGGGGGCTGGGGCGTCGGCTGGGACATCCGCTGGCACCTCATCATCGGCCGCGATTCCTTCTGGATCGCGCCTCACGTCATGACGTACGCATCGGTCGTCGTCGCTTCCCTGATCTCGCTCGGGGTCCTGCTCTTCGAGACGTGGCGCTCGCGGGGCGGACCGCGACCGCCGGGTACTGTCACGATCGCGTGGCTCCGCGGCACGCGGGGCTTTCACCTGGCGTGGTGGGGCATGGCGGTCGTCATCCTGGCCGCGCCGATCGACGACCTCTGGCACCGGCTCTTCGGGCTCGACGTGACGCTCTGGAGTCCTCCCCACCTGCTGGGGCTCGCGGGCTCCCAGGTCTCGAACCTCGGCGGCCTGCTCATCGCGCTCGAGCTCTACGCGGTCGGTTGGCAGCGCTGGTCGGCGCTCATCGCGAGCGGGATCTTCCTGCTCGGCACGTTCTATATCCTCGTCGACCAGTCGGTCCAGACCGCGTTTCGTCGGGGCTCGATCTTCTTCTTCACCTTCCCCGTGCTGGGGTCGCTCGCCTTCACGTTCGCCCTCGTCCTGGTCGGGCGCATCGCGGACAGCCGCAGCGCTCCGCTCGCGCTCGCCGTCGGCGCGCTCCTCGTGCAGATCTCGATCCTCCTGGTTGGAGACCTTGGCTTCGCGATCCTCGAGCCGGTCTCGGCCATCGAGGAGGCGATCGCGGCCGATCCGACGTCCCCGGTCGCCATCGCGCACGAGATGGCTCGCCGCAACGGATGGGTACCCGGGCGATCGATGGTCCTCCGCCTGATCCCGCTGGCGCCAGCCGCGCTCATGACGCTCGCGGATCCGTTGAGACGCTGGCGGCTCGCGTCCGGCGTCTTCGGCCTGGCCCTGGTCGTCGTCTCGGCGGCTGTGCTCGGGCGCTTGCCGGCGCTGAGCCACGCGCTCCCCTCGGCGGCGGACGCCTCGCTCGCCCTCGTTGTCGCGCTCGCGTGCGCGGTCGGCTCGGGATGGTGCGCGGTGAAAACCGCTCGCCAGCTCGCACGCGCGACGCCTCGCCGCCCCGTCGCCGTCGGCCTCGAGCCCGTCGCCGCGAAGGGCTAGAGCTTGAGCGGCAAGGCCGAGATCCGCGAGCGCATCTGGGCGCTGCTCACCGAGTGCCGGGTCGGCCGCTTCCCGATGCCGCTTCACGACAGAATCCCAAACTTCGCGGGAGCCGAAGCAGCGGCGCGACGCTTGACCGACCTACCGGAATGGCAAGCGGCTCGGCGGATCAAGTGCAATCCCGACGCGCCCCAGCGGGCGGTACGCCTGGCGGCCTTGAGGCAAGGCAAGACCGTGGTGATGGCCGTGCCGCGCCTGCGCGCCGAGCGCTGCTTCCTTCGCCTCGATCCGCGAGATCTCCAGGGGCAGCTCTCTCAGGCCGCGACCATCAAGGGCGCGTCCACGCTCGGCGTGTCGGTGTCGCCCGCGCAGATCGGGCGGATCGACCTGATCGTGGCCGGCAGCGTCGCCGTCAACTCCGGCGGCGCGCGACTCGGTAAGGGCGGAGGCTACAGCGACCTCGAGTTCGCGCTGGCGCGCGCGGTGGGCGTCGTCGACGAGACGACGCCTGTCGTCACCACGGTTCACGAGCTCCAGGTCGTCGACGATGCGATTCCGATGACGGCTCACGACGTTCCGCTCGACATCGTCGTGACGCCGGAGCGCGTGATCCGGACTCACCGCCGGCAGAGAAAACCGACCGGCATCTTCTGGGCGGAGCTATCCGAAGGGCAGCTCGCCGAGATGCCGGCGCTCACGACGCTTGCCCGGAAGCGCGCGCGCCCTCCTCGCCGTCGCGCGTGACCGGCCTCTCAGGCGCGCAGAGCCTCCGGCGCTCGCCAGGCCGCGAGGCGGTCGAGCAGATCGGTCGCCGTGTCGGCGAAGAGCAGTAGCCGGGCATAGTCCGGGCGCACGAAGCGCTCGCGCACCGCGTGGTCGATCACGGCACGGAGCCCGTCCCAGTAGCCCTCGACGTTGAGTGCACCGATCGGCTTCGCGTGAATGCCGAGCTGGGCCCAGGTGAGGGCCTCGAACGTCTCGTCGAGCGTGCCCAGGCCACCCGGCAGCACGGCGAAGCCGTCGACGAGCGACGCCATCGTCGCCTTGCGCTCGTGCATCGAGCTGACGACGCGGAGCTCGGTAAGACCCGGATGAGCCAGCTCGCGCGTGGCGAGTGCCTGGGGGATGACGCCGATCACCTCGCCGCCGCGGCGCAGCACCGCGTTGGCGAGGACGCCCATCATCCCGACGGCGCACCCGCCGTAGACCAGTCCGAGGCCCCGCGCAACCAGCTCAGCCCCGAGCTGGCGCGCGGCTTCCGCGTAGGCCGGTCGGGCGCCCTCCGAGGCCCCGCAGAAGACGCAGATTCGCTTCATAGCGAGGCGGCAAACTCGGCCGTGAGCGTCCCAGAATAGATCTCCTCCACCGGGCCGTCCAGGCGGAGCGACCAGTCCGGCCGCACCTCGATCGTCAGCTGGCCACCGGGCATGCCGACCTTGACCCGGCCATGAGCGCAGAGGCCGTTCCTCACGGCCGCCGAGGCCGCGCCGCACGACGAAGAGCCGGAGGCGAGCGTGTATCCGGCGCCGCGCTCCCAGATGAGGATGTCGAGGGCATCCCGCGCCGAGACGCGAGCGAACTGCACGTTCGTCCGATTGGGGAATGCCGGATGGCGCTCGATGAGCGGGCCGAGCCGCCGGCACTCCCCTTCGTCGAGCCGCTCGACGAAGGTGACGCAATGGGGGTTGCCGACCGAGACGGCCGTCACCGACACGCTGGTGCCGTCGCTGAGCTGGAGCGGCACGTTGACGACATCGCGGTCCGGGCCGTTCATGGGGATCTCAGGCGCCCGGAAGGTCGCGCGTCCCATCTCGACCGTGACGAAGCCCATCCGCCCGCCCTCGACGCGGCACTGACACTCGACGACGCCGCCCTTGGTATCGACCGTGAAGGTCGTCTTCTTCGTGCGGCCGTGGTCCCAGAGGTACTTCGCGAAGATCCGAAGCCCGTTGCCCGACTTCTCGGCCTCACTGCCGTCGGGGTTGAAGATGCGCAGTCCGAAATCGGCGCGCTGCGAGGCGACGAGCAACAGGATGCCGTCCGAGCCCACACCCCAGTTCCGATCGCAGATCCGCTCGATCGCCTTCTCGGAGAGCGGAGCGCGCAGGTCTTTCTCCTCGATCACGATGTAGTCGTTGCCGAGTCCGTGACCCTTCGCGAAGGGAATCATGGCCGCGACAGCTCGACGCGGCGCCCGGCCGCCGCCGACACGTATCCCGCGTAGATCACCTCGACCACCTCGCGGGCCAGGAGCCCGCCCGAGAGTGGCTCGCGCCGCTCGGTGATGGCACCGACGAAGTCTTCGAGCTCCTGAGGATATCCGCGCATCCAGTCCTCTTCCGGGCTCGGGAACTGCCAGCCGGCCTTGGTCTCGACCTTCTCGGTGAGATACTCGTCGCCCCACACGGCGGCGTCGGGGGCGTACACGGTCAGCGTGTTGTTCGGATTGATGTTCGCCTGGATCACCGCGTTCGTGAGGTACGCGGTCACCACGTTGCGGACGCCGCCGAGCGTGATGTCGTTCGAGTGAATCGTCGCCATCGTCCCGTCCTCGAAGGTGAGGACCGCGACCGACCAGTCCTCGACGTCCTCCGCGAGGGTCGACATGTGCCGCGCCAGGCCAGCGACCGCCGGGAGCCGGGCGAGGCTGGCGACCTCGGCGAAGACCGCGCGCGTCCTGATGGGCCGACCGCGGCGCCGCATACCCTCCCAGTGCTTGAGCTGCAGGACGGCGCCGATCGGGTGCGAGCCCATCCTCAAGAGGGAGCCGCCCCCGGCGCTCCTCCAGCGGCGCGCGTACGCGGCGTGCGAGCCCGAATGGCTTTCTTCGGCCCGCAGCTCGAGAATCGCCCCGCCGCTCGCCTCGAGCAGGCGCCGAAGCTTCGCCACGGGCGGGGCGTAGACGAAGTCCTCCGCGTAGCAGAGAATCACGCCGGCCTTGGCAACCGCGTCCAGCACGGCGTCGGCGTTCGCCAGCGCCGCGGCGAGCATCGACTCCCTCGGCTCGCTGGCCTCGCAGAAGGCGCCGGTCAGCGGCTTCTCGACGATCACGTGCTTGCCGGCTCGCGCGGCGGCGATCGCGATCTCGTGGTGACTGTCCGTCGTCGCGCAGATGTCGACGACGTCCACGTCGGGCGACTCCACCAGCGCCCGGTAGTCGGTGAACACGCGCGGGATCGCATGGCGCCTGGCGAAGTCTGCGGCCTGCTCGCGCGTGCGGGAACACACCGCGGCCAGCTCGGCGCGCGTTCCCAGGAGCGGCCGGTAGTTCGTCGCGTGCAGCTCCGCGGCGAACCGGGCGCCGACGATGCCGATCCGGAGGGCGCTCACGCCATCCGCGCCCTGAACCAATCGCGGACGCGCTCGTGCGGCGGGCGGACGTCGCAGGGAAGACGATGACGATACTTTCCGGCGAACCGGATGAGCGCCGAGTCGCGCCGCTCGCGGTCGGCCCGTTCGAGGCTCGGATCCGTGTCGAAGCCGCGTGTGCGCGTCTTGCCGCCGTGGTGCCAGAACGGGGCGTGGACGATCAGGCACCTCAGGCCCCGGTCCACGACGGCCAGCGACAGATCACGGTCGATGCCGTGATAGAAGCCGTAGCCCTCGTCCAGCCCACCGATCGAGTCCAGGAGCTTGCGCGAGATACACAGGCAGACCGCGTCGACGAAGACCACGTCCTCCCAGGGCGCCCTGACGGTCGGGTGCGGCAGCAGGCTGTGGACGACCGTGCGCCCCACGAGCCGACCGCTGGCGCGTAGGCGCTTGGCGCCATAGAGACCGGCGAGACCGGCGTCCGGCTCCTCCAGCGCGGCGAGCAGTCGTGCGAGCCACGCCGGCTCGACCATCTCGGTGTCGTTGTGGAGCAGGCAGATGAACTCGGTGTCGGTCAGACGCCAGGCGCGATTGAGGGCCGCGATCACGTTGCCGTTGGTCTCGCCGCGCGTGGAGGTCAGCGGATACGGGTACGGAAAGCGCTCGAGGAACTCTCCCGTGCCGTCGCTCGAGCCGGTGTCCGTGACGACCAGACGAAAGGGCTCGGTCGTCGTTCTCAGACTCTCGAGGCAGGCCCGCGTGTGCGCGAGCCCATTGAAGACCGCCATCACGAGGCTGACGCGCGGGGCTGCGCGCACAGCCTCGCTAGCGCTTGTCGATCGGGACGTACGTGACGTGCGTCGGGCCGGTGTACTCGGCGCGCGGCCGGATCAACCGGTTGTTGGCGTGCTGCTCCATCACGTGGGCCGCCCAACCGACGACACGGCTCATCGCGAAGATCGGCGTGAACTGGTCGGTCGCGATCCCCATCGACGAGTACGCGGCTCCGGAGTAGAGGTCGACGTTCGGGAAGATCTTCTTCTGCTCGCCCACGACGCGGACGACCGTGTCCAGGATCTGGACGGCGCTGGTGTCGCCGGCCTGCTTGCCGAGCTCCTGGGCCAGCCGATGCAGGTGCTTGGCCCGCGGGTCTTCCACGCGGTAGACCCGGTGGCCGAAGCCCATGACACGCCCGTGCTCGGCGAGGGTCTTCCGGATCGAGGCGTCGGCATTCGCCGGCGTCTTGATCTTCTGGACCATCAGCATCACCTGCTCGTTGGCGCCGCCGTGGAGCGGCCCCTTGAGCGCGCCGATCGCCGAGACGATCGCCGAGTGCAGATCCGACATGGTCGCGGCGGTCACGCGGGCCGCGAAGGTCGAGGCGTTGAACTCGTGGTCGGCGTGCAGGATCAGCGCGACGTCGAACGTCTTCACCGCGAGCGGGCTCGCCTTCTTGCCGGTCAGCATGTAGAGGAAGTTCGCGGCGAGGTTGAGCTTGGGGTTCGGCGCCACCGGCGCCTTGCCCCGGCGGGTCCGCTCCCACGCGGCCACGAGCGTCGGCATCTGGGCGGTCAGCCGGAGCGCCTTGCGGGCCGTGGCGTCCTTGGAGTTGTCGGCCGCATCCGGATCGTACGCCGAGAGCGCCGAGATGCCGGTACGCAGGACTTCCATCGGCGTGGTCTTCTTCGGCAGGGCCTTGAGAAGCGAGACGATCCCCGGCGGCAGGCGGCGGTTCGCGGTCGCGTTGAGCGCCTTGGTGTGCGCGTCCAGCTCCTTCTTGCTCGGGAGCCCGCCGTGCCAGAGAAGGAAGATGACTTCCTCGAAGGACGAGTGCTCGACGAGGTCGTTGACGTCGTAGCCGCGATAGACGAGTCGGCCCTCGCGCCCGTCGATGAAACAGATGTCCGACGTCGATACGACGATGTCTTCGAGGCCGCCGCGGCTTGCCGTACCCATGGTCTTCCCTCGCCGAAAGGTGTGATGAAACCGGTTTGCTTTTACCATACCCCCGGCCATGCTTCAAGGCACGCCGGGACGCGTTCGGGAGTACTACGACGAGCATCCGATCAGCGAGGCCCGAGTGCTCGAAGCCCTCGCCGGGCAAGGGCGTGGCGGTCCGCTGACCGCCGAGGCCCTCTTCGAATTCGACCAGGACCACTACGGTGGGCTGGCCGCCGTCGACGCGCTGGCGGGCCGGGCCGGAGTCGGCGCCTCGAGCCGCGTCCTCGATCTCTGCGCCGGGCTCGGCGGTCCTGCCCGGTTCCTGGCGAGCCGACGCGGCTCGGCCGTCGTCGCGCTCGAGCTCCATCCCGGCCGCGCGGCCGGGGCTGCCCGCCTCAACCGCCTGGTGAAGCAAACGGGAGTGGCCATCGTCCGGGCGGACGCGACGACGCTTCCCTTCGCTGGCGGCGCCTTCGACGCCTGCTTGAGCCAGGAGGCGCTCCTGCACATCGCCGACAAGCCGGCCGTGCTCGCTGAATGCCACCGCGTGCTCATCCCGGGCGGCCGCCTCGCCTTTACCGACTGGATCGCATTTCCGAGCCTGGGTGATCGCGAACGCGAGCGGCTGTGGGAGTGGATGGCAGCCACGACCCTGCAGACGCTCGACGGCTATCGCGCGCTGCTGGGGCGCGCGAGCTTCACGGTGGTCGAAGCGGAGGATCTGTCCGGCGAGTGGCGATCGATCGTGAGAAAGAGGCTCGAGCTGCACCGGGCGCTTCGTCCGCAACGAGAGGCTCGGCTGGGTCAGCGGAGCTACGTGGAGTACGACCAGCTCCACGCCTATTTCGTGGGACTGATCGAAGCCGGGAAACTCGGCGGCGGCCGCTTCACCGCGACGCGCTGAAGACCAGCGAGTCCAAGCGCTTCGACCGCCTCAGCGACGGAAGCGCTTCAGGAGATCCTGGAGCCCGCCCTCCACCTTTTCCCGATCGATCTGACCGGCGACCGACGACGGGTCGATGCGGATCGACGGCGACGCCGCATTCCCGGTGACCTTGGCCCGCACCTCGCCTCGCCCGTGATCGACGCGCATGTCGAGGTTCATGCGCCCGGTCGCGAGGCCGTAGTCTCCGGCGACACCGACCTTGACCGCCTTGGTCGTGTAGAGCAGGTCCTTCGTGCTGAGCACCCCGTTCGTGATCTGGTAGGTGCCGGTGATCGATTCGAAGTCGACCGGCGACGACGTGAGCGAGCTCGGCACGTCGGCGGAGAGCACCGACGACGCGACTCCGGCCACCCGCGTCACGACGCCGATGAGAGCGAGCGCCTGCGGGCCGACGACTTTGCCGGGGCCGATCCGGAGCTGTCCGGAGCCCCCGAGCGTGTTCAGGAGGTCCGACGTGTACGTCGACAACGAGCCCGTGAGGTCGAGCGGGCCCGTCACCGCGTAGCCCTCGCACAGGAAATCCACCAGCACCTTCTCGACCGGCACCGACTTGATGGCCAGATCGCTCAGCTGCACCCTGGCCCCGTGATCGAGTGTCGCCGTCAGATTCGTGCTGATCGTGCCCGAGCCGATCGAGGTCGTCACCGGCCGACTCTGAGCGCGTCCACCCTCGTAGGAAACGCCGCCTACTTTCAGGAGACCGAGCGCGAGCGTGCGCTGCTTGGGCTCTGGACAGGCCTGGTTCGACTGGGTCACCCGGAGGCTCGTGAACTCGACGTTGCCCGAGATCCGCGGCACTCCCAGGGTGCCGCCGAGGGCGAAGTCACCCTTGATCGGGCCGGCGATCGTGGGCTTCGGACCCGCCGCGGCCGCGACGAGCTTCTCGACGTCCTTGCCTTCGATGCCCACCTTGGCCCGCACGGGCGCCTCGAGCAACGTCTTGGCGCCGTTCAGCGCGACGATCCCGTCCGCCAGCTTGACCGTGAGATCGCCGGGCCTCACGACGAAAACCCCTTTGAAGCCGAGCTGCGTCCCCTGGCCGGTCACCGTGACGTCCAGGTCCTCGACCCGATACGGGGTCTGGGCGGGTCCCTTCCCGTGCGCCACGTAGGTGATGAGGCCCTTGTCGACCTTCACCCGCGAGACGATCGCGGCCGCGGCGCCGCCGGTCGCGCCGCCACCCGAACGGCCGGGCCGCGATGCGGTCTTCGATTCGGACGGGGGGGCGAGGCTCGCCACGTTCAGGCGTCCCTCGGCGTTCTGGATGAGCGCAATCCGCGGCCGCTCGAGCGTGATGTCGCCGAACTCCACACGGCCAGTCAGGAGCGCACGGAGCTTGAGGTAGATCCGTCCCGTTTCGAGCGTGAGGAACGGCGTGGTGCCGAACTGTGGGTCTTCGGCGACCTCGAGCTTGTGCAGCTCGATCGACGGCAGCGGGAACAACGCGACCGAGAGCGACTCGAACTTGACGGGTCGCCCGACAGCCTGCGCCGCGCTCCCGGCGATCATCGCCTGGACACGCGGGGTGTCGATGAGGCGCGGCAATACGATCGCCGCGATAATCGTCAGCACGACGACCACCGCGACGAGGATGGCGAGCCACTTCAATGCGCGCTTCACCGCGCGCCCCTGGCCGTGGCTACGCGGTCTGGATTGCCGACAGCCGCCAGGGCTTCGGGCCGACCGAGCGCGTGAAGGTCCAGTATTCCTGGACATCCACGGGCGTAGTCGCCCCCTCCACCACCGCACCGGTCGCGTCGTCCACCGTGTAGTCGACGAGCGACACGGCGAAATACACGGTGACCCAGTCCTGACCGCTCTCCTGCCAGGCCTCGCTCACCTCGGCGCGCCCGAACTGAACGCGCTCGATCCGGTTCGTCCGCCTCGCCGCGCGAAGCTGGTCGCACTGGGCCTGAAGCCGGCCGAACTCCTGAGGCGTGAGCCGGTCCTGCACGCCGCTGAGGTCACGCTTGACGATGCCGGCCTGGACGTCGACAAACGTCCCCTTCGCCCACTCGGTGAATGCGTCCGGATCGAAGCTCGCGTCCATTGCGCGGATGTGCCCGATCCCGCGATCGAGCTCCGACGGGCCCGACGGGGTCTCCATGACCGCGCCGCCACCGCCGGTCGACCAGCCTTGATCCGCCGACCCGTACGAGCTCGCACCGGCATACGCGGGCTCGGGACGACTCTGACCGCGGCTGCGGAGCATGCGGAACACCAGGAAGATCGCGCCGCCGATCAGGACGAGCTCGAGCAGCCCGACGCCTCCGCCGAACCCACCGCCCATTCCGCCGAACAGCATGGAGCCCAGGAGCCCGCCCAGAGCGAAGCCGGCGAGACCCCCCATGAAGCCGCCGAACATGCCGGGCCGCTGCACGGGCTGCTGCGGCTGGGACGTGGCAGGGGGAGGTGTCGTGACCCTCGAGGGGCTCGACGGAGTCGTGGACGGGGACGTCGGTGACGAGGACGAGCGGGAGCCTCGGCTGCCGCCGCTCGTCGCGCGCGCCCAGACGGATGCCGTATCCAGCAACAGGAGCGAGACAAGTGATAATCCGAACATGAGCAGAAGCGCTCGTGATCGCATGGTTGCCTCCTCGACTATTCTAGCGCGTGCTCTAGCGCGCTGCGCGATGTTCACGGAATCAGTAGGACTTTGCCCGTCGTCTTCCGTCCTTCCAGCGCCCGGTGCGCGTCCGCCGCATCCTTCAGCGGAAACTCGTGCTCGGTGCGGAGCTTGAGCTTGCCATTGCCGATCCAGCCGAGGAGCTCATCGGAGCGCTGCAGGAGCTCGGCGCGCGTGATGATGTGATGGTTGAGGCTCGGTCGTGTCACGAACAGCGAGCCCTTGGCGCTCAGCGTCTGGAGATCGAGAACCCCCACCGGCCCGCTCGACTGGCCGTAGAGCACCATCATGCCCCTCGGTGCCAAACAATTGAATCCCTTGTCGAACGTCGTCTGGCCGACCGAGTCGTAGACGACCTGGAGCCCCTTGCCGTCGGTGAGCCGCTTCACCTCGGCCTCGAAATCTTGCTTCGTGTAGAGAATGATGTCCGACGCCCCAGCTTCGCGCGCGAGCTTCGCTTTCTCCTCGGTCGAAACCGTGCCGATGACGCGCGCGCCACGCATCTTCGCGATCTGGCAGAGCAGCAATCCGACGCCGCCGGCCGCGGCGTGGACCAGGCAGGTGTCGCCGCTTTTCAGCGGATAGGTCGAGCAGGCCAGGTAGTGGGCCGTCAGGCCCTGCAGCATCGCGGCAGCTCCCTGGCGGGTGCTGAGTCCGCTCGGCAGGACCACCAGACGCGAGGCCGGGACGGCAGCGTATTGCGCGTAGGCGCCGGGGACGCCCGTGTAGGCGACCTTGTCGCCGACCTTCACTTCGGTCACGTTCGGGCCGATCGCGGTGACGGTGCCACCGGCTTCCAGGCCGAGGGTCAGCGGCAAGGCCAGCTTGTACTGGCCGGAGCGCTGATAGACGTCGACGTAGTTGATGCCGGCGGCGTCGACCTTCACCGTGGCCTCGCCGGCCTTCGGTGTGGGCTCCGGCGTATCCTCGTAGCGCATGACCTCGGGACCGCCTGGCGCGTTGACTCGAATCGCTTTCATGAAGGCACCCTCCCCGGGATTTCGGCTCGATGCGGCCGGGATTATAGCACCGGGCTCTGCGGGCTCCGGTCGAGGAGTCCGCGGAGCCAGTGGTACATCGCGTACGCCTCGAGGGCAAACGGAAGAAAACCGAGGTAACCGAGCACCGGCATTTCGAAAATCTTCACCCCGCCGAGATACGGAACGGAGTAGCTCCATCGCGTCGCAGCCCAGTAGTTCCAGAGCTCCCAAAGCACACCGCAGACTGCGCCGCTCGCCACGAGCCCGAGAAGCCGGGACGCGTCGCCCTTGGCGAGATCGCCGAGCCAGGACGGCAGACCACGGCGATAGTTGAGCGGCTCGAGCACGAGCACCCAGCCGACCCAGACGAGAGGAACGAGCCAGGTCGAGACCACGACGAGCGGCAGCACGACGCTGACCGCCCCCGCGGCGACCGAGAAGCGAAGGACGCCCGGCGATGGGCGCCAGGCGCGAACGCGCGCGCGCCGGAAGACCGTCGTTTTCAACACGACCGCGGTCAGGAACAGCGCGGGGAAGATCGTCGCGAAGGACCAGTCGTAACCCACGCGACGCAGGAACAGATTCGGCTCGAGGCCGTGATAGCGCCACCAGAGCCCAAGCGCGTCCTCGCCCCCCCGCCAGAAGCGTGGGGCGTTGTAGAGCTCGAAGAGCCACCAGCCTGCGATGGACGCGAGCGCGACCAGAACACCCTCGACCCTGTCGGTGGTGAGATAGGACCGGCCGCTGAAGCGTGCCGCCACGGCGTCGATGAACAACACGTAGCCGGTCCAGACGATCGGCGTGAACCAGCCGGCCACCGTCGGCTCACCCGCGAAAAGGAGCACTTCGGCGGCGCCGATGATCGCGAGCCCGACCCACCCGTGTGCCTTCATGTGAACGGCGCTGACTACCGGGTGGCCTGGCGAGGCGCGGGAGCGAGCGCGAGTCGGGGCGGCGCCGCGGCGCTCACCGCATCGACGCGAGGTCGATCGTGAAGCGGCTGACGTCGCGTCCATCCGAGTCTCGCACGACCAGGATCAGTCGCGACTTGGGCGCGATCTCCTTGACGGGAAATCCATAGATGCACCGCGCGAGGTATCCGCCGCCGTCCGTGCGAATCGCCGTGCGCTCGTTCTGGACGAAGGCCGGCTCGATCTCCCGATCGCCCAGGAGGATCCGCGGCGCATAGAACCGCGCGAAGTCCTCTCGCGGCCCGCGGAGATTCGCCCAGATCACCAGCCGGTCCTGCTGCTCGCGCAGGAGCTTCTCCGGCTCGCTGTCCTTCATGCGCTCGTTCTTGAACGCCGCGTTCCGAGCGGCGAGGACGAGCCGGTGGAATGGTGTGATCACCGTGAGGTTGTCCCCGGCCGGGTTGGCCACGCGCCACTCGGTGTCGAACGAGTCGCGCGTGGTCGACTGGGCGCCCACGCGCAGCGCGTCGTTTTGCTGCTGAGGCTCGAGCGTGAACGACGCTGCCCCGACGACCGATGGCCCGGCCAGGAGCAGGGCGAGCAGCGCCGTGAGCGTGAGGGCGGTCACTTGGTCTCGCCGACGATGACCAGGTCGAAGGAAGTCGGCGGGAAGTACTTGACGGCCACCCGCTGAACGTCGGCGGCGGTGACCTTGGCGATCCGCTCCTTGTAGCGATCCGCGTAGTCGAGCCCGAGCCCACGGTCCTCGACCGCGACCAGGAAATCGGCGACCTTGCCCGACGTGTCCAGGCGCAGCGGGAAACTTCCGATCAGGTATTGCTTGGCGAGCGCGAGCTCTCGATCGCCGACCGGCTCGCGGCCCATGCGCGCGAGCTCTTCGCGGATCATGGCAACCACCTTGGGCGCCTCCGCGGTTCGGGTCTGGGCGGACACGGCGAAGGACGAACCGTAGCGCCAGGGCGAGAACCAGCTGTACACGGAGTACGCGAGCCCAGATTCCTCCCGCACCCGCGTGTACAGGCGGGAGGCGGAGCCGCCCCCGAGCACGTAGGACGCGACGGCCAGCGGGAAATAGTCGGGATCGGTCTGCAGGACCGCCTGCCGACCGAACATGATCGTCGTCTGCGTCAGCTCGCGTTTGACGGTTTCCTCGCGCGCCGAGGCCAACGCGGTCGCCGACGCGACCGACGGCAGCGACGCGGTGGGCCGCACCCACGATCCGAATCGCGCCATGATCTCGCGGCGCGCCTCGTCGACCGTGACCGCGCCGACGACGGCGATGACCGTCGTGTCGGGCCGGGCGTGCCCGCGATAGAAGCTCACGACGTCGTCGCGCGTGAGGCGCGCCACCGATTCACGCGTGCCCTCGACCGGAAACCCGTACGGGTGTCCCTGGAAGACCAGCCGCCCGAGCGCGCGGGCTGCGACGGTGCCCGGGTCTTCGTCGGAGCGCTTGATCGCGGCCCGGATCTCGGCCACCTTGCGCGTGACCTCGCCGTCGGGGAGCGCCGGCGACAGGACGACCTCGGACACGAGATCGAGCCCGAGCGTCATATCCTTCTTCTGGGCCGTCAGCGAGACGGTGAGGCCATCGCGCCCCGCCCCGGCCTGGAGGCTGCCGCCGACGAATTCGATCGCCGAATCGAGCTCGGGCCCGGTGCGCTTCGCGGTTCCGCGCGTGAGCACCGCGCCGGTCAGGTTCGCGAGCCCGGCCCGATCCGCGGGGTCGTAGACCGCGCCGGCCCGCATCAGCACACGCACGGCCACGATCGGCACCGCGGGCCGCTCGGCGACCAGCAGGACGATCCCGTTGGGCAGTACCTCCCGGTGGGCGAGCGGCGCCGCCGCGGCCGGCTCGGACACGAGCAGGCTTGCCAGGGCCGCGAGCAGGGTCAGAGACGAGCGGGTCGCCGTCATGACTTCGGCAGGAGCACGCCGACGCTCTTCGTGTCCGGCGCGAACCACGCGCGCGCGACCCGCGTCAGGTCGGCGGCGGTGACCGCGCGGATCTTCGCCATGAAGGACTCCTTGAGCGCAAAGCCGCCGATCAGCTCGAAGCGAGCCAGCAGCGAGGCGCGTTGGTGGATCGAATCGTCCTGGTAGACGAAGGCGGCCTCGATCTGATTCTTGGCGCGCGCGAGCTCCTCGTCCGTCACCGGCTCGGTCTTCAGCCGCTCCATGTGGGCGCTGAGCTCGGTCTCGAGCTTCTCCGGCGTCTGTCCCGGCATCGGCGTCGCCCAGAACCAGAACAGGTTCGGGTCGATCGAGAAGTACGAGTAGTCGCCGCCGGCCTCGAGCGCCAGCTGACGCTGATAGACGAGATCGCGGTAGAGCCGCGACGCGCGCCCGCCCGAGAGAATGGTCGACAGCACCTCGAGGGCCGGAGCGTCGTCGGACTTCTGGTTCGGCACGTGCCAGGCCAGGTACACGATGGGGAGCTCGGCCTGCCTCTTGACGATCACGCGCCGCTCGCCGTTCTGCGGCGGCTCGATCGCGAGCACCGGCGGCGGGACCTTGCCGCGGGGGATGCGGCCGAAGCGACGCTTGATCTTCTCGAGCGCGTCGGCCGCCCGGAAGGCCCCGACCGCCACGACGAGCGCGTTGTTCGGGACGTAGTACGTCTTGTAGAAGGCGCGGATCTCGTCGGGCGTGATCCGCGTGATGTCCTCCATCCACCCGATGATCGGCGCCCCGTACGGGTGCGCCTTGAAGGCGAGCGAGCTCACCTCTTCGCCGAGGAATCCGCCCGGATCGTCCTCGGTGCGCGTGCGCCGCTCCTCGATGACGACCTCGCGCTCGGAGGTGATCTCCTTGGGATCCAGGAGCAGGTTCTGCATGCGGTCGGCCTCGAGATCGATCACCAGGTCGAGCTTCTCCGCCGCGATGTTGACGTAGTAGGAGGTGACGTCCTGCGAGGTGAACGCGTTGTCCTGGCCGCCGTTCTCCTCGACAAGCCGCGCGAACTGCTTGGGGCCGTGGCTCGGCGTGCCCTTGAACATCAGGTGCTCCAGGAAATGGGCGATGCCCGTCGCGCCCCGAAGCTCGTTGCGCGAGCCGACGCGGTACCACACCTGGAAGGACACGATCGGGCTGCGCGGATCCTCGAGCAGCAGCACGCGCAGCCCGTTGTCGAGCGTCGCGGCCACGATGCGGTTCTCGCCGCACGCGCCGGACGGAACGAGCAGCGCGACGATCAATAGGAGGGGAATCGCGATGCGCATCGCTCGATTATACCGCCCACGCTCAAGCCGGCCGGTGTATCATCCTGCGTGATGCGCGTTCTGGTGTTCCTCTTGCTGCTCGCGATCCCGCAGACGGCCTTCGCGCAGCAGGCGTGCACCGAGTCGCTGGCGTCGCTGTACGAGCGGGTCTCGCCGAGCGTCGTGTCGATCCAGGTCACCAAGATCAACAAGGCCAAGCCGCAACGGCGGTTCGAGACCGTGGTCGGCTCCGGCGTCGTCATCGAGCGCGACGGGCATCTGCTGACCAACGCGCACGTCGTCGACGGCGCCGCCTCGCTCTCGGTCACGCTCGACTCGGGCGCGCGCACGCCAGCACGGGTGCTCGGCATGGACACGGTGACCGACCTCGCGCTGCTGCGGATCGAGACGCCGTCGCCGCTGCCCGCCGCCCGACTCGGGGACTCGTCGGTCCTGCATGTCGGCGACGAGGTCGTCGCGATCGGCAACCCGATGGGCCTCGAGCAGACGATGACCCGCGGCATCGTGAGCGGCCTCAACCGCATCCTGCCCGGCCTCGCCGAGCAGCCGATGATCCAGACCGACGCCCCGATCAACCCCGGGAACTCGGGCGGCCCGCTCGTCGATCGGTGCGGCGCCGTCGTCGGCATCAACACGTTCATCTCGGAAGAGGCGAATTCGATCGGCTTCGCCCTGCCGATCAACGCCGGCAAGGCGATCCTCCGCGACCTGCGCGAGACCGGCCGCGTGATCCGCCCCTGGCTCGGGCTTCAGGGCCGTGAGATCGAGTCGCAGGTCACCTCGATCCTTCGCCTGCCGCTGTCGCCCGGCTACCTGGTCGAGGTCGTCTACGACGGCAGCCCGGCGGAGCGCGCCGGCATCCGCGGCGGCAGCCTTTCGGTGGTCGTGCAGGGCGAAGAGTATCTCGTCGGCGGCGACATCCTGACCGCGATCGAGGGCACGCCGATCCGGACGCACCAGGACTACCTGGCAAAGGTGAAGGCGCTCAAGCCCGGCCAGCGGACGCGCATCACGATCCTTCGTGACGGCCAGCGTCGCGAGCTGTCGCTGACCGTCGGCGAGCGGCCTCGCCTCCCCGCTGATCTGACCGACTAGGCCTCGCCGCCCGGCGCGATCGCGTCGTGCTCAAGGAGACGGCGCGCCGTCTCGAAGATTCCCCGAAGCATCGGCCGCGTCAGCTTGCCGGTGAACGTGTTCTGCTGGCTGGGATGGTACGTGGCGATCAAGGTGACGCCGTCGTCGAACCGGGTCACCGCGCCGTGGCCGAACTTCGGGACCGGCCGCTGACGGGGCGCCCCGAGCGCCAGCCGACCTCTGAGGTATGCCTGCCAGCCGATTCGACCCAGCCCCACGACCACACGCACACGGGTGAGGAGCCGCAACTCGGTGACCAGGTACGGCTTACAGCGCGCGAACTCGGCGAGCGTCGGCTTGTTATCGGGCGGCGCGCACCGCACGGCCGCGGTCACGTAGGCGTCGAGGAGACTGAGACCATCGCCCCGGTGCTCGGACGTCGGCTGGCTGGCGAAACCCGCGTGATGGAGCGCGTCGAAGAGCCAGTCGCCGCTGCGATCCCCGGTGAACATCCGCCCCGTGCGATTGCCGCCGTTGGCGGCGGGCGCCAGCCCCACCAGGAGGAGCCGCGCGCGCGGGTCGCCGAAACCCGGCAGCGGCTTGGCCCAGTAGCTGTCGCCGAGGTAGCGCCGCGGCGGGGCTGCCGCGACGGCCTCGCGATGCTTCACGAGCCTGGGACACCGCCGGCAGGCGACGATGCGAGCGTTCAGGCTGCTGATCGAGCGAGGATTTTGCAATCCGGCGGGATTGTGACACGGTGAGGGCGATGCCGTCATCCGCCGACCGCGCCGCGGCGACCCGCGTGCCCACCATCATCGTTCACGGCGGGGCCGGCGCGAATCCGGCCGAAGCGGGCGACTTCCGTCAAGGCGTGCGGGACGCCGCGCTGGCCGGCTGGCGTGTGCTGGCGGACGATGGCGCGGCGCTCGACGCGGTCGAAAGCGCGGTGCGCGCGCTCGAGGACGATCCGCGCTTCAATGCCGGCCGCGGGTCGGTTCTCAACCGCGACGGCGCCGTCGAGGTCGACGCCTCGATCATGGAGGGCGACCGGCTTCAATGCGGAGCCGTCGCGGCCGTCCCGCGCATCGCGAATCCGATCACCCTCGCGCGGCGCGTCCTCGAGTCGCGTCGCCAGGTCCTACTGGTCGGAGAGGGCGCCCTCGCCTTCGCCCGCTCCGTCGGAATCCCGGAGTGCGACCCCGCCGCGCTCGTCACCGACCGGCAGCGACAACGTCACGCCGAGCTCGCGCGCGAGCTCGCCACACGAGGCGACGCCACACGAGGCGGCGGCACGGTGGGCGCAGTTGCCCTCGACCGCAACGGCACCATCGCGGCGGCGACGTCGACCGGCGGAACTCCCGGCAAGCTCCCGGGGCGCGTCGGGGACAGCGCCCTCATCGGCTGCGGCACCTATGCCGACAGCTCGATCGGCGGCGTGTCGTGCACCGGAGACGGCGAGGCGATCATGCGCGTCGTCCTCGGTCACCGCGCGCTCCAATATCTGAAGGACGCCGACGATCCGGACTATGCGGCGAAGGTGGCCGTCGACCTGCTCGTCGACGAAGGCGGCGGACAGGGCGGGCTCATCCTGATCGACTGGCGCGGCCGAGCCGGATTTGCGACGTCGACGCGCCTGATGCCCGTCGCCATCATGTCCCCCGCACTCGCCGAGCCGCGGATGGCGTTCTGAGGGCCGGTCGAAGAGCTCGGCGCTGTCTCAGGCACGCGGCGCCGCCGAGGTCTCGCCGAGCGTACCCGCGATGACCGACCGTGCGCGCTGGGCGAGGGCGCCGGCGGCCTGCCGTGGCTCGAGCGCGGGATCGGGCTCGAGTGGCGGATGATAGGTGATCGAGATCCGTCCCGGCCGTGGAAACACGCGCCCGGGCGGCCACGACTCATGCCCGCCGGCGATCGTGACGGGCAGCACCGGAACGCGGAGCGTCGCGGCCAGGCGGAACGCGCCGAGCTTGAAGCGCTCCACCCTCCCCGTGAGCGTGCGCTCGCCTTCGGGAAAGATCATCACGACGTGACCGGCCGCGAGCAGCCGCACGGCTTCCCGCACCGACGAGGGATCGGCCGAATCGATACGGGCGGGAAACGCTCTGAGCCGACGGATCATCCAGCTGAACACCGGGATCTCGAAGAGCCGGTTCCACGCCATGTAGTAGACGCGACGCTTGACCGGAATCGTGACGAGGGCCGGGTCGGCGAAGGTCTGATGATTCGGCGTGATGATCAGAGGCCCGCTCGGCGGAATGTTGGCGACGCCCGACAGCTCGAGACCGAAGTAGGCGCGACAGAGGCGGCTGAATCCGGGGCGCGCGAGATCGAGCAGCGGCGTCCGCACGGCCCTTAGACTACACAAAAACAGCGGGGCCGGATCTCTCCGGCCCCGCCGGCACAGGTTTGCGGCGACGTCAGTTAGTCTTCGTCGGCCGTCTCGAGCTCGTCTTCGGCCGGTACGAACTGGCGCCCGAGGCGCTCGAGCCGGTCCTGGCACCGAACGCACGTCGTGACTTCAGGCAACGCCTGGAGCCTCGCGGGCGAGATAGTTTCTTCGCATTCGACACAGGTTCCATAGTCGCCGCTCTTCAACCGCTCGAGCGCCGCCGTGAGCCGGTTGACACGGCCCACCAGAAGCTCACGCGTGGCGAATCCGATCTCGCGACGCTCGTTCTCCTGGATCTCGTCGACCTCGTCGGCGTACGGCGAGTTGTCACCGATCGCTCCAGCTAACTCCTCGACCGCTACCGCCCCGCCGATCATGCGGAGCCGGCCGACGGCCGTTCTGAGGTCCTCTTCCAAGCGCTCTCGAATCGTCTCCATGGTGTAGGCCTCCTGGCACCCTGACCCTCTAACTGGGCCAGAGACGAGTGCAACCCCTATGCCTGAGATGAGACGACGGAGGAAAGGGATTGATTCACCAATGATCATCTGGCCTTGGCGAGAAGGGCGCGCGGCCGGTCGGGCGCGTTGCCCGTTTGGCCTGTCATTTTTGGCGGCAGAATGGGCACATTTTGCCCACCGCATCGGGCAGGGATTGCCGACTTCCGGAAATTGCGTGCCGCGCGAAGCAAATCGGGCCTCGCCTGGGCTGATTCAGCCGAGGACGAGGCCCGACGGCCGCGGTATCAGCGAGCGAAACTCAACGCGTACCGCTCACGCGCGCGAGCGAGACGCCTCGATTGCGCCCTCTTCCCAGATGCTGTGCTTGCGAGTCTCGGGCATCACGAAGATGGCGATGAGGAACATGACGGCCGGGACCACGATCGGATAGATCAGCGCATACCCCACGCTGCCGGTGGAGAGGTACATCGAGGTCGTGACGATCGGGACCAGACCGCCACCCCAGCCGTTGCCGATGTGGTAGGGCACCGATACCGACGTGTAGCGGATCCGGCTCGGGAAGAACTCGGCGAGGAACGCCCCGATCGGTCCGTACGTCATGCCCACGTAGTTGACGAGGATCACGACGATGAGAATCGCCATCGGATAGTTGACGCTCGCGGGATCGGCATAGCTACCCAGGGCCGTGTAGAGCGGATAGTACGTAAGCGACGCCAGGGCCATGCCGCCCAGGATGATCGGCTTACGACCGATCTTGTCCGAGAGCCAGCCCCAGAAGATCAGCGTGGGCGTGGCGATCAGCAGCGCGATGCCGACGATGTAGCTGGAGGTCAGCACGTCGAGCTTCTTGACCGTTTGTAAGAAATAGAGCGCCCAGAACTGCCCGCTGTACCAGACGCAGCCCTGTCCCAACACGACCACGCTGGCGATCGCCACGTATTTGAAGTTGTTGCTGAGAAACGCCTCGCGCCACGGGTTGGTGGTGGTGCGGCCACGCGCCTTCATGTCCTGGAAGATCGGCGTCTCACCGAGCGAGAGCCGGATCCAGATCGCGATCGCGACCAGCAGGAGCGAGATGATGAACGGAATTCGCCAACCCCAGTCGTTGAACGCCTCGACGCCCAGGTAAGTCCGGATTCCGATGATCGTCGCCAGGGATACGACGATGCCGAGCGTGGGCGAGGTCTGCAGCCACCCGGTGTAGTACCCGCGATGCTCGTCCTCGATGTGCTCGGCGACGTAGGTGATGGCGCCGCCATACTCTCCGCCCAGGCAGAGCCCCTGGACCAGGCGCAGTGCGAAGAGAATGAAGGCCGCGGCGAGACCGATCGACTGATAAGTCGGCACGAAGCCGATCAAGGCGGTCGCCAGGCCCATACCGGTCAGCGTCACGATGAAGGTGTACTTCCGGCCGACCTTGTCACCGAGCCAGCCGAACACGAACGCCCCCAGCGGCCGGATCAGGAAGCCGACCGAGAAGATCGCCACCGTGCTGAGGAAGGCCGCCACCGGGTGGCCCTTCTCGAAGAACTTCACCGCCAGGATAGAGGCCAGGCTCCCGAAGATGTAGAAGTCGTACCACTCGATGATGTTACCGACGGATGCGGCGATGACGACGCGGCGGAGCTCGTTGAGTGGAACTTTAGACGCCCGCATAGGCCTCCCTTAGTGTTCGAGTGTTCGACGTGCCGTTGGCCGGCCTATCATACCGAAAGTGCCCGCTACGAAAGCAATTTGCTGGGGGGAGAGTCACTAGCCCTCCTGCTCCTCGTATTTCGACTTGAGCTGGGCGACGACCGTCGGGTCTGCGAGCGTGGTCGTGTCGCCGAGCGCCCGACCCTCCGCGATGTCGCGCAGGAGCCGGCGCATGATCTTTCCGCTCCGCGTCTTCGGCAGCTCGGCCGAGAAGATGACGTCGTCGGGGCGCGCCAGCGAGCCGATCTTTTTGGCGACGTGAGCCTTGAGCTCGTCCATCAACTGGGGTGAGGCCTCGACACCGCTCTTCACGGTGACGAACGCCGCGATCGCCTGCCCCTTGATGTCGTGCATCTTGCCGATCACGGCCGCTTCGGCGACCGACTTGTGATCGACCAGCGCCGACTCGACCTCCATGGTGGAGACCCGGTGCCCGGAGACGTTCATGACGTCGTCGACGCGACCGAGGAGCCAGAAGTAGCCATCGTCGTCGCGCTTGGCGCCGTCGCCCGTGAAGTAGATGTTGTCGTACTTCGACCAGTACTGCTTCACGAAACGGTCGGGGTCGCCCCAGATGCCGCGGAGCATGCCTGGCCACGGCTTGCGGAGCACGAGATAACCTGCCTTTGTGGGTTTGCCCTTCTCGTCGAGCACCTCGGCGTCGATGCCTGGAAACGGGAGAGTCGCCGAGCCCGGCTTGAGAACCGTGAGCGCCGGCAACGGCGTGATGAGGATGTGACCCGTCTCGGTCTGCCACCACGTGTCCACGACGGGGCAACGGCCCCCGCCGATGACCTTCCAGTACCACACCCAGGCCTCCGGGTTGATCGGCTCGCCGACGGAGCCGAGCAGCCGCAGGCTCGAGAGATCGCAACGCTTCGGGTATTCGTCGCCCCACTTCATGAACGTCCGAATCGCGGTGGGCGCCGTGTAACAGATCGTGACGCCGTACTTCTCCACGATCCGCCAGAACCGGTCCTTGTCGGGATGGTCGGGCGTGCCCTCGTACATCAGGGTCGTGGCGCCGTTCGCCAGCGGCCCGTAGACAATGTACGAGTGGCCGGTCACCCAGCCGATGTCGGCGGTGCACCAGTAGACGTCCTCGTCGTGCAGATCGAAGATCCACTTGTGAGTGGCCGAGACGCCAGTCAGATAGCCGGCGGTCGTGTGGATGATGCCCTTCGGCTTGCCCGTGGACCCCGACGTATACAGCAGATACAGCAGGTCCTCCGAGTCCATCGGCTCGGCCGGACAGTGGGCGGGCGCGCCCTTGACGAAGTCGTCCCACCAGATGTCGCGACCGCTCTGCATCTCGACCGGCTGGCCCGTGCGTTTCAGCACCACGACCGTCGTCACGCCCGGGGCCCCGCGCAGCGCCTCGTCCGTGTTCTTCTTGAGCGGCACCGTCGCGCCCCGTCGCCAGCCGCCGTCGGCCGTGATGACGAGCGTGGACTCGGCGTCGTGGATCCGCTCGCGCACGGCCTCGGGCGAGAAGCCGCCGAAGATCACGCTGTGGGCGGCGCCGACCCGCGCGCAGGCCAGCATCGCGATCGGGAGCTCGGGCACCATCGGCATGTAGATCGTCACGCGATCGCCCTTGCGGACGCCGTGGCGCTTCAGCGCCGAAGCGAACAGGTTGACCTCGCGGTAGAGATCCCAGTACGTGAGGACCCGCGAATCTCCCGGCTCGCCTTCCCAGATCAGCGCGGCCTTCGTCTTGCGCGGCCCGGCCACGTGCCGGTCGAGACAGTTGTAGGCCACGTTCAGCTTGCCGCCGATGAACCACTTGGCGTACGGCGGCTTCCATTCGAGGGCTTTCTTCCAGGGCTTGAACCAGTGAAGCTCGCGCGCCTGCTGCTCCCAGAACTTCACGGGGTTCCGCTGGGCGTCGGCGTAGATCGCCTTGCGATTCATGACGGCGTTCTTCACGAACGCCTTGGACGGGGGAAACTTGCGCTTTTCCTTGAGGAGCGCTTCGATCGGAAGATCCGCCTTCACCTTCGACTGAGCCATAGCTCCCCTCGTGTGGTGGTTTGCGAGTGAATCGGCATCCGCTCCGGCGGTCGCGGGGTTATCGTCAGGCCCCCGTGGTCGCGCCCCGCGGCTTACGCCGAGCGACACCGGTCTTGATGGCGGCCTCCGCGACGGCGGCCGCGACGGCCGGCACGACCCGGCTGTCGAACATCGAGGGCGTGATGTACTCCTCGCCCAGTTCCTCCTTGGTCACGATCTCCGCCAGCGCTTGCGCCGCGGCCAGCTTCATCTCGTCGTTGACGCGACGGGCGCGCACGTCGAGCATGCCGCGGAAGAATCCGGGGAAGCAGCAGGAGTTGTTGATCTGGTTCGGGTAGTCCGAGCGGCCGGTGGCCATCACCCGGACGTACGGGCCAGCCTCCTCCGGCAAGATCTCCGGGACCGGATTGGCCATCGCGAACACGATCGGGTCGCGGTTCATGGCCTTGATGTCCTTCAGCGAGACCACGCCGGGCCCCGAGAGCCCGATGAACACGTCGGCGCCCTTGAGCGCGTCGGCGGCGGTGCCGCGCAGACGCTTCTCGTTGGTGTGCTTGGCGAACCACTCCTTCATGGGATTCATGTTGTCCGTGCGGCCCCGATAGAGCGCGCCCGCCCGGTCGCAGGCGATGATGTGCTTGGCGCCGGCCTTCATCAGCAGCTTCGCCGTCGCGATCCCGGACGCGCCCGCCCCGGTGAACACGATCCTCGCGTCCGAGAGTCGCTTCTTGACGATCTTCAGCGCGTTGAGCACGGCGGCCAGAACGACCACGGCCGTTCCGTGCTGGTCGTCGTGGAAGACCGGGATCTCGAGATCCCGCTGCAGGCGTGTCTCGATGTCGAAACAGCGAGGCGCGGAGATATCCTCGAGGTTGATGCCGCCGAAGATCGGGGAGATCGCCTTCACGATCGACACGATCTCGTCGACGTCTTTGGTCGCCAGGCAGATCGGGAACGCGTCGACGCCGGCGAATTCCTTGAAGATGAGTGCCTTGCCCTCCATCACCGGCGCCGCGCCGAACGGGCCGATGTCGCCGAGCCCGAGTACCGCGGTGCCGTCGGTCACCACCGCCACACAGTTCTGCTTGATCGTGAGCGCGTAGGCCTTCTGCGGGTCGTGGTGGATCGCCATACACACGCGGGCGACGCCCGGCGTGTAGGCCATCGAGAGGTCGTCGCGCGTCTTCACCGACATCTTGCCCTTCACCTCGATCTTGCCGCCGAGGTGCATCAGGAAGGTCCGGTCGGAGACGTTCACGACCTTCACGGCACGGACGCCGCGGATCCTGTCGACGATCTGCTGGCCGTGCGGCTCGTCTCGCGCCTTGAACGTGAGGTCGCGCGTGATCGTCGACTTGCCGACCTGGACCAGGTCGATCGCGCCGATATCGCCGCCGGCCTTGCCGATGGCCGAGGTGACCTGACCCAGCATGCCGGGCTTGTTCGTGATCTCCAGCCGGACGGTGAGACTGTAACTCGCACTGGGCGACTGCATGTGGTCCCTCCCCTGATAGTGGTCGGCGCTCGCCCCCGCCGTCGCGAGCCGACCCGGGACGCCGCGGCGGCCGGCACTCCCCGCTGGAGCGCGCGTATTCTACCTCTGTTGTAGAGGATCTCGCGAGGCCGCGCGCGCTCCAGGCTGTCGCGGGGCTGGGGCCCCGCCAGCCGAGGCGCGCCTACAAATTCGAGAGGGCGCGCTCCAGGCTGTCGCGGGGCTGGGGCCCGCCGGGCCGGGGCGCGCCTGAAAAGTGTAGTACGCTGCACCGGGAGGCGGCGCTCATGATCGACGTCAAGACGGCCGATCGGGAACTGCAGCTCTACATCCGCCCGCAGACGTTCCCGGTAGCGATCCGCATGCTCCGGGCGGACGAGGCGATCCCCGAGAAAGCCCGGCGCCCGGCGCGTGATTTCAAGAAGCTCAGCATGAACTGCCAGGTCATCGACATGGCCCGGCGCTACGGCTGGATGATCGCGCTCACGCGCGAGGACCACATCTGCTCGCTCGGCATCGCGGCGCTCGGCTTCGAGCGACGCTCCTGGTGGCGCCGCTCGATCGCACCATCTTCGAGCCGCACCTGGTCTGCATCTACGCCAACCCCGCCCAGGTCATGCGCCTGACGCAGGCGGCGCTCTGGAAGCGGGGCGGCAAGATCACCTCGTCGTTCGGAGGCCGCATCGACTGCTCCGAGATCATCGTGACGACAATGCGGACGGACCAGCCGCAGGTGATCCTGCCGTGCTCGGGCGACCGGATCTTCGGCCAGACGCAGGACCACGAGATGGCCTTCACGATCCCCTGGAACCAGATGGAAGAGGTCATCGAGGGCCTCAGGGGAACCCACAATGGCGGGATCCGCTACCCGATCACGCAATTCATGGAGTACGAGGCCAAGCTGCCGCCGAAGTACATGGAGGCCAGCCGGATCTGGGAGGTCGAGCACGGTCGCTCGCAGTTCACGAACCGCGATCGGGTGGTCGCCGCCTATCGCCGGTCCTTCGCCGATCGCGTGCCGGTCTATCCGATCGTCGCCT